>QFCS01005151.1_pt1 | contig 51400 bp, 53 predicted proteins | sample 3576561 | NCBI WGS metagenome assembly QFCS01 | reverse complement strand
CACATGCGCCTGTCCGCCGAGTTTGCCCTCGGTACCGACCTCGCGGGCGACGCGGGTCACTTCCGAAGCGAAGCTGTTGAGCTGGTCCACCATGGTGTTGATGGTGTTCTTGAGTTCAAGGATTTCGCCCTTCACGTCCACCGTGATCTTCTTGGACAAGTCACCCGAAGCCACGGCGGTGGTCACCTCGGCGATATTGCGCACCTGACCGGTCAGGTTCGCGGCCATGGCGTTCACATTGTCGGTTAGATCCTTCCACGTACCGCCGACGCCGGGCACCTGCGCCTGACCACCGAGTTTGCCGTCCGAACCGACCTCACGCGCGACGCGGGTCACTTCGGAGGCGAAGCCGTTGAGCTGGTCGACCATCGTGTTGATGGTATTTTTCAGCTCGAGGATTTCTCCCTTCACATCCACCGTGATCTTCTTGGAAAGATCTCCCAGCGCCACGGCGGTGGTCACGTCAGCGATGTTACGCACCTGACCGGTCAGGTTCGCGGCCATCGCGTTCACATTGTCGGTAAGATCCTTCCACGTGCCGCCGACGCCGGGCACCTGCGCCTGACCGCCGAGCTTGCCTTCCGATCCCACCTCGCGTGCCACGCGGGTCACTTCGGAGGCGAAGCCGTTGAGCTGGTCGACCATGATGTTGATAGTGTTCTTCAGCTCGAGGATCTCACCCTTCACGTCCACCGTGATCTTCTTGGAAAGGTCACCCCGGGCAACGGCGGTGGTCACCTCGGCGATGTTGCGCACCTGACCGGTCAGGTTCGCGGCCATCAAGTTCACGTTATCGGTAAGGTCAGCCCAGGTTCCGCCGACTCCCGGCACCTGCGCCTGTCCGCCGAGTTTGCCCTCGGTACCGACCTCGCGGGCCACGCGCGTCACTTCCGAGGCGAAGCCGTTGAGCTGGTCCACCATGGTATTGATGGTGTTCTTCAGCTCGAGGATCTCCCCCTTCACGTCCACCGTGATCTTCTTGGAAAGATCACCCCTTGCCACGGCGGTAGTCACCTCGGCGATATTACGCACCTGACCGGTCAGGTTCGCCGCCATCAGGTTCACGTTATCAGTAAGATCGGCCCACGTACCGCCGACGCCGGGCACTTCGGCCTGACCACCGAGCTTACCCTCGGTGCCGACCTCACGGGCCACGCGGGTCACCTCGGAGGCGAAGCCGTTGAGCTGGTCGACCATGGTGTTGATGGTGTTCTTGAGCTCAAGGATTTCTCCCTTCACGTCCACCGTGATCTTCTTGGACAAGTCGCCCGAGGCCACGGCGGTAGTCACTTCGGCGATGTTACGGACCTGACCGGTCAAGTTGTCGGCCATTAGGTTCACGTTGTCCGTGAGATCCTTCCATGTGCCGGCGACACCTTCCACTCGTGCCTGCCCGCCGAGCTTGCCCTCGGTGCCCACCTCGCGCGCGACGCGGGTCACTTCGGAAGCGAAGCCGTTGAGCTGGTCCACCATGGTGTTGATGGTGTTCTTCAGCTCGAGGATCTCACCCTTCACGTCGACCGTGATCTTCTGCGAAAGGTCGCCCCTCGCCACGGCGGTGGTCACGTCGGCGATATTGCGCACCTGACTGGTCAGGTTGGTCGCCATCGCGTTCACGTTATCGGTCAGATCCTTCCAAGTGCCGGCGACGCCTTTCACGTTCGCCTGACCACCGAGCTTACCCTCGGTGCCGACCTCACGCGCCACGCGGGTTACTTCGGAGGCGAAGGAGCCAAGTTGCTCCACCATAGTGTTCACGACCTTGCCGATACGCAGGAATTCGCCCCGCAACGGGCGGCCGTCAATCTCGACGGTCATGCTCTGGGAAAGGTCGCCCTTGGCGACCGCGCCGATCACGCGCGCTACCTCGGTGGTCGGCTGCACCATGTCCTCGATGAGTTCATTGACCGACCGGATCGCAGTTTCCCAGCCGCCGGTCGCCGATTTCACGCGGCCGCGCTGGGTGATCTTGCCCTCCTTGCCGACGACCATCGACAGGCGCTCGAATTCGCGCGTCAGCTCCTCATTGAGGCCGACGACCTCGTTGAACAACGCAGCAATTTCAGAATCGGTGCCGACTTCGTCCTCCGGAAGACGCACGGAGAAATCGCCACGCCGCAGCCGCCGGAGAGCAGAGACGAGTTTACGGCGGTCAAACTGACTGCGAGGGGTCTCAATATTCACTAGGGCCGCTCCTTGGGTATGTCTCCTTTCCGCCTCTAAAACAGGCGGCCCCCCGCCCTGTGAAAACTGAGCGCGAATTAAGCACAGGTCGAAGATTTCCTCAAGGGTTTGATGAAACTGGATAATGCGCTTGTGCCGAAGCGCACGGCGGTTAAAGTCAATCGGCCAAAAACATATTGAGGCCAAAAACCGGGGCAATGGTTTCCAATTTCATCCGGAGTTCGTTTCGCAGCGTCTGGTCGCTGGAGCTACTGCTTCATCTGAAGCGGGAAAGTGATCGCGCTTGGTCTGCGGAGGAGCTGGTAGCGGCATTGCGTGGGAGTGACCTGATCGTGGCGCAAAGTCTCGAATATCTGCTCGCGGCGGGTTTGATCAGCATCGATCAACAGGGCTGCGCCCGCTATCAGCCTGCGTCCGACCATCTGGGGAGTCTGGTGAGCGAAACCGAGGCCCTCTATGCCCGCAGCCCCGACGCGGTGCGGCGCATGATCATCAGCGCCGGCCATGGCGGCCTCAGCGCTTTCGCCGACGCTTTCCGCATTAGGAAGGATTAGCGCATATGCCGGCAATTCTTCCGATCTCCGTCTACCTGCTCTGCTTTGCGACGAGCTGCACCTGCGCCTGGCTGCTGGCACGAAGCTATCGGCGCACGCGGATGCGTTTGCTCTTTTGGAGCACACTCTGTTTCGTGTTGCTCGCTGGTAACAACCTGTTCGTTATCTTCGACATGCTGATATTTCCCGATATCGATTTTCAGCTCGCCCGGATGATCTTCGCGCTGGGCGGCATCGGTGTGCTGCTGTTCGGCTTCATTTGGGACATCGACGAATGAGCGCAACCCTCTATGTCTTTTTTTCCGGGGCAGTGACAGCCGGCTTCCTGATCGCTAGCCTGTTTTTCCTGCGATTCTGGAGCCGCACGCGCGACGGCCTATTCCTCAGCTTTGCACTGGCGTTTCTGCTGCTGGGGATCAATCAGGCGCTCCTCGCGCTCACCAATATGCGGATCGAGGAACGCAGCCCGCTCTACCTGCTGAGGCTAGCCGCCTTCGCGCTAATCATTTGGTCGATAATACGAAAAAGCAAGAGTGCTTAGAGATTGAGCTTAGCAACCATTTGAAAGCATGGTCCGCTTTTTCCTGTTGATTTTCAAATGCGGACTTCCGCTCTCGGTCAGGGCTGTCACGCCTTGTTCCGGGTCGAGTGAGGTCACTGCATTTCAGCCCCCCACAAATCCTAATCTCGCAGATGCGCATCGCCTGCAGTTAAAATGACGCAGATTTCCGTTGCTATTCCAGCGAAAATGAGGCGACGGCCGCGAAGCGTTGGAACAGCACGGCTAGGTTCAGGACCTATTAAATTGCTTGTGGTGATGATGGCTGATGCAATGGCGGCGCTAGGAGGAGGCGTCACCCGGGATCTGATCTGGCTGTCGGAGGCGGAGATGCGTCGGATCTAGCCGTATTTTTCGCTGTCGCACCGTGTGCCACGGGTTGATGATCGATACGACCCATCTGAAGGCGCAGCAACAGGTAAGTAGTCCTACAGATAAGCGGCGTCCCTTGGCGATGATAATGTTGTCGGGTGGAGGTCGATGAACATGCCGATACGCGACATTCTTCTTCAAACGACGAGCTACCCTGAGCATACTCCGCATTGGGCTTTAGATGCTGCAGCGTGGCTCGCTGAGCAGTTTGGCGCTCGCTTGTCGAGCGCATTATGCCAAGTCTATATCCCGGAAGTCAGTAACTGGCTCGCTGACATGCTGGTCCAGGCCAATGAAGCGATAGCTGCGGAAAATGCCAAAAGCCGCAATAACGCGAAGCATCTGATTACGGAGTTCGCATCGCTCGTCAAAGAGAGCTATCGCGGAGAGCAATTTTTGATCGACTGTAAGTCGATGATATTCCCGGGAGAGGTGGCTAAACACGCCCGGTCGTTTGATCTTACCATCATTCCTGTCGATTCCGGGCTCGACTATCGATTCATGGCTGAGGGCGTAATCTTTGATTCCGGCCGGCCGGTGCTGTTGTTGCCCCGGGCAGGCGGCGCGGGCCATCCTCTGGATGAGGTGGTGATAGGCTGGGATGGGAGTCGAGCGGCAGCGCGCGCGCTTGCCGACGCGCTTCCGATCTGCCTCACGGCGAAAGGGGTTCGATTACTTCAGGTCACCGGCGAGAAGGATATCGATCCGATAGTATCTTTGACCGAAGCTCGACGCCATCTGACGTCACATGGGATCGAGGCAAGCATCGCGAAAGTCGCTGCCGCTGGCCGCGACGCTGGGGCCGTGCTGATGGATCATTGCGCGTCGACCGGTGCCGACCTTCTGGTCATGGGCGCCTTTGGACATTCGCGCGCGCGGGAATTCGTTCTGGGCGGTGCCACGCGATCGGTCTTGGACGATGTCAGAATTCCAGTGCTCTTGTCGCATTGAAACTGCGATTGGTGTCCCTCACACAGGGACTGATTGCGGGGCAGGTAGATGAGATCGAGCCTGCTTGGTCGTGAGATCATCCCATTCTACCTTTGGTTCATAGCCCTTATCGGTGCGACGCTCCTGCTCGACGCAGTGCTGCATATCTTGGACCTTGTCTGGCTCGGTCGCTATCTCGGCATTCCAGGCATGCTGCTGATCCTGGCTTCCTTCGGCCATTCGCTCCGCAAACGCAGAACAATTCATAGCAATAATCCTGTTCGGCTGCTGCGTTTGCACGAGCGCATTGCCTGGATGGGTTCCGTACTGGTGTTGGTTCACGCCGGCATCCATTTTAATGCCCTGTTGGCATGGCTGGCTGTGGTAGCGATGGTGATCAATATAGGCAGCGGTCTTACCGGCACATGATCGTTACTTCCGGCTTGATCGGAACCATCAGACTGCCTGCGTGACATGCCATCTTTGTGCAAATTATGAGCGTACGACATGCTTTGGCTGCCATGCCCATCAGCCCAACCGGACACGCGCCGAGCATCTCGAAGAGGGAATCTCGAACATCGACAATTGTGTCCGGTGCCATCGGACGCCGAACGCGGAGCCCGCCGAGCAAGGCGACGCTGACGATTGACTGCATGTGAGCCGGTTCTCCAACCATTGTTCGTCAGACCGCGGTTCCGAAAAACCTGCCTATAACCATTGTGAGCGCCATAGCGAGAACGCCCCAGAAGGTGACTCGAACGGTGGATTTCACGACGTTGGCGCCTCCAGCCCTCGCACCGAGCCAGCCAAGAGCAGCGAGGCAAAATAGCGACACGATGGCTACGACCGGTTGCAACCATCGGTCGGTCGCGATCACCACCGCCAGCAAAGGCACAATCGCACCTGCGCTGAACGTCAGCGCCGACGCCAGCGCGGCTTGCAAGGGACGCGCCGTCGTGGCTTCGGAAATGCCAAGCTCGTCTCGAGCATGGGCGCCAAGCGCATCATGTGCCATCAGCTGGTCCGCGACTTCCAACGCCAATGCCGGCTCAAGGCCGCGCTCGCTATAAATGCGCGCAAGCTCTTCACGTTCGAGTCCCGGCTGATCTTCCAATTCCTGTTTTTCACGGGCAAGGTCGGCATGTTCGGTGTCCAATTGCGAACTCACCGACACATATTCTCCGGCTGCCATCGACATCGCGCCCGCGACCAGCGCCGCCACTCCGGCGACGAGGACCGCCGTGCGCCCAGACTCGGATGCGGCCACACCGAGGATCAGGCTCCCGGTCGAAACGATGCCATCATTCGCGCCAAGAACGGCGGCACGGAGCCAGCCGATGCGCGCTACCGCATGGCGTTCGGGATGGGATCGAAGCCTGCTCATTTCTCACCCCTTACGACAAAGACTGAGCAGGGCGCGTGCCGAACGACGCGAGAGGCATTAGCGCCAAGCAGATAATCCTTCATTTCAGGCTGGTGTGACGACAGCACGATCAGGTCGGCAGATATTCTTTCGGCAACATTCAGGATGTTCGTGTAGATGCTGCCTGCTTCAACATATCGCCCAATATTCGGTACTTCAGTGATGGCATCGGCAATCGCCGCAAGACGTGCCTTTGCGATATCAATCAATTGCCGGAACGCGGCCGCAGACCATTCGGCCTCGATCGCCAGTTGCTGACTAGGTACTACGGTGGTCAGTGCCAGCGATGCAGAAAAGCATCGGCACAGTGCGGCTGCTGTGGGAACAGACTTTTCCCAGGAGCTTGGCTGTTCGACATCAACGGGGACGAGAATGCTGCGATACACGCGGTTTCTCCTTTGATTTGATCGTCAGATGCCGCTTGCGATCGCTTTCAGCCAATACGTAGGTTCCCGATACGTCACGGGATTGTTCAGGATAGTTGTCTTTCCACCACCTTGCGACCTTCCGTGATCGTATCGCCAGGATGAAGGATCACCCTCTCGCCTTGCCTCAGACCTTTGCGAACCTCGGCCACCTCATCATTGAGATGATCAATCTCAATGGGAACCAGATGTGCGCGCCCTTTCTGTACGATAAATGTTGCCCAGCCATTTTGCTGTCGGAAAAGCGCTGAAACGGGAACTCTAAGGACGTCTGCGCTGCTCCAGCTGACGATTCTGACTATCACGCGATAGCCATGTCCCATCTTCTGCCAGACGCTGTGCGGATCAGTGATGTCGATATAGACATTCACGCGCTGCTCCTCGACTCCGAGCGAGGAGACCTTAGTGAAGCCGGACGGATCAACCCTCCGAACCTTGCCGTGCAGCGGCCGGCTCCCGCCCCATTTGTCGATCTCCACCGCTGCGCCGACGGCGACTTTGACGGCTTCGGTGGATAGAAGATCGGCCACGATTTCCATCTGTTCGGGATCCCCGATTTCGATCAGCGGCATGCCGCTCGTGACGAGCGCCTCGCTTTTCTGACGGATCCGCAGGACAGTGCCACTCACGGGTGCCGTGACGGCCACGCCTGCTCCGTCGCCGTCTGTCACCGCAGACGGCGATATCAGGGCCGCCCGGGCTGCATTCAATTGATGGCCCGCCGCGGCGACGGCGCTTCGGGCTTCGGCTAGTGCCGCCTCGGCGCGATCATGCCGCATGCGGGCCGCGTCGAGCGCGGCCTGCGTCGAGAAGCCACGCTTGTTGAGATCTTGAACGCGCTGGAGGTCGCGGTCTGCAAGCGCACGTTCGGCCAGCGCCTGGTTGACGCGTGCCCGGCTCGAAGCGAGCTGAGAAGCGTACATTCTCTCCTGAGCTTCCGCAGAAGCCCGACTACGCACATCCAGAAACGCTGGCTCCGCGGGGAGAATGCGGGCGACGACCGTGGTATTGCGCTTTACCGGATCCCCAGGCTCAAGATCGATCCGCAATAGACGACCGTTGAGTGGCGCCGACACCACAAACACCTCATGAACGATGGCTTCGCCTTCATCGTCGATCGTGACAGCCATCGGGCCCCGGGTCACCGTTCCCAGATCAACCAACACGGCAGGCTTGCGTATCGCGAGAAAGATCGCGATCGCAACGATGATCACCATCACGATGGCGATGACAACCGGCCCGGCTCGACGAGAAGCGCCCACCATTTTCAATCCCTCGTTTTGAGGACGGCGACCAGATCAAGTCGATCAAGACGCCTGCTAACGAGTAACGCGGTTACAGCAGCGGCCGCCATTACCACCAGGACGGCTCGTGCCACTGTTCCCGCCGACAGGGCAAACGGGATCGTGAACAGATCGCCGCTGAAAGCATTGACCAAATAGTGAGCCAGCGCGACCCCCATCGCGATGCCCATCGGTATCGCCAGCAGCGTCAGCAAGGCCATTTCGCCGATCAGCAGATAGGCCACCTCATGGTTGCGAAATCCCAGCACGCGGAGAGAGGCAAGATCCCGGGATCGCTCGGCAAGCGAAATGCGGGCGTTGTTGTAGACAACCCCGAACACGATCAGCGCCGCAAAGCCGGTGTTGAAGAGGGTCACGATGCCCATGGTTTCAGCGATAGTATCCCGCAGTCCGCGGCGGCTCGCCTCCACCATCGAAATCCCCGCAACGGCGGGAGTGTCGCGCAACTCGCGCAGAATGCGATCCCGCTCACCACCATCGATACTGAGATAGGCGCCTGAAATGCGTTCGCTATCCATCAGGCGTGCGTTCAGTTCCGTCAGGCTCATGAACGCAGGCGAGCCGATCGGGCTATCTACGACGGCGAAAATCTGTGCGCGCCATTCCGGCCTGCGTCCCTCCGTCACCTGGATGCCCACGGTGTCACCCAAGCTGGCGTCTAGCGAGCGCGCTAGTGCGGAGGAAATGACGAGCCCGCGCTCGGGAGGATTAATGACGTTGCCTTCAAGATCGATGAGACGACTGAGATCGCCACCCGGATCGCTGGCGGTGATCGCCTCGCGCTTGCTGCGCGCTTCGTGGGTCAGGATCGCGCTCACGGCGCGGACAGGCTCTGCTCTGACCACGCCGGGCAGGCGGGCGAGATCGGCCAGCGCGTCGAGCCCTCGCGCTTCGACAAAGGTCACAAGCAGATCCTCGCGCTCGGCACGGTCGAAGGTGATTTCGATGAGCCGGTCGACATTATCCCGCGAACCCGCCGAGGCGATGTAAAGTGCAAGCGCCGATCCTATTCCAACTGCGGCCAGCGCCGCGCGAAGCGGCCGGCGCGCCAGGCCGCGCAGAATCACCCGTGTCAGCTGGTCGAGCGACCGTAATCGCGTGAGCGCATTGGCAAGGCGGCCCTCATAACTCGGTGGCATTGGCGGCCGCATGGCTTCTGCCGGTGTAAGCGCCGCCGCGCGCCGGACCGATAAGGCACATCCGCTGAGCACCGACGCCAGCGCCGAGAGCAACGCGATCGCGTAAAGATCAGGATCTATCTTGAACTGAAGGAAGGGAAAGACGAAGAAGTCCCGGTACATCTCCGTCAAGCCCCGTCCCAACCAGAGCCCTAACAGCGTTCCGAGCAGCAACCCGCCCAGCGAAAGCAACAGCGCGAGCTTCAGATAATGCCCGGCTATCGCGGGGGTACGATATCCGAATGCTTTCATGAGCCCGATCGCCTCGCGCTCGGTGTCGATCACCCGTCCAAGCACTATGTGGGTCAGAAACGCCGCGACGGCGAGAAAAATGGGCGGCAAAATTGCGGTCATGCTGCGCAACTGGCTGAGTTCGTTGGATACAAATCTGTCGGATATCTGCTCGTTGCGCGGGTAGGCGCCCCTTCCGCCATAGGCCTGCAAGCGGATATCGATGCGGCGGATGACATCACCGGCTGCGGCGCCCGGTTGCAACCTGACGACGAGTTCGTTGAAGGCATCAGCAAGATCAAAGGCGCCGGCCAGAGCGTCATTGTTCACCCACAGGATTCCGAACCGGGCATTGTCGGGAAAGATCTGGCCTGGAGGAATCGCGTACACATATTCCGGCGAAAGCACCGATCCTACGATCGTAAAATGCTCGCGTTTCCCATTGAGGATTGCGGTAATCTCGTCGCCAAGCCTCATGCGCGCGGCGTTGAGAAAGGCTTCGTTGGCCAGTACCTCCGTCGGTCTGTCAGGATCCGACCAACGTCCCTCGCGCAGGACGAGATCATTGATGCGCGCGCGTCCCTGCGCCGGGAGTGAATGCAGCCGCAAGTTCACCGGCTCTGACATGCCCGGCACATTGGCCAGCGCGGACATGACAATCCGACCCTCGGCGCGTTCGACGCCGGGCAGATCCGCCAGGTCATGCAGCAGTGAATTTGGTACCCGCTTGGCGGGCCCAAAGATGTCGGCCAGGCGATAACGGTCGTAATAGGCGTCGCGCGTCGCCTCTAACGAACGCATCATGCCAAACGACATCAACACCATGCCGACACCGGCCGCTATCACCAGTGCGATGGCGAACGCGGGGCCACGCAAGCGCCACATATCACGCAGCAGCTTGCGATCGAGGATAGGGAGCCATCTCAAGGCTCCAACACTGTTCACCAGCGGAGTTCCGAGGCGGGCTTCTTCGCCGTGTTACGGGCCTGTTCAACCAGACGCCCGTCGGCAAAATGCCACACGATGTCGGCCATTTCAGCAATGATGGCATTGTGCGTGATGACCAGCGCCGTGGTCCCCATGTCGCGATTGATCCGCTGAATCACGTCCAGAACCATAATGCCCGTTTGACTGTCCAGCGCGCCGGTCGGCTCGTCGCAAAGCAGCACGCGAGGCCGCTTGGCGATCGCGCGTGCAATGGCAACGCGCTGCTGTTCGCCACCCGACATCTGGGCCGGAAAATGATCGAAACGGGCTCCCAGCCCGACCATCGCCAGAGCATCTTCCGGCAAGAGGGGATCTTCCGCGATATCCGTGATCAGGGCAACGTTCTCGCGCGCTGTGAGCGACGCGACCAGATTGTAGAATTGAAACACGAAGCCGACATTTTTGCGCCGATATTCGGTCAGCGCGGACGCGCTGAGCGTGGTCAGATCCTTTTGCTGAAACCAGACATGACCAGATGTCGCGGAATCGAGCCCTCCCAGGATATTGAGTATCGTGGATTTCCCTGATCCTGACGGCCCAAGCAGCACGATCAGTTCACCGGCACTGATATTCTGCGTAACCCCGCGCAAGGCGAATACGGCGGACGCTCCTGAGCCATAGGTCTTGGTCAGGCCTTCCACGCGATAGAGCGGCTCATCAGGCGCAGGGTTCGCTTCCTGCTTATTCTCGCCTCGTTTGCCGGTCATGATGGCGCCTGTTCAGCATGAATGGCTGCGGATCCCCTTATTGGTACCGTCGAGGCTGGTTCAGCTCGCGAGTTCTGTCGGGCCAGAATTTCCCAAACTGCCATGAATAGCGCTGCAACAACGGGACCAATTATAAAACCGTTGAAGCCGAAGACCTCCAATCCCCCCAAGGTGGAAACCAGCACGACATAGTCCGGCAGGCGCGTATCCCTGCCAACGAGGATGGGGCGCAGGATATTGTCGACGAGTCCGATGATGAACACGCCGCAAAAAACCAGCACAACGCCTTGCCATATTGAGCCGGTCAGCAGGAGATACGCGGCGACTGGAACCCATATGATGCCAGTTCCGATCGCCGGGAGAAGCGACAGCATCCCCATCGAGACGCCCCACAAGAGCGCGGCGTGGATGCCCAAGCTCCAGAATACTATTCCGCCAATGATGCCCTGGAGAATGGCCACAATCACGCTGCCCTTGATGGTCGCATGGATGACGGTGATGAACTTGTCGAAGATTGCGCGGCGCTGCTCCGCGTGGAGGGGAACAGTGGTTTCGAACCGCATTGCAAGTGTCTTACCGTCGCGCAGCAAAAAGAACGTCAGATATAGCATTACGCCGAGTGCGACGAGGAAACCCAGGGCGCTCTGTCCAAGGTTGAAGGCCTGAGCCGCGAGTTGCTGGAAACTATTGGAGATGCCAGCACCTACTCGTGTCCGAACCGCATCAAAGTCAGTAAGACCGAGCCGATCCAACAGGCTGTTCGCCCAATCCGGCAGAGCGGCTTGGGCCTGCATGAAATAACGACCAAAATTAATCTCTCCGGACTGGATCTGGGCGTAAACCCATGAAGCCTCACGAAGAAGCGAAATCCCAAGCAGGATTGCCGGAACGATGACCATCGCGACGATCAGCAGCAATGTTATCGCGGCAGCGGCATTTCGATGCGTGGGCCAAGCCCGGAGCAAACGATCATTGACGGGCTTAAACAGGATAGCCGCAACGATGCCCCAAAGGATCGCTCCAAAAAATGGCTGGAGAATCCAGGCGAACAGCAAGGTCACCGCAATGGCAAATGCCAAGAAGCTTCGATCCTGCAGCCGCCGCATGTCTTGGCCCCCTTGGTGAGTTAGTTGTTCAGCGCGGTGAAGTGCTTGTCCGCATCCAGCGGATAATGGATGCTTTGTCGAGCGCTCCCGATTGGCGCCCCACCTCTTGACCATTTGCGAAGAGAATGAGGGTCGGGATGGATCGGATATTGTAGCGCGCCGCGAGTGCCTGCTCGGCTTCGGTATCCACTTTGACGAAGCGCATGCCCGGCTCGAGTTCTCTTGCGGCGGCGGCGAAGGCGGGTGCCATCATCCGACATGGCCCGCACCAGCTTGCCCAGAAATCAGCCACAACCGGTATGGAGCCCGTCCCGACATGCTTGTCGAACTGAGCCATGTTCACTTCGACTGGAGCCCCCTGAAATAGCGGGTGCTTACACCGCCCGCATCTCGGCGATTGCACAAGACGGGCATGCGGAAGGCGGTTGGCGGTCGCGCAGGTAGGACACACGATGATCGCAACGTCGCTCATGCTATCATTCTACAAGCCTGCGGGGAGCAATGGTACGGCATTGTTATCCGACGGGTGTGGCAGGACGACCGTCATCGTGCAGGGCGATGAAGATCGCTGGGATTACAGTACGCAGCGTCGATGGCGCCAGACCGAACAGCATGCCGATCGAAAAAGTTAAGCGTGACGATTGAGATGGTCGCGAGACCAAGATGAAAAAGTAGCGCGTTTGCCTTCTCGTTCGCCGTTTCTAAGTAGGTGTGCGTGACCGAAACCATCACGCTGTCTGGTAACAGCGATCCCTCAAGTGCATGGAGGCGCTCGACCACGGAATTCGACACCACAACGGAATTTAAGCCGGCGCGCTTGGCTACGGCCAGGCTGACCGCAGGCGCCATCGACCAGCGGCCGTCGTCCTTTGCCCAACGCCACGCCTGCGCCTGATCTTCGCGCAGCCCCTGGCGTACGTCGGCGACATCGCACAGATAGACGGGCACACCCGAGATCGACCGGACCGTGAGCAAGCCATCCTCCTGCGCGGTTCGGAAGGTCCGGCCGGCGGTCACATCGACGGCACGCCCCTCCTCTCGTAAGCTTTCTGCGGGGAAGGCGCGGTTGGCCTGACTCGCGGCTTCGATGACGCTCGACAGAGGTAGGTCATGGAGCGCGAGCTTCGCAGGATCCGGCGCGATGCGAATTTCTTCGGGCCGTCCGCCAACAATGAAGGTCAGCCCGACATCATCGACCTTTGCAATCTCGGAGCGCAGTTTAACGGCAAGACCAAACTGGTTTGTTGCGAGGCTGAAACGGCGTCAGGATGTCTTTTCCGCTTGAAGGGCAGCGGCTTGATTGAGCCTTGTCCCGCAGCCTGCAGGGTTACGTCGTGAAAAAAGCCCTTCACATTCACAATGGCCAAAGGCACCGAGAGCGCAAATAAAGCAATCGCTGCTCCCCGCTTGAACCATGCGCTCAACGCGAAGCCGAAAACGAGCGTAGCGGCTGCGGTGTAGACGCCTGAAAACAGAAATCCTTCAAAACGGGCAAAAATGGAGTGAAAAACCAAGGCGAAGAGCAGAAAGGCAGGGACAAAGCGAAGGCGTGGCGGCACGAGAAAAAAGGATCCGCAAGCAAGTATCCCAAATGCGGCATTGGCGAAAGTAACGCCGGATGTCGAAAAATCCAGCTTCGGTCCGAGAAGTCCGATCGCATTGAACCCATTGAACGGAAGAGCCAAAGTCGCCCTGACGAACTCCACATTATGCCCGAATGCGAGCGGCGGACCCACGCGTCCGGGAAGCAAACTCCGCGTCACGGCATAAGCCAGCAGGATCAGTCCGAGCCCGGCCAGCAATTCAGTGGCTAGCCGCAGAATGGTGGACTGCTGAAAAAGGATACGGAGTGCCTCCCGGGGGGACGGCCGGTCCAGCTGAAGGCGGCTAATCAGCCATGCCATGCCATTGGTGACCACGATGGAAAAACTAACGGCGAATGATACGGCGCCCCAGCTGGTTTTTTGCTCCGGCTGCTGCGGATCCCAACGCGCCATTGCAATCAGGATGAGCAAGCTCAGGCCGGCCCAGATATGAGTCTCGGTTATGCTGGTCCAGTAGATGAAACCTGCGGTCGAGCAGTAGAAAGCGACGATTGCGAGAGCCAGGACGAGCGACGCACCCCACAGGCGTGAGCAGATATAGAGCAATAGGCCGTGCAGCGCACCTTGCAGGAACGCCAACAGGGCATAGATTTGAAAGGCCGTCAGCCCGGTCATCTTCTGGACGAACTGTGCGACGATGCAGATAAGGCCAAAGAGCGGGTGCGTCGACAAATTTTGATATGTGAAAATTTCCGACTTGGGGTTCAGGAGGTTTTCGCGGACCCGCAAAATGTCGGAGCCATGAAACGACGGACCTTGCTCGGCGACATAGCCTCCGCCGTTCAGGTATAACCACAAGGAGAACAGGCCGACCGCTGCGGCGAGAGCTGTTCCTATAGCTGCTTCGCGCAAAGCGTCCGTTTTCAAGATCCGGTTCAAGATTAACACTCCTTGATGGTCCGTCGCCCCGGTTTGTTTGCATCCAATCGGCCGACGCGCTGGGTTATGTCGCCGCCACAGCGATCAGCGCAAGGGCGGCCATCACAAAGCGGCTGTTCCGATCGCGAACCGCGAAAACGACGGGATCGTCGTCGATCAATCGGCGATGGGACATGACGAGCGCTCGCCCGATCCAGTACATCAACATGGGACAGGCCAGCCACAAGATCTCCGGGTGACTGTATAACCGTCCGACTTCGCTGGAGCTGATGTATAATGCCAAGACCGTGACGGCATTGAATCCTGCCGCTGCAGCCAGCGCCATGACGACAACGAGATCGCCTTTACGATAATTCCGGTTTGACGGCTCGGGCAGTGCGGCATCGAGCCGCATACTCAACTCTATATAACGCTTCATCAGCGCCAGCGCGGTGAAGATGAACATCGAAAAGGCCATCAGCCAGTGCGATACGACTACTTCTATCGCTACCGCGCCGCCGAGCACACGAGCCGTATAAAGCATCGCCAGCGCAATCACGTCGACGATCATCTTCCGCTTGAGGTAAAAGGAATAGGCAGTGGTCAGCGCAAGATAACCGAGCACCATAGCCAAGAATGACGGGGAGACCGCCAAGGCTGTTGCAAGCCCGGCAATCAGCAGCAGCGGAATACACAAAATCGCCTGCAGAAGCGGTATGGCGCCGCTCGCCAACGGGCGTCGCCGCTTGGTTTGGTGTTCCCTGTCCGCAGCGAGATCTACGAGATCGTTGAGCACATAAACAGCGGAAGCGCAAAGGCAGTAGGCGAGAAAGGCAAGAATTGCAGTCCCTAGCGCCATCGCACTGAACGAATGGGATGTCACTAGCGGCACAAATACCAGGATGTTTTTAGTATATTGGTGCACGCGAAATAATTTCAGCCACGTCTTAACCGTTGGCTTTTCATGCTCAAGTTCGTGAATATTGCTGTGGCTTGCCGACAAACGGCGCATTACGGATTTGCTGCTCCTGATAGTCAGCGCCTGATCGGCCTTTGACCACACATGCAAATCGGCTTTGTCGTTTCCGATATAATCGAAACCACCTTCACCGAAAGTAGCAACGAGCAGTTCAGCCTTGGCCCTGCCGCTCAAATTGCTGGCATTCGACGAAGCGAACCAGCCGTCGAACATGTTGAGATGTTCAGCGATCATCGCAACCAGCCGCTCGGTGCTGGCAGAAGCCAGATAAACCTTGCGGCCTGCCTTGCGCGCAGCTTGGATACGATCAAGAATAACCGGATCATAAGGCAATATCGCCGGATCGAATGCTTCCAGGCGCCCGAAATGGTGCTTGAGTGCGGCCTTCCCTTTGAACAGCAGCGCGACGATATCAAAAATCGCTGTCGGTCGACGTCCAAGCTCCGCGAAAGTTGTTTCGATCAAGAGATCTGAGGGCACCAATGTTCCATCGAGGTCAACAACTAGCGGTTTGCTGATTGCCTGATCTCGTCGCTCGTTCAAGATTCGACCTCCGACCTAAACAGTTCTTGATTTCCCCCGTCAAATCACGCCTTGCGCGCGATACCACGCACCAGTCCGGCGCAGACCCTCGTCAACCGAAACGCGCGGCGTGTAGCCGAGAAAGCGCTCGGCGCGTTTCGTCGAGAAAGCCCGGTTTTGCCGATACCAGTCGACGCGACGCGGAAAGATCGGGGGAGCAATGCCCAGCGGACGGCATATCAGCTCGCACGCATGACCCAGAATACGCATCGGAAGCAGCGGGAAGCGGCGTAACTTGAGATCGACACCCAGCGCCGCGGCGACCCGACGGACCAGATCTTCCGTGGTGAGATATTCCTCGTCCGCGATCAGGAAAGCCTTGCCGCTAACGCTTTCCTTGTCTGCCTGCTGCGCGAGCACGAAGGCATCGACGAGATTGTCGACATAGTTGGGATGATAGAAAGCCTTGCCGTCGCCGAAAATCGGGAACCAACCCTTGGATACCTGCCGATAGATCATCGCGAAGCGCTCAAGATCACCGGGCCCGTAAATTGCGGCTGGACGCAGCGTGACCGTTTCCAGAAGGCCATCTTCGGCATATTTCGCCACAATCGGCTCAGCCAGATATTTTGTGCGTTGATAATAGTCCGCCGGCTGGATGGGGGCATCCTCGTTGGCAGGCGGCGACTCCACATTGCCGTGCACGCCGCAGGTGCTGCAGTATACCACGCGGCGCACCCCGGCAGCCACCGCTTCTTCCAGCACGATTTTCGTGCCGCCGACATTCACATTGTCATAATGGGATTGCGGCACGCTCATCTCGCGAAACGCCGCGGCGAGATGGTGGACGACTTCCACACCCTTGACCGCCTGCTTTACGATCGCGCGGTCGGTCACTGATCCGATCAGGACTTCCGCACCGGCACGTCGCAGTTCATCCGTGAGATGGCCTTCCTTGTAATCGAGCGCAATGACCTGATGGCCATCGCCGATCAGCCGAAGCACCAGCGCCTTGCCGGTAAAGCCCGTTCCCCCCGTCACCAGAATACGCATGCCTGTCTCCCTGTTCCAGCCGTTAAGGGCGCTATGCGCCGAACAACTGCGCCTTCATCGTCCCCATGATACGCAGCACTTCGCGAGCATCTTCCAGATGCATCATGATCTGGAAGAGTATGAAAAAGCCGAAGATGTAGAACCACGGCCGATAGTCGTGCTCAGCCCGCACGACGACGTGTTCGACACGATCCAGCCCTAGCGGCCGCATCGACACCACCCAGGTCGCGAGAATGCCGACCACCCCACCCACGACAAGATCGCTGGGATAATGGAAGCCGCCGTAAAGTCTCGGAAAGCAGATCACCACGATCGTCCAGAGCAGCGCCCCGATCCCCAGCTTTCGCGACAACATCCAGATGGCCGCAACCAGAGCAAAGCCCTGCGCGGCAGTGTCGCTGGGAAATGAACTCCAGTCCGACGTGAAACCGCCGACCGGCAGTTCGAAATGAAAAGTGCCGTCGAGCGCTGGACGCGGACGATGCGGCATCATGCCTTGCGCCAGCCGGGTAACGAATATCGAGATCATGTACCCCACGACGCCGTCGAACACAGGACGACGGCGCGTTCCGTCGCCTGGATCGGTGCACCATGCCCAGATCAGCGCCGCGACCAATGGCAGATGACGAATACTGTCGAGCCGGAACACGCGCAGCACCAAGATATCGAATAATGGCATATGCCCGGCCATGGCGTTCACGGCCTGGACGGTGCGGACGTCCAGATCGTTGATGGCATCGAAAAGGAGTGAGTGGATAGACAATATGCACCGATCTGCCGTGGATAGCAGGCAACGGATGGTATCGACCTAAAGGTCGATCGCCCGTGGCCTACTCCAACCTATACCGTGTAATAATATTGAAACAAGAATCGAAATATTGGAGTGTCAGCGTGATACATTTGCCTGGGACACACGCTTTATATGAAAATTATATAAAAATGGCCTTGTCAGTAGTAATCAGATTGCTCCCCGGCAAGTCGTTATTGTCGATGGCCCGCTCACTATCGAGTCTGATGAGCTAAACGGACGCCCGCGCGCTCTAGGGTGCTGAACGCAGTGCTCTGAGAGCGATCACGAGGGCGGGCAGATTGGCGACGAGCGATCCCATTGCCATGCCAAGGATCAAACCCGTAAGACCCCAATGCGAGCCCGCTATCCCCGAAAGGATACTGACGCCGATTGCAATCCAATTGATCGCATTCAAGGAAACTATCGCTCGAGGGCTGCCGCACCCGATCACCACCGTGCGAAAAAGGGCCTGAACGACCTTCACAGCGCCGCTTGCACAGGCAACGAGCACCAGCGCTCTGCCAAGCTCGTAACGGCCGTCCGTGATCCAACTCGTTATCAGAGGCGCAAAGGCAACGATGATTACGGTCACTATCGACAGAAGGCCAACGATTGAGCCCAGTTCCCGAATGACGACTGCCTTGCGCGCCGCAAAGCTCTCAGCCGCCCGCAATTGAGGTGCCAGCGAGAATCCCGCGCCGGAGGTTATCAGCCGGAATGGAAATATTGCCACCGACGCCAGCACGCTGAACACCGCCAACGCGTCGGTGCCAAGCGTCTTCGGAATGATCAATCGCTCCAGCTGTATCGCCAACGCACCAACCATGACGAGACCCAGCAGCGAGATTGCTTCGCGCCAGCGTATCGCTCCCGAAGTCCCGCCCGGCGAAGGACCGCCCCGTCTGAAAATAATCCAAGCGGCGGCGCTCAGGACGACGTTCCCTCCTGCAAGGAGAGCCATAATCTCCGGCACCGATATATGGCCGCCAAAGAAGCCGTAGAGGCCGCACAGCAAGATCAGCGAGTTCGTGCCAAAGACCATGATCAAAGGCATGGTATCACGGCCCTGGGCTCGCATGCCGGCGGACGCCACGCCGGCAATGCCGCTGGCGACGATAGCGATCCCCAGCAGCACTGCCTCCTGTAAAGGCAGGTAGTAAAAGCGTACGGAAACGGCCGCGACTGCAAATCCCACGGCCGTGTTTACAAGCGCGGCCGTGCCGAACAGCCTCCAGCTGGCATGGCCCTTTCGGCGCAATAGCACCTGATCCAATCCTAGTGGACCGATAACAGTGAATAAATTGAGCAGCGCGCTCTCCAGCGCCGTCCGACCATAGTCCGAAACTGGCATTGTCCGCGCCAGCAACAGGTTGCCGACGGCAAAGGCGGCGCCCGAGAGCGCGAATGCAGCCGTGGCCCGAACGGTCCGGTTTTCAAATATGGTGCACGCACGGAGCAGATAACGACTTATGGATCTCATCGGTTGAAGCCGGGATCGTGCGTGGTACAGTTCATCTTATTAGCTAAGCCCCCGGGCATCCAAACATGCGAAATCCTTGTGCAAGTAATCCACTGCCGTTCATGAACATCGTTCAGTCAAAACCTTTTCACCAGCTAAATCTGCAGAACGCCAGCCATCGCAGTCCCTGCCGATGACATGACGTACATTGAAGGGGATTTGAAAGAACTCGGGCTTGAACTTATCTCCGGTCCACATTTTTTACCGACCAACGACGCTCAATCCAAACCATTTTAAGCACCATTACAATGCTCAAATTTTCCAAAAATATCAATGCCAAAAGCTTAATCAATCGATTTCGGAGCCCCGTGGCTTGGCAACACGAAGCTGGCATCGCCGTCGCCTATCGCAGCGAGGCAGCATACCGTTCATGATGGAATCAATAAATTCGACTTTGCAATCCGTGAACCTTTTGACTTCATTGCGTCATATGAAGCCCACTGCCTCGATCCCACCGGCAGGATGGAACCGCGGTCGACCGCAGTGACCAGTTGTATCCTGCGCGAGACCCAGTCGCCAATCCGAGGGCGCAAGCGGTGTCCTGTAAGGAACGGCAACAGCAGTTGAAGCACGATGGTCATCAACCCGGTGCTCGTAGTAGCTATCCCGTGTCCGTTGATAAGTAGCGCAGCTAAGGCCGGGTTAGGCCTGATTGGCAAAAAGATCAGCTGTCAGTCCTGTCGCCAGCTGCCATGCTCCTTCTCATACAAGACCAAAAGGCGAAGAGGATGATTAACAAGGATGTCGTTCAGGCGTTCATCGACGCCTGGAATCGCACCGACTGGCAAGCCGTCGGCGATCTGCTGACCGAAGACATCGCCTATCAGAACATGCCTTGGGAGCCGGTGACCGGCCGCGATACCGTCATGGCCTGTATTGCGGGCTTCAACGTCGAGGCGTCCGACTGGACCGTCCACCACCAGATCGGCGAGGGTGATCTGGTGATGAACGAACGCACCGATCGGGTGCAGATGAACGGAGCCTGGAAGGCTCTCCGCTGCGTCGGCATCTTCAAGCTCCGCGACGGCAAGATATGCGAGTGGCGGGATTATTTCGATCCCGCCGAACTCGCCGCCGACATCCCACGGCCAGAGCGCCAGATTCTCACACCAGCTTGAAGAGCAGGAGCAATTAATGCCCATCAATCGTCAGGTCGTTCTCGCCAGCCGTCCCGATGGAGAGCCGGTCCCCGCGAATTTCCGTCTGCAAGAAGGCGAGGTGCCGGAGCCGAAGGATGGCGAGATGCTAGTGCGCGTGCGCGCCATCTCGATGGAGCCGGCAATCCGGGGTTGGCTCGACGACAATGACAAGAATTATTTCGAGCCGCTGCCGATCGGCGCGACGATGATGGCGCCTGCGATGGGGCAGGTGATCAAGTCGAACCTGCCCGGTTACGAAGCCGGGGACTATATTCGCGGGCTGATGGGGTGGGAGGATTATACCATCGCCAACAAGGACACGGTGCTCCTCCAGAAGCTGGACGTCGCCGAGGATATGCCGCTGACCTATTATGTCGGCGCGCTCGGCGGTTCCGGGCTGACCGCGATCGTCGGCCTTGATGTGATCGGCCGGATGAAGGCGGGCGAAACGGTGGTGATCAGCGCGGCGGTCGGCGCTGTCGGTCATGTCGCCGCGCAATATGCCAAGCATAAGGGCTGCCGCGTCGTGGGCATCGTTGGCGGCGAGAAGAAGGCCAAGATCGCGCTCGACGACATCGGCTATGACGCGGTGGTCAACTATAAGGACGCCGCCAATCTGGAAGAGGCCATCAAGGCGGCCTGCCCAGAGGGTGTCGATGTCTATTACGACAATGTCGGTGGGCCGACGCTTGACGCGATGCTTAACAATATGAAGACCTTCGGGCGTATCGTCTGCTGCGGCATGGTCTCCAGCTACAATTGCTCGGACAATCCGCCGCCGCTGTTCAACGCCTGGCAGATCGTGGCCCGCGAGCTCGAGCTGAAGGGTTTCCTACTTTACAGCTACAACGAGCATCTGCCCGCTGCGCTTGAAACCAATCTTGAGGGCGTCCGGTTGGGCTGGCTCAAGGTGATGGAAAACAAGAAGGTCGGCCTCGACAAGGCCGGCGAACTGTTCTGCGAACTGATGAGCGGCAAGACCATTGGCAAGTCCGTCCTCGAAATGGATCTTCCGGAGGCCGGACGATGAGCGTGAACGAGAGTAGCCTTGAAACACTGATTGCCGAAGCGGCGGTGAATCGCCTGATCGCGCGTTACGCAACCATGACCGACTGGATGGATTGGGCAGGCATGCCGGGTCTCTTCTCAGCCGACGCCGATATCGATTTCGGCGGCATGTTCCGTGGCACGCCCGCCGAATTCCTTCCCTTCGTGTCAAAGCTTGAGGGGGGCTATGACCGACGTATGCACCTGTTCGGCCTGCCCCGCATTGATGTGTCGGGCAGGACCGCGCGGGCTGAATGTGCTTCGGTGACGCATGTTCGCACCAAAGGGACGGCGCATCACGACGATGGCATTTTCTGTGGCCGCTACGTCTTCACCGCAGCGAAGGCGGATGGCGTATGGAAGCTGACCCGCCTGACTTTCTATCTTAACGCCGCGACCGGATCGCAGACCCCGGCGGGAGACGAAGGCCCGATCAATCTCGCCGACGGTTTCGGGCCAAGCCATTCGGACATGGCGCCAGCCTGACGGTCACATTCGGAAGATAAAACCGTTCGCACTGAGTTTTCAGCAGAATTGCAGCTGACCTTAGATCGGCTTGATTTCGTCGGTGTCGTGAATTTCCAGGATCTCAAAGACATTGCCGAAAAAGTCCCGGCAATAGGTGGCGCTGTAGCCCGTCTTGGAGCCGTCAGGATGCGTGGTGATCGTATCCGCCGGCGGCGCATGGACACGGATGCCAGCGGCGATCAACCGCTGGTAGCAGGCCTGGATATCATCCACCTGCACCCCGAAATGGGTGTAGCCGAAATTGTTCACACCCCGGTTCGGATCCTGCGGATCGGAGCGCGGCGAATGATATTCGAACACTTCGAGATGCGTGTTGCCGAGCCGGCACATGAACTGGTTGGCCGCGCTGTTCTTCAGCCCGATGATTTCATCGATGAAGGGATTGTCGCTCCAGCTGAGCGGCTCCACTTCCTCGACCGCGCCGAGCAGATCGATGTAGAACTCCCGTGCCTTGGCAAGATCGGGGACCGAGATACCGATGTGGTGAACACCCTGCACGCCCAGCCCCATGATCCTGCTCCTCAGAACTGGACGCGCTTAGTGTAGCCGCCGTCGATCACCACGTTGGTGCCAGTGGTGTACGATGAAGCCGGTGATGCGAGGAAAACGACCGTCTTCGCCACTTCCTCGGGACCACCCCAGCGGCCGAGCGCGAAATCGACCTCGGTCGCCTTATAGAGATCGGGCATGTGCTGTTCGATCGCTTCCCAATTGCCGCCGGGAAACTTGATCGGGCCGGGCGACACGCAGTTTATGCGGATGTTCTTCGGTCCCCAGGCCTGGCCGAGCTGCTTGGCATAGACCAGCAGCGTGCCCTTCAGCGCATTATAGCCCTGCGGGACGATAAAGGTTTCGAGACCCGCCGTGCTGGACATGATGACCACCGACCCCGTGCCGGACTTTTCCAGCCAAGGCTCAAGCGTCTCGCAGCCGAGCACAGCGCCCATAACATCATAGTCGAATGTTTTCTGCCAGTCCCCGGTGGCGCCGGCGCCGGACGTTGAGATCATCGGCACGAAGATATCGCAGCCGCCGATCGTCTCGGCAGCCTTGGTCAGCCACGCTTTGTAGGCGTCGGCGCCCGCTTCCATGTCGAAAGCCTGACCGATGACCTTGCCGCCATGCGATGCGAGGCTCGATGCCACCTCAGCCGCCTGATCGCCGTTGCGCGAGCAGAAGATTACGTCCGCGCCTTCCTGGGCGAAAATCTCCACGGCGGCGCGGCCGATACCGCGACTGCCGCCGGTCAGGATGACCTTCTTACCCTTGAGCCCAAGGTCCATGCTTCTCTCTCCTGATTTATACGGAAGGTTTTACTGGGCGTTCTGCCGCCCGCCAGCCACTCCCATTTTGGTCAGGATTTTGCGCTGGCGGCGGATGATAACAGATGTCGAGACGATAAGGAGAGATGCCATGGCCAGACTCGCCGGCAAGAAAGCCGTGGTGTTGGGGGCGAGCAGTCCTGACAATATGGGGCAGCATATCGCCCGCCGTTTCCTGAAGGAAGGCGCCGACGTCATGGTCGCCGGGCGCAAGGGCGACGTTCTGCGCGCGTTCGCCGAGGAGACCGGCTGCCACTGGAAGACCTGCGACATCACCAGCCAGGCGGACGTGAAGGCGTTGGCCGACGCGGCGACAGGTGCGATGGGTGAAGTTAGCATCGCAGTCAACGCGACCGGCTGGGGCTTGCTGAAGCCCTTCCTCGAAACCACCCGTGAGGAACTGGATGCGATGACCGCGCTTCAGTTCATCGGGCCATTCCAGTTCTTTCAGGCCATGATCCCGGCAATGAAGAATGGCGGCTCGATTATCGAGATCAGTTCGGCAACCGCGACGATCATGCTCAACGATCACGCCGCCTATATGGGCTGCAAGGCGGGGGTCGATCATGTGATCCGATGCGTCGCCAATGAATTTGGCGAGCGCGGCATCCGCGCCAATTCGATCTCGCCCGGCCTCACCGACACGCCTATGAATGCCGACGCCAAGCAGGTGCCGGGCCTGTTCGAGGCTTTCTATTCGGCTTATCCGCTGGGCCGCATCGGCACGTCGGACGATGTCGCCGCCGCCGCCGTCTGGCTGTCCAGCGACGAATGCTTCATGACCGGCGAGAATTTGCAGGTGAATGGCGGCCTCACGCTACGCCGCAATCCAACGCGCGAGGAAATCAATGCGTCGGTTGCCAAGGCGATGGCTGCGACGAACTGAGCGTCCGATTGCAGAAAGCGGTTTTCCGGGCGGCGGCTCTCATATAGCCATCCCGCCGGGATGCTCCATGTCGTCCATCATCCGGGCTATGTCGCCCCTACGCCACCGGGCAGCCGTTACCGCTTCGACAAATATGGCCTGGTGATGGAGGCGCTGCGTGAAAGCGGCGCGGCATTCATCCCGCATGAACCCGAGCCCATGCCGCGCAGCTGGATCGAGGCCGTCCACGCACCGCACTATGTCGAGGAGGTGCTGAGCCAGACGGTGCCGCGCGAGAAGGAACGGCGGATCGGCTTCCCCGTGACCGAGCATGTCGCGCGGCGTTCGCTGCTCTCGGCTGGCGGAACATGGCTGGCGGCGCGTCTTGCGCGTATCCACGGTTATGCCGCGAACGCCGCGGGTGGAAGCCATCATGCGGGGTTTGAAAGCGGCGCGGGTTATTGCGTGCTGAACGATCTCGCGATCGCCGCCAACCGCCTGATCGCGGAAGGCGATGCGCGCCGCATCCTGATCGTCGATCTGGATGTCCATCAGGGCGACGGGACGGCGAACTTGACCGCAGGCCGGGACGATATCTTCACGCTTTCGCTGCATGCCGAGCGCAACTTTCCGGTGCGCAAGGCATCGTCGTCGCTTGATGTGTCGCTTCCGGACAAGGTTTCCGACATCGATTATCTCGCGCGGCTCACGGCCGTGCTCCCGGCGGTCATCGATCGTTTCGCGCCTGACCTGATCCTCTATCAGGGGGGCGTCGATCCGCATGCCGATGACAAGCTCGGACGGTTGGCGCTCACGGACGGCGGGCTGGCGGAACGGGACCGGTTCGTGCGCACTCAGGCGCATGCGCGGGGTATCCCACTCGCGAGCACCCTGGGTGGCGGCTATGGCGACGATCGGTTTGCTGTGGCGCGGCGGCACGTCGCGACGATGCTCAATCTGGCTGATTCCTTGCCGCGTCGTTAACCCTGAATCGGCGAAAATGTTAACTTAACGGCAAAACCCTCGCTCTATATCGCGGGCCATGAGCTATTTGGGCCCAATCGATGCTGCCGAAGCCGTTGCGATTCAACCGCGCGACGAACGGTTCAGCAGGACACCGCTTGAGCGCCGCTGGTGGCTCGACAATGATGCTGTCGCCACGGCGTTCTACAACGCCATGTCAGCGAGCTTTCCGCACGGCGAAGCCTTCTTTATCGAGACCTTGCGCCATTTCCGCAAGGATGCCGACCCGCGCCTGGCGGCCGGGATCGACGGCTTCATCAAGCAGGAGCTTGCCCATGCCCGCGAGCATCTGGCGCTAAACCGACGTGTTACGAAGAGCGGCTATGATGTAGGCCCGCTTGAAGATCGGGTGGATAGCCGTTTGAAGCTTCTTCGTCAGAGGGGCCCGATCGCCGGTCTGGCTGGAACGATTGCGCTTGAGCACATCACCGCCATTTTCGCGCATCAGGTGCTGGCCAATCCGCGTCACATGCGCGGAGCCGATCCGGAAGTGGCGGTGCTGTGGCGCTGGCACTGCATGGAAGAGGTCGAACATAAGGGCGTTGCCTACGACGCTTGGATCCAGGCCACGCGCGACTGGAGCAAGTGGAAGCGTTGGTCGGTGCGCAGCAAGATGATGCTGTTCATCACCCGCCGTTTCCTGTGGGATCGCTGGTGCGGCACGATGGAATTGCTGCGCCAGGATGGCATCACTGGGCCCAGGGCCTGGCTCGCGGGCTTCTGGTTGGGCTTCGTCCGTCCGGGCATGGTACGGCAGATCCTGAGCGGTTGGGCACATTTCTTCCGCCCGGGTTTCCACCCCTGGCAACATGACGATCGCCATCTGATCGAATCGATGCCGGAACTGAAGGCGGCGATCGAAGGCTGACCTTCGCGCCGGTTGGCAGGTGACGCAGCCCTGGCCCGACGCTAAGGGGGGCTGTGGATCGCAGCGAAGTCATCATCCTGGGCGGCGGGCTTGTCGGGCTGACGCTTGCCATTGCGCTCGATGCGCATGGCGTCACCTCTATCGTGATTGATCCCGCCGATCCCGAGACCCAGCTTGCGGCCGGGTTCGACGGACGCGCATCGGCCATCGCCAGCGCGTCGTGGCGGATGCTCCAGGCGATCGGGGTGGGACCGCTGCTTGAAAGCCAGGGGTGCGCCATCCGGCGGATCGAGGTGCGCGATGGCCTGTCCTCCGAATCGCTCGGCTTCAATGCCGATGAGGATGACGATGCGCTCGGCATCATGTTCGAAAATCGCGCGGTGCGCGCCGCCTTGCGCGAACGGGCGCTGGCCGCATCCGACCTCACCCTGCTTGCTCCGGCAACGCCGGCGAATGTCGTCCGGGAGGAAAGCGGCGTCCAGGTGACGCTCGCGGATGGGCGGATCGTCCATGGCAGCCTGCTGGTGGGCGCCGAGGGCCGGCGCTCGCCCACCCGCGAGGCCGCCGGCATCCGCATCGCGCGGTGGCGCTACGATCATGTCGCGATGATCGCTTCGATCACGCACGAGAAGCCGCACGAGAATATCGCCCACGAGATCTTCTATCCGTCCGGGCCGTTCGCACTTCTGCCGATGCTGCCGGGCAACCGCTGTTGCATGGTGTGGTCGGTGCGGGCGGAGGATGCCGCCGCCTATCTCGACCTGCCCGACCGCGCCTATCTCGCCGAAATCCAGAAGCGGATGGGCGGAATGCTGGGCGAGATCGCGCTTGCCTCGCCGCGATCGAGTTACCCGCTGGGGTTTCATCATTCCGCAGTCATCACGGCGGATCGGCTTGCGCTGGTCGGAGACGCCGCGCACGGCATCCATCCGATCGCGGGGCAGGGGCTCAATCTTGGCCTGCGCGATGTCGCCGCCTTGACCGAGGTGCTGGTGGAAGGGGTGCGGCTCGGGCTTGATCCGGGGGATGCGCAGTTGCTGGCGCGCTATGAGCGTTGGCGCGCGCTGGATGGCCTGATGGTGGCGGCTTCGACCGACGGATTTACCCGACTGTTCGGCGTCGCCGGTCGCCCGGCCCGTGCTATCCGGCGGCTTGGCATGCAGGCGGTCGAGCGGATTATGCCACTGAAGAATTATTTTATGGCCGAAGCGCGGGGCGAATCCGGTCAGATGCCTCGACTTTTGCGCGGCATGAATATCTAGCGCGCGCGGTCGTTCATTGCAGGGTAGCCCGGCCGTCGCCTTCACCCTGCTCGCGAAAAAAGCGGAGAAGCTGGACTAACAAGTCCGCGCGATCAATCAGGGTCGGCGCTTCGAGCAGCGCCTGTTTCGACGCGATGTCGAACGGTGCTACCTGGGCCGAAGCGTTGATCAATGTCTCGTCGTCGAGCGACGTCAATGCATCCCAATCAAGCTGGATGCCGCGTGCGTCGGCGAAACGCCTGGCCTCGCCCTCAAAATCAGCGCGCAGCACATGGGGAAGGGTTTCGCCGGGCTCGTCGGGCAGGCAGTCGAAAACGGCCTCGACCTGACGGAACGGCGTGGCGGCGTCGAGCTCCTTTTGGATGCGAAAGCGCGCGACGCCTTCCAGCACGATATTATAGCGTCCGTCATCCAGCGCTTCGACAGCGGAAATACGGCCGACGCAGCCAATCTCGAACAATTCGGGCACCAGATCTTCGGAACGCGGCTGGATCATGCCGATACGCCGGTCGCGCGCCAGCGAATCGCTGATCATCGCGCAATATCGGGGTTCGAAGATGTGCAGCGGCAGGCTGAGGCGCGGGAATAGCAACGCGCCCGCCAGCGGAAAGATCGAAACGCGCTGGGTTGTCCGGACGGTCACGCGAACAGGATCGCCGACAGGCGCCTTCGTTGGGCGTTCACCCAAGGATCCGCAAGGCCAACCGCCTCGAACAGCTTGAGCAGCCTGTCGCGTGCGGCGCCCTCATTCCATTCGCGGTCGCGCTGGATGATGTCCAGCAATGCGTCCGCCGCGCGATCACGATCGCCGACTGCCATCAATCCGCCGGCGAGGCGGAAGCGCGCATCGAGATCGTCGGGATCGGCGTCGGCCTGCGCCGCGAGCCCGGCAAGATCGTCAACCGGCACGGCTTCGCGGGCAAGCGCCAGCGCGGCCTTGGCCTGGGCGATTGCCGGATCCTTCGCGGCATCGCCTTCGACGGCATCCAGCAGCGCCTGCGCTTCCTCGCTCCGGCCAAGCTGGAGGAGCGCTCGAGCGCGTCCGGCCGTGGCGGCGGGCAGCTCCGGCGCCAGTTCAACGATCTGCTCGAAGATCGAAAGCGCGCGGGGGGCGTCTCCGGAAGCCAGCACCTCCTCACCCATTGCGATCAGGGGAGCAACGTCCTGCTCCTGCTGCTGGACCTCGCCCTGAACGGGGATCTGGCCGAGGATCTGGTCGAGCGCCTTCTTGAGCTGGCTCTCGCTCCGCATCGGGGTCAGGTCAGCGACAAGCTGGCCCTGGAACAGCGCATAGACGGTGGGGATCGATTGCACGCGAAACTGGGCCGCGACCACCTTGTTGGCGTCCACATCGATCTTGACGAGCTTGACGCCGCGGTTGGCATATTCCTGCGCCACCTTTTCTAGAACGGGGCCAAGCTGTTTGCAGGGGCCGCACCACTCGGCCCAGAAATCGAGGATGACAAGGCTGGTCATCGAAGGTTCGACGACGTCGCGCTTGAACGCCTCGATCGCTTCACGTTCCGCCGGGCTTATCCCCAATGTCGCCACTTCATGGTCCTCCAGTTCCTGTCGCGCCTTATGTGGGGAGGCCCGTGGGCTTGCCAACCCCTTTTGCCGCGTCCGTCAGAATGGGATCGCGGCCTGGGGATTGGCGTTGGGTCGCTCGCATCTTTCGAATCCAGAATGCGCATCGGTCACGCTCCAGCCTTCGCTCTCTTTTCATCAGCCGCCTCGAAAAGTGCGATCTGGTCGGCATGGGCCTTTTTGAACTCGGGTCGGTCCGTCACGCGCGTCACATATGCCTCGGTCGCCGGCCGGTCGCCGAAGGATCGAACCGCCGAGATGCGCAGCACATCCGCCATCAGCAGATCCGCAACCGTGAAGCGGCTTGACGCCAGCCATTCCCGTTCGCGCAACACGCTTTCGAGCTGGTTCAAGCGCTTGCCCGCCCATCCGGCAAGATCATTGTCCTCGTCGCCGGACATCTTCAGGAACCACCACGGCACGGTGACCATCTCGATCGAATTGAGCGCGGCGAACATCCATTGCAGCGTCTCCGCTTCGCCGACAGGATCGCGCGGCATCAGCTTCTCGCTTTTTCGCGCCAGATACAGCAGCCCGGCGCCGCTTTCGAATAGCTCGACGTCTCCGTCGCTCAGATACGGAACCTGGCCGAAGGGTTGGCGATCGAGATGGTTGGTCTCACGGTCCTCGAACGCGATCGTCCGCACGGTGTAGGGCAGGCCGCTTTCCTCGCACGCCCATCGCAGCCGCAGATCGCGCACGAAACCCCGCGGGCCTTCGGGCACCCAGTCCAGCGTCCAGATAGTCAGTTCGCTCATGACAGTCGCCTTTCCCGAATGATTACCCGCGCGCGGCTTTAGCAAACCGGCAAATGACTTTCCTAATAGGATTTCATCTGATCCACCCCTGTTGGATGGCGGGCGCTGCTGCGGCGCCAGGGACGGCTTTTCCGCGCAATGCAGGGTATCGGCAGGTGGCTCGCCACTTGCCCGAGACCAGGCACAACCGTCAATTGCTCCACTCGGAAAGGATATCGCCATTTGCGATGTCCTCGAACGCAATCCGGCCGAATTCGACGGCGATCAGGCAGACAGGCATAAGATTTGCGGCCTCGTTGATGCAGTGGATGGGCTGGCCATCTCCGAAGCCGACGACCTTGCCGCTGATAAGCAAGCCATAATCGCGAGGGCCGGCGGCTATTTCCTCGTTGCTTTTGACGGTGACGGCATATGGCCGCGCCCCGCGCCGAAGCGTTCGTGGGGACCCCGGCGAAAAAAACTGCACGATGCCTGCCGTGTTGCGGGTGCCGCCTGAAAATGCGCCTGCCGATGCAAGGCCTGGATCCGCCGGACATGCCTGCGAGCTGGTCCAAGGCCGTCTGATCCAGAATCCCTCAGCTGCGTCGAAGGGCAACTGACCTGCCAGATTCCGTACCCAAGGCGCTGCATCCCAGATTTCCGGCCGCGCCATTAGCTTCAGCGCTTTCGTCTTCGGGTTGTAGGACCATCCGGCCCAATCCTGGGCGTCCTCGGCCATCGGCCCCGAACAGCCAAATGGCAGCCGGATGGCGAACGACTTGCCGACCAGCGATGCATTATCCTTCGGCAATGGCTGATTGCCCGCCACGGCGTCGGCCGCAGCCGAAAACGCGCGTAAAAGCTGTTGACGGTCGAGCGGCGGCTGGGGAAGTCGGACAGCTATTGGGGCTTTAATTTCCGGCGGAGGCGCGATTTGCGGAGCAGGGGCTGGCTCGGTCTCAGCACCATCGCTCCAATGCACGACGCCTGTGGCCAGAAGGGCTAAACCGGCCAGCACAGCGATAACTGCTCCCGCCAAGGCCGATAATATGTAGTTGCGATTCCACCTGGCCATCGGCTGAACATTAGACAATTTGACCGGGAACGCGAACCCGCATCCGGGAAAGATGCTGTTTGCAAGGCATGGGCCGGTCGATCCAAGCCTACCGGTGACGTGTTGATGTGGTAAGCGGCCCAAATGACGTTCGTTCAGATCATCACGCTCCTGGTGCTCACCGGAGTGATAGCAGCGCTGATATGGGACGGAGTTCGGGCCGATGTCGTAGCGCTCGCTGGCGCTGCCATATTGCTCTTGAGCGGAGCCGTGCGCCCAAGCGAGGTGCAGGCCGCATTTGGCAGCCCCGCAATCGTCACCCTCGCCTCGCTTTTCGTTATTGCGCACGCGATGGAGTTGTCGGGGCTTCTCGACTTGCTGATCCGCCACGCCGTTGCGCTGTGCCGAAGAGTGGGAACTGCCGGCCTTTGGATTCTGATTGCGTTGTGCGGTGGAGGCTCTGCGTTTCTGAACAATACGCCCATCGTGGTTCTGGCCGCACCAGTCGTGCGGGATGTGGCCAATTCCCTCCGCGTTGACCCGCGACGCTTTCTGTTGCCCCTGTCCTATGTCGCGGTGTTGGGCGGCTGCTGCACGCTCATTGGCACGTCCACCAATCTGCTGGTCGACGATATGGCGCGCACGTCGGGCCAGCCGCCATTTGGTATTTTCGAGATCACGCCGGTCGGGTTGGCGGTTGCGCTGGCGGGCGGGCTTTATTTGCTGCTGGTGTCCGGCAAGCTGATCAAGGCCTCATCAGAGCCTACCGCCGAACTGGATTCGCCGCGCAAACATCATCAGGTCAGCCATCTCGACATCGCGGGCGATGCCATCGGCGACGTGCAGGATTTCGCCGAACAGCGGCCGCTCCAGCCTGCCAAGGCCATTGCATCGATCCTGGTTTTTGTGGGTGTCGTCGCTGCGGCGGCGTTGGGCGTCGCGCCCATCGCTGCAACCGCTTTTTCCGGGGCAGTCTTGCTCATCCTGCTGCGCGTGATCCGACCTGAGGAAGCCTATGGCGGCTTGCGGCCTGAAATCCTGCTGCTCATTGCCGGAATGGTCGTGATCGGCATTGCGCTGGAACAGACCGGGATCGCGGCGGACGCTACCGACGCGATGGTGGGTTCGGTTGAGACATTCGGCCCGTTAATGGCGCTCATTCTTCTTTATGGCGGCACGCTCGCGCTTACCGAACTTCTCTCCAATGCTACCGTGGCCGTACTCGTGACACCCGTTGCAGTCGCGTTGGCAGAGAGCCTGGGCGTCAGTCCGCGCCCCTTCCTGGTCGCGATCATGATTGCCGGCAGTGCGGCATTTGCCACACCGTTTGGCTATCAGACCAATGTGCTCGTCTATCAAATGGGCGGCTATCGCTATACCGACTTCGTGCGCGTGGGATTGCCGCTCAACCTCATCACCTGGATTGTGGCGGTGGTGGCGATCCAGTGGTTCTTTCCGTTCTGACTTCGTTGGATTGATCAGCGTCGGGCGGGCTTCGGATGTTATGGCTCCGTCACTTCTACGATTGTTCCTAATGCATAGAACCGTTCGATAGCGAAGCTATCCAAGGGCAACATCCCGCTCTTCTTCATAGGGCCGATCGATAACCCTCGGTCTCAGATTTCTTCGTATATTTGCGTAAAGATCGACCGCGATCTCGGTCGCATTGTGTGGCTCTGCTCATTGAACTTAGCCGCATGGAGACCTTTATGAAGAACGTCCTGCTCCTCGTTCATGATGATGCCGGAGAGGAAGCTCGCTTTCAGGCAGCGCTGGATCTGACTCGAGCTCTGTCTGGCCATCTCACCTGCTTTGATATTGTTCAACTGCCAATGATGGTCGGCGTCGACCCGATGTTGGGAGTGGCAGAAGCCAACATTCTGGATGATCTGCGTCAGCGTGAGGCTACCAATCGCGCTGGCCTCGAAGCGCGGCTGCAAGCTGAAGATGTTCTGTGGAACTGGGTCGAGGCCACAGGTGACATGGCGCCGTTACTCAAGGCTGAGTCGGATCTTGCCGACATCATCGTTCTGAACACTGCGCTTGCGGACACGAGCGCGCCGAATATGCGAACGGTGGTGTCCGAGGCGGTGATGGGATCGGGCAAGCCGATTGTGGCCGTGCCGGAGGCTGCGCGAGGATTAGCTACGCACGGCAATGCGCTGATCGCATGGAATGGCTCGAGCGAGGTTGCCGACACCATGCGTGCGGTGACACCCCTGCTGACCAAGGCTCAGACCGTTTCCATCGTGACCTTCGGCCGGGTGGAAGGTGTGCCGGCCGAAGAAGCAGCAACCTATCTTTCGCGACATGGGATTGAGCCGCGGATCGACCGTCGCGATGCTGCAGCGAATATTGCTGAAGGGCTCTTGAAGCTCTGTTCGGATCGTCGTCCCAGTTATTGCGTGATGGGGGCCTACAGTCACGCGCGAATCCGCGAGAGCCTGTTCGGTGGCGTTACGCGCCGCATGCTGGCGGAAAGCCCGGTGCCGTTGATACTTGGCCATTGATAACGCGCGCTGGAGCGAATGCAGGAGGGCGCCATGTCCGACACAGCGCTTTACGAACCGATCGATCAGGCCTCGCGCGAGTTGATCGAGGCTCTGCGTCGATACGCCGAGCCGCTTCCCCCGCCGGAACGCGCGGAAGAGTTCGGGGCGTTATTCGATCGCTTCGGCGATGCACGCGTCGTGCTGCTCGGAGAGGCGACGCATGGCACTTCCGAATTCTACCGGGCGCGAGCAGCGATCACACGCCGCCTTATCGAAAAACACGGCTTCAATGTTATCGCCGTCGAGGCCGACTGGCCCGACGCCGCGCGCATCGATGACTATGTCCGCCATCAGGCGCCGCGCCCGCGTCGCGGCGATGCGTTCGTCCGATTCCCGACCTGGATGTGGCGGAACATTGAAGTGCTCGAGTTCGCCGACTGGCTACGAATCCATAATTCCCCTTTGCCGGACGAACAGCGGACATCGTTTCATGGGCTCGACGTTTACAGTTTGAGCGAGTCGATCCATGCGGTGCTTGTCTATCTCGACAAGGTCGATCCTCAGGCCGCTTCAGAAGCGCGTCATCGCTATGGGTGCCTGACGCCCTGGCAGGATGAGCCCGCACATTATGGGCGTGCGGTCGTGCATGGCGGTCGCCCCAGTTGTGAGGACCGGGCGATTGCGCAACTTCATGAGTTACTAAGAAACCGGCTCGAATATGCCGGGAAGGATGGTGAGAGCTGGTTCAACGCCGCTCAGAACGCACGCATCGTCCGGGCCGCCGAACGCTATTACCGCGCCATGTATCGCAGCTCGACCGATAGCTGGAATCTGCGCGATCGGCATATGTTCGATACGCTCCAGTCGCTGCTCATCCATCGCGGCGACAGCGCGAAGGCAGTGGTGTGGGCACATAACAGCCATGTCGGCAATGCCGCCGCCACTGCGATGGGCTGGCAGGGTGAGTTTAACATCGGCGAACTCTGTCGCACCGCCTTTGGCGAGGATGTCGTCGCCATCGGCTTTGGTACCAATACCGGAACAGTCGCTGCTGCGAGTGACTGGGGCGCAGACATGCAGATCAAGACCGTCCGCCCCGCGCGGCCCGACAGCTATGAACATGCCTTCCGCAAAACCGGGCTGGCGCGCACCCTCACGCACTGGCGGGGCAATGATCGGCGGGATCTCGCGGATTTGCTGCGAACGCCCTTGCTCGAACGTGCGATCGGCGTGGTCTACCGACCCGAAACCGAGCGCTTGAGCCATTATTTTGATGCCGTACTCGCCGAGCAGTTCGATGCCTGGGTGTGGTTTGAACAGACCAAGGCTGTCACGCCCCTCGGTCATGAACGCCCTCATGGCGCACCAGAAACCTATCCGTTCGGATTGTGAAGATGGCGACATATGCACCCAAGGCTGTCGAGGTCACAATCTCGATCACCGGCCTGAAAGGGATATTGCGCCTTCCACATAGCGCTCGGGGCATTGTCGTCTTTGCACATGGTAGCGGAAGCGGGCGGTACAGTCCGCGCAACAATCATGTCGCCCAAGGCCTCTACGAAGCCGGCATCGCCTCGTTGCTGGTCGATCTGCTGTCGCCGGAAGAAGAACTGGACCGCACCAATGTCTTCGACATTCCGTTGCTGGCATCGCGCCTGGCGGGCACCGCCGAATGGGTCACTCGCGAACCCGATCTTTGGTCGCTTCCGATCGGATATTTCGGCGCGAGTACGGGCGGCGGCGCGGCGCTCCTTGCGGCATCTTATGAAGACGATCGTGCCGTAGCAGTCGTTTCACGCGGTGGACGACCGGATCTGGCGGGTGCACATGCACTCGCGCATGTCCGCGCGCCGACTCTGCTTATCGTCGGCGGTCACGATCATGTGGTGATCGATCTCAACCGGACGGCGATGCGGCATATGCATGCCAAAACCGAGCTCATTATCGTACCCGGCGCCGGGCATCTGTTCGAGGAGCTCGGCACGCTCGATGCGGTGATCGGACATGCCGCCGACTGGTTCCTCCAGCATTTCGAGGAGGCGTTGCATGCTCGGCACCCAGCCTGAATTTCGAGACCGCACGGAAGCGGGGCAACGATTGTCGGCCGCGTTGCGGCGCTTCGCGCCGACCGATCCGGTCGTGTTAGCACTTCCGAGAGGCGGCGTGCCGGTTGCGTTCGAGGTTGCGGCCGCCCTTGGTGCGGAACTCGACCTGCTGTTCGTTCGCAAGATCGGCGCGCCTGGCTATGAGGAACTGGGGATTGGCGCAATCGTCGACGGCGCGCACCCCCAGCTGGTTCTGAACGAAGATATCATGCGCCAACTGGCGCCGAGCCCTGAATATTTGCGCGCGGAACTGCGTCGCCAGCTGGCCGAGATCGAACGCCGACGCCAAGCCTACACCGGCGGGAGGCCGGCTGTCGAACTTGCCCGGCGGACCGTGATCATCGTGGACGATGGCATCGCAACCGGCGGCACCATCAAAGCTGCGCTTAAGGCTGTGCGCAAAGTGCATCCGACCCGGCTGATATTGGCAGTTCCTGTTGCACCTCGGGAAACGATCGCAGAGCTCCGATCAGAGTGCGACGAGGTCGTCTGCCTTGCGCAGCCCGAGCCCTTTTACGCCGTCGGCGCCCATTATGGTGATTTCACCCAGACCTCCGATGATGAAGTGATCGAGTTGCTCCGTCGCGCGCACGATCGGGCGCTCGCTGAATCCTGAAAGGATTGTCTTATGCTCGTTCCCCATAGCGCTTTAATTCTGGTAGTCGATGGCAGCCGGATGCAGCTTTTGCGCAACCGCGGAAAAGACAATGCGCCGGAACTGGAGATCATCGGCGAAAAGAAACAAGCTGATCCCCCCACACGGACGCTTGCCTCAGATGGGCCCGGCCGTTCGTTCGAAAGCGCCGGATCAACGCGTCACGCTTACACGACCACTGACTACCATCAGCAGCGTGAAGATAACTTCGGGAAAGCGGCTCTAGCTTTCCTCCAAAGTAATGGCAGCCATGACGCTCCGATCGTTCTGATCGCACCGCCGCATATGCTGGGCGAACTTCGCAAGGCGCGCAATGTCCAGATCGAGCGCCGAACGATCGCCGAGATCGACAAGGACCTGACTCATTTGCATGCACAAGAACTTGCGGCATTTCTACTAAAGCACCACGGCTGAGCTTAGAAAAACAATCGGCATGGCGACGCGCGTCGGCATTTTGTCGACGTCTGATTGTTGTCGACATGCTGAATGGATTCACGCAAGCCTACGGGTTTTTCCCAATTCTCAGCGCCAGGCCTGACGAGAATATTAACCACGATGGTTGCAAACCATCGTCGAGTTTGAAGGCTCGATAGCATCCCCAAGCTAAGGAGAATTCACATGAAAACCGATAGTCAACTTCAACACGATGTCATGGCGGAACTCGAATGGGAGCCAAGCGTGGACCATGCCGACATTGGCGTCGCAGTCATCGACGGTGTAGTGACGCTCTCTGGTTACGTCAAAAGCTACCCCGAGAAAATCGCCGCCGAAAAGGCGACGCGCCGCGTGGCGGGTGTCAAAGCCATCGCCGAGGAGATCAAAGTCCGTTTTCCTTCACAGCCGCAAACGGCCGATCATGAGATTGCCAAACGCATCGTCGATATGTTTGCCTGGAACGTTTCAATTCCGGATGACAAGATCACAGTCAAAGTCGAGCATGGGTGGGTCACGCTTTCCGGCAAGGTCGACTGGTTTTACCAAAAAGATGAAGCAATGAAGGCTGCTGGAAAGGTAAACGGAGTCAGAGGCGTAAGCAATCTTATAGAAATACGCCAGATGCCTACTTCAACCGATGTCCGGGCCCGTATTATGTCTGCCATCAAGCGGCAAGCAGATCTCGATGCTGGCAGGATCACCGTGCTGGCCGATGGTGGAAAAGTGACGCTTGGAGGAAAAGTCAGCGCCTGGAACGAACGCAAAATTGCAGAGCGCGCAGCTTGGTCTGCACCCGGCGTTACCAAAGTTGAAGATAACATCCTGGTCTCGCTCTGAAGCCGTCGCGGAAGGGGTGGTCGAGTATGGCGCCCCTTCCAGTTCGGAATCACGCTTTGATTATTTTGTCCGCGTAAATCATCCGCCCAGGCCCCAATCGATCGAGCACTGCAGCCAAGTCGCTTTCTGAAAATGCGAAGCAACCTTCGCTTCGCCCTAGCTTACCATGCTGCCGGACCATGTCGGGACTCACGTACCAGGCGGCGTGAATGACGATGGCACGGCTCTCCGCATTGCTGTTATCGGGATCAAGGCCCACCAGGCGCCGCGAACGGCCATGCTTGCCCTGATAGATGTCACGGGTGAGATACGCTCCCTGCGAGGAGGCGGCCGACCCCGGCAGATTGGAGAAACGTTCAACCCAGCCGCTATGATCCGGATCGGACCCCCGGCCGTGTGCGACCAAAAGTGATTTAAACTTCCCGCTCGTCATGTCCAGAAGATGGAAACGAGGCGCGCGAGATGGCACGGAGAAATCGGCGATCCCAATATAATCGCGCGCAGTCAGTCGAGTGCGGTGGCGCTCATAGGAGCTGAGCGCACGCTGCAATAGCGTCGGATCGATTGCATTTTCACCGCCGCCGATGCGTATCGCGCTGCTCGCCCGCGAGGATGCAAGCGCCATCGCACCCCCGATTACGAGCGCACGTCTCGAAAAGGCCGTTAAGTCAGTCAGATTTGTCTTCGTCACAGCGCAAGCATAACAGAATTATGGCAGTAGTTCGACCTCAGTAATAACCCCAATAGTCGATCCGCCCACCAGCCTGGAAAACACTCATATGGAAAGGTTTTTGTGCTTCATTTTCTTATGCTTGGTTCCGACTATTGCCAAAGCCGAATTTCCGCGTTGGCAAAAAGATCAGATTGAGCGGCTCATCGAGTGGCTCGATGCCGCGAAGGATGACGGGTTGGGGCCCGCCGCGTCGGAGGCGGCCACGGTGCGTGACGCGCTGCAGACGCCGGACACGCAGAGGCACGATTCTGTGGCGACGGCTGCTGCCGTTAGCCTGCTGCGAGCGCATCGTAATGGCTGCTGTAACGTATCGCTTCGCACGGGCTGGCATATTGATAACGGCTTCGCATTGACTGATCCACTGGTTGAGGTAGCCGACGCCGTGAGACTGAATCGGCTGGATGAATTATTTGGTACGGCCCGGCCCTCGCATCCTTATTATTATTCGCTTCGTCAGGCTTTTTCGCGAGAAACCGATCCAGAGCGGCGCAAGATACTCGCCGCCAATCTCGATCGATGGCGCTGGATGCCCCGCATGCTGGGCGAGCGTTATCTGATGGTCAACACAGCTTCGTTCGAAGCAAGTCTATGGGAAGGTAGAAAGGAGATTGGGCGCTGGGAGATCATCGTCGGCAAGACTGGATCACCGACCCCTGTCTTTTCAGCGCGCGTTACCGGTGTAATCCTGAACCCCTGGTGGGAAATTCCGTCGAGTATCGTCGCGGAAAGTGTCGGAGCGCTGGTTCACAATAAGCCCGCCGAGGCCGCGCGCCGAGGTTATGTGGTCCAGGACGGCCGCTATCGCCAGCGCCCAGGTGCTACCAACGCGCTCGGGCGCATGAAGCTGGTGATGCCGAATCCCTACAGTGTTTACCTCCACGACACACCGAACCAGAGCTTGTTCGAGCGCGATGTGCGTGCGTTCAGCCACGGTTGCGTTCGGGTCGGAGATGCGCTGGGACTCGCCACAACGCTGCTTTCTGCGGACCCCGCCTGGAACAGGAAGCGTGTGGATGCGGCGGTCGCGACAGGGAGAACAGTGAAAGTCGACCTGCCGCGGCCTATACCTGTCTATGTCACCTATTTTACCGCCGAGCCCAACGGCAACGGCGCCGTTCGATATTTTCCGGATATCTACAAGCGGGACAAAGGCGCCACCACTTCGGACGGCAGCGAACGCTGCACGCAATAAGTGACTGAGGTCAGCGCAGGGTGCGTGGGGCCAATTCGCTGCAGATTTTTCGCGCTTCCTGACGGACCTGCTCAAGATTTTCCTCAACAAAGCGAGACTTCATCCCATCCACTATCGCCGAGAAGTGAATGTGCTCATGCTTCTCCAGCGAGAAAGCTTGCGCAATATATTGGTCGAACAGCTGCCGCAGTGACCGCCACGCGCCTTGCTCTTCCAACCATTGTTTAGTGGTGCCCGAAGATGTGAAGCTAAGCAGGCGACTTCCGCTCAACATTGGATGATATTGACGGGCCCGCACGGCACGGTGCGAAAAACCCGATCCAAGCACACGCTCGACATAGCCTTTCATCATGGCGGGCGGCGTGCCGAACCAGATCGGATAGATCAGCACGAACGCGTCCGCGCCCTGGATCAGGTCAAGCTCGTCTGCGACATCGCCGCTCAGCTGAAAATCCGTCCGACCCGGTTGCTCGGTCGCTCTGAGCACCGGATCGAAGCCAATTCGATACAGATCGCGAAGAGCCGCTTTATGGCCAATCCTGCTGACGGTCTCGCAATAGGTTCGCGCGACGGATGCATTGAAGCTGTCTTCATCCGGATGACAAAGGATGACGACATGCTTCGCCACTCTGCTGGCTTCGGGGGCACGGGTCATTGGCTCCTCCTCAGATGATGCTCCTGAGATTCTAAGGGGCCCCGTCGATCGCTTCAGTCCGTTTAAATACGGACCTCTCAAAGCATCGCGTGATGCAGGAGAGTGAGGGATTCTACGAATGGAAGCACCCGGCACGACGAGGCACTTTTCGCGTCTGGCGCACATCATGCTGCGCTGCAAAACCGAAAGGCCCGGCATGACCATTCGCAACCTGGGTGTGCTGCTTCATCCAAAAAGCGCAGCGCTGATCGGGGCATCCGAACGTGCTGGATCCGTCGGCCAAGTTATCCTGTCAAACCTCGTCGCGAGCAAATTTCGTGGCCCTATCTATGCCATTAATCCGCGCCCCATGAAGCTTGAAGGCGCCCACTGGTTTCCTGCAATCGATCAGATTCCGGCCGCGACCGATCTCGCGATCCTCGCCATTCCCGCCGAAGCCGTGCCTGCAGCAGTCGGTGAGCTGGGTGCGCTCGGCACGAAGGTAGCGGTAGTCGTTTCTGCCCGAATCACTGAGGCCAACGGACTGCGCCAGGCAATGCTCGATGCGGCCAGACCGCATCTTTTGCGCGTCGTCGGACCGAATTGCGTAGGTCTGCAGGTGCCGCGTGCGGGGCTCAATGGATCGTTCGCTCATGTCGCAGCGTCCACCGGCCGGCTCGCGCTCATTTCGCAAAGCGGCGCGCTTGTGACCGCCATTCTCGACTGGGCGGCAAATCGCGGGATCGGGTTTTCGGGCGTGGTCTCGGTAGGAGACATGGCGGACGTCGATCTTGGCGATTTGATCGATCTTTATGCGACTGACCCGCAAACCGATGCGATCCTCATGTACGTCGAAGGGGTCACCAATCCCGCAAAATTCATGTCGGCCGCTCGTGCGGCAGCGCGGGTAAAGCCAGTTATCGCCATCAAGGCCGGCCGGAGCGCCGCTGCAAACCATGCGGTGATGTCTCACACGGGCGCACTTGCAGGGTCGTATGAGGTTTATGAAGCTGCGTTTCGCCGTGCCGGCATCATCATGGTCGACACGCTCACAGAACTTTTCGATGCCGCTGAGATCCTAAGCCGCGCCCGCTCTGTCGGAGGCGAGCGCCTCGCGATCGTGACCAATGGCGGGGGCGGCGGCGTTCTTGCCGTCGATGCCCTCAGCCGGACCCAGGGCAAACTGGCCCCCCTTTCCGAAACGACCATGTCAGTGTTGGATGAGGCGCTTCCACGGAACTGGTCCCATGCCAATCCCATCGACGTGATCGGCGATGCCCATGCCGATCGCTATCGCGTTGCCGTTGACGCTGTGCTGCGCGATGAAACCGTCGACGCGGTCCTTGTGATGAACTGCCCGACAGCGCTCTCTTCATCGAGCGACATTGCCAATAGCGTCGTAGATACCATCTCGGCCGCGCGTGCGTCGGGATCGCACAAACCAGTTTTCGCATGTTGGCTTGGCGATACCAACTGCGCCGCCGCACAACCTATTTTCGCGGATGCCGGCATTCCACTTTGCTCAACACCAGAGGAGGCCGTCCGAAGCTTCGGGTTTCTTCTGGCAGCGAAGCGGGCGCGTCTGGCACTTCTAAAGATCCCGACTCAATTGCCGAGTCAGCATCATGAGCGGCAGGCCGCTCTTGAGATTCTGACGAGTGCGAGGACGGACAACCGGACCGTCCTTAACGAGATCGAAGCCAAGACGCTTCTCGGCTTCTATGGCATCCCCGTGATACGGACGGAGCGTGCCGGCTCCATAGACGCCGTGCGTTTGGCTTGCGGCAAGATCGCCCCGCCTTATGCCGTCAAGATCATATCCCCTCAGATCACGCACAAGTCGGACGCCGGGGGCGTCGCCCTGAGCCTGATTGATGCAGACGCCGCCGTCGCGGCCGCGAAGGCAATGCAGGAACACATTTCGCGTGAGCACCCTAATGTCGACATTGATGGCTTCGCGGTTGAAACCATGTGTATCCGGCCTCACGCTCACGAGCTGATCGTGGGCATCGCCCGTGACCCGACCTTTGGTCCGCTGCTAATGTTCGGCGCCGGAGGCAAGGCTGTCGAGATTCTCAACGACAAAGCCCTGGAACTCGCACCTCTCGATTCCGACAGCGCCCAAGTCATGATCGGCCGAACGCGGATTTCCAATCTGCTTCAAGGCTTTCGCGACGAGCCTGCAGCGAACATTGTGGGTGTGACGAGCGCGCTTGAAGCACTCTCCGCGATGGTCGTCGATCTGCCGGACATCCTGGAACTCGATATCAATCCCCTGCTGGTTGATGCCGAAGGTGTCATGGCGCTCGATGCACGCGTCCGCATTACCGCCGAGGCTAACCCAGCATCGCGACTGGTTATCCGCCCAGTTCCAGTCGAATGGACCGCGGATCTTGTTACGCGAGCCGGGGACAAGCTTCATGTCCGGCCCGTGGAGCCCATCGATGAAGACCAGTTGGTCGAATTTTTCCGGCATGTAACGCCTGAAGATCTGCGGTTTCGATTCCTGACCGGGGTCCACGAGGTCGGCCATGACAGGATCGCCGCGATGACGCAGATCGACTACCGTCGCACGATGACGTTCCTGGCATTTGACGAAGAGAGGGAAAAGGTTGTTGCCGTCGCAACGCTTGCTGCCGATCCGGATCGCGTCCGCGCCGAAGTAGCGCTGACCGTGCGTTCAGACCACAAGCGGCGCGGGATCAGCTGGACGCTGCTCGACCATGTTGTCCGTTATGCCAAGGCGGAAGGGATTTCAGTCATCGAATCGCTGGAGAGTGCCGGCAATGCTGCGGCAATCGGCCTGGAACGCGAGATGGGATTCGTATCGCATACGTGCCCTGGTGATCCGACAGTTCGGATCGTTCAGCGGATTCTTAAGGAACCAGCGGAACCGATGGAACCGGTGTTATGACCAAGAAGATAGCAATCATCGATGGCCATCCGGATCGGGACGGAGCGCGATTCATTCATGCGCTCGCTGATTCCTATGCCGACGGCGCCGTTTCCGCTAGCCATGAGGTTCGCCGTATCAACGTCGCTGATCTCTGCCTGCCGACTTTGGCAAGCCGGGCCGAATGGCAGGATCAGCCGCCCACGCCCGCCGTAGCGAAAGTACAGGAAATCATTGCCTGGGCGGATCATCTGTTAATCCTCTACCCGCTTTGGCTGGGCGATATGCCAGCGACCCTAAAGAGCTTTTTCGAACAGGTGATGCGGCCGGGATTCGCCTTTCACTATCGCGAGAACAAGCTCCCGAAAAAGGGGCTGAAGGGCAAATCCGCGCGCATCGTCGTCACTATGGGCATGCCGGCGCTCTTTTATCGTCTCGTCTATGGCGCACACAGTGTGAAGAGCCTCAAACGAAACATCCTGAATTTCGTGGGAATCAAGCCGGTCGAATGCACCCTGATCGGCAATGTCGAAAGCTCAACAAAAGATCGCAAGGAATGGCTGCGGGAGCTTCGTAAGCTCGGTGCCGCGGCCGACTGATTACCGGCAATGATGCGCCCGTCCCTCGCGATGATGTACGCAATGCAGTTGGACTGTCCCGGTAAGCCACTAGGGTTGACCGCGCGACCCATACCGGAACCGAAGCCTGACGAACTTCTGATCGAAGTTGCGGCCTGCGGTGTATGTCGGACCGACCTGCATGTCGTAGACGGCGAAATTCCGGCGCATTATCCCATTATCCCGGGCCACGAAATTGTCGGCCGCATCATTAAAGTCGGCAGCAACGTCGAAGGCTTTGCGCTCGGTGACCGCGTTGGCGTGCCATGGCTTGGCCATAGCTGCGGGATCTGTCCTTACTGCCGAAGCGGTCGCGAGAATCTGTGCGATCAACCGGAGTTCACGGGGTGCACGCGCGATGGCGGATACGCCACGCATGTGGTGGCGGATGTGCACTATTGCTTCCCCATCCCCTCCACCTTTTCGGACATCGCAGCTGCGCCCCTGCTTTGCGCAGGATTGATTGGCTGGCGGGCATTGCGCCTGGCCGGGGATGTCCACCGGATCGGCCTTTATGGATTTGGCGCAGCGGCTCATATCATCACCCAGGTTGCGAACTGGCAAGAACGAGCAGTCTATGCCTTCACCAAACAGGGGGACGCCGCAGGGCAAGCGTTTGCCCGGTCGCTTGGTTGCGCTTGGGCCGGAGCATCGGACGAAATGCCTCCCGTGCCGCTTGAAGCCGCCATCCTGTTCGCACCAGTTGGTACGCTGGTGCCCGCCGCCCTTAGGGCCGTGGCAAAGGGTGGACGCGTCGTCTGCGCCGGGATTCACATGAGTGACATCCCGGCATTTCCCTATGCCGACCTCTGGGGTGAACGAATGATCTGTTCAGTCGCGAATTTGACGCGGGAAGATGGAACCTCATTTTTCGAAATAGCTGAGCGCGCTAAAATTGAGACGACGACCCAACCCTTTCGGCTGACGGATGCCAATGACGCTTTGGCAGCCTTGCGGGACGGTAAGGTAACGGGCGCGGCCGTGATCGTTCCGAGCCTTTAAATACCGCTTAAGTAAACATACCAATACAGGGAAGCGTGCTGCCCCTCCTAATCTCGTTGTCATATAATCGGAGTCGGTCATGGAACGGCACGCAACAGACAGGCAAAACCAGTTCAATCCGATCATTCAGAACGAAATGATGATCCTGGGCTGGAAGCTGATGGAATTACCGGCGATCTTGATTGCGGCTTGTTGGCATCAGGCTATGCAAGCCTGGCTGCCTTTCCTGGCGCTTCATCATCAGCATCCCGAATTTCACCAAGAACATGATCAACTCGTTGTCCCCGAGCCAATCGAGGAAGAAGGAGAGAGAGCGCTTTTCGCCTGATCCACTCACATCGTGGATCATTTTGTAAAGGAGAAGCATGATGGACAAAGCAACTGAAGTTCCGGCGAACAAATCCCGCTCGCTGTCACCTTTTCGTGAACTTGCCACGCAAATGACCGAACCCGTAGGCTGGCTGCGGTCCGAGATCGATCGTCTATTTGACGATTTTGGCCGACCAGGCCAGAGTCTGTTCAACTTTGGCACGCGCGGCGGTTCGCCTGTCCCAGCTCTGGAGCTGGTTGAAGACGACAAGGCTTATAAACTCACCGCCGAACTCCCCGGTCTTAAGGAAGATGATGTCGAGATAAGCTTCGGTGATGGCGTACTAACCATTTCTGGCGAGAAGAAGGAAGAAAGCGAGCGCAAAGACAAGGGATTCATGTTGAGCGAACGACGTTACGGCTCATTTCAGCGCCAAGTAACTGTGCCCGCCGATGTCGATCCCAAAGGCATCAAGGCAAGATTCGACAAGGGCGTTCTTACCCTAACACTTACAAAAGATGAGAACGCGGCCCCTCGTAAACAGAAGATCGCGATTGAGAAAGCATAAATGATGACGACGACGCCCTCCATCGAAACGCAGATCCGGAAGGCGTCGTCGCGTCCCTTGCCCGCGACGCTGAGGGATCGTCATTGCGATGCGCTGATCACTGCGGGAGTCGTAGCGGCAATTCTCTTTCCACCGCTGCTTATCCTGCTCGGCTTAACTTGGCTGGCGCTCACAGCTCCTTCGACCTTCTGGATGTTGGTAAGTCTCTACTTTCAAACCAATGCCAGCTAATCTCTCAACATCACTGATTGCCGTTGCCCACTGGAGCGAAACATTTTCTCATCGCGGCCTTATCCGAAGACGGCTTGCCGCAGGGATCCAGACTTCGAAGATATACAAGCAGGTTGGTCACTTCCTCCGGCGCCAGAATAAGGATCGGCATGTCTTGATGCCCGACCTCCATCCCTTTGAGGAAATTTTCTCGAAGCGCGTCGATAGGGTAACGTGTGTTCAAGGTGCGCAAGGGCGGAGCCCAGGGATTGGGGCTCAAGCCTTCCTCCCTGATTGCATGGCAGCCGGAGCATTTTTCAATAGCCACTTGCAATCCGGCCTCGGGGGGCTCCGCCGAGACGCAAGTTGGAGCAATACTCATGAAAAGAGTGCCCAGCGCCCAGCTTAGTTTGACCATAATATGCCTCGACGGTTCCGGGTACGCAAATAGCAGATCCCAGCCGAGAATGTGAACCATCCGGAACTGTCCGAACGATGAAGGGGAAGATGACTGATCACCTCACGCTTGCATTCCACGGTGCTGCACGGACCGTCACCGGCTCCTGCATTAAATTCCGCCACGGAGGAAAGCGGATTTTGGTCGACTGCGGCCTCTTCCAGGGTTCGCGTACGCTGGAGACACTCAACCGAAGCGATTTTGCCTTCGATCCTGCGAGGGTTGACGCGTTGGTCCTGACCCACGCGCATATCGATCATAGCGGCCTGCTTCCGAAACTGGTGGCTGAAGGCTTTACGGGGCAGATCTGGTGCACCGCTCCCACGGCTAATTTGCTCGAATTCATGCTCGCCGACGCCGGGCGCATCCAGGAAAGCGAAGCGGCGCGGCGCAATCGCCGCAAGGACCGCGCGGATCAGCCCGAAATCAGGCCGATCTACACCGAGCAGGACGCGATAGCGGCTTGGGGCCAGACCCGGCCAGTCGATCTGGAACAATGGTTCGAGCCGGTTTCCGGTTTCAAAGCCCGGCTCTGGAATGCGGGGCACATCCTCGGCTCGGCATCAGTCGAGTTGGACGTGAGTGGGACGCGCGTGCTGTGCTCTGGGGATCTGGGGCCAGAGTACAAGGCTTTTCATCCTGATCCCGAAAGCCCGGCAGGTTTCGACCACGTCATTTGCGAATCTACTTACGGAGATCGCAAACGCGACCATCTCGATCTAGGTGCGCGACGAGCGCTGCTCGAGGCTGAGATCAAAGCAGCACTGGCAAGAGGTGGAAACCTGATCATTCCGGTATTCGCGCTCGAAAGAACCCAGGAATTGCTGCTCGATATCGCTGCGCTGATCGATGCCCATAAAATACCTTCGACGCCGGTTTTTATCGATTCTCCATTGGCCAACCGCGCGACCAGCGTGTTTGCGAAATATTCCAGCTCACTCGAAGATACCAATGGTGAGGATATTTTCCGCCACACCGCGTTCCATTTCGTCAATGATGTCGCAGAGTCGATTCGCTTGAACAACGTATCCGGCGCGATCATAATGGCTGCTTCGGGCATGTGCGAGGCAGGCCGCATCCGTCATCACCTCAAGCACAACCTCTTCCGGCGCGAGTCCACCGTGCTATTCGTCGGGTTCCAGGCGGAAGGTTCGCTGGGGCGCGTCATTCTCGAAGGTGCCGGACGGGTTCGCATTTCGGGCGAGGACATCGTCGTCCGCGCTCAAATACGCTATATTGAGGCCTATTCGGCGCACGCCGATCAGGACGATCTTCTTGCGTGGATTGAAGCGCGGCGGCCGATCAAGGGCAGCCTGTTCCTCTCCCACGGCGAAGCCACGTCCATTGAGACGTTGCGCCGCCTCGCCCAATCGGGTGATCTCAGCGCCTCGATCATCGTGCCGGAAATGGGCGAGGTCTATCGCCTGTCGGCCGCGAGGGCCGCCAATCGGATCAAGACAGGAACTCCGGAGCTTCGGCAGGCGGTAGGCCGCGACTGGCAAAATAGCTATGCCGAGTTCGCGACCAGCCTGAAGCGCGAGCTTGCGTCTATTCGGGACGCCAACATTCGCCAGCGAGCCATCGAAGACATGCGAGCAGTGCTCGAAAGCTATAAGCAAGCTCGCGCCAAAACACGCTGATCACCAATAAGTCCGATCGTCGCGCGGATCTTTGTAAAAATACGTAACGACACTCTTTCGACTGGCTGCCAACTTGGACAACGGAGGCCGTTATGGATACAGAAGACATTCCCTATTTGCTGCGGCGAGCCAAGTTTCACCGAAGCATGGAGCGGAGCACGGAATGCAATGAGGCGCGATGTGCGCATCATCAATTTGTGAAAAATTACCAACACCGCTTGTTAGCAATTCGGCGAGCAGCGAAGCCATCGGTCCAAGTTGTCCGAGAGTTAACGACTGCATGATTCCAGGGGGAAAGGTCGCTTGACGCCGGACCATGAGCATATCCGCGAAACGCTTGCCCATCGGCTTGCCGAATTGCGCGCGCAAGTCGCCAATATCGAGACCGATCTCCGCCAACCGCTCGACGACGATTTTGCCGAGCAGGCGATCGATCGAGCGGACGACGAAGCGCTGGACGCCGTCGAAAAATCCGCGCTGGCTGAAATCGCCCTGATCACCAAGGCGCTGGGGCGGCTTGAGATTGGCACTTACGGGACATGCACCGCATGCGGCAGCGCCATCGCTCCGAGACGGCTCGAAGCAATGCCTGCAGCCGGATTGTGTATCTGCTGCGCCAATTAGACACTGAACATATTCAAATCCGCTGAAATCGCCTCTCGAGCACCTTGCTGCCCTCGAGTATTATCAGGAGCGGGACTCCCGCTCCCACCGCCAGCATAAGATCGGGAAAGTGAAGGGAACCGAATTTAAGCAACGCCCTGATCGACGGCACGAGGAGAATGATGGCACCGGTGGCGATTACCGCCGCCATTACATAGCGTAGCGCAAGGTTGCCCCGAATTAGTGCGTGCGAAAGCGATGTGTCAAACGACCGGTTTACGAGAACCATTACGAGAATCGCGCCAATGAGCGAAAAGAAAGTGAGCGCCCGAACTTGGGTCTCGCCCATCCCGGCATAGCTCGCCCCGAGAAAGATCGAAGCGAGCATCGCAAATGCCAGCCCGCCTTGAACAATGCTCCAGCCGATCATCCGCAGGGAAAAAAGAGGCTCCTCGGCATGTCTTGGTTTGCGGTCCATCAGATCAGCTTCTTCCCGCTCCGCTTCAAACACTAGCGCGCAAATCGGATCGATGATCATTTCCAGAAGAGCAATGTGGATTGGGCCGAGCAAGATAGGCAGACCGAATATGAGGGGAAGCAGCGCCAGTCCGGCAATGGGCACATGGACCGCGAAAATGAACCCCATGGCCTTTCGTATGTTATCGTAGATCCGGCGCCCCAATCTTATGGCTTTGACAATCGATCCAAAATCGTCGTCGAGCAGGACGATTGCCGAGGCTTCGCGTGCCACATCGGTGCCGCGTCCGCCCATTGCGATCCCGATATGGGCCGCCTTCAGCGAGGGGGCGTCATTGATCCCGTCGCCTGTCATTGCGACCACTTCACCGTCCGCCTTGAACGCTGCGACAATACGGAGCTTCTGCTCCGGCATGATTCGGGCAAAAACGGTGACGGTTTTCAACCGCTCGGCGAGTTGTGCATCGTCAAGAGCCGTGAGTTCGGTCCCTGTGAGTACTTCGCCATCCACGATCCCCGCTTGCGCCGCAATAGCCCGCGCAGTGGCAGCATAATCGCCTGTAATCATCACAATCTTTATCCCGGCACGGTGACACTCTGCCACTGCGGCGGGAACGCTCGCCCGCAACGGGTCGGCAAGTCCGATCAGGCCTATGAGGGTAAAATCGTGCTCATTCTGCGTCGCAGGCAAGGGTATGTCCGCTCGAGCCGATGCGGCGGCCACACCCAGTACGCGCATGCCGCGCTCTGCCATGGTATTGACCGCGGTCGTCAAACGTTCATGTTCGGTAGGCGACAGCCTGCAAAGCGTCGCAATGGCTTCGGGAGCGCCTTTTGCCGCAATCCTGTAATCCTCGTCAGCTTCGCTCTGTCGCCAGACATTCGACATGGCCAGGAGTTCGGGCCGCAGACCGTGGACGTGAGCGAGTTCAAGCTTGGATCGATGATCGCGTGGGGTGGAAAGATGTTGTCCGGCTTCGTGGAACGCGACTTCCATCGGATCGAGCGGCAGTGGCGCGCTTGCGAGTATGCTGGTGTCTATCAGGTCGCAGAACTGCGGTGCCACGTGCATAGCCCCGTCGACGATGGCCGTTTCGCCGGATGCCAGCCAAAGCTCAGCCACGGCCATGCGGTTTTGAGTCAGCGTGCCGGTCTTGTCGGTGCATAAAACGGTAGCCGATCCCAAGGTCTCGATCGCCGCGGCGCGGCGCGTCAGCACGCCTGCCTGGGCTATCCGCCAGGCCCCCATCGCGAGGAATATTGTAAGTACAACCGGAAATTCCTCCGGAAGCATCGACATGCCGATCGCAATGCCGGCGAGAAAAGCGTCAAGCCACCCACCGCGCAATAACCCGAACAGCAATACCACCAGTCCCGCGACCGACCCGCCGCCGATGGCACACAGGCGGACCACCCGCGCTGTTTCTCGGCGCAGGCGGGGCGGCTCGGTATCGAGTATAGCCAAAGACTGGCCGATTTTTCCGATCTCGGTACGCGGACCAGTGGCGATAACGCGCGCCAGACCATTGCCACGGGTCACAAGCGAGCCCGAATAGATGACCGGCTGATCCTCTCCTCCCGGTCGTAGCGCTTGCAGATTTCGCCCGTCGGGAACCGCTAACTTACGCACCGGCACAGATTCACCCGTTAACAGCGACTCATCGGTCTGCAGGTCATCGGCAGCCAGCAGCATCGCATCGGCAGCGACGCGATCACCTTGATCGAGCACGAGAAGATCGCCACGCACCACCTCTCGGCCAGCAATTCGCGCGCGTATGCCGTCGCGGATCACAAGCGCTCGAGGGGCCGAAAGATCGCGCAATGCTTCAAGCACATGTTCGGTGCGCGTTTCCTGAATAACGGTGATGGCTATGGAAAAGGTTGCGAACCCCAATAGGACGAGCGCTTCGCTGACATCGCCCAATAAAAGGTAGAGACTCCCACCCGCCAGGAGCAGCGCCAGCATTGGCTCTCGGAGAACCTCCGCGAATATTCGGTATGGGGAGCGTCGATCGGCTCGTGGAAGCTCGTTGGGCCCGTCAATTTGCAGGAGTGTTTGCGCAGTCGAGGCGCTTAAGCCAGCTTCCGGATCATCTTGTTCTTGATCTATCGTCATCGGACGCCTTTCAGAGACTGCCAAACGACGCCATAGCTGCAGCCCCACCGAGGCGGGCTGAAAATACCCCTTCGTGTTGCGTCACGGACTGGTCCGCTGCTCGCCGAGTAGCCGAGTGACCGTCCCAATGAGTTCATGATCGAGGAACGGCTTTGGGAGAACCTCCTGGAATCCTTCCTGTCTGGCCTTTGCAGCAAGGATCGCATCATAATATCCGGTCAGCATCAAACCCGCACCGGTCCATCCTGTGGATCGTAAAGACGCCAGAACCTCAAAACCGTTCATGTCGGGCATTTGCCAATCGGCGATCAACAGCCGGGCGGCGCGCGCCAAAGGATCCTGTGCCAAGGTCGCGCCCGATCCATAAGCCTTGGCCCTCAGGCCATGCGCCTTCAACATCATCAAAATGGATCGGCGTACTCCGGAGTCGTCTTCCACCAGCAGGATCTCTGGCGAGAGTTCATTATGTGCTACACTGAGCATTTAAGTCCGCCTGCATTCGATCCTTTAATGCCGCGGATTTTTGACGATCTGAAAGGCTTGCGCTGTACGCAAATTCCCTAATTTCGTTTTGCTCCCAGGCCCGCCGCGAAGGCGATCCGTAGCGCATCGGAAAAACTATGAACCCCCAGCTTGGTCATGAGATTGGCTCGATGGACCTCGACGGTACGGGGGCTAATACCCAGATCATACGCGATTGTTTTATT
>QFCS01002009.1_pt1 | contig 51514 bp, 52 predicted proteins | sample 3576561 | NCBI WGS metagenome assembly QFCS01 | reverse complement strand
CGGCGCGGTCTCGTAGCCGAAGGCGGCCTGGAAGGCGACCTGGCGCTGGGTCTGCGAGATGCCGCGGTACGAGTAGTCCGTGATGAAGGTGAAGGTCGCCGCCCAGCTCCCGCCAAACGGCGCATTCCACTTCGGCTTCTCTTCTGGCGCCGGCATGGCCGGCGAGGTTTCCGGTGCTGCAGGTTGTGCAGCCGGCGTTGTCTGCGCCTGCTCCACTCTTGTGCTGCCGGACGTCGACGTGGTGTTTCCTTGATCAGTCTGTGCGCTGGCTGTGCCGATTGCGCAGACGGTAGACAATCCAAATGCAAGCGTAGCGATTTTTTTAAGCAACACGACCACCCCCAAACTTCTCTTGTTGGTTGTGCCCCGTGATGATGCAATCAATATGCCAACCGATTCTGCCTAGTAAACCGCCACTTTGGCACGAGGCTTGCAGCGCCCCTGATGAAAATTTTGGGGGCGGATGTTCCGCCTGTTGGAGGGCAGCCGAAATGAAAATGATCGTGGCCATCTTCAAGCCGTTCAAGCTGGATGATGTCCGGGACGCTCTGACGTCGCTCGGCATCCAGGGTCTGACGGTCAGCGAGGTCAAAGGATTTGGCCGCCAGAAGGGACAGACGGAAATCTACCGCGGTGCGGAATATGCCGTGAGCTTTCTGCCCAAGGTCAAGATCGAGGTCGTGATCGACGAAAGCCTGGTCGAACGCGCCGTAGAGACGATCCGCAAGGCTGCAGGCACGGGCAAGATCGGCGACGGCAAGATTTTCGTCCTGCCGATCGAGCAGGCCATCCGCATCCGGACGGGAGAGTCCGGCATCGAAGCGCTTTAGTCCATTCGACCAATCAACAATCCGAGGGAAGTACGATGAAGTTCAAGGTCAACCCGCTGCTCGCCGGCCTGGGGGCGGCCGGCATGCTGCTGTTGCCGGCGCTCGCCATGGCGCAGGACGACAAGCCGAAGCTCGACACCGGCGATACGGCCTGGATGCTGACCTCCACGGCACTGGTCCTGATGATGACCATTCCCGGCCTGGCGCTGTTCTACGGCGGCATGGTGCGCAAGAAGAACGTGCTGTCGACAGTGATGCAGAGCTTCGCCATCACCTGCCTGATCACCGTTCTGTGGCTGATCGTGGGCTACAGCCTGGCGTTCGCCGAGGGCAGCACGATCGTCGGCGGGCTGGGCCGCGTGTTCCTGCGCGGGCTCACGCTCGACAGCGTCAATGACCTGGCGAAGACGATTCCGGAATCGGTCTTCATGTGCTTCCAGCTGACCTTCGCCATCATCACGCCGGCGCTGATCGCGGGCGCCTTCGCCGAGCGCATGAAGTTCTCGGCGATGATGTGGTTCATGGCCCTGTGGTCGCTGATCGTCTATGCGCCGATCGCACACTGGGTCTGGGGCGGCGGCTTCCTCGGCAACTGGGGCGTGCTCGACTTTGCCGGCGGCACCGTCGTGCACATCAACGCCGGTGTCGCGGGACTGGTCTGCGCCCTCGTCATCGGCAAGCGCAAAGGCTTCGGTACCGACAACATGGCACCGTTCAATCTCGTCTATTCGGTGATCGGTGCCGCGCTGCTGTGGGTCGGCTGGTTCGGCTTCAACGCGGGCTCCGCGGTCGGTGCCAGCGCGAATGCCGGTATGGCCATGGCCGTGACGCAGTTCGCGACCGCGGCGGCGGCGCTCGCCTGGATGTTCGCTGAATGGGTGACGCGCGGCAAGCCGTCGGTGCTCGGCATCATCTCCGGCGCCGTCGCCGGACTCGTCGCCATCACGCCGGCTTCGGGCTTCGTCACGCCCATGGGCTCGCTGGCGATCGGCATCATCGCTGGCCTTGTCTGCTTCTGGGGCGCGACGTCGCTCAAGCGGGCGATGGGCTACGACGACTCGCTCGACGCGTTCGGCGTGCACGGTATCGGCGGCTTCGTCGGTGCCATCCTGACCGGCGTTTTCGCGGTCGAGGCGATCGGCGGCGAAGGCAAGAAGGGCCTGATCGACGGCAATGCCGGCCAGGTGCTGACTCAGCTCTGGGGCTCCCTGGTCTGCATCGCCTGGTGCGCCGTCGCCACCTTCATCATCCTGAAGGTCGTCGACGCCTTGATCGGCCTGCGCGTGACATCGGAGGAGGAGGTCGAGGGTCTCGACATCAACCTGCACGGCGAGACCGTGCACGAGTGAATGCACGACCGGCCTCTTCGCGCCGCGAAGAGGCCGGTCCCGAGTTCGGGAACCCCTCTCCTCCTGGTTCCCTCTCCCCGCCGCTTCCGTGTCGCGGCGGCTCCTCGAGGCCCGGCGAGTCATCGCCGGGCCTTTTTTTGCCGGGCATGTCTTCGGACAGATTTGACGCCGTCTGTGGCAACCGCCAGTCTGTGTGCAGTGCCAGAAAGGCAGGAGGAGAGTGCATGAAACTGGTGTCCGCCATCATCAAGCCCTTCAAGCTCGACGAAGTGCGTGACGCCCTGACCGGTGTTGGCGTATCGGGACTGACCGTCAGCGAGGTCAAGGGCTTCGGCCGCCAGAAAGGGCAGACCGAGATCTATCGGGGCGCCGAGTACCTCGTCAGCTTCCTGCCCAAGGTCAAGATCGAGATCGTGGTCGACGACGGCCAGGTGGAGCGCGCCATCGAGGCCATCCAGAAAGCCGCCCATACCGGCAAGATCGGCGACGGGAAGATCTTCATCACCCCGGTCGAGCAGGCGCTGCGCATTCGTACCGGCGAGACGGGGTCGAACGCCCTGTAGGGCGTGATCCGCCACGGGCGAACCCAATGCTTGTGGTTACAGCCCGGGCGGACACAAGCCATGCCTCGCATGAAGAACCGCGCCTATTCCATTGTTGTTATTAGCTAATTTGTTTCATAGAATGGGCTCATAGTAAGGCTGGCAGGCCCCCTCTGCCGGCGTCATTTGTTTGCTTTGGCCAGACGGCCCATTGGATGGCTTCGATGTTGAATCCGCGCCTCACGGAGGAGCTGACCGATTTTCCGTTCGCGCGATTGAACGCCCTCATTGCTCCGATCGCGCCGCCCGCTCACCTGTCGATGATCAACATGTCGGTCGGCGAGCCTCAGGGAGCGATGCCTGCCTTCGCTCGCAAGATCGTGGCCGAGGAGGTCGACGGGTGGAACCGCTACCCGCCCAATCAGGGGATTCCCGATCTCAACCTCGCCATCGTCGAATGGCTGAGCCGGCGTTACCGGTTGCCGAAAGGGCTGCTCGATCCGACGCGGCACGTCATGCCGACGGCGGGCAGCAAGGAAGGCGTCTACATCATCTCGACGGTAGCGACGCCGCAGCAGAAGGGCGGCGCGCGACCGGTGGTCGCGCTGCCCAACCCGTTCTATCAGGCCTATCTGGGCGGTGCGGTGCTGTCCGGCGCCGAGCCGCTGCTGGTCGATGCGGATGTCAGGAACGGCTTTCTGCCGGACTTCCTCGCGATCGACGAGGCGACCTGGAAGCGCATCTCCGTCGTTTATCTCTGTTCGCCGGCCAATCCGCAGGGGGCAATCGCCGATATCGGCTATCTCCAGAGACTGATCGACAAATGCCGCGAGCATGACGCGGTGCTGGCCGTCGATGAATGCTACGCGGAGATCTACAATCGCGACGCGCCCGTGGGCGGCCTCGAGGCGGCGCTGGCGATGGACACGACCGGCGGCGAAGATCCCTTCCGCAATATCGTGGTCTTTCATTCGCTGTCGAAGCGCTCCAATGCGGCCGGCCTGCGATCGGGCTTCATGGCCGGTGATCCGCGGCTGGTGGCGATGCTGCTGCGTTGGCGAACCTACGGCGGGCCGCAGATCCCCTTTGCCGTGCAGAAGGCGTCCGCCGCCCTGTGGCGCGATGAAGCTCATCCGATCGAAACGCGCGAATGGTATCGCCGGAACTTCCGGGCCGCCGAGCAGATCCTGCACAATCGCTTCGCCTACTATACTCCGGGCGGCGGCTTCTTTTTGTGGCTGGACGTCGGCGACGGCGAGGAAGCGACGCGCAGGCTGTGGGGCGAGGCACATTTGAAGGTGCTGCCGGGGGCCTATGTCTGCCGCGAGACCGCGGGCGTCAATGCGGCCCGGCGATATATCCGCGTCGCCCTGGTTCATGACGAGGATACGACACGCGAGGCGATGAAGCGCCTCGCCACGGTGCTCTAGCAGAGGAGGCGGCCGGCTTCATGGCGACCATCGGCGTAGCGTCGTTCGTCCCGCGCAAGACGGCCATCCTGCCGGAGGGCGGCCGCGACTTCCTGCGAAGGCGCATGATGGAGCTCGTCGGTGTCATGGTCGCTGCAGCCGGTGTGATGATGCTGCTCGCGCTGTTCACCTACAGCCCGGCCGATCCGTCCCTCAATCACGCCACGGCGCGGCCACCGCACAACATGCTGGGCCTGCCCGGCGCCTATGTCTCGGATCTGCTGCTGCAGACTTTCGGTCTCGCCATCATCCTGGTGCCGGTGGCCCTGATCACCTGGGGCGTGCGCATGGTGCGCACGCATTTTCTTGGTTTCTTCGGACTCCGGCTGTCGCTGCTGCTGCTTGCCCTGCTCATGATGAGCGTCGCCTGCGTCGGGCTGGGCGATGTCGGCGCCGCTGCAACCCATGCCGGTCCTGGCGGCCTGGTCGGCCTTGCCCTCGTCGGGCGATTCCGCGAGGTCGTGCTGACCCATTCGAGCGGCGGCAGCCTGGGCCTGATCGAACCGGTCTGCGCCGCACTTGCCTTCATCGCCATGGCGCCGGCGCTGGGCATGAACCGTACCGACCTGCCGCTGATCTTCCGCATCCTGCGCGCGCCGTTCCTCGGCGGGGTCTGGCTGTTGCGCGCCGCGGTCGGACTGTGGCGGGGGCGGCCGCAACCGCTCGACGAGCAGGCGGATCCGCCGGAGCCGGCCATCGGCTATGCCGAAATCCCCGGCGAGATCGACGCCAGCCAATACGATCCGGCGCACTTCCAGGATCGATACGAGCAGATCCCGGACGAAGGCACGCCGCTGCCGGCCAGGGAATCGCTCCTGGTCGACGCGCCCTACGCACCGATCGAGCGACCGGTCGGCGACATTCCCGAGCCGCCGGTGGCCATGCAGCCAGCGGAGCCGCCGGTCCCTGCCGATGAGACAGTGCAGGAGCGGACATTGTTCGATCGCCTGGCCGGCCGCCGGATCGAGCCGGTGCTGGGCCGACTGCGGACGTCCGCACCGCCACCCCCGGCCGTCGGGCCATCCGTCGGGCCGCCCGTTGATCAAGGCGTCGGACCGGCCGCCGGGTCGACGGTCGATGTCATGCCGTCGTCCGACGAAGCCGTACTGGCGCCGGCCCGTGAGCCCGCAGCAGCGGAGCTGACGGAGCAGGGCGAAGACGAGAACCCCTTTGCCCCGGACCCGGTCGGTGTCGAACCGCCGGTCGAGGCTCCCGCAGGTGGCGTCACCATCGTGCCGCGCAAGACCGTGGCGACTCAGGGGAAGCGTGCCGCAAAGGCGGGACAGCGCGAACTCGATCTTGCGACCGGCGAGTACCAGTTGCCGCCGCTCGACATCCTGTCGCTGCCCTCCCGGGTCGGCGAGACCAAGATCGACGAGGAGGCGCTGGAGCAGAACGCCCGCCTGCTCGAGACCGTGCTGGAGGATTTCGGCGTCAAGGGCCAGATCGTGAAGGTGAGGCCGGGGCCGGTGGTCACGCTCTACGAGCTGGAGCCTGCGCCCGGCACCAAGTCGAGCCGCGTCATCGGCCTGGCCGACGACATCGCCCGCTCCATGAGCGCGGTGTCGGCGCGTGTCGCGACCGTGCCGGGACGCAACGTGATCGGCATCGAGCTGCCCAATGCGCGGCGCGAGACGGTGTTCCTGCGCGAGCTCCTGTCAACCCGGCAGTACGAGGACAACAGGCTCGGCTTGCCGCTGGCGCTGGGCAAGGACATCGGCGGCGATCCGGTGATCGCCGACCTGGCGCGCATGCCGCATCTGCTGATCGGCGGTACGACGGGATCCGGCAAGTCGGTGGCGGTCAACACCATGATCCTGTCGCTGCTCTACAGGCTGCCGCCGGATCGTTGCCGTTTCATCATGATCGATCCGAAGATGCTGGAGCTCAGCGTCTATCAGGACATCCCGCATCTGCTCACGCCGGTCGTCACGGAGCCGCGCAAGGCGATCGTGGCGCTCAAGTGGGTGGTGCGCGAGATGGAGGATCGCTACCGCGCCATGAGCGCGCTCGGCGTACGCAACATCGCAGGCTACAACGAGCGCCTCGGCGACGCCAAGCGCAAGGGGCAGGCGCTGACGCGGCAGGTGCAGACCGGAATCGACCCGGAGACGCGACGACCGACATTCGAGGAGCAGGAGCTCGACCTCAATCCGCTGCCCTTCATCGTCGTCATCATCGACGAGATGGCCGATCTGATGCTGGTGGCAGGCAAGGAGATCGAGGCCGCGGTGCAGCGACTGGCGCAGATGGCCCGTGCGGCCGGAATCCATGTCATCATGGCGACGCAGCGGCCCTCGGTGGACGTGATCACCGGCACCATCAAAGCCAATTTCCCGACGCGCATCTCCTTCCAGGTGACCTCCAAGATCGACAGTCGCACGATCCTGGGCGAGCAGGGTGGCGAGCAGCTTCTCGGCCAAGGCGACATGCTCTACATGGCCGGCGGCGGCAAGATCGCCCGCGTGCACGGGCCGTTCGTGAGCGATAACGAGGTCGAGGATGTGGTCCGTCACCTTCGCGCCCAGGGTGCGCCCGCCTACATCGAATCGGTCACGGATGATCCCGATGCCGAGGAGGGCGGCGGCTTCCCGGGCGAGAACGAGGACGGGGAGGGCGACCAGCTGTACGACCAGGCGATCGCCCTGGTGGCACGTGAGCGCAAGTGCAGCACAAGCTTCATCCAGCGCTATCTCCAGATCGGCTACAACCGTGCCGCCCGCATCGTCGAGCGGATGGAGCGGGAGGGCGTCGTCAGCCCGGCCAACCATGTCGGCAAGCGCGAGGTCCTGGCGCGCGACATCGACAACCGCGAACGGTAGTTCCCTGCCGGCGTCGCAATCTGCTGGAATTCGCACGAATGCCGCATTGGTGCCGGTTCGGCGATCGACCCCGGCCTCGCGGTTCGATGGCGGCTCGGCAGCCGACAATGGGCGGTCGGCTTGCGCCCTTCAGCCATGCTTGCAGGCTCGATGATTTAAGTTACTTTCCAAACTGAACACGAGCAGACTGAAGAGACAATGACTGACAGTGGAGCGCCGGAAAAGCTGCCAACGGCGGGTGTCCGCCGCCGCCGCCGCATTCCGCTGATCTGGATCGTCCCCCTGCTGACCGCGCTGATCGCGGCCTGGCTTGCCTGGGATACGGTGTCCAAGCGCGGGCCGACGATCACCATCGCCTTCGAGACCGCGTCCGGACTCACCGCGGGCCAGTCGCAGCTCAAGTACAAGAACGTCGTGATGGGCACGGTCAGCAAGATCGCCGTGGCGCCCGACCTCACGCATGTCGTGGTGACGGTTGCGACCACGCGGGAAGCCGAGCCGCTGCTCACCGACAAGACGATCTTCTGGGTCGTGAAGCCCGAGCTGTTCGCCGGCAACATCACCGGACTGGATACCCTGCTCTCGGGCTCCTTCATCGGCATGCGGCCGGCGGCGGAGGGCGGCAATCCCAAGCACCATTTCGTCGGCAAGGAGGATCCGCCGGTCCTTCAGGCATGGACCAAGGGCACCACGCTCAGCCTCAGGAGCAAGCGTCTGGGATCGATCAGCCTGGGATCGCCGATCTTCTTCCGCGACCTTGAAGTCGGCACGGTGCTGGGCTGGGATCTCGGCGATCTCGCCAGCAACGTCACCATCCATGCCTTCGTGCGTTCGCCCTATGATCAGTACGTACACGGCGACAGCTCGTTCTGGAACGCCTCCGGCCTGTCGCTGAAGCTCGGCGGGGAAGGGGTGTCCGTGCAGATGGAATCGTTGAAGGCCTTGCTGCTTGGCGGCATCGCCTTCGATACGCCGCGTTCATCGACCCAGCCGGTCGCCAAGGAGAACCAGGCGTTCACGCTGTACGCCAACATCGACGAGGCCCGGGCGGCGGGCTTTGGCCGTCAGCTCCACCTGCTGTCGTACTTCCCGGGCTCGGTCGCGGGGCTTGCGCCTGGCGCCGATGTAACCCTGCATGGCCTCAAGATCGGCGAGGTCACCGACGTGTCGCTGGTCTATGATCCGAAGCAGGATCGCATCGTCGTTCCCGTCCACTATCGTGTCGAGGCCGACCGGGTGAAGAACATCGCCGCCGCCGAACACATGGACGCGCCAAGGCTGACGGAGGAGATGATCAAGCGCGGGCTGCGCGCCACGCTGCAGGCGGAGAGCCTGCTCACCGGCCAGAAGATCATCGCCATCCAGCCTGTCGAGGATGCGCCGCCCGCGAACCTCGAGCGCGATGGCGAATACTACATCATTCCCACCGCAGAGACGGGCGGCTTCGACACGATCGCCCGTTCGGCCGCCGAGCTGCTCTCGAAGATCAATCGCATCGACTTCGACAAGATGGGCAAGAGCCTGTCCGATGCCGCCGCCGGCCTCGACAAGACGATCAATGGCGAGCAGCTCAAGAGAACCCTGGCGGCCCTCGAAGGTGCGATGATCGACGTGCAGGACATTGTGCGAAAGCTCGATGCCGATGCATCTCCTGCGCTGAAGCGCCTGCCGGCCATCGCGGCTCAGCTCCAGGAAGCAGTGACGAAGACCAATCGGCTGATCGGCTCGATCAATTCGGGCTACGGCGACGACTCGCGTTTCCGGCGCGATCTCGACCGGCTGCTGCCTCAGCTCACCGATGCGGCGCGCTCGATACGCGCGCTCGCGGATCTGCTGTCCCGCCATCCCGAGGCTCTCATCAAGGGCCGCACCAACACGGGCAAGGAATGAACGAGTTCTCGCCGGGCCGACGCCGTTTCACCGTACTGGCATTGCCGCTGCTCGCCGCCGCCTGTGGCGCGTCGCCGGAGCCCAAGTACTACACCGTGGTGCCGCGCAACGGCCCGACCCTGCCGCGCGGTCCAAAGATCGTGCTGCTGAAGGATATCGGGCTCGCGAGCTATCTCGATCGCCGCGAGATCGTGCGGTCCTCGGAAGACTACAAGCTGGACATCATGGCGAACGACTGGTGGGGCGAGCCGCTGGGCGGCATGCTCGGTCGGGTGCTGACGGTCGAGCTCACCCAGCGACTTCCCGCCAGCACGGTCTACGGCGAAAGCGGCGCCATCACTGCCGACTACAATGCCATGGTCGGCGTCAACATCCAGCGTCTCGATGCCGACAAGGCCGGGGCGCTGATCCTGGTCGCCCAGGTCGCCGCGGAGTTCAACCGGCCGAGACGCCTGGCGGCGCGCAGCTTCACCTTCTCCAAGCCGCTGGCAACACCGGATATTCCGGGCCTCGTCGCGGCGATCAGCGATGCGGTCGGCGACCTGGCTGACGGCATCGCGGCGCTGCTGCAGTGATGTCGGCCGCCGGATCGCGAGGATCCCGCGCGCATCCCGCGCATGCGGCCGATGACGGAGCGGACGTCGTCATGACGAGGCCGCAGCTGCGCGAATGTCCCGGCTGCGGGCTGTTCCAGATCGTGCCGGCGATGGCCCCCGATCTGCGCTGCGCCTGCACACGTTGCGGCACCATCCTGCGCGTGACGCGGCACAATCCGCTGAACCGCCACCTCGCGTTGATCGTCGCTGCCGTGGTGCTGTTTGCCATCGTGTGGCTGGCCCTGCTGATGAAGGTCTCGACCGCCGGCATCGTGCGCGAGACCACGCTGGAATCGGGACCACGCGAGCTGGTCGCCAGAGGGCTGTGGCCGCTTGCGCTCGCCGTCGCCTTCACGACCGCCTGGGCGCCGCTCGGCAAGTTCCTCGCAACCTTCTACGTCCTGCTCGGCCTCAAGATGCGCCGCCCGCCGCCGAGGATGCGTGACGCCTTCCTGCTGTCGCGGCGGCTCAACACCTGGTGCATGCTCGAAGTGCTGCTGCTCGGCGTGTTCGTGGCCTACACCAAGCTCGGTGGCCTCGTGACCATCGAGATCGGCCCGGCGGTCTATGCGCTCGGCCTGCTCACCGTCGTCTGGCTGTGGGCCGAGCTGGCGCTCGACCCGCAGGCGGTGTGGGACGAGCTTGAGCGACGCGGGGAGACTCATCTGCCGATGACGGGCGAACGGCCGCTTGCCTGGCGTCACGGCGCTGCAGGTTGCGAAGGTTGCGGCCTGGTCTGCATGCCGGCGGAGACGGAAGGCCGTTGCCCGCGCTGCGGTTCCTGGGTGCACGAGCGCAAGCCTGGCAGCCTGTCGCGCACCTGGGCGCTCGTCCTGGCGGCGATGGTGCTTTACATCCCCGCCAACGTCTATCCCGTACTGACGGTGATGCAGCTCGGCGCCGGTCAACCGAGCACCATCCTGGGCGGCGTGGAGGAGCTGTTGTCGTCCGGCATGTATCCGCTGGCGGCGCTCGTCTTCTTCGCCAGCATCCTGGTACCGCTGTTCAAGCTTCTCGGGCTCGGTACCATGCTGGCCGCGACCCAGGTCGGGCGGCCCGAGGCGGGAGCCTCGTTCCTGCTGCGCCAGCGAACGATGCTCTACCATATCGTCACCTGGATCGGCCGCTGGTCGATGGTCGACATCTTCATGGAATCGCTGCTGGGGGCGCTGGTTCAGTTCGGCCGGGCCGTCACCATCGAACCCGGCGTCGGCGCGCTCGCCTTCTGCGCCGTCGTCTTCATAACGATCTTCGCGGCGGAGGCCTTCGATCCGCGCCTGATGTGGGATGCCGCCGGCCGCAACCCGCATCGTGGGCCGTCGGCCGCCCGCGTTCCTCTTGTCGGGGCGCCCCAGGCTTCGTAACGCCGGGTCGGGCCGACAAGGCGCTCCCACGTCCCGCGGAAAAGGGCCCAGCCCGCCTCACCGTCATCGCCGGGTCAATCGCATGCCCGGGCGCGTTCCGAGCTGCTGCCGGCGATGCGATGGGCGTGGCCGTCCGGATCGCGGGACTGCGTTCCAGGTCTGCGTCCTGGCGAGTGGCGCCGGAACGCTTCTTGCTGGCAGGGTATCGCATCGGCAAGGAGCGACCGTGATGGCGAAGGAAATCCTGTGCGGCTTCGGCGTCGATGTCGACGCGGTGGCAGGCTGGCTGGGCAGCTACGGCGGTGAGGATTCGCCGGACGACATCTCGCGCGGCCTCTTCGCCGGAGAGGTCGGCAGTCCCCGGCTGCTGAAGCTGTTCGACCGGCTGGGGATCAGAACGACATGGTTCATCCCCGGCCATTCGATCGAGACCTTTCCCAAGGAGATGAAGGCGGTTGCCGATGCGGGGCATGAGATCGGCATCCACGGCTACAGCCACGAGAATCCGATCGCGATGACGCGCGAGCAGGAGACCGAGATCCTCGACAAGTGCATCGAGCTCGTCACCTCCTTGTCGGGCAAGCGGCCTACCGGGTACGTCGCGCCGTGGTGGGAGTTCTCGCCGGTCACCAACGAGCTGCTGCTGGAACGCGGCATCAAGTACGACCATTCGCTGATGCATCACGATCACCAGCCCTACTATGTGCGGGTCGGCGACAGCTGGACGAGGATCGACTACGCCAGGAAGCCCAGCGAGTGGATGGTGCCGCTGAGACGCGGTCACGAGACGGACCTGATCGAGATCCCGGCAAGCTGGTACCTCGACGACCTGCCGCCGATGATGTTCATCAAGAAGTCGCCGAACAGTCACGGCTTCGTCAATCCGCGCGACATCGAGCAGATGTGGCGCGACCAGTTCGACTGGGTCTACCGCGAGTACGACTATGCGGTGTTCCCGATGACCATCCATCCCGACGTGTCGGGTCGGCCGCATGTGCTGATGATGCTCGAGCGCCTGTACCATCACATGATCGGCCATCCCGGCGTGCGTTTCGTCACCATGGACGAGATGGCCGACGATTTCGCGCGTCGGTCGCCAAGGCGGAAATGACAAGCAGGAGTGACACATAGGCCATGTGCGCATTGTGCGGCGCCCTGGGCGTTTCGAGCCATTGGACCGACGCGGCGGCACGGCCCGGCGTGTTCACGCGCAATGTCGACGGCCTGCAGCGTCGACGCGAGCGCGCCCATCGCATCGCCTGCGCCAGTCGCATTCTGGCGTATTACGGCCTCACGCTCAGCGACTGGCAGGCGAGCTCGTTCGTGCTCTCGACGGCCACCGGCAAGACCGAGCTGGTCGAGGATCTCGGTCATCTGTGGGTCGCGGCAGAGAAGCTTCTGGGCCGCGGCTGCGACCCGCTCGATCCCGACCTGATCGTGCGGCTGGAGTCGTCCGGTGGTTGAACCCGTCTTCACTCCCGTCAACCTGATCACGGGATTCCTCGGTGCCGGCAAGACCACGCTGCTGCAGCGCCTGCTGGCCGATCCCGCGCTTGCGGACACGGCGGTGTTGATCAACGAGTTCGGCGAGGTCGGGCTGGATCATCATCTCCTGGAACGCATCGACGACACGATGGTGCTGCTGCAGTCGGGCTGTCTCTGCTGCACCATCCGCGGCGAGCTGTCGGTTGCCATCCGCGAGCTGCATTCCCGGCGCGAACGCGGAACGGTTCCGCGTTTCCGCCGGCTGGTCATCGAGAGCACCGGGCTTGCCGATCCGTTCCCGATCCTCTCGACCGTGCAGGCTGACCCGGTGCTGCGGCATCACTTCCGTCTCGGCAACGTCATCACGACGGTGGACGCGGTGAACGGGCTCGGCCAGCTGGCGCGCCAGCCGGAGGTTACCAAGCAGGTCGCCGTGGCCGATCGGCTGGTTCTCACCAAGACCGATCTGGTCAAGGTGCCAGTCGTCGACGAGTTGATCTCCCGTCTGCGGCGGCTCAATCCCTCGGCGCCTCTCTGGCGCGCGGCCGACCAGCCGCTCGATGCCGCCGCGCTGCTTGCCCATGATCTTTTTGCCACGGCCGGCCGCAGTGAATCGGCTCGGCGCTGGTTCGCGGCGGAACTCGCGTCCGCCAGCGATGTTATCGCACCCGCCGATGCCATGCGTCACGATGACGGCATCGAGGCCTTCGCGGTCACTTTCGAGCGGCCGGTGGACTGGACGCTGTTCGGCCTTTGGCTGACCATGCTGCTCAATCGTCATGGCGAGCGCGTCCTGCGGGTGAAGGGCATTCTCAACGTCCCCGACTCGGCGACGCCGGTGGCCGTTCACGGCGTGCAGCGTCTCGTGCATCCGCCGGTCCACATGGCGGCCTGGCCGGACGATGATCGCAGTTCGCGACTGGTCTTCGTCGTCGACGGTCTCGAACGTCGGTTGATCGAGCGGTCGCTTGGCGCGTTCCTGGGACTCGCGCCGGCCGCCCTGTCGCCGGCGGCCTGATCGCAGGGATGTGATCCGGCAAGAGACCCGATCCGCCGATCATCTCGAACGTGCTCATTTGACGCCTGAATTCAGCGCGCTTGCGGCCCATATTGCCGTCCACTGTCGAGGGACCGGGGAGCGGAGAGGTCTGCAAATGTCGAAGGTCATGAACATCGCGATCGCTCTCGTGACGATCGTCCTGCCGGGTGTCGCGAGTGCCCAGCCGCCAGCGCCGACATCCAGTGCCGCGGACCTTCGCTATTGCGCCGAACTCAGTGAGCTCTATGCGCGCTATGTCGGCCGGTCGGAGGCCGGACCGCGCACGCCGGTGACGCCCAACGTCAATGGCGGCGTGGCGCTCGCCAAGTGCCGCGAAGGCGATGCCGCTGCGGCGATTCCCATGCTCGAGCGCATGCTCGTCAACGCCGGTTTCACCCTGCCGCCACGCGGCTGATCTCAGGTCGGACTGCGGCGGCTTCCCCGCTCAGGGCTTCCAGCGCAGGAAGTTGCCGATCAGCTGCAGGCCCGTCGCCTGGCTCTTCTCGGGATGGAATTGCGTGCCGACGAGATTGTCGCGGCCGACGATGGCCGTGATCGGGCCGCCATAGTCGGTCGTGGCCAGCACCGTCTCCGGTCGGCTGGCCTTGAGCTGGAAGGAATGCACGAAGTAGGCGTGCGCGCCGGGGGCGATGCCGGTCAGCACGGGGTGCGGCCTGAGGCCCGACAGCTCGTTCCAGCCCATGTGCGGAATCTTGAGGTGCTTGGGGCCCGGATCGATGCGCACGACGTCGCCGGCGATCCAGTCGAGCCCGGCATGGATGCCGTACTCGACGCCGCGCGTGGCCATGAGCTGCATGCCGACGCAGATGCCGAGGAACGGCCGGCCGCGTTCGATCACCGCCTGCTGCAGCGTGTCGACCATGCCTGGCACGCCGTACAGGCCGGCACGGCAGTCGGCAAAGGCGCCGACGCCCGGCAGCACGATGCGGTCGGCCGCGGCGACCTCGGCCGGGCTCGATGTCACGATCACGTGCATATCCAGCCCTGCTTCGCGCGCAGCGCGCTCGAAGGCCTTGGCGGCGGATCTGAGATTGCCCGATCCGTAATCGACGATGGCGACGGTCATCGGATGGCGCTCAGAGAACGCCCTTGGTGCTGGGAATCGCCGAGGCCTGCCGTGGATCGATCTCGATCGCGGTGCGCAGGGCCCGGGCCAGGCCCTTGAAGCAGCTCTCGACGATATGGTGGTTGTTCTCGCCGTAGTGGTTCCAGACGTGCAGCGTCAGCCCGCCCAGCTGGGCGAAGGCCTGGAACCATTCCTTGAAGAGCTCGGTGTCCATCGTGCCAAGCTTCGGCTTGGAGAAGGCCACCTTCCAGACCAGATAGGGCCGGTTGGAGACGTCCAGCGCGATCTCGGTCAGCGTCTCGTCCATGGGGATGTGGGCGGCGCCATAGCGGCGGATGCCGGCGCGGTCGCCCAGCGCCTTCGACAGGCACTCGCCCAGCACGATGCCGCTGTCCTCGGTCGTGTGGTGATAGTCGATGTGCAGATCGCCCTCGGCGCGCAGGGTAATGTCGATCAGGCTGTGGCGGCTGAGCTGCTCCAGCATGTGGTCGAGGAAACCGATGCCGGTCTGCACGTCGTACTTGCCGGTGCCGTCGAGATTGATGGCCGCGGCGATCCGCGTTTCCTTCGTGCTGCGTGAGACGAACGCCCGCCGTCCGCCGGTTCCGGGCGTGGTCAGGAGCTGCTCGACAGGCGTCGACGGAGCCTTCTTCTTGGCGGCCACGCGGGCCATCTGGAATCCCTCTGAAGTTGCCTGCCGTTCATACAGGAACACGCGCCGCCCGGTCGAGCGCGACACGCGTCAGAATGACGCCCAGCAGCACCACCGCCCCTCCCAGCACGCGGGCGGCGGTCAGCGGGTCGCCAAAGAAGGCCGCCGAGAGGCCGACGCCGGCCACCGGGATAAGGTACATGTAGACCATCACCCGGCTCACCCCGAGGCGCTCCAGACCGGCCGTGAGGCCGAGGAAGGCGACCCCGACGGGGAAGATCGCGGTGTAGAGCCAATAGCCGAGCTGGTGGCCGTCGAGGCGGGCGAACTCGTCGAGGGAATCGAAGGCCAGGGCGATCGGCAGCAGCATGAGCGCACCGAGCAGCGTCGACCAGGCCATCACGGGCAGGGCCCCCAGGCGCAGATTGTAGGGGGCGGCGCGGTCGACATAGAGCGCCCAGGCGAAGGCCGAGAGTATCCAGATCAGGGTGCCGTCCAGGCTGCCGAAGGACAGGGTGATGCCGGTCAGCGAGTTGTTGACCACCAGCACGACGCCCAGAAAGGCGATCACGATGCCGGTCCAGCCCAGCGCCGGCAGCCGGCGGCCGCCGAACCGGGCGAGAATCGCCGAGAACGCCGTCGTCGTCGTCATCACGATCGAGCCCACGGAAGGCGCCGTGCGGGTCATGGCGAAGCCCCAGCAGGCCTGGAAAGCCGTCACGCCGACCAGGGCGAGGAGGATCATCGGCAGCCAGTCGCGGCGCGGCAGGACGAGCGGCCGTCGCATCAGGGCCATCATCACGAACAGGAACAGTCCCGCCACGAAATAGCGCGACGCGCCGTAGAGCAGGGGCCCCATCGTGGCGAGCACATCCTTGGCCAGCGGATAGCTCGATCCCATCAGCATCGCCGTGCCGAGCATCACGGCGTCTGCGGTCCAACGCGAACTCCTGCCGGGCACGGATCGATCCTACACCGGCTCGGGATTTCGCCGGCGCGCGCGGGGCGCGGGCGGGGCCGATGCACGGCGATGAGCCGGGTCGACTACTGCTGCGGTGCCGTCGATGCCTTCTGGGCGCCCCAGAAGCCGAACAGCGCGCCGGCGACGCGGCGGATCTGAATCTCTTCCGAGCCTTCGGTGATGCGGTAGCGCCGATGATGGCGGTAGATGTGCTCGAACGGCATGTGGCGCGAATAGCCGACGCCGCCATGGACCTGGATGGCGCGGTCGGCCGCCTCGCAGACCAGGCGGTTGGCGCGATAGTTCGACATGGCCACCCATTCGCTGACGTTCATATGGTGTTGCCGGTCGAGGTGCCAGGCCGTCTTGCGGACCAGGCCGCGCGTCATCTCGGCCTCGGTATGCAGTTCGGCCAGCGGGAACTGGATCGCCTGGTTGGAGGCCAGCGGCTTGCCGAACACCTTGCGATTGCGGGCGTAGGCCACCGACATGTCGATGCAGTATTGCGCGGCGCCCAGGCTCGAGGCCGCCTGCCGGATGCGGTTCTCGTGCACAAAGGTCTGCGCGACGTCGAGTCCACGGCCTTCTTCGCCCAGCATGGTCGATCCGGGCACCTTGACGTCGGTCAGCGACACCTCGGCATGGTCCGACGGCATGTTGAAGGTCCACCACATGTACTCGACCTTGAAGCCCGGCGTCTTGACCGGCACGAGAAACGCCGAGATGCCGCGCGCGTCACCGGGCTTGCCCGAGGTTCGGGCGAAGACGAGGTCGACCGTGGCGGTGTGCATGCCGGTGTTGAACCGCTTCATGCCGTTGATCACCCAGTCGCCCCCCTGCCGGACGGCGGTGGTCTCCATGAAGGTCGCATCGGAGCCGTGGTCGGGCTCGGTCAGGCCGAAGGCGATGCGCTCCTTGCCGGTGAACATCCCCTCGAGATAACGCTCCTTCTGCTCCGGTGTGCCGAAGCGATGCAGCAGCAGGGCAACCGGGAAGTTGCCGACGATCGAGCTCTCGTTCTGCAGGTCGTTGTGCAGGCCGAGGCCCTTGTGCGCCAGGTGCTCGCGGATGATCGCCATCGCCAGGTTGGAGCCGTCCTTGCCGCCGAGCGCCTTGGGAAGGCCGAAGCGCAGGTGCCCCGCCTTGTCGGCGCGACGGCGCATCTCGGCCAACAGCTCCTCCCATTCGTGGCGTGGCTGGCCGTCATTGTCCCAGTCGGTGCGGGCATGCTCGCGGCGATGATCGAAGAAGCGGATATTGTCGTTCTCTCGCTCCAGCGGCCGGATTTCGCGTTCGATGAACTCGTCCAGGTCCCCCAGATAGGCCGAGATCTCGGCAGGAATGTCGAAGTCCATGGGCCCGTTCCTCCGGTAAACGCTTGTTCACATCTCCTCTTTAGCCGCCGGCAGGTCGATGCGGAAGCGGCTGCCGCCTCGCGGACCCGCCAGGCAGTGGGCGTCGCCGCCGTGGCGCCGGGCGATCTGGCGCACCAGCGCCAGGCCGAGGCCGCTGCCGCGTCCCGTCTCGGCAGATTGCGCCAGGCGATAGAAGGGTTCGAAGATGCGCTCGCGCTCCGCTTCCGGCACGCCGGGGCCCTCGTCGGTCACTTCGAGGATGGCCCGGTGGTCGCCGAGGTGGCCGACCTGGACCCCGACCTCGAGGGTGACGGCTCCGTCACCGCCATGGCGGCGGGCGTTCTCCAGAAGATTGCGAATCAGGCGGCGCAGCAGAATGCGGTCGCCCGTGACGGTGACCGGCGTGCCGCTGGCCTCGAGATCGTAATGGGCGGCCTCCTCGGCGGCCAGCGCCAGCAGATCGAGCGGCTCGCGCCGCTCGATGGTCGGATGGGCGTCGAGCCGGCTGGTGAGCAGGATCTCCTCGATCAGGTGGTCGAGCTCGGCGATGTCGCGCTTGAGCGATTCGCGCGTCCGGTCGTCGGCCGAGTCGCCCAGCAGGGAGGCGGCGACGGCGATGCGCGACAGTGGCGTCCTGAGCTCATGGCTGCAATTGGCGAGCAGCAACCGGTGGGCGGCGACGAGCTCCTCGATGCGTTGCGCCGATCGGTTGAAGCTCTGCGCCAGCGCCGCCACCTCGTCCCGGCCCTCGACCTTGACGCGTGCACCGAGATCGTCGCCGAAGCGTTCGACGCCGGCCTTCAGACGCTCCAGCCGACGGCCGAGGCCACGCACGACGGGATAGGCGCCGACCGCGACCGCCAGCGCCACCAGGGCGAGGAAGGCGGTGATCCAGAAGGTCGGATTGGTGCGCTCGCGTACCTGGCGGGCGACCAGCCAGCGTCCATCCGGCAGATGCAGCGTGAAGTTGGGGCCGCCCGGTCCGCGTCGCCATCCCGTGCGTGCACGCTGCAGGTCGAAGCGTGGCGGCGGCCGGCCGGCCAGGGCGATCTGGTGACCATCATCGCGATAGAGAGCGATATCGAAGCGCAGCTTGCGGTGCAGCGCTTCGATCGCGGCCTGCTGTTCGGACGGGGGTGCGTCGGCGGACGGCAGAAGCGCGCCGGTGAGCTCGGCGGCGATGTCGAAATACTGCGGCGTGCGCGCTTCGTCGTCGGCAAGTCGCCACAGCAGCGTGGCCGCGCCGACGAACACCGCCAGCACGACCAGGATGGTCAGGTAGAATTGCAGATAGAGCCGCTGCATCAGCGGTCCTGGTCGCGGGCGAAGACGTAGCCGGCGCCGCGCACGGTCAGGATGCGTCGCGGCTTCTTCGGGTCGTCCTCGATGGCCGCGCGAATGCGAGAGACGTGCACGTCGACCGAACGGTCGAACGCTTCGAGCCGCTCGCCCTTCAGGAGATCCATCAGCGCGTCGCGCGACAGCACGCGGCCGGCACGCTCGGCCAGCGCCATCAGCAGCGCGAACTGATAGGAGGTGATCGGCCGCTCCTCGCCGTCGACGCGCACGACGCGTGCGCCCTTGTCGATCTCCAATCGTCCGAAGCGCAGTACTTCCGGTCGCGTGGGTGCGCCGCGGCGGCGCAGGATGGCGCGCAGGCGAGCCTGCAGCTCGCGCGGCTCGAAGGGCTTGGCGAGATAGTCGTCGGCACCCACCTCGAGGCCGATGACGCGGTCCATCGGCTCGCCGCGTGCCGTCAGCATCAGGATCGGCACGTCCGTAGCCATGCGCAGCCGGCGACACAGGTCGAGGCCGTCGGCGTCGGGCAGCATGAGATCGAGGATGATGACGTCGAAGGCCTCGCGCTTCATCAGCGCCTCGCCGTCGCGCGCCGTGGCCGCGGCGGTCACACGAAAGCCCGCCCCGCCGAGATAGTCGCTGACCATCGTGGCGAGGCGGACGTCGTCGTCGATCATGAGGATGCGCTCGGCCATGGCCTCAGTATCGGGCCGAGGCGACCTCGGTGTCACCCGCGCTTGCCGTGATGCTGGCCCCAGGCCTTGAAGAAGGCCTGGCGCTGCGACGCGTCGAGCACGTTGCCAGCATCGACCAGTGCCTTGGTGAAGCGACGCGAGCTCTCGTCGGCGACCTTCATCTGCTCGGCGCGGATCTGCTCGATCTTCGCCGGGTCGATGGTCGGTGCCTCCATCGCCGCCTGCATCGCCTTGCGGTTTTCGACGCGCTTGTCGCGCAGCGCCTTCATGTCCTTGAAGGCGGCCTGCAGGATATCGACCACCTGCTTCTTCTGGTCGGCGGTGGCGCTGGTGCCGGACAACGCCTTGTCCACGCGCTTTTCGATGCGCTGCTGGAACTTGGCGGGATCGCCGCCGGCACCGTCGGCGCGGGCGAAGGCGGTGCCGCCGGCCGTGGCCGCGAGGCTGCCCGCGAGCAGGGCAGCCATGATGGTGGTCAGGCTCTTGCGCCGCGTCCCGATGGTGATGGTGTCGTTTGCCATGTCATTGCTCCGTGGTTGTCCCGGGTGGGCTTCCCCGTCACCGTGATATGGAGGGCGGTGGTTTCCCGTTCCTCTCGCCAACGTAAAGTTCTGTAAAGATGACGACGCTCTCGACCGGCCGGCTGATCCTGCGCCCCCTGGAAGAACGGGACGCCGAGGCCTATGCCTCGATGCGCTTCCATCCCGAAGTTGCCAGATGGCTGCCAGCGGCGCAGGGCGATCCCGTCGAGGCGGCGCGCGCCTCGATCGCGCGCTTTGACGCCGGCTGGCAGGAGCGGCGCCATGCGCCGTGGGGCGTGTTCCGCGAGGGCCGGCTGATCGGCCATGCCGGCCTGAACTTCGTGCCGGAGTTCGGTGCGACGGAGGTGCTGTGGGCGCTGCTGCCGGAGGCCTGGGGCCAGGGCTATGCCACGGAAGCGGCGCGAGCGGCGCTGGCCTACGGCTTCGACACGATCGGGCTGCCGCTGATCTTCGCCATCACGCTGCCGGACAACCTGGCGTCGCAGGCGGTGATGAAGCGCCTCGGCCTCGGCTATCGCCGGCGAGTCGACTACAAGGGATTCAAGGACATCGTGTGGTTCGACATCGATCGCGCGGCGTGGTCCGCGGCGGGCTCCAGTCAGCCCACGCCGTGGCGGTTGGCGGGCGCGTCCGATTCCTGACCGGCGAGCACGGCGATCGCTGCGCCATGGACCGCCGAATCGCCGGCTGCCAGCACCGAGCCGTCGGATTCGATGTCGAGCGGCCGTCCTTGCCAGTCGGTGATCAGGCCGCCGGCACCGGCGATTACCGGCACGAGTGCGGCGAAGTCGTAGAGCTTCAGCGTGTTCTCGACCACGAGATCGACGTGGCCGGCGGCCAGCAGGCCGTAGGCATAGCAGTCGCCGCCCCAGCGGAAGAGCTTCACGCGCTGCGCCAGGGCCTCGTGGTGTTGCGCCAGCGCTCCGGGGAACATGATGGGGGCGGTCGAGTACATGTAGGCTTCCGCGAGCGCGCCGCAGGCGCGTACGTGGATCGGCTGGCCGTTGAAGGTCGAGGTCTTGCCGGCCACGCCCAGCCAGCGCTCCTGCAGGATCGGCTGGTCGATGATGCCGAGCACCGGCTTGCCGTGGTGCAGCAGCGCGATCAGCGTGCCGAAGATCGGCAGTCCGGTGATGAAGGCCTTGGTGCCGTCGATCGGATCGAGCACCCAGACATACTCCGCGTCGGTGCGCACGGCGCCATGCTCTTCGCCGAACACGCCGTGCTGCGGTACGTGCCGGTCGAGCAGCGTGCGCATCGCCATCTCCGCCTCGCGGTCGGCGATGGTGACGGGGCTCGCATCGGTCTTGTCGTCGATGGTGAGGCCGGTGCGGAAATAGCGGCGCACGATCGGCCGGGCAGCGTCGGCGAGTTGCTGCGCCAGAGCGACCAGCTCGGCGGGAACCGCCCCGGTCATGCCTGGACTCTGCGTCAGGGCAGCGGCTGCGGCGTGTCCGCCATGGTGCGCAGGTAAGCGATGATGTTCGCGCGATCCGGCTCCTTGGGGAGCCCGGCGAACGCCATCTTCGTGCCGCGTACATAGGCGGTCGGCTTGAAGATCATGTGGTCGATGTCTTCATAGGTCCAGTCGCCGCCCTTTGCCTGCAGCGCGGAGGAATAGCTGAAACCTTCGTGGCTCGCCTTCTTGCGGCCGACGATATTCCACAGGTTGGGGCCGACCTTGTTGGCGCCGCCCTTGTCGATCGTGTGGCAGGTGAAGCACTGGCGCTGGAACAGGGTCTTGCCGGCCTCGACGTTCGCACCGGCCAGCAACGGCCCGATGGGTGGAATGTCCGGTGCCGCGGCCGGTGCGGCGGTGGCCGCCGGCGCGGTATCGGCAACGGCCAGAGCCGGCTTCTCCAGCTTGTGCGGATGGACGAGCGCGTTGGAGACCTTGCCCACCACCATCGCAAACAGCGCCGACGCCAAAACGCAGCCCGCAATCGTGTTGAAACTGGCCATGATGGGTTCCCAGTGCGCCAAAAGTCAGGGCGTCCCTGTAGCACGCCCGCGTCGCGGCCAGTAGTATCCCATCATGTCGCGGCCCTCGCGCGGCGGAACGTCGCAAGTGTCGGATTTTGCGAGGTTTTTCGCGCATTGCAGGGTGATTGATCGAGGTGTATTCGGCGGGCGAAACAACCTGCCGGTGGCATCGCGGGCAGTGTGGCCGGCAGTGGAACGGGCGTCAGGCGCGGGGGGACGGAGAAATGGCGAAAGGGCGGACGGCGGGCCGCAAGGCGAAGGCCGCATCCAACACGATCGCCTTCCAGGGCGAGCCCGGCGCCAATTCCGACATGGCTTGTCGGGCGGCCTTTCCCTACATGACGACGCTGCCCTGCCCGACCTTCGAGACGGCGATGGCGGCGGTCCAGGCGGGCGAGGCCGAACTGGCGATGATTCCGGTCGAGAATTCGATCGCGGGTCGCGTCGCCGACCTGCACAGCCTGCTGCCGCATACCAGGCTCAAGATCACAGCCGAGCATTTCCAGCGGGTCGAGCACTGCCTGGTGGCCCTGCCGGGCGCCACGCTCAAGACCATCAAGACGGTGAAAAGCCACGTCCAGGCGCTGGCACAGTGCCGCAACTTTCTGAAGAAGCACCGCTTCGCTCCGCTGGTCCATGCCGATACGGCGGGTGCGGCGCGCGAGATCGCCGAGATCGGCGACAGGAGCGTCGGCGCGATCGCCTCCTCGCTGGCGGCGCGCATCTACGAGCTGAAGGTGCTGGCGCGCAACATCGAGGATGCCGACCACAATACAACGCGCATGCTGGTCTTCTCGCGCGAGGAGGCGGTGCTCGACTGGCGCACCGTACAGTGCATGACGGCCTTCCTGTTCCGCGTGAAGAGTCGGCCGGCGGCGCTCTACAAGGCGCTGGGCGGCTTCGCGACCAACGGCGTCAACATCGTGAAGCTGGAGAGCTACCTGTCCGGCGCGCATTTCGAGCAGGCGCAGTTCTATGCCGAGGTCGAGGGCCATCCCGAGCAGCGCGCCCTGCAGCTTGCGCTCGAGGAGCTCGCCTTCTTCTCCGAGGAATTCAAGCCGCTCGGCACGTTCCCGGCCCATCCATTCCGCCGCAAGGGCTGGGATGCGCCAACCCGCCCGGGCACCTGATCCACTGGCCGAGGCAAGGTCCATGCAGCAGCCCGTCCGCATCGCCCCTTCCATTCTGTCGGCGGATTTCGCCGCGCTGGGCCGCGAGGTCGAGACGGTGTCGGCGGCCGGTGCGGACTGGATCCATGTCGACGTCATGGACGGCCACTTCGTGCCCAACCTGACCATCGGGCCGATGGTCGTGAAGGCGCTGCGGCCGCACAGCCGCCTGCCGTTCGACGTCCATCTCATGGTCTCGCCGGTCGACCCGCTGGTCGCGGCCTTCGCCGAGGCCGGCGCCGACATCCTGTCCTTCCATCCCGAGGCGGGGCCGCACGTCCATCGCACCCTTCAGCTGATCCGCAGCCACGGCAGGAAGGCCGGCGCCGTGCTCAATCCGGCGACGCCGCTCGCCGCCATCGAGCAGGTGCTGGGCGATCTCGATCTCGTCCTCGTGATGAGCGTCAATCCCGGCTTCGGCGGGCAGGCTTTCATCGAGAGCCAGCTCGCCAAGATAGCGGCCCTGCGCAAGGCGATCGACGCGCTGGGCAAGCCCATCCATCTCGAGGTCGACGGGGGCATCAATCCAGAGACGGCGCGGCGCTGCATCGCCGCCGGGGCCGATGTGCTGGTCGCCGGCACCGCGGTGTTCGCCGGCGGGGCGGAAAAGTATGCGGCCAACATCCAGGCTCTGCGCGGATGAACGCCGCCCGGCAGGCCCTCGCGATCGCGCGCATCGAAGCGGGGCAGGGCACCTTTGAGCAGAAGGCACGCATCGCTGCATGGGACCGGCTCGACGGTCTGTTGTCGACCCTGGATTCCAAGACATCCGCCCTGCTGCGCTTCAACGCCATCGTCGTGGCGGCGCTGGCCTATCTCGTGGTCGTCGCGGCTTCGGACCCGTTTGCGGGCGCCAGCGCCGTCGTGAAGGCTGCGGGCGTGGTGATCGGGCATGTCAGCCTGGTGGCCAGCGTGGCGAGCTGCGGCTTCGCCTTTCCGATCATCGCCGCGGAGTGGGACTTCTTCGGTGGGCGGCTCGACCGGCCGGGCGAACCGGAATTCGACGAGGCCGCCCTCGATCGGCTGGGCCATCTGGTTTCACGGCGCACGCGACTCTATTCCTGGGCCTGGCGGCTGGCAGTCACCGGCGGCACGGGCTTTGCCATCCTCGTCGGGCTGGCGACCATTCACCTGCCATGACGGTGCCATGAGCCATGACCGACCTGATCCTCCATCACTATCCGACCTCTCCCTTCTCCGAGAAGGTGCGCATCGCGTTCGGCATCAAGCGGCTCGCCTGGAAGTCGGTGCAGATCCCGGTGATCATGCCCAAGCCCGACCTGATGCCGCTCACCGGCGGCTACCGCAAGACGCCGGTCCTGCAGGTCGGTGCCGACATCTACTGCGACACCCAGCTCATCATGCTCGAACTCGAGCGGCGCGCACCGGCTACGCCGCTGCTGCCGGCGGCGCAGGCCGGCGAGGCACGGGCGCTCGCGATGTGGATCGACCGCACGATCTTCTGGTCGGCGGTGGGCGTGGTGATGGGTGCGATCGGCGACAAGCTGCCGGAAGCCTTCCACAAGGATCGCAGCGCGTTCTCGGGACGGCCTTTCGACGTCGAGCGACTGAAGGCGGCCGCACCTGTCGCGCTCGACCAGAGCTATGCCCAGCTCGCGCTGGCGGAGGAAATGCTGGCCGACGGGCGGCCCTACCTGATGGGCGCCGCGCCCACGCTGGCCGACTGCGCACTGTACAATCCGGTGTGGTTCCTGAAGGAGCGTCTCGGCGCGGGTGCGGTGCCGCCGCCGCTCGACCGTCTGCCGCGCATCGTCGCCTGGTCGGAACGCATGAAGGCCTTCGGCCATGGCACGCCGCTCGAGATGACGCCCGTCGAGGCCCTCGAGAGGGCTCGGGCGGCAACGCTGGCGCCCTGCACCTTCGACGCCGACGATCCGAGCGGTCTCGCAGCCGGGCGGATGGTCAGAGTCACGCCCGACGACACGGGTAAGGTGCCGGTGACCGGCGAACTGGTCGGACTGGGGTCCGATCGCGTCTCGCTGCGCCGCCGCGACGAGCGTGTCGGCGACGTGGTCGTGCACTTCCCGCGCGCCGGCTACGCCATCGAGACGCTATAGCGCGATCTCGCCGCGCAGCACCGGAACGCAGCCGCCTCCCACGCTGGCGCGCACGCCGTCAGCCGCGCGCCATGCCCGGCAGGCCAGCAGGCTCGGCCGGCCCATCTCTACTCCCTGTGTGATGTCGTAACGGCCCTCTTGAGCATCCGTCAGCGACAGCAGCAGGGCGGCCAGCGGCGTGGCGGCGCTGCCCGTGGCGGCATCCTCGATCGTGCCCGACAGGGGCGAGAACATGCGCGCGCGCAGCCGCGTCGCCGTAGCGTCTCGTCCGGCATCGCGTCCATCGTGCGCGTACAGGTAGAGCGGGAGCCGTCGCGGACCGAGGGCGGTGAAGATCCTTTCCGCCGCCGCGAAGCGAGTCGTGTCCGGGGCGGCGCGCGACAGCGCCGTGGGCTTCACCTCGGCGAGCACGAAGGAATTGCCGACGGTGGCAACGACCGGCGCATGGGCGTCGCACACGACATCGTCCGTGGCGAGGCCGACACAGCCGGCGAGGAGGTCGATCGGCATCTCGGCGCCGAGCGACAGGGGCTGCGGCGCCGCGATCGTCACGCGGGTCGGGGCGGGTCGTGCTGCCGTTCGTTCGATCTCGATCTCGACCAGGCCGGCCAGTTCCTCGAAGCGCAGCAGGCCCTCGCGGTCGCGGCCGAGCTCGGCCATGACCCAGCCAGTACCGACATTGGGATGGCCGGCGAAGGGCATTTCATGGCGACGGTTGAAGATGCGCACGCGCGCCGTGTTGGCCGGATCCTCCGCTGGCAGAACGAACGTCGTTTCGCTGAGGTTGAATTCCGCGGCGAGCGATTGCATCTCGCCGTCGGTGAGGCCCCGTGCGTCGGGAAAGACGGCGAGCGGATTGCCGCCGAACCGCCGTTCCGTGAAGACGTCGACTGTGACGAAGGCGTAGCTGCGCATGGCCGAGTCAGACGACCTCGACGCCGATCTCGGCGGCGATGCGGCGAAAACCGGCGATCGAACGGGCGGTGGCGTTGCGGCCATCCTCGGGGCAGTGGGTCTCGATGCTGGCAAGGACTTCCTTGGCCTCGACCTGGGACAACAGCCTCCTGAGTTCGTCGGCCCACGGAATGTCGCCTTCGCCGAAGGGCACCGCGCGGCCCGTCGACAGGTCACGATCCTTGAGATGGATCGCCGTTGTGAGCGGCGCCAGCACCGCGATGTCGGCGTCGCTGGGGCGTTCGCCGACGGCCCACGCATTGGCGATGTCGATCAGGGGACGGAAGTAGATCGGTTCGGGTCGCGAATCGCCGCGCTTCTCGAACTCTTCCTCCTCGTCCGTCTCCAGTTTGGCCTTTTCCCTGAGGGCATTTGCCCACCGGAAATAGTCGGCGAGTTCGGCGATGGTGCCGACGTTGCAGACGGGTTCGTTCTCGAGTTGCAGGGTGATGTCGTAATGGGAGGCCAAACTCTCCAGCTTCGGCAGATCGGTGGTCAGCCGTCGCAGGTGGATCGGCCTGAAGTCGCTGAAGCGCAGGTAGCTGAAGATGCGCATGTGCGGTGCGCCGAGGATGACCGCGATCTGCATGGCATGCTCCGCCCAATTCTTCTCCGGGCACTGGGCGGGCTCGAAGGCGAAATCGACCTTGTCGCCGCTCGCTGCCCTGCCCGGGGCCTGCCACTTGAAGGCGGGGGAGACAAAGGAGGGAACGTCCAGGCCGGCCTTCTCCAGGGTCCGGCTGAGGTGGATCACCTCGTCGGTCTTCATGCCGAGCAGATTGCGCCCTTCCACGGTCCGCATGTCGAGATGCTTGAGCCCGTGCTCATGGGCGAAGGAGATCATTTCATCGAGGGTCGGTCCGATTTCGTCACCGATGACGGATAGCTGAAGGCGCGGAAGGCTCATGGCGGCACCCTACTATGACCGTCCGATTTTGGCTAAAGTCGAATATGCGACGGAAGGAAACGGCATGAGCGACGACACGGCGATTTTCGTGGGTTCGAGCGACGCCGCCGACCTTTTCCTCCTCCTGAAATATGCCAACCGCCATGGATTGATCGCGGGCGCCACGGGCACGGGCAAGACCGTCACGCTGCAGCCCATCGCCGAGGGTTTCTCAGCGTTCGGCGTGCCGGTCTTCCTGGCCGATGTAAAGGGCGACCTGTCGGGAATCGGGCTCGGTGGCGGCGACAATCCGCGTGCCCTGGAGCGTGCCGGGCAACTCGGTATCGACGGCTACCGTGGCCGGTCATTTCCGGCGGTCTACTGGGACCTGTTCGGCGACAAAGGCCATCCGCTGCGCACCACCGTGACCGAGATCGGGCCGCTGCTGCTGTCCCGCCTGCTGCAGCTCAACGACACGCAGGAAGGCGTGCTCAACATCGTCTTCAAGGTCGCGGACGAGCAGGGGCTGCTGCTGCTCGACTTCAAGGACCTGCAGTCGATGCTGCAATGGGCGGCCGAGAATGCCGGCTCGCTGACGACCCGTTACGGCAATGTCGGCAAGCAGACGATCGGCACCATCCAGCGCGCGCTGCTGACGCTCGAATCGCAGGGGGGCGAGCATTTTTTCGGCGAGCCGGCGCTCGATCTGGAGGACATGATCGCCTGCGATGCCTCGGGGGCGGGCCGCGTCAACGTCCTGGCGGCTGATCGGCTGATGCAGAGTCCGCGGCTCTACGCCACCTTCCTGCTGTGGCTGCTCTCCGAACTGTTCGAGGTGCTGCCCGAGGTCGGCGATCTGGACAAGCCACGCTTCGTGTTCTTCTTCGACGAGGCGCACCTGCTGTTCGACGATGCACCCAAGGCGCTGGTCGACAAGGTCGAACAGGTGGTGCGGCTGATCCGCTCCAAGGGCGTGGGTGTGTATTTCGTCACCCAGAACCCGCTCGACATTCCTGATGACGTGCTGGGGCAGCTCGGCAATCGCGTGCAGCATGCGTTGCGCGCCTTCACGCCGCGCGATCAGAAGGCCGTCAGGACAGCCGCCGAAACCTTCCGCCCGAATCCGAAGTTCGATGCGGCAAAGGCCATCGTGGAACTCGGCGTCGGCGAGGCGCTGGTCTCGTTCCTCGACGCCAAGGGAGTCCCGCAGCCCGTGGAACGCTGCCTGATTGCCCCGCCGCGTGGTCGCATCGGACCGGCGTCGGGCGCCGAGCGCGCCATCGCGATGAAGGCCAGCCCGTTGTCCGGCAAATACGATCGTACGATCGATCGCGAATCGGCCCATGAGGTGCTGAGCGATCGGACGGGCACCGGCCGGGTGACACGGGGAGAGGCTACGGCCGGCGCCCGCCCCGGGCGGCGCGGTCAGTATGACGCTGCGCCACCGTCTCCTCCCGGGCCCTGGGGGCGGTCACGCATCCCCCAGACCGGATCGGCGGGAGAGCCCGCGCCATCGGGAACGGCGTCGGAACGGACTCCGAGGCAATCCCGGCCCGTGCCCGCTCCCGCGCCGTCAAAGCCTCCGGCTCGCCGCAGCGACACCGCTCTGGAGGCGACGATGAAGTCGATGGGCCGCGCCTTCGGGAGCACCCTGGTGCGCGAAGGCACCAGGCTGATCTTGCGCGGCGTGCTGGGGTCTCGCCGCCGTTAGAGCGGATACCGGCGGCGTCAGGCCAGCCGGTCCAGTTCCTTGACGATGGCGTCGCCCATCTCCTGAGTGCCCACCTTCTTCAGGCCGTCCGCCTTGCCGCCGGCCAGCAGATCGGCGGTGCGATAGCCGGCCTTGAGCACGTTCTCGACGGCGGTTTCAACCAGGTCGGCATCCTTGTCGAGATCGAAGGAATAGCGAAGCATCATGGCGTAGGAGAGGGTCTCGGCCAGCGGGTTGGCCAGGCCCTTGCCCGCGATGTCCGGGGCGCTGCCGTGGATCGGCTCGTACATCGCCTTGCGTCGGCCCGTCGCATCGGGGGCGCCGAGCGAGGCCGACGGCAGCATGCCGAGCGAGCCCGTCAGCATCGAGGCTTCGTCGGACAGGATGTCACCGAACAGGTTGTCGGTGACGATGACGTCGAACTGGTTGGGCGAGCGCAGGAGCTGCATGGCGAGTGCGTCGGCGTACATGTGCTCGAGCGTCACGTCGGAGTACTTCTCCTTGTGCAGCTTGGTCGCCTCCTCGCGCCACAGCACGCCGGTGTACATGACGTTGGCCTTCTCCGACGACATCACCTTGTTCTTGCGCTTGCGCGCCAGTTCGAAGGCGACGGCGCAGACGCGACGAATCTCTCCCGCCGTGTAGCGCTGCGTGTCGAAGGCCTCGACCTCGCCGTTGGCATTGGTGCGGCGGCCGCGCGGCTCGCCGAAATAGACGCCGCTCGTCAGCTCGCGGATGATCATGATGTCGAGGCCTTTCACGGCCTCGGGCTTCAGCGTGCTGGCATCGATCAGCGCATCGAACACCCTGGCAGGCCGCAGGTTGGCGAAGAGGTCCATCTCCTTGCGCAGGCGCAACAGGCCGCGCTCGGGCTTCTTGTCGAACTCGACATTGTCCCATTGCGGTCCGCCGACCGATCCGAACAGGACGGCATCGGCTTCCAGCGCGACCTTCATCGTGTCGTCGGACAGCGGCACGCCGTGCTTGTCGAGCGCGGCGCCGCCGACGACGTCCTCCTTGATGTCGAAGCCGACCGCGCGCTTCTTGCTCATCCAGGCAATGATCTTGCGCACTTCGTTCATGACTTCGGGGCCGATGCCGTCGCCGGGCAGCATCAGCAGATTGCGGTTGGACGCCATTGTCTTTGTTCTTTCTCGCTGGTCTCTTGCTCGCTCGATGAGCGCGGTGTCAGTCGGCTGCGTGCAGCCAGGGCTGGGCTTCCTTCTGCCGCGCCTCGAACGCGTCGATCTCCGACCGCTTCTCCATGGTGAGACCGATGTCGTCGAGGCCGTTCAGCAGGCAGTGCTTGCGGAACGGGTCGATGTCGAAATGGACCGTGCCGCCGTCGGGTCCCTTGATCTCCTGCTTCTCGAGGTCGATCTCGATGATCGCGTTGGCGCCGCGGCTGGCATCGTCCATCAGCTTGGCGATGATTTCCTTCGAGACCTTGATCGGGAGGACGCCGTTCTTGAAGCAGTTGTTGTAGAAGATGTCGGCGAAGTCCTCGGAGATGATGCAGCGGATGCCGAAGTCGAGCAGCGCCCAGGGCGCGTGTTCTCGGCTCGAGCCGCAGCCGAAGTTGGGGCCGGCGATCAGGATCTTGGCGTCCTGATAGGCCGGCTGGTCGAGGACGAAGTCCTTCTTCTGACCGTCGGCCGTCCAGCGCATCTCGTAGAACAGGCCATCCTTCAGCCCGGTGCGCTTGATGGTCTTCAGGAACTGCTTGGGGATGATCATGTCGGTGTCGACATTGACCATCGGCAACGGCGCGGCGACGCCGCGCAACGTCGTGAACTTTTCCATGGGATCCCTCGCGAAAGCCGGAATTAACGGGCTTTTGCCGGCGCGGTCAAGCGCCCCGCCGGTCGCCGGCCCGATCAGCGAACACGACCGGCGAACACGACCAGTGAGGGCGACCGGTGAGCCCGGTCAGCGGGTCTTGATCACGAGCGTATTGGCGATGATGTCATGCAGGCCGCGCTTCTTGTCCGTGAAGGCGATCATGATGAAGCCGATGCACAGGATGAGCGCCGACAGGAACTTGGCGAGATACCGCCCGGCGGCGTTCAGGAAGGTCAGGCGCTGGTAGTCGCCGGTCACGACCCTCAGGCCCAGCACCATCTTGCCGACGGTGGCGCCGCGTTCCGAGCTTTCCATCAGCGTGAAGTACAGCCAGGTGACGAAGATGCTCACGAGATTCAGGGTGTTCCAGGCCGGATCGTAGTTCTCCCAGTCGAAGTCCCACATCGCGATGCCGAGGAACGAACCGAGGATGCCGCCGACGATGCTGAGCAAGATGGCGTCGATGAGATAGGCCAGGAACCGGATCCAGAAGCCGCCATAGGAGACCTGCTCCGTTCCGACCGGCCGCGCATCCCACACGGGAGGGGGCGGCGGATTGGTCGAGCCCGAATTGGGAACGCTGGCCATGACAGACTCCTTCTGGCGGTCCTGTTTGAAATTCTACCACGCATGCCGGGACAGGGCACCGGCCGTTCCGTCTAGATGGAGCGGCCAGACGGAGCCGCAAAATGGAAACGGGCGACGCAGGGTTGCATCGCCCGTTCCGGCAACTGCTCTCGTACGAGAGCTACTGGAAGTCGCGGACGTCGGCCAAGGTGCCCCGGATCGCCGCCGCCGCGGCCATCGCAGGGCTCACCAGATGGGTGCGGCCGCCGCGGCCCTGGCGGCCCTCGAAGTTGCGGTTCGAGGTCGAGGCACAACGCTGTCCCGGCTCGAGCCGGTCGGCGTTCATGGCCAGACACATCGAGCAGCCCTGGATGCGCCATTCGAAGCCGGCTTCGAGGAAGATCTTGTCCAGTCCTTCCTTTTCGGCCTCCTGCTTCACGAGGCCCGAACCCGGGACGACCATCGCCGAGACGCCCGGCGCGACCCTGCGGCCGCGCGCGATCGCCGCGGCCGCCCGCAGGTCCTCGATGCGGCCGTTGGTGCAGGAGCCGATGAAGACCCGATCGATCGGCACGTCCACCAGGCGCATGCCCGGGGTGAGGCCCATGTAGGCCAGCGACCGTGCCCAGGTCTCACGGCGGTTGTCGTCCGGCGCGTTGGCCGGATCGGGAACGACGTCCGTGATCGGCAGCGCATCCTCTGGGCTGGTGCCCCAGGTCACCATCGGCGGGATGTCCCCCGCCAGCAGGTCGATCTGGGCGTCGAATGTCGCGGCCTTGTCGGTCGGCAGGCGCCGCCACTGGCTGAGCGCCAGCTCCCAGGCGCCGCCCTTCGGTGCATGGGGACGGCCCTCGAGATACTTGAACGTCGTGTCGTCGGGCGCGATCAGGCCGGCGCGCGCACCCGCCTCGATCGACATGTTGCAGACGGTCATGCGGCCTTCCATCGTCATCTCGCGGATGGCGCGGCCGGCATACTCGATCACGTAGCCGGTGCCGCCCGCCGTGCCGAGGCGGGCGATGATCGCCAGGATGACGTCCTTGGGCGTCACGCCCAGCGGCAGGCTGCCTTCGACCGAAACGCGCATGTTCTTGGCCGGCTTCTGGATCAGCGTCTGCGTGGCGAGCACATGCTCGACTTCCGATGTGCCGATGCCGAAGGCCAGGGCTCCGAAGGCGCCGTGCGTCGAGGTATGGCTGTCGCCGCAGACGATCGTCATGCCGGGCAGGGTGAAGCCCTGCTCGGGGCCCATGACATGGACGATGCCCCGGCGCGGATCATCCATGTCGAAGTAGGGGACGCCGAATTCGGCGACGTTCTTCGCCAGTGTCTCGACCTGGACGCGCGATTCCTCGTCCATGCCGCCCTCGCTGATCGGCGTGGTCGGCGTGTTGTGGTCGGCCACGGCGATGGTCGCGTCGGGGCGACGCACCGGACGGCCGGCCATGCGCAGGCCTTCGAAGGCCTGCGGGCTGGTCACCTCGTGGACGAGGTGACGGTCGATATAGATGACGCAGGTGCCGTCGTCCTGGCGGTGGACGACGTGCGCGTCCCAGATCTTCTCGAACAGGGTGCGCGGCGGAGCTGGCGGCGGCGGCACGGCCGGCTTCTTGCGGGTCACCATGGCCGGCTACTTCTTCTTCCCGCCACCCTTGGCGGCGCGAATGGTCGCCCCACCCTGCGGCTTCTCCTTCTTGAGCTTCTCGCGCCGCGGCCGCTTCGCGGCCTCCTCGGCCTGCTCGGCGAGCAGCTCGCGCTGGGCCTCGGTGTCCTCGGCGATGCGGCTCGCCTTGCCGCGCAGATCGCGCAGATAGTAGAGCTTGGCGCGGCGCACGATGCCCTTGCGGACGACCTCGATTTCCCAGATGCCTGGGCTGTACAGCGGGAACACGCGCTCGACGCCTTCGCCGAAGCTGATCTTGCGCACCGTGAACGACGAGTTCACGCCGGCATTCTTGCGGCCGATGCACAGGCCCTCATAGACCTGGATGCGCTCGCGATTGCCTTCCTGCACCTTGACGTGCACGCGCAGCGTGTCGCCCGGTTCGAAACGCGGCACCGGCCGTTCGGCCGTGATCCTGTCCATCGTGGCCTGCGCCAGCGTATCGAGAATGTTCATCGCATCCATCCTTTCGTCACTTCTGCTCGTCTCTTCGATCGGCCTGCAGCCGCCGGGCCCAGAGGTCCGGCCGCCGCCGCCGCGTGATGTCCTCCCGCTGCCGTCTCCGCCATTCGGCAACCTTGCCGTGATGGCCTGAGACCAGAACCTCCGGCACGCGCCGTTCGATTCCGTCGGGCCCGGTCCAGATCGCGGGCCGCGTGTAGTGCGGGTACTCCAACAAATCCTGCTCGAAACTCTCCTCGCTTGCCGACGTGGGTTCGCCCATGACCCCGGGCAGCAACCGCACACAGCAATCCATCACCGCCAGGGCAGCGATCTCGCCGCCCGAAAGCACGAAATCGCCAACCGATACCTCCTCGAGGGCATGCGCCTCGATGACCCTCTCGTCGACACCCTCGAAGCGACCGCATACCAGCAGCACGCCCGGGCCCGCCGCCAGTTCCCGGCCGCGCGCCTGTGTGAACGGCGCGCCGCGCGGCGACAGCAGCAGCTTCGGCACCTCCCCCACGCCCGGCGCGCCGGTCGCTGCCGCAATCGCCGCCGACAGCACGTCCGGCTTCATCACCATGCCCGCGCCGCCGCCGAAGGGCGCATCGTCGACCGTACCGTGTCGGTCCCTGGCAAACTGCCGGATGTCGACCGCTGCCAGCGACCACACTCCTTCCTTCAGCGCCTTGCCCGCGAGGCTGCAGCCCAGCGGACCCGGGAACATCTCCGGAAAGAGCGTCAGCGCCGTCGCGCGCCACACGTTTCGTCACGCCTCCTTCTCGTCCGTCCCCGCCAGCACGCCTGCCGGCGGATCGACCACCACCTTGCCGTCATCGATATCGACCTCGGGCACCGCTTCGTCGGTGAAGGGCAGCATCACCGAGCTGCGTGATGCAGTGCCTCCCGAAATCTCCATCGTCAGGCCGGCGCCGAAATCATGGAAGGCGACGACCTTGCCCCAACTCCGGCCGTCCTTTCCGACGGCAGGCAGACCGATCAGGTCCGCCTCGTACCATTCCCTCTCGCCCGTCACCGGCAGCACGTCGCGGTCGACATAGAGCCGCAAGCCGCGGAGTGCCTCGGCCGCCGTGCGATCGGCGACTCCCTCGATACGGGCCAGGACGGCGCCCCTGACGGAGCTCAGCGCCTCGACCCGGAACCGCCGGCTTCCCGATTCGTCCGACAGCTCGCCGTAGGAGGCGATCGCCATCGGTTCCTCGGTGAAGCTCCTGATGCGCACCAGGCCACGCACACCATGCGGCGCGGCCACGACGCCCAGCAGGACGCGGTCCTTCTTCATCAGCTCGCGGCGGCCTCCTGGTCGCCACCGCCCTCGGCGGCGGCAGCAGCGGCGGCCGCTTTCATGCGCTCCTGCGCCTTGGCGCGGGGCAGCGGCTTCTTGCTCTGCTCGCGCCGCTCGCGCGGCTTCATCAGCTCCGCCTGGGCGAGGAACTTGGCGACGCGGTCGGACGGCCGCGCACCGGACTTCAGCCAATGCGCGATACGTTCCTTGTCGAGCGTGATGCGCTGGGCGTGCTCGCGCGGCAGCAGCGGGTTGTAGGTGCCCAGCTTCTCGATGAAGCGACCGTCGCGCGGGCTGCGCGAATCGGCCACCACGATGTGGAAAAACGGCCGCTTCTTGGAGCCGTGACGAGACATGCGGATCGCTAGCATTCTTTCTCCTTCGACAATCTTCAGCGCGGGAAGCCGGGCGGCGGCGTCATGCCACCGAGGCTGCGCATGAATCCCTTCTCTCCGAGCTTGTTCACTCGCTTCATCATCTTGAGCATGTCGGCATGCTGCTTGAGCAGCTTGTTGATGTCCTGGACCTGCACACCCGAGCCCTTGGCGATGCGCTTCTTGCGCGAGGCGTGGATGAGATCCGGGTTGCGCCGTTCCTTGGGCGTCATCGAGAGGATGATCGCTTCCTGACGCTTGAGCTGGGTCTCGTCGATCTTGGACTTGGACATCGCGGCCTTGGCCTGCATCGCGCCGGGCAGCAGGCCCATCAGCCCCTGCAGGCCGCCCATCTTGCGCAGCTGACGCAGCTGGGCCAGCAGGTCGTCCATGTCGAACTGGCCCTTGCGGACCTTGGCGGCCAGCTTCTCGGCATCCTCCTTCTCGATCGTCTCGGCGGCACGCTCGACCAGCGAGACGATGTCGCCCATGCCGAGGATGCGGTTGGCGATACGGTCGGGATGGAAGGGCTCGAGCGCGTCGAACTTCTCGCCGACGCCGATCAGCTTGACCGGGCGTCCGGTGACGGCACGCATCGACAGCGCGGCGCCGCCACGGGCGTCGCCGTCGACGCGGGTCAGCACGATGCCGGTGACGGCCAGGCGATCATTGAAGGCCTTGGCGACGTTGACCGCGTCCTGGCCGGTCATGGCGTCGGCGACGAGCAGTGTCTCCTTGGGCTTGGCGAGGTCGCTGATCTCGGCGACCTCCTTCATGAGCTCCTCGTCGATCGACAGCCGGCCCGCCGTGTCGAGGATCAGCACGTCGTAGCCTTCGCGACGGGCCGTCTCCAGCGCCCGCCGCGTGATGGCGAGCGGCATTTCCAGCGGCACGATCGGCAGGGTCGGCACGCCGGTCTGCTCGCCCAGCACCTTCAGCTGGTGCTGCGCCGCCGGCCGGCGCGTGTCGAGCGACGCCATCAGAACCCGGCGCTTCGTAGAGAAGGTGCCGCCGAACTCGGCTGCCATGCCTTGCGGGCCCTGGGTCAGGCGATAGCCGATCTTGGCCGACGACGTGGTCTTGCCCGAGCCCTGAAGGCCGACCATCAGGATCACGACCGGCGGAATGGCGCTGAGGTCGAGGTCGGCGACGGTGCCGCCCAGCATCTCGATCAGGTGATCGTGCACGAGCTTGATCACCATCTGGCCCGGCGTGACCGAACGGATCACGTCGGCGCCGATCGCCTTGGGGCGCACCGAATCGATGAACTGTCGCACCACCGGCAGCGCGACATCGGCCTCCAGGAGCGCCGTGCGGACCTCGCGCAGGGCCACGTCGACATCGGCCTCCGAGAGCGCGCCGCGCCCGCGAAGCCGGTCGAAGACATCACCCAGACGTTTGCTCAGACCCTCGAACATGTCACTCCGTTCGCCCAAACACATATCGCACCGATGCGCGAACCCTCGCGAATCAGCGGAGCTCCCCACGGGGGAACCTGGAATCGGCACGACCGATTGAACGGGCGGGGGTATAAGCCCTGTGGGGCGAGGAGTCAAAGCTTGGTCGCCGGAGCGTAACCCATTGACGAACAACAATTCCTTCGCCCCGCCGGGGTGGACCATCCTGGTCTTCCTGGCCGTCATGGCGCTGCTGGCCGTGCCGGCGGTCTGGCTGGCGCGGGATCTCGGCATGCTGGGGGCTCTCGCCGCCTTCTTCGGTGCCGGCCTGGCGGCGGTGGCCGTCGCGGTGGCGCCCCTGGGGATCGCCGCCCTGCCAGCCCTGGGCTTCCGTGCTGCCGGCTGGAAGCCGATCGTCCTCGGGACCCTCGGCACGGCGCTGCTTTCGGTCGCCGTCAGTCAGCTCGGCATCGAACCGGAAGGCATGAAGCAGGCGGTCGAGATCGCCAGCCGTCCGGCCCAGCTCGTGGTCAGCCTCGCCGTCTTGGCCGGCCTGGCGCCGATCGTCGAGGAACTGGCCTTTCGCGGCCTGCTCTACGGCTGGCTGGCTGGCCGATGGGGCCCGGTGGTGGCCTGGATCGTGAGTTCCGTGGCGTTTGCCGCGGCCCATGCCGAATTGGCGCATGCCGTGCTCGTCCTGCCGCTCGGCCTGCTGTTCGGCTGGCTGCGCTGGCGCACCGGCTCGCTCTGGCCGTCGCTGGTCGCCCATATCGCCAACAACGGGCTGGCCGTGTCGGCGGCCGCCCTGCTGGCGGATTGATCCGTCCGAGCTACGCGGCGAGCTTGCGGTCGACGAAGTCGAGACGGTCCTGGCCCCAGAAGATCTCGCCGTCGATCACGAACGACGGTGCGCCGAACACGCCCTGCTCGATCGCGCGCCTGGTGTAGGCCTCACGCGCCGTGTCGAGCGCGGGATCGTTGGCCGCCCCGATCACCGCGTCGGCATCGAGGCCACAACCGGCGATGATCTCCCGCAACGTGGCCGAATCGCCGGTATTCTTCTCTTCCGCCCACAGCGCAGCGAGAACCGCATGGGCGAGATTGATGGCGTCGGCCATGCGGCCCTGCTCACGCAGGGCAATCACGCAGCGCGCCGCCGGCACTTCGTTGGCGGGAAAGAACTTGGGCTCGAGCGTGAGCGTCACGCCGAGATGATCGCGCCAGCGCTTCAATTCCATCATGCGGTAGGCTTGGCGCTGCGGCGCACGTTTGGGCAGCGGCAGGCCGCCCGACACGGCGAATACCGAGCCGAAATCGACTGGCCAGATCGTGACGCCGGCCTTGTGCCGGGCGGCGATCGCCTCGAAACGCCGGGAACCGAGGTAGGCCCAGGGCGAGTTCAGGGAAACGTAGTAGTCGACGTGTTTTGCCATCTTGTCCCCGCGGTTGCCGGACTGTGGCGCATTGGCAGGCGACAGCAAAGGGCCGATCCGCCATCCTGACCACGTGTCGGAACGAGCGATCGCGATCACCGGCGGCGATGCCGGTTACTTCGACCTGATCCGGGACTGCATCGGCTCGCTGCGCGCGACCGTCGAGGGCCGCGCGCTGGCGCTGGGCATCCTCGATTGCGGCCTGACGGACGAGCAGCGCGCGTGGTGCCGTGGTCACGGCGCCACGCTCGTCGTGCCGCAGTGGGACTATGATTTCCCGGGGCGCGACCGATTGAAGGACGGCTACAAGGCGCTGACGGCGCGGCCGTTCCTGCCGCGCTACTTCCCGGGTTACGACCTCTACCTCTGGATCGACGGCGACTGCTGGGTGCAGCAGGGCGATGCGATCGCGCTGTTCCTGGCCGCCGCACGCACGGGCGCGCTCGCGGTGGCGCCGGAGATTCATCGCTCGATGCGTCACTATCGTCACGCCTGGGGGGAGTTCTCCTCGATCAACGGTGCGGCCATGGAGGCCTGTTTCGACCGGCAGACGGCCGATCGGCTGATCCGGTATCCCATGATCAATGCTGGCGTCTTTGCCCTGAAGGCCGATGCGGTTCATTGGACAGGCTGGGGCGAGCTGATGGGCGAGGCGCTGCAGCGCTCCACGAACATGACGGACCAGGTGGCGTTGAACGTGCTGGTCTATGACAGGGGCTTTGCTTGCGAGCCGCTGCCCAGCCGCTGCAACTGGCCGGTCCACCACGCGACCCCGGCCTGGGACGCCGAACGCTCCCTCTTCGTCGAGCCGGCCATGCCTCATGAGCCGCTCGGCGTCCTCCATCTCACGATCTACACGAAGAAGCTCGCGACCATCGATGTGCGGGAGCTGGGCGGTCCTCATGCCGGCGAGGTGCGGGCCCGCTCGTTGCGCTGGCCGGGGCGAACGGCCATATAGCCCGACATGGCTGGTACGCCGTTTATCAAGATGCACGGTCTGGGCAACGACTTCGTCGTGCTCGACGCGCGTCATGCCTCGTTTGACCTGACGCCGGAGCGGCGGCGGATCATCGCTGACCGTCGCCTGGGTGTGGGCTGCGACCAGCTGATCGTGCTCGAGCCGCCGACCGAGCGTGAAGCGGACGTCTTCATGCGCATCTACAACCCCGATGGCGGCGAGGCCGGCGCCTGCGGCAACGCCACGCGCTGCGTCGCCTCCGTGGTGATGGACGAGCGCAAGGCGGACCATGTCACGGTACAAACCATCGCCGGGCTGCTCGACTCGCAGAAGGCGGGCACCGGCGCGAACGGCTTGCCGGTGATATCGGTCGACATGGGCCCGGCCCGGCTCGACTGGCGCGAGATTCCCGTCGCCAAGGCTTGCGACACCAACCACATGCCGGTCGGGCTCGGCCCGCTGCAGGACGCGGTGGGTACCAGCATGGGCAATCCGCACGCGACCTACTTCGTCGAGAATGCCGACGCCATCCCGCTTGGCGAGCTCGGCCCCAGAATCGAACACGACCCCTTCTTTCCCGAACGCGTCAATGTCGGCGTCGCCCAGCTGCTGAGTGAGGGCCGCCTGCGCCTGCGTGTCTGGGAGCGCGGGGCCGGTATCACGCTCGCCTGCGGCTCGGGCGCCTGCGCGGCCGTCGTCGCCGCCAGCCGGCGCGGCCTCGTGCAGCGCAAGGCCGATGTCGTCCTGGAGGGAGGCACGCTCACCATCGAATGGCTGCGTGACGGTCATGTGTTGATGACGGGCGGCATCGCCGTCGCCTTCAGGGGCGAGCTCGATCGCTCGCTGCTTTCGTGAGGGGGTCCGGTGAGCGAGACGCCTAAGCCCGAACAGGGCAAAGTCGAGAAGGAAGCGCCGAAGAAGGGGTGGCTGTCGCGGTGGCGCTCCAGAGGAGACTCGGCGGGCGGAACGCCTCAGCCCGAACCGGCGAGCGAGCCGCCCAAGTCTGAAGAGCGCGAAGCCAGAATAGAAGAGGCCGAAGCCAAGCCCGAACAGGGCGAGGCCGACCTCCGGAGCGAAGTCGAAAAGGAAGCCGAAAGGGAAGCCGAGAAGAAGGGCTGGCTGTCGCGATGGCGCTCCAGAGGAGACTCGGCGGGCGGAGCACCTCAGCCCGAACCGGCGAGCGAGCCGCCCAAGCCTGAAGAGCGCGAAGCCAGAATAGAAGAGGCCGGAGCCAAGCCTGAAGAGGGCGAAGCCGAAGTCCGGAGCGAAGTCGAAGGGGAAGTCGAAAAAGAAGCCGAGAAGAAGGGCTGGCTGTCGCGCCTGCGCGAGGGCCTCTCGAAGTCGACCAAGCGGGTCACCGAGAGCATCACGAGCCTCTTCACCAAGAAGAAGCTCGATCAGCAGACCCTGGATGAACTCGAGGATGCGCTGATCCAGGCCGACCTCGGCGTCGCCGTCGCTGCGCGCCTGATCCAGAAGCTGGGCAAGGAGCGCTTCGGCAAGGAGGTCACCAACGAGGAGGTGCGAGCCGCCTTCGCCGACGACATCGCCGAGATCCTGGAGCCGGTGGCGGTGCCCCTGAAGATCGACCCGGCACGCAAGCCGCACGTCGTGCTGGTCATCGGCGTCAACGGCAGCGGCAAGACCACGACCATCGCCAAGCTCGCCAACCTGTACAAGCGCGAGGGCCGCAAGGTCATGCTGGCTGCCGGCGATACCTTCCGCGCTGCCGCTGTCGAGCAGCTCAAGGTCTGGGGCGATCGCGCCGGCGTGCCGGTGATCTCGAAGAATACCGGGGCGGATGCCGCGGGCCTCGCCTACGAGGCGCTGGAGCGGGCTCGCGCCGAGCAGTGCGACGTGCTGCTGGTCGACACGGCGGGACGCCTGCACAACAAGGCCAACCTGATGGACGAGCTGGCGAAGATCGTGCGCGTGATCCGCAAGCTCGATCCCGAGGCGCCGCACTCCTGCCTGCTGGTGCTCGACGCCACCACCGGCCAGAACGCCCATGCCCAGGTCGAGACCTTCAAGACGATGTCGCCCGTCGATGCCCTGGTGCTGACCAAGCTCGACGGCAGCGCCAAGGGTGGCGTGCTGGTGGCGCTGGCCGAGAAGTTCAAGCTGCCGGTCGTGGCGATCGGCGTCGGCGAGGGCATCGACGACCTGCGCCCGTTCGAGGCGCGGGCCTTCGCCCGGGGATTGATGGGGCTGTCATGACCGAGGGAACTCCTCGCGAGGAGGGCGGCATGCGCCGCCTGTATGCCACGGCGCTGGAGCTGGGGCCGCTGGTGCTGTTCTTCATTGCGAACGGCCGCTGGGGCATCTTCGTCGGCACCGCCGTCTTCATCGTCGCGACTGCCATCGCGCTGCCCTGCTATCGCTGGCTGGAGCGGCGCTGGCCGATCATGCCGCTGGTCGGTGGCTTCTTCGTGCTGGTGTTCGGCGGCCTGACCATCTGGCTGCAGGACGACACCTTCATCAAGCTCAAGCCGACCATCGTGAACTGCCTGTTCGGCGTCATCCTGGGGGGCGGCCTGCTGCTGTTCGGCAAGCCGCTGCTGAAGCCGATCTTCGGCACCGCCTTCCGTCTCACGGATGAGGGCTGGCGCAAGCTCACGCTGCGCTGGACCCTGTTCTTCTTCGTGCTGGCGGTGGTCAACGAGGTCATGTGGCGGTTCTTCTCGACCGACACCTGGATCGCCAGCAAGATGCTGCTCAGCTTCCCGCTGACGCTGGTCTTCGCCTTCCTGCAGGTGCCGCTGCTGAAGCGCTACTGGGACGGCGACGACAATCCCTTTGCGAGTGGCAGCTAGAAGGCTGGAGGATGAAGAGTGCTGTTGAAAACAGCCGAACTCCCCATGCCCCCGCAAAAAGAGAGCGCCTGCTCCAGCTAGAGAAGCTGAGGCTGTAGAGCTTCTAGCTCCTTCCGCAGCACACCGACGTACTCCTCGGCGAAGGAGCCGGCGGCGGAATCCTCGACCCATGCGGCCACGCAAACAGCGCCTATGGTACTGCCGTCATACCGCTTCAGCGGCATCGCAACAGCATGGAAGCCGCGTCGCCACTCCTGAGCCGTGATCGCGTAACCCTGTTTCCGGACGAGGAGGATCTCCTTACGGAGCAGCTTCTTGTCGGTGACAGTGAAGTCGGTGGAGATCTTGGGTTGCAGCTTGTCGAGCCATTCGTCCAGAGCATCGTCGGAGAGCTGACCCAGGATGGCGCGCCCGGCGGCAGTGCTGAAAGCGGGTCGCCGAAGGCCGATGGTCGGGGCGAGGACCTCGCGCCGCCCATGCAGCGAGTGGGCGATCATGACAATGTCGTGGCCCTCGAGCACGGCGGCGAAGCAGGACTGCTCGGTCTGGTCGCCGATGCGTTCGCAGGCCGGCTGAACGATGGTCGATACCATGTTCGACCCGAGATAGGCCGACGCCAATTCCATGATGCGTGGCGTCAGACGGAAGGTGCGACCATCGCTTGCCGCCATACCGAGGCATGTCAGGGTATAGAGTGCCCGCCGCACGCTGGGCTTCGGCAGATCCGTGGCGCGGGCCACGTCGCTGAGCGTCATGTGCTTCTTCTCGTGACCGAAAGCCTGGATCACCTTCAGGCCACGGGCGAAGGCCTCCAGGAAGTCGGGCCCATGACCGCTGGCGGCCCGCCTCTTGGCATCTTCTGCTCGCAATCGCGCCATTGAAGCTCCGTGCCTCGGCTGTCATCCCTCATGGTTTTAGCGCCCAGGCATTGTCGGCGTCGACCAGAAGCGTCACGGTGTCGCCCACCGCAGCAGAACGCGTTGCCGGACGCTCCACGTTGAAGCGGAAGCCTGCGGTTTCGACAGTCAGCGAGCGCCTGGACCCACGGAAAACGCCATCGACGACTGTGCCGGACCAGGCGAACTGACGTCGAGCGGCGGGCGCACTGGCCGATGCAAGCGTGACATCTTCCGGCCGAATCATGAGTGACACGGCGTCGCCCGGCTCGAAGTCCGATCCGGCGCGACATTCGCCGCGCGCGTTCGCGCCGTCGACCGTCAGCAGGTAGTTGCCATCGTCCGACTCTCGGCAATCGGAGACGGTTGCGTGGATGAAATTTGGTGCGCCGAAGAAGGCCGCGACCTCACGACTCGCCGGCCGTCGATAGACGTCTTCCGGCGCGCCAACCTGCAGAATGCGGCCGCGATGCATAACGACGACGCGGTCGGAAAGGGCCAGCGCCTCCTCCTGATCGTGGGTGACGTAGAGCGTCGTGATCTTCAGACGTTTCTGCAGCGCTCGGAACTCGTCGCCCATCTGGGCTCGCAAACGCGCATCGAGATTGCTGAGTGGTTCGTCGAGGAGCAGGACTTCCGGCTCGAACACCAGAGCTCTGGCAATCGCGACGCGCTGCTGCTGGCCGCCCGACAAGGCCGGCGCCGGACGATCTGCAAAGCGCTCCATCTCCACGAGTCGCAATGCGGCGGCCACGCGTGCCTGGATCTCGGCCTTGGGGACGCGCCGGACGCTCAGAGGATAGGCGACGTTCTCGAATACAGTCATGTGCGGCCAGATGGCATAGGACTGGAACACCATCCCAAGCTTCCGCAGATCGGGTGGAACGAACAGCTCGCCGGCAGCATCGCTCACGACGCGTCCGCCGATCACGATTCTTCCGGTGTCGTTGCGCTCGAGGCCCGCCACCATGCGCAGCGTGGTTGTCTTGCCGCAGCCTGATGGCCCGAGCAGGGTGACGAATTCGCCGTGCTCCACTGCCAGGTCGATGTCGTCGACGGCCTTCACGTCGGCGAAGTGCCTGCCAACCGTATGTAGGGAGACGCTCGGCATCGTGCGCTCCTACTTGTAGACCTGGTTGGCAAGTTCGAGCATTGCGTCCTGGCGATTGGGCGTCGTCGTCCCCATGGCCTTTGTCGCCAGCAGGACCCGGATCTCCTCGATGGTCTTCTCGACGACTCCCTTCACTACGGGCCCGTAGCCCGCATTGGCGAAGATGAGCTGCGAGTCCGGCTCGATATAGTGATTCATGAAGAGGCGCGCCGCATTGGGGCGTGGCGCGTTCTTGAGCATGGTCAGCTCGAAGCGGATGTAGGGGCGCCCCTCGCTGGGAACGATCGGTTTGATCGGCAGTCCCTTGAGGTTGTTGTAGTTCTGCAGCGAGAAAGGCAGATAGAGGGGGAACTCTCCACGCGCGACTCTCCGTTCGCTATTGGCCAGATCGCGCGAGAAGACCGGCTTCTGCGCCGCGAGCCTGTCGTGGAACTCCTTGCCGAAGGCGTCGTACATGACGACGAAGAACACGGCACCGCCGCCCAGGGCGCGAAAGTCGTCGGACAGGATCTTGCTGCTCCATCGAGGATCGAGAATATCCTTCCAGCTCTTCGGTTCGTCGGCCGGTTTCACGAGGTTTCGGTTGACCATCAGGCAGTAGCTGATGACCTCTGCCGGAACGATCACATCGTCGGCCTGGTGGGGAGGCACGAGGTTCGCGATGTTGGGGATGGGGCCGTGTGGCTGGAAGTTGCCGTCGCGGTTCATCAGCCAGGTCGTCGTGCTGCCGTTGTGATGGACGTCGCCCAGGAAACGGCCGGCAGCCTGCTCGACGCGGACACGCTCGCGTATCTCGCTGGCGCGCGCCTCCAGAAGCTCCACTGCGATTCCGAACTTCTGCTCGAAGGATCTGATGACGGCCTTGTGGAACACCGAGCCGATGGACGCCGTATAGACGACCACCTTGCCTTCCTTTTTCGCCGCTTCGACTACCTTCGCCCAGTCGTCACCCTGTGCACGGGCGACGCCGCTCGTTGCCGCGCTGGCGGCGAGCATGCCGAGAATGCTTCTTCTGAACATGGGTCCTCCCTTTCGCTCGCTCAGAGCGTGCTGATTCGCTTCTTGATGACTTTGAGCTGGACCCAGCGGAAGACGAGGACCAGCACCAGCATCACCAGTCCGATGACGCTGACTTCTTCGGGCTTGCCGCCGACCCACAGCTTCAGCATCACCACGGACAGCACTTCGGTGCCCGGCGCATAGAGCAGGATCGAGGCGCTGAGTTCGCGCATGATGCCGAAGAAGACGAGTACCCATCCGACGGCAAAGGCTGGCCAAGCGAGGGCGATCAGGATTCGCCCGAGCGTCTGCCACCATCCGGCGCCATGGACGCGCGAGCATTCCTCGATGTCGATCGCGATCTGTTGATAGGCTGCCGATGTCACCCGCACCGCGATGGGCGTGCCGAGCGCCACATAGGCCAGCAGCAACGCCCAGAGCGTCCCGTAAATCGGGATCTGGTGCGGCAAGATGGCGAAACCCCACAGGAAACCGATCCCTAGCACCATGCCAGGCATCATCCATGGCAACCAGGCCAACACGTCGATGAGCCGACGCCCGCGCCAGCGCGTACGCGTCGTCACGTACGCGACGATTCCGCCAAGCATCATGGTTGCCGTGGCACCGGCGACACCCAGCAGCATTGTATTGCCGAAGGCTCTCCAGAAGCCGGAATTGTCGAGGACGCTGCGATAGTGATCGAGGGTCAGCATGTCGACTTCGTAGAAGCCGAAGAACTTGAAGAAGGAACTGAGCAGAAGCTGGCCGATCGGCAGCGCGACAGTAAGAAAGAAGAAGGCGATACAGATGGCGAAGGTCACCCATCGCATCCGGCCCAGCCGGGTGACGTTCGGCGAGTACCCCTTGCCGGTCACCGTCGTGAAGCTGCGGCCCCGCAACAGCCGATGCTGCATCACCAGCAGCAGGAACATCAGGCCGAGCGCGGCAAAGCTCAGCGCCGTGGCCTCCTGGTAGTCCGGTTGCGCGCGCTGCGTGATCGCATGATAGATCGTCGTGGTGATGACTTCGATGCCGACCGGCGTACCAAAGAACACCGCCGACTCGAATGATTCGACTCCGCGGATGAAGCTCAGGATGAAGGCGCTGGTGGTGACGGGAAGCATCAGGGCGAAGGTCACGCGCCAGAAGGTCTGCCAGCGCGTGCCGCCGGACATCCGGCTCGATTCCTCGAGCGACGGATCCATCGCGCGGAACGCGTCGACGACGAACAGGAATATGAAGGGCGTCGAGTACTGGATCATGTGCCAGATCACGCCGCCGTACGAGTAGACGTCGACGATGGTGCTGTCGCTGTCGCTCAGCCATCGCCAGACGAGGTTGATAGTGCCGACCTGCGCGTTGCCCAGCATCGCCCAGGCCGTCGCGGTCAGGATGGGCGGAATGAAGAAGGGAAGCGTTATCAGCACTTCCAGGATGCCGCGGCCTGGCGTGTCGGTCCGGGCGACGATCCAGGCAAGCAGTACCGCAAGCGCCAGCGAGATCAGCGTCTTGACCAGCGAGATTCCGACGGTGTTGGCCAGCACCAGGAGATTCTCGGCAGTCGCAATCTGGATGTAGCCGTCGAGATTGAACGTCCCGGGGATTCCCGGCGGGGTCGAATGGAGGCTGCCGTAGAGCAGCATTGCCATCGGATAAAGAGACAGGAAGCACAGCAGCAATGTCAGCAGCGTCATGCCGGCGGGGCGGCTGAAGCGCCACAAGCCTACGGACAGCAGGCCGACCTTCTGCAGTTCGGGGACAACCGTCACCCGCTCGGGACGCTCTTCAAGCGTGGCCGATCCCATTCTCGCGCCTCCTCCATCCAGAAGGCGCGGATGGCGGCCGCGCCTCGGGGCTTGTGCGAAAGCTGTCTTGGCGCAGCTCTATCGCGTCGCTATTCGGCAGCGATCGGCAAACGGCTCCTGTTCAGGAGACCCAGCGGGCTCTTTGCCGACTGAAGCTTCTCCGCATAGGCGTCGAGCCAATCGATCTTCGCGGGGGCCACGAATGCACCGCCTCGTGCACCACGATAGATGTCGGGATTGTCGACGGTCGCCGGCACTTTCTTGTCCTTCATCAACTCCTGCGCCGCCTGCAGCAGGCGCTTGCGCGTGATCGCGATCATGCGGTCGGAGGGAGCCAGATGTTCCAGAGACCGGTCGACGATCTCGCCCATGCACTCCACGGCCGCCTGATCCTGCCGTCCGATGCCCTGAATACCCGTGTAGTTCACGTTCTTCTGCATATCGCGGTCGATGAAGTAGTCATTCTCGCGCCGGGCGACGAGGCGATGGCGGCCATACCAGTCGCTTGTATTCGGCAGGTACTGCATGTCGGGGGCGAGGCCGGGAATCCAGTCACCGCTCTTCAGCGTCTCGAGCGGCCGGGTCTTTTTCTTCCATGCCAGGTTGTAGGTCATGGTGTGGGTGTCATCCATCGGCACGTTCATCGTGCACGCGACCTGATCCTCGAACGAACCGTTCGGTGTCAGCGTTATGAACGGGAACAGGAAATGTGCGAACCGATAGTAGTACTCGCCCGGATCCGCTGGTCGATAGGCGGCATACATCGTGCCCCATTCGGTCTCGGTCGCCTTGTAGTCCGGTGCACGATCGCCTACGCCCCACCGATGGATCGTACCTGCATCGACGTCCTCCATCTTCAGCCCACCGATATGCAGGAAGCCGAAATGGGAGGTGTCGATGTCTCCTTCGAGTGACTGGAACCAATTGCATTCACGCTGGTGGACGCGCGTGAAGCGCTCCTCCTCGGGCAGCATCAGGATCTCGATGGCGGGCAGTGGCGGCGCCTCTTCGCGCGTGCCCATGTAGGTCCACACGATTCCGGCGCGTTCGACGACCCTGTAGGCCTTGGCCTTGACGCGCTGCTTGAAATCCTGTGCCGGCGGCACGTTCGGCATGTCGACGCAGTTGCCCTCCACGTCGAACTTCCAGCCGTGATAAACGCAGCGCAGCCCGCCTTCCTCGTTGCGGCCGAAGAACAGCGAGGCGCAACGGTGCGGGCAGCGATGTTCCATGATGCCAATTCGCCCGTCGGTATCGCGGAAGGCGATCAGCTGCTCGCCGAGCAGGAGCAGTCGCATCGGCTCGCCATCGACCTTCAGTTCCGACGAAAGACAGGCCGGAATCCAATATTCCCGCATCAGGTTGCCCATCGGCGTGCCCGGCCCAACGCGTGTCAGCATCTCGTTGTTGGCTGCAGTTAGCATGGTTTCCTCCGAGTTCGTCCGCTTACCGGACGTTTGTACGATCTTATCAAAATGCGACATTTTGGACAATGCGATTGCCGCTTGCCGGAGTAATCGCAGCTATGCACGCGGGAACTGGAAAATGGGGCGCAAGGGAAGCGGCTTCCAAAGTCTTTGCCGGCGCTGCACCCCGTGTCTCGAATTGAGCCGGCGGACTTCAGGACAAACACGGCGATGCGGTCGCGGCTGCCAGCGCCGCCGCGGTGGTCGCGGTCGCCCGCGACGGAGAGCAGCTTGCCCGCCGCCGTCAGCTCCGCGGCGTTATCGTGAACGGCGTGTTCGGCGTCATCCTGGCGGGGCGGCCCGCTGCTGCTCGGTAAGCCGCTGCTCAAGCCGGTCTTCGGCGCCGCCTTCCATCTGACCGACGAGGGCTGGCGGAAGTCCCCCTTCCGCCGACGCTGGTCTTCGCCTTCCTGCAGGTGCCCCTGCTGCGGTGCTACACAGTCAGTTCACCTCCGGCTCCGCCAGCGCCGCTTTCCTGAGCGTCGCAAGATCCGGCAGCGGCGCGTCGAGGAGGGCGACGCAGTCCAGCAGGCCAGTGTCCGCCGGGCCCTTTCGGGTCGGCACGTCATTGCCTGCCAGCGACTGCTTGTGGGCGCGCAGCATGGCGCGGAACGCCTCGACGCGCTGCCAACCCGTGAAGCCGCCGTCTTCGAGCTCGTCTCCGCGCATGCGCAGCCACATCGCCGCCGCGCCGGCCACATGGACGGTCGCATAGGACGTGCCGTCACCGTTGCCCGCCACGTCGATGTACGGCTCCGGCAGGCCGAACACGGCATTGGGCCGGCAGACGTCGTCGGCCGGCGCCCACACGTCGACATACTTGCGTCCGTCCTCGTAGTCGAAGCAGACTTTCCGGTCGGCGTTGATACCGCCCACCAGGATCGTGCGCGAATAGCGTCCGGGATAGACGGTGAAGCCGACGAGCTGCGGGGCGTCCTGCGTCTGCCCGGCGGCACAGACGACGATCACCCCGCGTTCGTAGGCATGATCGACAGCACGGCCGAGCGCATGCATCTCCTTGACGTTGCCGAATACCGACTGGACGCCCAGGCTGATGGAGATGACGTCGGCCAGGTTGCGGTCGACGGCGTCGGTGATGGCGAGCGCCGCGTTGACGATCGTTCTGCCGCTCAGCATCACGCCGTTGGTGACGCGATAGGGCACCACCGGAACGGTGGGGCAGACGCCGGTATAGACTCCCGGCAGGTTGCCGCACAGCGCCCCCAGGGTGCGCGTGCCATGGCCGGGATTGATGCCGAGGCCGCCCGAATAGTTCAGCGGATCGCGCGGCTCGGTGACGCCGGGATCCATGAAGTTGAGCCCGTCGGATACCTGCAGTGCGGGGCGCGTGCTCGCCAGGTTGAACACGATATGGTTGGTGAAGCCGGTATCAAGATGGGCCACCACGATGCCGCGCCAGTCGTTGTTCGGACCAACGGCCGCCAGGACGCGCCCCATCGCTTCACGTGACCGGACGGCGTCGATGTTCCAGGTGCTGCTGGGCATGCTGTCCTCCCCCGAGTTGCCGTCCGATGATCGGCGGGCAGTGCGGGAGGGGCAAGGGTATTATGCAACCCTCGGGGGTGGACCTCAGACGCCGGCCGGCTTGCGCGGCGGCCACAGGCGGGCGAGTTCTCCGGCCGGATTTGAATAGGTGGCGAAGTCGGACTTGCTCCGCGAATCGTGGAAATGGGCCAGCGCCCAGACCACCGTGGGGAAGGCCAGCGCGTCCCACGGGATGTCGGCCCACTCGACCAGGGCGACGTCCTCGCTCTCCGGGCCGGCCGCCACGTCGGCGCTCACCAGGCGGGCGCGATACATGATCTGCACCTGGCCGATGCGCGCGATGCTGTACATCGCGAGCAGGCGGTCGATCTCGATCGTGGCGCAGGCCTCCTCGCGCGCTTCGCGCTGAGCGGCCTGCTCGGTCGTTTCGCCCAGCTCCATGTAGCCTGCGGGCAGCGTCCAGAAGCCCTTGCGCGGTTCGATGGCGCGCTTGGCGAGCAGGATGCGGTCGCCCCATGTGCACACCGCGCCGGCCACGATCTTGGGATTCTGGTAGTGGATGAACTCGCAGCGCGCGCACACCAGCCGCTCGCGATTGTCGCCGTCGGGAACACGCTTCTCGAAATGATCCGGCGGATCCCAGGGCAGTCGCGGACGGTCGGGCGTGCTCATCCTTCGCGTTCCTAGGCTGCCCGGATCAGGGCGGCAACGCCGGGCAGCGTCTTGCCTTCCATCCATTCGAGGAAGGCGCCGCCCGCCGTCGACACGTAGGAGAATTTCTCCTCCACGCCGGCCGCCGCGAGGGCCGCCACGGTGTCGCCGCCGCCGGCGACGGAGAGCAGCTTGTTCTCCGTGGTCAGCTCGGCGGCGCAGCGCGCCAGCGCTACCGTGCCGGCATCGAACGGCTTGAGCTCGAAGGCGCCCAGCGGCCCGTTCCAGACCAGCGTAGCGCACTTGGCGACCTCGTCGCGGTAGAGCGCGCTCGATTTCGGCCCGACATCGAGGATCATCTTGTCGTCGGGGCAGGCCGTCGCATCGACGACTTCGTTCGGCGCCTCGGCCTTGAATTCGCCGGCAACGACGACGTCGACCGGCAACAGGACCTGGCAACCCGCGGCCTTGGCCTTGTCGAGAATTTCGAGCGCTGTCTTGGCGAGGTCCTTCTCCGACAGCGACTTGCCGACATGGATCCCTTGCGCCTGGAGGAAGGTGTTGGCCATGCCGCCGCCGATGATCAGCACGTCCACCTTGCTCACGAGGTTGCCGAGCAGATCGAGCTTGGTCGACACTTTGGCGCCGCCCACGACGGCGCAGACAGGCCGTCGTGGCGTGCCGAGCGCCTTGTCGAGCGCTTCGAGCTCGGCCTGCATCAGTCGGCCGGCGGCGGCGGGCAGGCGGTGCGCCAGGCCCTCGGTCGAGGCGTGAGCGCGATGCGCGGTGGAGAAGGCGTCGTTGACGTAGACGTCGCCCAGCACCGAAAGCTGGTCGACGAAGCCCTGATCGTTCTTCTCCTCTTCCTTGTGGAAGCGCAGGTTCTCCAGCAGGAGCACCTCGCCGGGCTTGAGCCGGCGCACCGCCTCCTCGGCCAGTGGGCCGACGCAGTCCTCAGCGAATGCCACCGGCTTGCCCAACGCCTTCGACAGCGGTTCGACCAGCGGCTTCAGCGACATCTCCGGCACGCGCTTGCCGTCGGGCCGTCCGAAATGGCTGAGCACGATCACCTTGGCGCCCTTCGCAGCAAGTTCGGCCAGTGTCGGTGCCGCGCGCTCGATGCGGGTGGCGTCCGTCACCTTTCCATTCTTCATCGGCACGTTGAGGTCGACGCGGACCAGCACGCGCTTGCCGGATACCTCGAGGGAATCGATCGTGTTGAATGTCGTCTGGGGCATCTATCTCTCTGCGTTCTGCCGTTCAGCGTTTGCGGATGACAAATATCAGCGTCTGCCCGTCCTTCCGACTGGACACCAGCTCATGGCCGGTCTGTCGGCAGAAGGCCGGAAAATCCTGTTCGGCGGCGGGATCGGTGGCGCGCACCGTGAGCAGACCGCCGGCTGGAAGCTCGCGCAGCTTGCGGTTGGCGCGCAGCACGGGCAAGGGGCACAGCAGGCCGGTGGCATCGTATTCGAGCGTTTCGGTCATCTTGGCCGATAGTATCGCATGGCTTCGGGCAGCCAGT
>QFCS01002008.1_pt1 | contig 51756 bp, 41 predicted proteins | sample 3576561 | NCBI WGS metagenome assembly QFCS01 | reverse complement strand
TCGCCGCGATCCGTTCGACGGCGCGGCACGGCGCATCATGCATCGCACGCAGATCAAGGGGACGGCGAGACCGGTGGCCTTCGCGGCCTGATCGAAGGCCGCACCAGCGGCACGGAAGAAACAAATAAAGACGAACCGGAGGAAACATGCGGCGGCAGAAGAAGTTCTATGCCTGGGGTTATGCCGACGAGGATCTCTCGCCGGAGGAGGTCCATAGCTGGGAGGCCGAGATCGCCCAGCGCTATGGGGTCTCCGGCTTCGACGTCACGCCGCCGCCACGCCCCGAGGAGATCGCGCTGCGCGCGTCGCGCGTCACGGTGCCGGCCAACCTGCAGGCGCTGGTCCGGACCGACCACCTGACGCGCCTGGAGCACAGCTACGGCAAGGCGGGCTTCGACGCGACGCGCATGTTCATGCGTTCGGTGCCGAACCCGCCCGACGCCGTGGCCTTTCCCGAGACCGAGCACGACGTCGTTCGCCTGCTCGACTGGTGCGACGCCATCGGCGCCAAGGCGATTCCCTACGGCGGCGGCTCCTCGGTCGTGAAGGGCATCGAGCCCGATGCCTCGTTCGACAAGGTCGTCACCCTCTCGACACGCCACATGGACAAGGTGCTGGAAGTCGATCCGGTCAGCGAGGCGGCGCGCATCCAGGGCGGCATCTATGGTCCGGCCATCGAGGACCAGCTGCGCGACACGCCGTTCACGATGCGGCACTACATGCAGGCCTATCGCTGCTCCACCCTGGGCGGCTGGATCGCCACGCGGTCGGGCGGCCACTACGCCACGCTCTACACCCATATCGACGACTTCGTCGAAAGCACGCGCGTCGTGACGCCGGCGGGCACGCTGGAGACCCGCAGATTGCCGGGATCAGGCGCCGGCCCCAGCCCCGACCGGATGTTCATCGGCTCCGAAGGCATTCTCGGCATCATCACCGAGGCATGGCTGCGCCTGCGCAAGAAGCCGACCTTCCGCGCCTCGGCGTCGGTCCGCTTCAAGGACTTCTATTCGGGCGCCGATGCAGTGCGCGAGATCACTCAGGCCGGCCTTTATCCCGCCAATTGCCGCCTGCTCGAAGCGCGCGAGGCGCTGCCAGGCGTGCCGTGGAGCAGCGAGGAGGCCGTGCTGGTGCTGGCCTTCGAATCGGCCGACCATCCGCTCGACGCCTGGATGAAGCGCGCGCTGGAGATTTGCGCCGGTCACGGCGGCGTACCGGATGCCAATGCCGACGACGAGAATGCGCACCGCGCGGGCGCCGCCGGCGCCTGGCGCAACCGCTTCATCCGCGCGCCGCACTATACGGAGCATGCGGTGGCGCGCGGCATCCTCAGCTCGACCTTCGAGACGTCGATGACCTGGGAGCGCTTCCGCGACTTCCACGGCAAGATCACGAAGATCACGCGCGACACGATCCGTCGCGTCACGGGGCGCGACGGCACCGTGACCTGCCGCTTCACCCACGTCTATCCCGACGGCCCCTGTCTCTATTTCACTTTCGGCGGGGTCCTCGACAAGCGCATCGCGCTGGACCAGTTCATGGAAGTGCTGTCGACCTGCACCGCCGCCACCGTCGAGCACGGTGGCACGACGACCCACCATCATGCCGTCGGCCGCTTCCACCGGCCCTTTTACGACAAGCAACGGCCGGAGCTGTTCCCCCGGGCGTTGCGCGGCGCCAAGCGCGAGCTCGATCCCAAGGGCCTGCTGAATCCCGGCGTACTGATCGACCCTTGAGGACGCGATGGAATATCTGGCCGGCCGCCTTCTCGCGTTCCTCGGCATCTCGGCGCCGGTGATCGCGACGCCGGTGATCGCGACGCCGGGGCTCGGCACGGCGATCACCATCCGCAACACGCTGCCGATCAGGCGGCGTTGACGTTGGCGGTGCGGATGACGTCCTTCCAGGGCGCGAGCTCGCTGCGGACGAGATCGCCATAGCCGGCCGCGCCCAGCATTCGCTGACGCCGATCTTGGCGAAGGCCTCCTTGACCTGCTCGCTCTGGAGAGCCGCAGCGGTCGCCGCAGGCCTTGGCGACGATATCGGCGCCGGACGACGGCTCAGTGATGGCCACCCTTGGGCACCGCGCCGGTCTGCTGCGAGATCCAGTCGACCAGGGCAATGCCGATGGCCGAGAGGATGAACAGGCCGTGGATGATCGCCTGCCACATGATGCCCGCCTCGGTGTAGGTCGACTTGGGGGTGCCCAACGATCCCGCCTCGATGAAGGTGCGCAGCAGGTGGATCGAGGAGATGCCGATGATCGCCATGGCGAGCTTGATCTTGAGCACGCTGGCGTTGACATGGCTCAGCCATTCGGGCTGGTCGGGGTGGCGGTTCAGCTCCATGCGCGAGACGAACGTCTCGTAGCCGCCGACGATCACCATGATCAGCAGGTTCGAGATCATCACGACGTCGATCAGGCCGAGCACGATCAGCATGGCCTGCAGCTCGGTCAGGGTCGGGCTGGCTGCCACCAGATGGACCAGCTCCTTGAGGAACAGGTAGACGTAGACAACCTGGGCGACGATCAGTCCGACATAGAGCGGCAGCTGCAGCCAGCGCGAGGCGAAAATGAAGCGGGGAATTGGCCGCAGGCGGCGCGGATCTCGATCACCGTTCGCCTCGGAAGCAGTCGTCATGGGATACCTGTGATTTCGGTCTCAGAGCTTGTGCATACCTAGTTGGACGCTTCCATGAAGCCCACATGGTCGCTTTGTGGATTTCGCGGATAATCGACTTCCGATAGATGCGCGCTGCACGCGCGAAAGCGGCGCTGCGCCGATCGGAAGGGCGCCGCGCGAGGGAGGCTATGAGGCATGACGCCTAGCCAGCGACGCCCCCGATGCTGCTCGCCGTCTTACAGCGACGGGCGATGCTGCGCCCACGGACGCGCCGTCTCGAAGGCGGCGCTGGCCTGCAGCACGCCGAGATCGTCGAACCGGCGTCCGACGATCTGCAGTCCGACCGGCAGGCCTTCCGACGTGAAGCCGCACGGGACGCTCGCCGCGGGATTGCCGGACCAGTTGAAGGGGTAGGAGAAGGGCGTCCATCCGGCCAACACGCCGTGGCCGGTCGTCCAGTCCGGCGGCGCCGGCTCGTCGGCCCCGAAGGCGGGCACGGCGACGGTCGGCGTCAGCAGGAAGTCCCAGCCCTCGAAGAATTCGTGGATGCTCTGGCAATAGGCGAAGCGGCGGGAGCGCATGTTCATGAACTCCGGCAGCCGGATGTCCTGGACCGACTTGATGGCCTGGACCAGCCCGGGGTCCATCTTGTCCTCCCAGTCCGCGAAGAAGCGCGAATAGCCGGCGAATACCGTCGGCCAGAAGAACGTCATCAGCTCGGTACCCTGCGGCCCCCACGCCGGCGTCACCTCCTCCACCGTCGCGCCCATCTCCTCGAAGGCCTCGACCGCCCGGGCGACCAGCGTCGCGACCTCGGGATGGACCTTGGCGTGCCCGAGATCGGGGCTGAAGGCGATGCGCCTGTCCTTCATGCTGCCGAACAGGTGCGCCGCGTAGTCGATCGGCCGCGATTCGAGCGAGGTGTAGTCCCAGGGATGCGGGCCGGCCATCGCCTCCAGCATGAGGGCGGCGTCGGTCACGGTGCGCGTGATCGGCCCCATGTAGGTCGCGAGATCGTTGTTCGACATCGGCCAGTTGGGGATGCGGCCGTGCGTCGGCTTGAGGCCGAAGACGCCGCAGAAATGCGCCGGGATGCGGATCGACCCGCCGCCGTCGCCGCCCTGATGGAAGGGCCCGTAGCCCGCGGCGGCGCCGGCCGCCGCACCGGCCGAGGAGCCGCCCGATGTCCGACCATGCTTCCACGGATTGTGAGTGACACCCGTGACGGGGCTCTGGCCGACGCCTTTCCAGCCGAACTCGGACGCCGTCGACTTGCCCAGCATGATGCAGCCGGCATCATTCAGCCGGGTGACGCACGGCGCATCGACGTCGGGGATGGTGCCCTCGAAGATCTTGCTGCCGAAATCGGTGCGCACACCCTTGGTATGCTGCAGATCCTTGATGGTGACCGGAATGCCCTCGAGCTTGCGCGCGTCGCCGCGCCGATAGGCGGCCTCGGCATCGCGGGCCTTGGCCATCGCCTGGTCGACGGTGAGGCGCGCCATCGCGTTGATGCGCGGTTCGCAGGCCTCCATGCGCCGATAGACCGCCTGGACGACCTCGACCGGCGAGAGTTTCCTGGTGCGATAGAGTTGTGCCAGCTCGCTGCCGGCGGCGTAAGCGATGTCGTTGTCGTTCACGATCCCCGTCCGGCACTGATGGTGCATGTCTTGTGTCAAGGAAAATATATGATATATTCCAGGCAAAGCACCAACAAGCAAAAAGGCGCGCCGCATCGTATCGCGCGATACGTTGTGGCAACCTGAGGAAGAGGCTCCAAGAGCTTAGAAGAACGAGAGATGTCGATATTGGACGGGCTCGCGATCGGCAATCGCGAAAATTTGACCGCACGCGTTCATCGCCAGCTGCGCGAGGCGCTGATGGCCGGTCGATTCTGGCCTGGGCAACGGCTGCGCATCCACGAGATGGCCGCGGCGCTCGGCGTCAGCCAGACCCCGATCCGCGAAGCCATCATGCAGCTGGTCTGCGAGGGCGGGCTCGAGATGCGCTCGAGCCAGTCGATCACCGTCACGCGGCTGTCGCTGTCGCGCTACAAGGAACTGCGCGAGGTCCGCCTGCTGCTGGAGGGTCTCGCCACGGAGAAGGCCACGCCGCTCCTGCTGTCATCCGACATGGCCCGGCTCGAGGAACTGCATGAGGCCCTGGTCGCCGCCGAACGCAAGGGCGACCACGAAGCCGCGACGCTGACCAACTTCCGCTTCCACTTCCTCATCTACCGCAGCTCGCAGATGAGCGATCTGGTCTCGATCCTCGAGGGCATCTGGCTGCGCAATGGTCCACTGCTCAAGTTCCTTTATCCGCATGCGGCGCCGACCTATCGCGGCACGCACCAGCACGTCATCCTGATGAAGGCGCTGCGCCAGCGCGACGCCGCGGCAGCCAAGCAGGCGATCCAGGACGATATTCTCGAGGGCGGCGCGCGGCTGGTCGACCTGATGCGGAAGATCGAGGCCGGTGAGGTAACCGTCGCGGAAGGCGAGGACGGCGAGATCAGGCTCGTCTTCGCCAAGACGCCGACACGCAAGCGAGCGGTCGCGACGGCCCGCGCCTAGATCACCCCGGATCGAGGGCCAGATCAGGGCCAGTTCAGGGCCACATCGACGGCTTCAGCGGCGCGCGGTGGCAGCGACCGTAAACTGCCTTCCCGTCCACGACCTTCCACCGGCCGTCGAGATCGTCGGCCGGCCGTTCTGAATGCGTCAAACGAACCAACTCGCCGTGATCGTCCCGACGACAGCGGCCTCGTCCAGCGGAGCGCCGCATCGGAACGGTTCGTCAACAGAGGCTAGACTCTCTTCATATATCATATATCGTTAACGCATCCTTTTCGGGGAAAGGTCGTACGGTGCAGGCAGAGACGCCGGATCAGAAATTGCGGGCAAGAGCGGCGCGCGTCATTCCCGGCGGCATGTTCGGCCATCTCAAGGCCGACCGGCTGCCGGAAGGCTATCCGCAGTTTTTCGAGCGTGGCGAAGGCTGCCATCTGTGGGACGTCAACGGCCGGCGCTACGTCGACTTCATGTGCAGCTGGGGCCCGATCGTGCTCGGCCACCACCATCCCGCGGTCGACGAGGCAGGACAGCGCGAGATGGCGGCCTGCGACTGCCTGAACGGTCCGTCGGAGCGCATGCCCGAGCTGGCCGAACGGCTGGTGCAGCTCGTTCCCCATGCCGACTGGGCGATGTTCTCGAAGAACGGCCCCGACGCCACCACGACCTGTGTGACACTGGCCCGTGCGGCCACCGGCCGACGCAAGATCCTCGTCGCGCAGGGCGCCTATCACGGTGCGATCCCGTGGTGCACGCCAAACCCGGTAGGTGTCACCGCCGAAGACCGCACCCATCTGCTGACCTTCAAGTACAACGACGTCGGCAGCCTCGAGACCGCCGTCCAGCGCGCCGGCGACGATCTTGCCGGCATCGTGGTCTCGGCCTTCCGGCACGACTACGGCTTCGATCACGAGCTTCCCGACCCGCTGTTCGCGCGCCGCGTCCGCGAGCTGTGCGATGCCAGCGACGCCGCCCTGATCCTCGACGACGTGCGCGCCGGCTTCCGCATGACGCTGCGCGGCAGCTGGGATCTCGTCGGCGTGCAGCCCGATCTCAGCGCCTGGAGCAAGGCGATCGCCAATGGCTACGCACTGGCGGCCGTCACCGGCAACGACCGCTATCGCGACGCCGCCACGAAGATCTTCGTCACCGGATCCTTCTGGTGCAGCGCGGTCTCGATGGCCGCCGCGCTGGCGACACTCGACGAGCTCGAGCGCATCGACGGTCCGGCGCGCATGCGCGCCATGGGCCTGCGCCTGCGAGAGGGCATCGCCGCGCAGGCCGCGGCGGCCGGCATCGGCGTTCGCCAGAGCGGCCCGCCGCAGATGCCGACGCTGCTGTTCGACAACGATCCTGACTATGCCAAGGGCGACCTGTTCACGCGCGAGACGCTGAAGCGCGGCGTGTACCTGCATCCACGGCACAACATGTTCCTGTCCACGGCGCACACCGAGGCCGATATCGACTTCGCGCTCGAGGCGACAAAGGCAGCATTCGACGTCCTCGCGGCGCAATGACAGGAGCCCGCGGTTTCGCAGCGGTGGAGCGAAACCGTGCGGCGTACGCACATGCCACCGGAGTCCTGGCGCGATTTGGCCGCGCCGGACCGGCTGCGCGGATTCGACCGGCAAGGGGGTGGGGAAGATGGCGGTAAAGCGACGTGATTTCACCCGTGGAGCGCTGGCGGTGGGTGCGCTGACCGCCACGACGGTCGGCGGCGCTGCCGCCCACGCCGAGCCGAAGAAGGGCGGCACCCTGGTCTATGCCTCGGTGTCCGGCCCCGGAACGCTCGATCCTCACGTCGCCTCGAGCGCCGTCGAGCTCGAGGTCATTCACAATCTGTTCGAAGCGCTGGTCGCGCTCGACGAGAAGAACGCCACGCGGCCCATGCTGGCGGCCAAGGCGACCGCCTCGCCCGATTCCAGGACCTACACTTTCGAACTGCGCCGCGGCGTGAAATTCCACAATGGCGACGAGATGACGTCAGCCGACGTCCAGGCCTCGATGGAGCGCTACCGGAAAGTCAGCCCGAATGCGCGGAACCTGGCCGACGTCGAGCGCTACGAGACGCCCGATCCCTACACCTTCGTCATCCACCTCAACAAGCCGAACGTCGTCCTGCTCGACGTCCTGAAGTCGCCGATCTTCCCGTTCATGATCCTGCCGGCCTCGCAGAAGGACAAGCCGGCGCGCGACATCGAGGTCATCGGTACCGGCCCCTTCTCCCTGGGCGAGTGGGTCAAGGACAGCCATGTCCTGATCAAGCGCTTCGATGGCTACGTGCCCGACACGAGCGCTTCCGGCCGCGACGGCTATGCCGGCCGCAAGACGGTCTACCTCGATGCGGCCCGCTACAGGTTCATCCCGGAGGCCACGACCCGCATCGCCGCCCTGCAGACCGGCGAGGTGCAGCTCGCCTCGAGCATTCCGTCCGAGCTGCGCCAGCGCATCGAGGACCGCAAGGACCTCGCCATACGCGAGGTCTTCCCGATCGGCGGCACCTACGTCATCGTCAACTCGCAATTCGGACTGACGAAGAACGTGCTGATCCGGCAGGCCATCGTCGCCGCGATCGACATTTCCGAGATCACCGACGCCACGGGTGGCGTCAACAAGCCCAACCCGTGGATGTCATTCCCCAACACACCCTACTACCCGGCCGAGGGCACCCCTTCGCCCTGGTACGACGTGAAGGATCCGGCCAGGGCCAAGGCCCTGCTGCAGCAGGCCGGCTACAAGAACGAGAAGATCATCATCGAGACCAACAGCAACTATCAGTGGATGCGCACCACGATGCTGGTGGTCGCCGAGCAGCTCAAGCGCGCCGGCATGAACGTCGACGTGCGCGTGGTCGACTGGACGACCAATGCCGCACACATGCAGCAGGGCACCGGCGAGTGGAACCTCTCGACCACACTGTTCGGCCCCGATCACATCCTGGGGCCGCAGCAGTGGCGGCCGATGATCTATGCCTTTCCCGGCATCAAGGGCAACGACGCACTCGACGCCGCCTACGCCGCGTTCTTCGCTGAACCGCAGCTCGAAGGCCGCCGCGCCGCCTGGCTCAGGATCCAGCAGGAAGTGCTGGGCAACGGCTACATGATCAAGATCGCCGATTCGGGCCGACTCGGCGGCTATTCGCGCAAGCTCAAGGGTCAGTCCGACTATCCCGGCATCCTCCAGCTCTGGGATCTCTACCTTGAATAGGCGCGGCCGCCCGTCCGGGCCGGAGGCGTGACCATGGGCCGGCTTATTGCCTTCAAGGTCCTGCAGGCCGTGCCGGTGATCCTGATCGTCTCGATCCTGGCGTTCCTCCTGATGAGCCTGCTGCCCGGTGATCCTGCCGTGCTCATCGCCGGCGACCAGGCCTCTCCGGAAGCGATCGAGAAGGTCCGTATCAGTCTGGGTCTCGACCGTCCGTTCCTCGAGCAGCTCGGCGTCTGGCTGCTGCATCTGGCGCAGGGCAATTTCGGCTCCTCGCTCATGCTGAACCAGAGCGTGCTGTCGGCGATGGGCGAGCGCCTGCCGGTGACCCTGTCGCTGGCCGGCCTGTCGCTGGCGATAACACTGCCGATCGGCATCTTCGTCGGCTCGCTGGCGGCCTACTACCGGCAGAGCTGGATCGATTCGGCGGTCATGGTGATCGCGCTGGTCGGCGTGTCCGTGCCCGGCTTCTGGATCGCCATCATGGCCGTGATCCTGTTCAGCGTGATGCTCGGATGGCTGCCCTCGAGCGGCTTCGTGCCGCTGACCGAGGATCCGGTCCTGTGGCTGCAGTCGATGATCATGCCGGCGGCCATGCTGTCTTTGTTCCAGATCGGCTTTCTCGCCCGCATGACGCGCTCGGCGATGCTCGACGTGCTGAGCCAGGACTTCATCCGCACCGCGCGCTCGAAGGGTCTGAGCGAATGGATGACGGTCGGCAAGCACGCCTTCCGCAATGCCCTGATCATGGTCATCACGGCGATGGGCATCCTGATCTCCACCGCGATCGGCGGCTCGGTCGTGATCGAACAGGTCTTCGCCCTGCCCGGCGTCGGCCGCCTGGTCGTGCAGGGTATCCTGGCACGCGACTATCCGGTCGTGCAGGGTGTCATGTTGATCTACGGCTTCGCCTTCGTCGCCATCAACCTGATGGTCGACGTGCTCTACACCTTCGCCGACCCGAGGGTGCGCTATGACTGACCTCTCGATCCGGCCCATGGCCGTGTCGCCGGTCCTGGCGCCGCGGCGGCGCTTCATGCTGCTGCGCCGGCTGGCTGCCCATCGTTCGTTCCAGATCGGTGCCGTCGTCGTGCTGGCGCTCACCCTGGCTGCCATCCTGGCGCCCCTGACCGGCGTCGATCCATCGTCGATGCGCGTGCGGCTGCGTTTCCGGCCGCCCTCCGAGGCCTTTCCCTTCGGCAGCGACAATTTCGGCCGCGATGTCATGACTCGCGTGCTCTACGGCGCGCGCGTGTCGCTCTGGATCGGCTTCGTCGTCGCCATCCTGTCCGGCCTCTGCGGCGCCGTGCTCGGCGTGATCGCCGCGCAGTTCCGCAGCCTCGACGCGCCGCTGATGCGCCTCATGGACGCGCTGATGTCCTTCCCTGCCATCCTGCTGGCGCTGGGCATCACCGCCGCGCTGGGCCCGCGCATGGAGAGCGTGATCATCGCCCTCACGGTGGCCTACGTGCCGGCCGGCGTCCGCATCGTGCGTGCCTCGGCGCTGGTCGTGCGCGAGCTCGACTACGTGCAGGCGGCACGGATCGCCGGCGCCGGCAACTTCCGCATCATGCTGCGCCACATCCTACCCAACAGCGTCGGGCCGCTCCTCGTCCACATGACCTTCGTCTTCGCCTATTCGATCCTGGCCGAGGCCGCGCTGAGCTTCCTGGGCGTCGGCGTGCAGCCGCCGACGCCGAGTTGGGGCAACATCATCGCCGAGGGCCGCGACTATGCGACCGAGGCCTGGTGGGTCATGCTGTTTCCCGGCCTCGGCATCAGCCTCGCCGCGCTCGGCCTCAACTTGCTGGGCGACGGCCTGCGCGACGTGCTCGACCCTCGCCTCAAGGGAGCCGGCTGATGGCCGCCGCCGGCAGAACGAGCGAGGCTCTCGTCTCGATCCAGGATCTCACCGTCCAGTTCCGCACCGATCGCGGCTGGACGACGGCCGTCGAAGGCGTGTCGTTCGACATCGGCGACGGCGACTGCGTCGGCGTGGTCGGCGAATCGGGCAGCGGCAAGAGCGTCACGGCGCTCTCGATGCTGCGGCTGCATGCCCGGGGCACCTCGCGCTTTCCGAGCGGCCGCGTCCTGCATGCCGGGCGCGACCTGCTCACCGCGCCGGAGCGCGAGCTGCGCCGGATCCGCGGCGGCGACATCGCCATGGTGTTCCAGGATCCGATGTCGTCCCTCAATCCGGTGCTGACGATCTGCGACCAGATCTCCGAGACGCTGCGCCTGCACCAGGGCATGTCGCGTCTCGATGCACGCCGGCGGGCGATCGAGCTGCTCGACCTCGTGCGCATCGCCGACGCGCCGCGGCGCGTCGACGAGTATCCTCACCGCCTGTCGGGCGGCATGCGCCAGCGCGTCATGATCGCCATCGCCATCGCCTGCCGGCCGCGCCTGCTGATCGCCGACGAGCCGACCACGGCGCTCGACGTCACCATCCAGGCCCAGATCCTCGAGCTGCTGCGCGAGCTGCGCACCGAGCTGGGCATGGCGGTGATGCTGATCTCGCACGATCTCGGGGTGATCGCCGAGTTCGCCCGCCGTGTCATCGTCATGTATGCCGGCCGCGTCGTCGAGGATGCGCCGGTCGAGGTGTTGTTCCGCAAGCCGCTGCATCCCTATACCGAAGGGCTGATGGCCTCGATGCCGTCGCTGGAGGGCAGCGATGCCGCCACGCTGTACTCGATCCCCGGGCGCATCCCCGATCCGGACGAGCTGATCGCCGGCTGCCGCTTCGGCCCGCGCTGTTCCTACGCCGAACCGGCCTGCAGCGCGGCGGCGCCGGAGCTGGTCGCCGTCGACGGCAGCCATCGCGTGCGCTGCACGCCCCGGACGCGGACCGTCGCGCAGGCGGTCGCAGAGGCCCGCCAATGACGGCTTCCCTCACGAATCCAGCGGCCCCGAGCCCCATCGTCGCGATGCGCGACGTCGACATGGCCTTCAAGGCAGGCCGTGTCGATGGCCGGCCGGTCGTCCAGCAGGTGCTGCACAAGGTCTCGTTCGAGATCGGCGCCGGCGAGACGCTGGGGCTGGTCGGCGAATCCGGCTCGGGCAAGTCGACCGCCGGCCGCATCGTCGTCGGCCTCTACGAACCGACCGGCGGCTCGGTCACGCTGTTCGGGCAGTCGATCACCGGAGCCGACCGTCGGACCAACCTGGCCAACGTGCGCAGCCGTCTGCAGTTCGTCTTCCAGGACCCGCATGCCGCCCTCAACCCGCGCATGCGGGTGGGCAGCTCGATCGCCGAGCCGATCGAGATCGCGGGCAGGCACTCGCGCAAGGACCGGGACGACCGGGTCAGGCAGCTGCTCGAGATGGTGGGCCTGCCGCGCGACAGCGCCGACCGCTTCCCGCACGAATTCTCCGGCGGGCAGCGCCAGCGCATCGTGATCGCGCGCGCGCTTGCGCTGGAACCGGGTTTCGTCGTCTGCGACGAGCCGGTGTCGGCGCTCGACGTGTCGATGCAGGCGCAGATCATCAATCTGCTGATGGACCTGCAGGCCAGGTTCGGGCTGAGCTACCTCTTCATCGCCCACGATCTCGCCGTCGTGCGCGCCATCTCGCATCGCGTGGCCGTGCTCTATGCCGGCTCCATCGTCGAGGTCGCCCCCAAAACCGTCCTCTACGGCCAACCGCAGCACCCCTACACGCGCGCCCTGCTCGACGCCGTGCCGCGGCCCGATCCGTGGCGCGAACGCCCACCCGTCATAACCGGCGAGGTGCCGAGCCTGCTGGCGCCGCCGCCGGGCTGCCGCTTCCACACGCGCTGCCCGCACGCCATGCCGCGTTGCCGCGTCGACGTGCCGAGGCTGCAGACCACCGGCCCCGGCCGCCTGACCGCCTGCCACCTCTACGACGACGGCGCCGCCGGCGCCCCCGATCTCTCCTCCAAACCGGCGCCCCATGTCGAACGCTGACCTTCTCTTCATGCCGGCGACCACCGTCGCGGCGCTGATCCGGCGCAGGAAACTCTCGCCGGTCGAGCATATCGACGCCGTGCTCGGCGCCATCGAGCGCCTGCAACCGCAGCTCAACTGCTTCGTCACGGTGACGGCCGACCAGGCCCGCGCCGCCGCGAAGGAAGCCGAGCGCGCCGTGATGGCAGGCGAGCAGCTCGGTCCGCTGCATGGCGTCGCCGTCACCGTCAAGGACCTGCTGCCGACCAAGGGGGTGCGCACGACGCTGGGCTCGATCGCCTTCGCCGACAACGTGCCCGACCGCGACGACGTGCTGGTCACGCGCCTGCGCGATGCCGGGGCCATCATGACCGGCAAGACCACGACGCCGGAATTCGGCATCAAGGGCACGACCTCGGGGCCGATCTTCGGCGTGACGCGCAACCCGTGGGATCTCGACCGCACGCCCGGCGGTTCGAGCGGCGGCGCCGCCTCGGCGGTCGCGGCCGGGCTCGGCCCGCTCGGCCTCGGCAGCGATGGCGCCGGCTCCACGCGCATCCCCGCCGCCTGCTGCGGCCTCGTGGGATTGAAGGGAACGACCGGATCGGTGCCCTACCAGGAAGCGCGCGACGGCTTCGGCAACGTCATCGCGGCCGGACCGCTCACCCGCACGATCGCCGACGCGGCGCTCATGCAGTCGGTGATGGCCGGCCCGGATCCGCTCGATCCCTGGACCGAGGCCGCGCCGCCGCTCGGCCGCATCTCGCCCAGCCTGTTCGCGCAGGACCTGTCCGGCGTGCGCATCGGCTGGCTGAGCCGCACCGCGGCGACGGCGGTGGCGGCCGATGTCGCGGAGAACACGCGGGCCTCGCTCGACGCTCTTGCCGGCCTCGGCGCCGAGGTCGAGGAGGTGACGGCCGACGTCGACTGGATGAGCGACGACCAGCGCGTCCTCTATCTCTGCTCGATCGCCAACAATCTCGGACAGGTGGTCGAGCGCTTCGGCGACCGCACCGATCCGGTGCTGCGCGCCTACGTCGCCGCCGGCCGCAAGTACGACATCGGCGCCTACATCCGCGCCGTCGCCGCCCGCACCCGGCTGTTCCGCGCCGTGCAGGGCCTGTTCGAGACCTACGATTTCCTGGTGTCGCCGACCCTGTCGCGCACCGCGGTCGCGGCCGACTTCGACGGCGCCCGCGGCACGATCGACATCGACGGCACCGTGGTCGGCCCGGCGCAGCCGCATTGGACAGGCTTCGTCTATCCGTTCAACCTGACCGGCCATCCGGCCCTGTCGGTGCCCTCGGGCCTCGGCCGCGACGGCCTGCCGACCGGCTTCCAGATCGTTGGCAGGCGCCATGCCGACAGCGACGTGCTGCGCATCGGTGCGCTGCTCGAGCAGGCGCGCCCCTGGGCGGCCGCGCGGCCCCCCATCGTCACGCCGTGAGGCCCTTCGAATCGCCGACGCAACAGCCATCCATTTCCAGGAGGACACCATGACGATCGCATTTTCGAGGAAATTCGCAGGGACGCTCGGCGTCTCGATGCTGGCGCTCTCGCTCGCCGCAGGCATGGCCGCACCGGCGCACGCGCAAGCGCCCCAGCAGCGCGGCGGCAACCTCACCTATGCCTACGTGTCCGGCCCCGGCACGCTCGATCCGCACGTCTCGTCGAGCCTGGTCGAGCTCGAAGTCATCCACCACATGTTCGAGACCCTGGTCGCGATCGACGCGAACTACAACACACGCACCTCGCTCGCTTCCAAGGTCACGACCAGCCCCGACGCCAAGACCTTCACCTTCGACCTGCGCAAGGGTGTGAAGTTCCACAACGGCAAGGAGATGACCTCCGCCGACGTGCTGGCCTCGTTCGAGCGCTACAAGCGCATCAGCCCGAACGCCAGCGTCCTGGCCGACGTCGAATCGTTCGCGGCACCCGACGCCTACACCTTCGTGGTCAAGCTCAACAAGACCAACGCCGTGTTCGTCGACATCCTGAAATCGCCGGTCTACCCGTTCGCCGTCGTTCCGGCCGAACAGCGCGACAAGCCGGGCCGCGAGCTCGAGATCATCGGCACCGGCCCCTACACGCTGGGCGAATGGGTCAAGGACAGCCATCTCGTCCTCAAGCGCTTCGACGGCTACGTTGCCGACGACAGCGCACCGGGTCCGGATGGCCTCGCCGGACGGCGCACTGCCTATCTCGACACCGTGCGCTACAACTTCGTGCCCGAGGCCAACACCCGCATCGCGGCCCTGCAGTCGGGCGGCGCCGACGTCATCAGCGACGTGCCGCCGGACCTGGTCAAGCGCTTCGAAGGTCAGGCGGATACGACCGTCCTCAAGATCTTCCCCTTCTGCATGCAGGTCTACGTCGTCAACACCCAGCAGGGTCCGACCAAGGACCCGCTGGTGCGCCAGGCGATTTCCGCCGTCGTCAACGCCGAGGACGTGCTCGACGCGATGGGGTCGGTCTCGGAAATGGGCCACTCGCTGGTCTATCCCAGCAGCCCCTACTATCAGGGCGACGCGATGAAGCCCTACTACAACCAGAACAACCCGAAGAAGGCCAAGGAGCTGCTGCAGAAGGCCGGCTACAAGGGCGAGAAGATCGTCCTGCAGACCAATTCCAACTACGCCACCATGCGCAGCGCGATCCTGGTGCTCGCCGAGCAGATGAAGGCTGCCGGCATGAACGCCTCGGTCGATGTCGTCGACTGGACGACCAACGCCAGCAACATGCAGCGCGGCACCGGCACGTGGAACGTCTCGACGACGGGCTTCTGCTCCAATCCGCTGCTCGGCCCGCAGCAGTGGCGCGTGATGTTCTACACCTTCCCGCACGTCAAGGGCGACACGGTGCTCGATGATGCCTACGAGCGGTTCTACACCTCGCTCGACCCCAAGGCGCGGATCGCCGCCTGGGCCGACATCGAGAAGCGGGTGCTCGACCAGGCCTACATGATCAAGATCGGCAACATCGGCACGATGCGCGCCTTCAACAACAAGAAGGTCGTCGACTTCACGCCCTACTACCTGCCGCGCTTCTGGAACGTCTCCCTGAAGTAGCCGCCGCAGCACCAACAGCGCCCGAGGACCATGGCAATGTCCAAGACGTCAGGCCCGCCGCGGACCGAGACCGCGTGGATGCCCGAGTACCGGCCGATGAATGTCGTGAAGCGGCATTCGCTGGCCATGCATCCCGGCGATTCCTGGCACCTCGCGCACTGGTACGAGGCGCCGCGGGAGGATCCCGCGGTGCCCGAGGTCTACACCTACACCGACGCCATGTCGTACGAGCCGGGCGCCGAGGTCCGGTTCCACGCCAGCACGACGGCGAAGCAGTGGACGCTGCAGGTCTACCGTGACGGCAGCCGGCCCACCCTGGTGCATGAGGCGGCCGGCCTGCCCGGCCGCTTCGTCGCGATGCCGCAGGGCGCCTATCGCGACGGCTGCAAGTGGCCGGAGAGCCATCGCTGGCGCCTGCCCGACGACCTGCCCTCCGGCTTCTACCGCGTCGTCTCGACCTGCGAGTCCGAGACCGGCGCCTCCTTCCTGCATCACCACTTCTTCGTGGTGACGCCGGTCGACCCGGCCCCCAAAGGGCGCTTCCTGCTCATCCTGCCGACCTCGACCTGGATCGCCTACAACGACTGGGGCGGCGCCAATTCCTATGACGGCGTCGATGGCGCGCAGGGCAACCAGTTCTCGCCGACCCTGAGCTTCGAGCGGCCCTGGACGCGCGGCCTGGTCTGGCTGCCGCCCGGCGCGCCGCGGCTGTGCGATCCGATCAAGCGCCCGGCCTGGGACGCGCCGCGCTACACCACCAAGGAGTGGGCCTTCACCAACGGCTTCGCGCAATTCTTCTCTTCGGCCGGCTGGGCGCAGTTCGATCGCCACTTCGTCGTCTGGGCCGAGCGCGAAGGCTACGAATTCGACATGATCACCCAGACCGACCTGCACTACCGGCCGGAGATCCTGTCGCGCTACGGCACCGGCGTGATCGTCGGCCACGACGAATACTGGACGAAGGAGATGCGCGACACGGTCGACGCCTTCGTCGAGGCCGGCGGCAAGATGGCGCGCTTCGCCGGCAATTTCCTGTGGCAGGTCCGGCTCGAGGACGAGGGCCGCCGCCAGGTCTGCTACAAGGCGCGGGCGCATGCCGAGGATCCCGTGCGCGGCACCGACCGCAAGGAGCTGCTGACCGGCGCCTGGGAGGACCCGGCGATCGGCCGGCCCGGCGCCACCACCTTCGGCGTCAACGGGCTGCAGGGCGTCTATTCCTCGTGGGGCGCCTTCGTGCCGCGCGCCAGCCGCGGCTTCACCGTCTACCGGCCCGGCCACTGGGCCTTCGACAATACCGAGACGCACTACGGCGACGTGATCGGCGACGAGGCCGGCATCTTCGCCTACGAGGTCGACGGCCTCGACTATACCTTCCGGCGCGGCCTGCCCTATCCCACGGGCGACGACGGCGCGCCCCCCTCGATCGAGATCCTGGCCATGGCGCCGGCCGTGCGGGTCGAGGAAGAACATCGCGGCGAGGGCTTCCGCTACTACATCGGCAACGGCAAGCCGACCTCGACGACGTCGGCCAAGCCGGCCGGCGCCAGCGCCGACAACGACGACAAGGATCCGCAGCGCTACGGCTCGGGCATGGTGGTCGCCATGAAGCGCGGCAAGGGCGAGGTCTTCACCGCCGGCAGCTGCGAATGGGTGACGGGCCTCGCCAAGGGTGACTTCTGCACCCAGCAGATCACCCGCAACGTGCTCGACCGCTTCCTCGGCCGCTCGGCGTAGAGCGGCAAGCAAGGCCCTCGGCTTTCACCCGTCGTTCCGACCGGAGCCTTGCGCAGCGAGGCGAAGCGGAGGAACCTTCTCTCCACGACCAGCCGCCGGATCGTTGAAACAAAGTCCCTCTGCTTCGCTCGGGATGACAAGAAGCGTCACCGACCGGCAGTCGCGGCCGGCGGGCGCCAGGCGATGACGCCTTCGGTCCGGGCACGCACCTCGGGCGAGGCCAGGCAGGAGGCGAGCGCCTCGTAGCCGGGCGTGCCGGGAAACGGCGCGACGCGCATGGGCACGCCGTGATTGGCGGGACAGAACAGGATCTGCTCGTCGGCGCCGATCGCATCGAGATCGAGGATGGCCGTCGAGCGCGTCAGCACGAACAGCGGCCGCGCGCCCGGCCCGCGGCGGCGCAGCCGGGCGATCAGGGCCTCCTGGGTCGCCCTGTCCAGCCCCTGCTCCAGCATGTCGACGACCAGCGCCGACGCGCCGTCCGCTTCCAGGGCGACGAGCAGCACGAGCAGCGCGTCCGATGCCGTGCCGCCATCCTCGACGAGCCAGGCAAGCGCGCCCTCGACGCGTGTCCGCAGATCCGGACCGGCATCGAGCGCCGCCCGCGCGGCCGCGCCGCCGTCCGCCGCGCGGTCGAGTCCCAGGAAGGCCGCGTCGGGCAACAACTCGCCCAGACGCCGCGCCAGGCGCGTCTTGCCGCTGCCCAGCGGGCCGGTGATGTAGGTCAGCGGCCGGATATCGGCGAGCTCGAAGCGCTCGCCGCCCCACGGCCAGGGCAGGTCGAAGGCGACGGCCGGCACCGTCGACCGGGCGAGCAGCGCGGTCAGATCATCGATCGCCGGCGTCCGCCCGGCGGCAAGCCCGCGCCGCATCTCGCCCACCCGCGCCGCGGCCACGGCGAGGTCGCGGATCTGCAGCTCCAGCACCGCCTGATGCGAGGCCAGCGCCGGCTCGACGCCCGCCGGTTCGCCGTTCAGGAGTCGCCCGACATGGGCGAGGGAGAAGCCGAGCGCGCGCAGGGCGGCGATCTGCGCCGCGCGCTTCATCTGGTCGGGACCATAGGCGCGCCATCCCGCTTCGGACCGCAGCGGCGCGATCAGGCCGCGCTCCTCGTAGAGGCGCAGCGCCTTGATGGAAATGCCCAGCCGCCGCGCGGCTTCGGATGGAGACAGGAAAGCGTCGGAAAAGGTCACAAGTCACCTCGTTCTTGTTGACCGTTCTCCTATGGAGGCCGTCCCTGGGGACGGGTCAACAGGGACTTCGGGGAAAACGCCGCATCGGGTCAGACCGTCCCCTCGAGCAGGGCATCGCGCACGGCGCGCCAGCTCGCAGCGTCGGGCGCGCAGATCAGGCCGCCGGTCAGGTCCGTGGGTCGATAGGGCGTGCCGTCGAAATGCGCGCTATAGCCGCCGGCCTCGCGGTGCAGCAGCCAGCCCGCGGCGTGATCCCAGGGCATCAGCTTGTTGTAGAACAGCACGTGGCAGTGGCCGCCGGCAGCCAGGCGGTATTCGTGCGCCGAGCAGCGGAACCACTTCGTCACGGCCAGCCGCGACAGGTTGCCGTTGACCCGGGTGCGCATCGGCTCGGGCAGGAAATTCGTGCCGACGATGCCTTCCATGTCGGCGACCGGCACCGGCGCCGCCACCTGCAACGGCGTGCGACGGCCGTCCTCCTGCTGCAGCCAGGCGCCGCCGTCCCGCAGCGCGCAGGCGAAGTCGCCGCACACCGGATCGTGGATGACGCCGCCCACGACCTCGCCGCGATGCACGACGGCCGCCATGACGCCGAACAGCGGCAGGTTGGAGGCGAAGTTCTTCGTCCCGTCGACGGGGTCGACGACGAAGACCAGCTCGTCCGTCGCGATCGCTCCCAGCCGGCCGGGATCGCGCGCCGTCGCCTCCTCGCCGACGACCGTTGCGCCGGGGAATGCCGCGAGCAGGCCGGCGGCGATGACCGCCTCCGCAGCCTCGTCGGCTTCCGTCACGAGATCGAACGCCGAGGATTTCTGCCGGATCTGGCTCGCCGTCAGCTGGCGGAACCGCGGCATGATTTCGGTGCGGGCCGCGTGCGCCAGGATGCTGCCCACCCGGCCGAGATCGTCGATGGAGAAGGCCATGCCGCAACCTTGCACCACGGTGTTACCGCAGCAAGGCGGCGGGAGGGCGCGGCGGCCGAACGCCTGCCGCCGCAATGCAACGATTTGCCGGGAAGGCCCCTCTCGTCATGTGATCCGTCGCAGCCATGCGGCTATCCTGCCACCGCGACAGGCCGCGCGGGAGAATCCTGAGAGTCGGCAACCTGCGCAAGGGATTGGCAACATGCAACGATCGATCAAGCCGGACGAACCATCGGATCGCATTCGCATCAGGGAACGACAGGTGCTCGCCGACGACTGGGGCACGCTGACGAAGTATCGTTTCGACTACGTTCGGACGGATGGATCAGTTCAGGTGCTTACGCGCGAGACCTACGATCGAGGCCATGGCGCAGTCATACTGCTCTACAACCGCGCGCGCGGGACCGTGGTTCTGACGAAGCAGTTCCGCCTGGTTGCCCATCTCGGCGGCCATCGTGAAGACCTGATCGAGGCCTGTGCAGGTCTGCTCGACGAGCGAGACGCCGAAACCGCCATTCGTCACGAAGCAGAGGAAGAGACCGGATTTCGAATCGGAGAGGTGCAGAAGGTCTGGGTAGCCTTCATGAGTCCGGGGTCGGTGACCGAAAGACTCCATTTTTTCGTTGCCCCCTACGAAGCCGCGATGCAGGCCGGCGCTGGTGGCGGCGTCGTGTCCGAGGGCGAGGATATCGCCGTCTTGGAGATGCGGCTGCAAGACGCGCTGGGGATGATCGACCGAGGCGAGATCATCGACGCAAAGACGATCATGCTGCTTCAACACGCTGCGTTGAAGGGTCTCTGCGGATAGCGCGCGGCACAAGCACGGGCACGGCGTGGCGCTCCCATCAATCGCCCTTCCGCAAGGAAAACAGCGAATGTCGCAACAGGAAGGCATGAGGATCGTCCACGCGAGGACGGCGGACTCGGCGGCGATGGTCGCGGAGACCAGGCGCGCGATGGCGATCACGGCAAGGCTCAATCGCCTGACATTCGACGATGCTGACGAGGTCCGCGCCCTTTTCGGCGAGCTCATCGGTAGGACCGTCGACGGCGGCTTCCTGTTGATCCCGCCCTTCTATGCGACGGGCGGGACCGCGCTTCGCATCGGGCGCAACGTCTTCATCAATCAGAACTGTACCCTCTACGACCTCGGTGGCATCGACATCGGGGACGATGTGATGATCGGCCCGAACGTGAGCCTCATCACGTCGGGCCATCCGCTTGCCCCTGCGCAGCGCCGGTCCGTCACGATCGGAAAGCCTATCGTGATCGAGAGGAATGTCTGGATCGCCGCCGGCGCGACGATCATCGGCGGGGTGACGGTCGGCGAGAACGCGGTCGTGGCGGCGGGCTCGGTGGTGACCAGGGACGTCCCCGCGCAGACACTGGCGGGAGGCAATCCGGCGCGCGTCATCCGCTCGCTCGACGATTAGGAAGCCGCCTCCCGCCGATATCACACCGGGAGAATCGGAGCTGGTTACCGGCCGAGAAGTTTCAGCGCGGTAAAGACAGCGGTCTGGCCGACGATCAGCATGACCACCCATTTCAGCAGGTCGATCTTATCGGCCTTCATCGCCGCGAGGAGCTCGCCCTTGAGCCCGCTCAGCTCTCCCTTGAACCCGTTCAGGTCACCCCTGACACCGTTCAGTTCACCTCTGAATTCGCTCAATTCACCTCTGACTCCGCTCAGTTCACCTCTGAACTCGCTCCTGAGCGCGCCCAGGTCACCTTTGAGCTCGACTCGAAGAAGATCGATCTCATTGCGGAGAGCGGCAACGTCGCTCTTGGTTGCGACTTCCTCGCGCAACGCCTGGTCGAGCCCGTCCGCCAAGGCACGCGTCTGCGGCTCGTTGAAGCCCGCCGCCTTGAGCCGGTCGACATAGGCGAGTCTGTCGAAGGTCATCGTCGTCATCGAGGGTTCTTTTTGAAGCTTAAGGTCAATCGGCCTACGCCGCCAGCGCTGGCCGAGGCTGCGGACGGCGGTAGCTCAGCGCCTCGGCGATGTGGAGGCGGCGGACGGCGGTGGCGCCGTCGAGGTCGGCCAGCGTGCGCGCGACGCGCAGCGTGCGGTGCCAGGCGCGGGCCGAGAGGCCCAGCCGCTCGGCGGCGCGGGTGAGCAGGGCGCGGCCCTCGGCGTCGGGCTCGGCGATGGCGGCCAGCAGCGCGCCGTCGGTGTCGCCGTTGCAGCGCGGCTTGCTCCAGTGGCGCGCCCGCTCAGCCAGCAGGCCGGCCGCGGGATCGGGCTCGATCGCCGCCAGCCGGCCCTTGCGGTCGAGCTCGGCCAGCCGCTCGCGCTGCACGGCACGGGCCGCCGCGACACGCGCCGCCACGGCGGCCGAACCTTCCGTCGGTGGCGGCAGGGCGAGGTCGGCGGCGCTGACCGGCGGCACGTCGATGGCGAGGTCGAGGCGGTCGAGCAGCGGCCCGGAGATCCGGCCCTGATAGTCCATGCCGCAGCGCGGGGCGCGGCCGCAGGCGCGCGTCGCCTCCATCAGGTGGCCGCAGCGGCAGGGATTCATGGCCGCGACGAGCTGGAAGCGCGCCGGATAGGTGACGTGCACGTTGGCGCGCGCGACGGTGACGCGGCCAGTCTCGATCGGCTGGCGCAGCGCCTCCAAAGTGCTGCGGTTGAACTCGGGCAGCTCGTCGAGGAAGAGCACGCCGTGATGGGCGAGCGAGACCTCGCCGGGCCGCGCCCGCGCGCCGCCGCCGACCAGTGCCTGCAGCGTCGCCGAATGGTGCGGATCGCGGAAGGTGCGGCGGCGGCTCAGCTTGCCCTCGGGCAGGTCGCCGGCCAGCGAGCGCACCATCGAGGCCTCCAGCGCCTCCTCCGGCTCGAGCGGCGGCAGGATGCCGGGCAGCCGCGCCGCCAGCATCGACTTGCCCGAGCCCGGCGGGCCGATCATCAGCAGGTTGTGGCCGCCGGCGGCGGCCAGTTCGAGGACGCGCTTGGCGCTCTCCTGGCCCTTGATCTCGGCGAGGTCGGGATAGGACGCGGCATCCTCGGCGACCAGGGCCTCGGGCGCCGGCAGCGTCTGCTGGCCCCGCAGATGATTGATCAGGGCGAGCAGCGAGGGCGCGGCAATGACCGGCGGCCGCTCGGTATCGTCGGCGGCGAAGCCACCCCACGCGGCCTCGCCGCCGCACACCGCGGGGCAGATCACGCCGCGCCCCGCCGCCCGGGCGGCGATCGCCGCGGGCAGGACGCCCGGCACGCGACAGAGCGCACCGTCGAGGGCCAGCTCGCCCAGCGCGACGCAGCCGGCCACGCTGTCGGCCGGGATCACCGCCATCGCGGCCAGCAGGGCGAGCGCGATGGGCAGGTCGTAGTGGCTACCTTCCTTGGCGAGGTCGGCGGGCGAGAGATTCACGGTGATGCGCAGCGGTGGCAGCGCCAGCCCCAGCGCCCGGAAGGCGGCCCGCACGCGCTCGCGGCTCTCGCCCACCGCCTTGTCGGCCAACCCCACCACCGCGAAGGCCAGCTGGCCCGGCGCGATCAGCACCTGCACGTCGACCGGCAACACATCGATGCCCTGGAACGCCACGGTGCGCACCCTTGCCTGCATGATCCTCTCCGCTGATCCGACGGAGAACACTTATAGAACGTTGTATATATAAGTAAAACACGCGATAGTTGTATCGCGCCATCGTCGCGGGGCACAGCGCCGCGACCCGGCTCTGCGTCCCTGCACCACAGGCCGTCCGCGCTCTTCGTGCTAGGCTCGGGCCGACAAACCGGGAGAGCAGAGTCGTGGATATCAGTTTCGCGCCGCCGGCCGAGGTGAAGGACCTCGCCGACAAGGTGTTGGACTTCGTGAAGACGAAGGTCGTTCCCTACGAGACGGATGCGCGTTGGACGGCGCACGGGCCGACCGAGGAACTGCGGTTCGAGCTCAATGCGCTGGCGCGCGAGGCCGGCGTACTGGCGCCACACGTGCCGACGGAATATGGCGGCCGCGCGCTGAACCAGGTCGCGCGTGCCTACGTGTTCGCGGCGGCGGGCTACTCGATCCTGGGGCCGACGGCGATCCATTGCGCCTCGCCCGACGAGGGCAACATCCATCTGCTCGACGTCGTGGCGCGGCCCGACCAGCGCGAGCATTTCCTGAGGCCGCTGGCCGAAGGGAAGATCCGCTCGTGCTTCTGCATGACCGAGCCGGGCGGTGCGGGCTCCGACCCCGGCATGCTGCAAGCCACGGCGCGGCTCGAGGGCAACGAATGGGTGATCAACGGCCGCAAGTGGCTGATCACCGGCGCCGAGGGCGCGGGCTTCGCCATCATCATGGCCAAGGTCGAGGGCGGGCCGCAGGACGGCCACGCCACCCTGTTCCTCGCCGACATGCCGGATCCGGCGGTCCGCCTCGAGCGCACGCTCGACACGATGGATTCGAGCTTCACCGGCGGCCACGGCGTGGTCGAGATCAAGGACCTGCGCCTGCCGGCCGATGCCGTGCTGGGCGAGGTCGGCAAGGGCTTCCGCTATGCCCAGGTGCGGCTGGCGCCGGCGCGGCTCAGCCACTGCATGCGCTGGCTGGGCTCGGCGGTGCGCGCGCAGGAGATCGCCGCCGACTATGCCCGCACACGCGTCGCCTTCGGCAAGACGCTGGGCGAGCACGAGGGCGTGAGCTTCATGCTGGCCGACAACCACATGGACATCCACCAGGCGCGGCTGTCGATCCTGCACACCGCCTGGCTGCTCGACCAGGGCCACCGCGCCTCCAACGAAAGCTCGATGTCGAAGGTCGTCTGCTCCGAGGCGATCGCCCGCGTCGCCGACCGCTCGCTGCAGATCCTGGGCGGCATGGGCATCACGCGCGACACGGTGGTCGAGCGCATCTTCCGCGACACCCGCGCCTTCCGCATCTACGACGGCCCGTCGGAGGTCCATCGCTGGGCGCTGGGCGCGCGCATCGTCGCCGGGAAAATGTGACGGCCCTACCGGCGCCGATGCTGCGCAGACGTCACGGTCAGAACACAAAAGGCAGATAGCCTGCGGACACTGCCGCCCCGCCGTTGGGAGAGCGATGCGCTTGGCAGGATGCGGGGGAGTGGGTGCATGACCGACGAGAACGCCAGCCGCGCGCGGGGCGCGCGCCGGGGGGAACTGCCTGCGGACGTTCTGAAGAACATCATCGCCGCAGGAGCGCAACGGACCGAACGCAAGCCGGACGAGCAGGCGATCGCCGCCATGACGCAGGCGGCAAGCGAGGCCAGCCTCCAGAGCGGCCCGTCCAGTCAGGCGGCCGCACCTGTCGCGGCAAAGACCGAGGGCCAGGGAAGCAAGCCGACCGCGTCCCAGCCGGCGTCGGCCGAGGCGGCAATGAAGCCGGCCATTGCCTTTGACAAGACGAAATTCGAGGACGGCAAGACCGCCCTCGTCGAGAAGACGTTCTACGCCAGCGCCCCGAAGCCGGCGGCTGACGGCAAGGCATCGGGCGACGCGAAGGCGGCACAGCCAGGAGACCCGAAGCCCGCGGGCAAGTCGGCCGAAGGCATCTTCAAGATCCCGCTCCACAACACGGGAGACAGGGTCATCGCCAAGTCGGCCGACGGCACCAGGTCGGCATCCTGGAGTTCGGAAACCAACGCTGCCTTCGGCGGGAGCGTCTTCAAGGACGGCAAGCTCGCCGTCAGCGGCAAGGTGGGTGTTGACCATACGACGGGAATCAAGGGTACCGTCAGCCTGGCGGAGAACACGAAGGCCAAGGGAACGTTGGAATTCAAGGGCGAGGCGTCCTTCGGCGGCGATCTTCGCAAGCTGGAGCTGAAGGCCAAGGCCGGCCTCGAGGCCGCCGCCGAGGGCTCGCTCGAGCATGTGCACAAGGTATCGGCCGAGCAAGCCGCCAAGATCAAGGCCACGGTCAACGCCAAGGCGGCGGCCGAGCTGAGCGCCGGCATCTCCGCCAAGGACGGCTTCAAGGTCACGGGAGAGGCCGGCGCTTCGGCGGGCGCGGGCGTCGGCGGTGTCTACCAGGACGGCGGCCACGCCGCCGGAGGATATATCGGCCTCGAAGTGGGGGCCGGCGCGGCCGCCAACGGCAGCGGCTCCTACAAGGACGGCAAGCTGAGCCTCTCCGTCGATCTCAAACTGGCGGTCGGCATCGGCGCCAAGGTCAAGATCGAGGGGGCATACGACGCCAAGGAGATGGTCCGGGTCACCGAAAAAGTTGTCGGCGACGCCAAGAACCCCGATTCGCCGCTCGCCAAGGCCCTGGCCCAGGCGCAGGACCCGAAGCACAAGCAGAAGGTGCTCCTCGACGCACTCGCCGCCGAGTACAAGAAGACCGCCGACAAGCGCCATCTCCCGCACGCGGCCGCGCCGCTGGCCGGCCTGGCCGCAGGCTTCAAGGCCCTGCCCGCCTATACCGAGAAATACGGCAAGACGGGCGGCGCGGCCGTGGCCGGCTTGGCCGCGAGCGGCGAAGCCCTGGAACGGATGGGAGGAGCCTCGGCGCTGGCCGGCAAGAGCCTCAAGTTCGTCACCCGGTTCCTGTGAGGAGCTTGCCATGATCGATCCCTCCCCCGCTGCCGATTTCACGCCGGAGAACGAGGCCTTTTTCCAGAACGAGTTCCTGCCGGCCGTCGAGAGCATTACCAAGCGCTTCGTCAGGACGGCGACGGCGGCCTCGCTCGACCAGGGCTGGCGACCCGACCATGCAGAAGCCGCGGCGGCACTCGGCGTCGCGCCGTTCCTCGAGCGGCTGCTGAACGGCATCGACCCGCAGGATGCGATCGACGAGGGCATCGCCCTCGGCAGGAAGCAGGCGCTCGGCGAGATGTTCAGGACCGAGCTGGCGGAGGGCCACAGCCGACACATGGCCTTCCGTACCATCCTTGATCTCCAGAAGGAGAGTGCCGGACGTCTTGGCGAGGAGCCGGTCGAATTCCCGGAGGAATGGATGGCTGCGGCGCTCGCCGAGGTCGACGCTGCTTCAGCGAACGGCCAGCCGCCGGAAGATCAGGTCGCCGCCGGCCTCGTCGCCCTGGGCGCTTGCGCCGTCGCGACCCTGGAAGCCGGCGGCGAGGCCTGAAGCGGCCGGCTCCGGTACGAGCACGGCATCGCCAGATTCATCGGGCTTGACGCACGCCTCGATCAGCCTCGAGGCCGACGCCGGCGGCCTGCCGGCGTCAGAGATCGGCGGCGACGCGAAAGCCGACGTAGGTGTAGCGGTTGCGCCGCATGTGGCCGAACCGCTGCGCCGGGCGGAGGTACCACTTGTCGTCGTCGTAGTCGCCGCCCTTGACGACGGCGAAGCGGCAGTTGCCGTCGGTCCGGGCGCTGCCGTCGCCGGGCGCGCCGTCGAGACTGCCGTTCCAGCAATCCTCCACCCATTCGCCGACATTGCCCGCCATGTCGTAGAGGCCGAACGGATTCGGCTCCCGGGAACCGACCGGCTGCGGCCGATCTCCCTCGTACCAGGCGTAGCGCGGCAACGGCGCGGGATCCTCGCCGAAGAAGTAGCTGGCGTCGCTGCCGGCCCGGGCGGCGTATTCCCACTCCGCCTCGCTGGGCAGACGGAAGTGCCGGCCGGTCACGCGGCTGAGCCAGGACGTGAACTGCCCGGCGTCCGTCCAGCGCACGTTGATCACGGGGTTGTTGCCGCGGCGCCACCCGTTGTCCCTCGGCACGGTCGTGCAGCCCTTGTCGGCCACGCAGGCATCCCACTGATCGAACGTCACCTCCGTCTTGCCGAGCAGGAAGGACCGGATCCGCACCTCCCGGCGCGGCAGCTCGGCCTCGCTGGCTTCGGGGATCTCGGGCGATCCGATGAGGAAGGTCCCGGCCGGAACCGTGACGAGATCGGCCAGCAGGGCCGCGACGGTCTGCTTCACGCGCTGGTCGGCGCCGGGGAGCGGTGCCGGCGTCAGCCGTGGCATGCTGAGCGAGGTCACCGTCTCGTCCTGCACGGCGACCTCGATCCGGGCGCGCATGTCGTAGAATGGATTGCCCAGACCACGCCGCAGCTCGACCAGGTGCTTGCCCTCGGGCAGCGACAGCTGGATGTTGAACTCCTCGATGGCCGGCACGCTGCCGCGTCGGACGCCATCGACGTAGATCTCGGCGGCGGCGGCGTCGACCGCCCTCAGGCGCACGATGCCATCGGCGAGGCCGGCCGACGGAACGAGCGTCACGAGCAGCGCGGCGGCCGCAAGGCGGCGGCCGCGGCGCGCGGCGGCCGGCGGGAGAGGGTCAGGCGTCATGGGCATCCCTCGTCGGCTTGAAGCGGAACAGCTCGCGCAGGGCGGGCACGACGAGGCTGAGCAGAGTCACGTGCTCTGCCTCGATGTCGGCAGCCGCCAGCGTGCCTGCCGTGATCTTGAAGTCCGGCCCCTTCGACGAGGTCCAGGCGAAGCCGGAAGGATTGGCACGATTGCGTTCCAGGACGACCTGCACCAGGAACGGGGCGCCGTCACGTGACAGCTGGCGGGCGAGAGCCTCGTTGCCCAGCATCTTGCGGACCTTCTCCATCGTCGCCGGCACCTCCGACACCGATTTCACCCGCCCGATCATGTTGCCGTAGATGTCCCGGCGCACCGATCTCGGATCGACGAGCACCTTCATCCCGGGGCGGATCTTCTTGCCCTCGTTCGCCGACACGAACAGCGAAGCGACCAGAAACGATGCGCCGGGCTTGTCGGTGGTGAAGGTCCGATCGGTGGGCAGCAGGTTCACGATGGGCGTATCGAACTTCACGAGGTCGCCCGGTGAGACGTCGACGTCCGACACGATTCCGTAGCTGCTCCCACGCACCAGCTCGCGCTCGAGCTGCTGGCGCAGGCGCGCGAGCTGCTGCTCGGCGGCCGAAAGCCGGGTCTGCAGGGCGAGGACTTCGCGCGTGAACTGACTGTCCTGATTCCTCTCCTCCAGCGCCATGTTCAAAAGCGCGGTGCGTTTGCTCGCCATGCGCTCCTCGGTATCGACCAGATCGCTGCGCAGCTGCATGGTGCGATCGAGCGTGGCGTAGCCGCGATCCCTGAGCCTCTCCGTCCCTTCCCGCATGTCCCGCAAGATGGCGAGACGCTCGTTCAGCAGCTGCAGGCTGCGCTTCATCTCGGCACGGCTCTGCTCGTGCAGGTCGTTGATCGCCGAACGCTGCTCGTTCTGGACCCCCTTGATCTGGTTCAGCTCCAGCTCGATCCGGCGATGATCGGCCTCGGCCAGAGCGAACTCGGCACGCAGCTCGGGCAGCTCGATACGCGCCACGACGTCGCCGGGCGCGACGACATCGCCCGGCTCGACCGATATCGAGGCGACCCGCCCCTCGTGCTGCGCCGTGATCGGCAGCTCGAGAACGCCCTTGGAGCTGATGATGACGCCGGTCGCCTTGATGACGATCGGCACGCGGACGAACGCGGCAGCCACCATCGCACCCACGATCAGCACGGCGAGCGCCGCCAGGGCCCAGGCCCGCGCCGGCCGGACCAGATGCAGGGCCTGGCCGAGGTCGTCCGGGCTCCTCAGCGCGGCGACGGCTTCGGGACGATAGAGATCGTTGGTGTTCATCGCCCGTCCCTCGCCCACCCGCTCTCGATTGCGATGCCGTCGCCGATGTCGCCCGCCTGACGCATCAGCAGGTCGCGGAACACGCCCTCGCGCGCGGCCAGCTCCTCGAAGCGGCCCTGGTCGACCAGCTGCCCGCGATCCAGGACGAAGATGCGATCGCAGCGCGTCAAGGTCGCGAAACGGTGGCTGACGGTGATGCGCGTCGGCGCCAACGCCGACAGTGCGTCGACGATGCGGGCCTGCGAGCCGTTGTCCAGCGCGCTGGTCGCCTCATCAAGCACGATGATGGCGGGCCGCGCGGCAAGCGCCCGGGCAAGCAACAGCCGCTGCACCTGACCGCCCGACAGGCCGCCGGCGCCTTCGGTGACGCGCGTGTGCATTCCCATCGGCATCGCCTCGATGTCGCCGGCGACGTCTGCCAGGCGCGCCGCCGCCCACGCCTCGTCGAGGGAGATGTCGGCCGCGGCCCTGATGTTCTCGAAGATCGTGCCCGGGAACAGCACGCTGAACTGCATGACCGCGCCGATCTGCCTGCGGATCAGGCGCGCATCGTGTAGTGCCTGATCCTGCCCGTCGATGTAGATCGTGCCCGATTTCGGGCGGTCGAGCCCGAGCAGGAGGCGCAGCAGAGTCGTCTTGCCGCACCCGGACGGCCCGACGATGGCGACATGTTCGCCCGCCGCGACGCGAATGGAAACGTTGCTCAGGACGGGGGTGGTGCCGTAGCCGAAGCTGACGTCCGACAGCTCGATGTCGCCGCGCAGCCTCGACATCGGCAGCAGGACACCGATCGGCTCCAGCTCGTGCTCGATGAAGCTGCGGGCGAGCTTCGCCATCGGCATCAGTTTGGCGAGTCCCATCGAGATGTGGGCGAGCTCCCGTCCCGCGCCCATCAGCTTGCCCAGGGCGACGATGAAGGCCACCGCCACGCCGATTTCCACGCCGCTGCGCATATTGACCGCCAGCACGAAGAAGGCGATGGCGAGCGTCGGCAGCTCCCAGCCGGCCTCGATCACCGAGGCGCTGCCGGTGATCCGCGCCGACCGCAGCAGCCGGCTCTGGAAGGCCAGGAAGTTCTGCGCCCATTGCGTGAAGGCCCATCGCTCGGCGCCGAAGGCCCGGATCGTCGGCACGAGGCGGATCAGCTCGTAGACGAAGGCGAGGACGATGACGTCCATCCGTTCGCCCTCGTAGATCGCCTGGAACTGGCGCCAGCCGATCACCGATACCGCGACCAGCAGGGCGGCGGTGCACAACAGCACGATCAGTCCCGCCTGCGGCACGTACAGCACGATCAGGACCGTTGCCATGAGACCCGTCATGGCCGCGATCGAGGCGGCGATCAGGTAGCCGGTGAAGGCCCGACGAAACCGCTCCACGGTTTCGAGCTGCGTCGCCAGGATCACCGGCGTAGATGCCCGCAGGGCGCTCGCCGGCAGCCGCAACGCCCGGTCGATCATCGCGCCGTGCAGAAGGACGCCGACGCGACCATCCATGCGCAGGGCGACGATGGCGCTGGCGACACGCACTATCGCGCCTGTCAGGACGGCGGCCAGCATGGCGACGACCAGCGCCGCCAGCAGGTCGAGATCGCGGGTCGGGATGACGTATCCGGCGACGACCGAGAAGGCGAGCGGCAGCGCCATGCCGAGGGCGCTCACCAGGACGCCGAGGAGTGCCAGCTCGGCGATGTTCCACCGGGCATGACGCAGCCCGAACAGCAGGATCTCTCGATAGGTCAGCTTTCCGGCCGGCAATGTCGGCTGCAGGGCATAGGCAATCGGCGCGATCCGCGACACCAGGTCCGGCGTCAGGCGCCGTCGCGCGGATCCTTCGTCAGGACTCTCGATGTCGTAGCCGCCCCATTTGCCCGGCACGAGGGCCACCGGCTCGGGCTCGCTCCCATCGGTGGACAGGAAGGCCACCAGCGCGCCACTCGGCGCAATGTGCCAGCGCCCCTCCAGTCGCACCCGGCGCAGCCGCAGGCCGCAGACCGACGCGAAACGCGAGAGCGAATCGACGGGAGCCTCGTCATGGCCCGGCCTGAATTCCGGCGGCGTCTTGCCCAGGATGTCGTGTGCGATGGGAAGGGCGGCGCGCACGATCGCCGGCAGCGGCTGCGTGACCGAGGGCCCGCGCTTGAAGCGGCCCTCGAGCAGGCGCCCGAAATCCCCGAGGCTCGCACGAAACGCCGTGTCCATCGCCCGCCGTCGTGATGCCGATCGTACCCCCCGTGCCGCCAGGCACTCCGTGGCGAGAGCCGCGAACGCCGTCAGCAGCGCTTCCGTCGCCGCCTCGACCGTCCGCAGCCCGTCCCGCTCGAGGATGGCCGTGGTGCCGACCGGCTCGAACACGTCGGCCACGCTCCCGGTCAGGGCGAGCCGTGGCGTCACCGGCAGCATCACGGGCGCGGCGAGGCCGGTCCCGCACAGGGTCGGCGGCGCGGCCCATGAAATCCAGCCGGCTTCGTCTCGGGAAACCACGGTCTCTCCCGCCTTGACGGCGGTCCGCTCGGCCACCGCCACGGACTTGGCGGCACCGACCGGCGTCCGGGAAAGCTCGCAGGCTCCGGCACCGAGGGCGTCGAACCAGCGATCGATTCCCGGCGCCAGCACCGCCGCGCCGCCGCGCGGCGCGGCACCGAGCGTCACCGCCGTCTGCGCCATCGCCTCGATGCGTGCCGGCGTGCCGCCGACGGCGCCGCGGCCGGGCAGCCACGCCGGCGCGGCCAGCGCCGCCAGAAAGAGGCGCTCGGTCCCCCCGCGTGACGGCACGATGATGAAAAGGTCGAGCTCGCCCTCGTGCAGCCATCCCGATTCGTGCCCGTCAAGGGACAGCAGGGTCCCGCCCTCGAACCTCACGACGTCGTCTCCACAAGCGGCGCGAACGGGCTATCGCCGGCCAGCACGACGCTTGGCGGACCGTCGGCGACGACCCGCCCCCGCTCCATGACCACTACCCGGTCGCAGAACCGGATCGCGCTCAGCCTGTGCGTGATCAGCAGGCAGGTCGCGGCCCGCCGACGCAGGCTCTTCAGGACATGCTCCTCGCTCCTGGCATCGAGCGCGCTCGTGGCCTCGTCGAGGACGATGAACGACGGTTCGTGCACCAGCGCGCGGGCGATCGCGAGCATCTGTCGCTCGCCGCCGCTGAAGCCGCTGCCGTGCTCGCCGACGCGCCCTTCGTAGCTGCCGGGACGGCCGAGGATCATGGTTTCCGCCGCGGCGTCGCGCGCGCTTCGGGTCACAAGAGAGGCGTCCACCGTGTGGTCCCACAGCGTGAGATTGTCCCGAATGCGCCCCGAGAACAGGTAGGGTAGCTGATCGACGTAACCGATCGAGCCGCGGAAGACCGGCTCCGGTATGTCTTCCGGCAGGCGCCCGTCGAAGCGCACTTCGCCGCTGCCGGCCCGCGCCAGGCCGACCAGGAGCTGGCCCAGGGTCGTCTTGCCACAGCCCGACGGACCGATCAGCGCGACCATCTCCCCGGGTACCAGCGCGAGATCGACGTCGTCGAGGACAGGCGGACCGTTGTCATAGGCAAACCGTACGCCGGCCGCCGTCACGGCGCCGCGCAGCCGTTCCAGGCCGGCCTCGTGCGGCCCGGCGGCGGCGGCCGGCGCCTCGGAAACTCGCCGCTCGTAGACGGGATCCTGCGGATGGTCGGCCGTGTCGCGCACGCGCACGATCGCGCCGGCCGTCCCCTGCAGTGCCGCCGTGAATCCGAAAAGGCTGCTGACCGCGCCGGAAAACAGCTCCGACAGCATGTAGAACCCGATCAGGGTGCCGATGGTCATGCCGCCGTTGACGACCAGCAGGCTGCCGACGCCGAGCACCAGCAGCGCCATCAGACCCTGGAACATGTACGGAAATGCCCCGGCGAAGGCCTTGACCCTGCCGATGCGCTGTTCGGCATCGACATGCCGCAGTTCGGCATCCATCAGGCGCTCGAACAGCAGGGTCTCCGTGCCCGTGGCCTTGTAGTCCTCGACGAGGGCCATGCCCTGGATGGCCGTGGCATGCGCAGTGCCGCCCAGGATTTCCAGGCGCACGCTGGCGTCGTGCAACAGGCGCTCCAGCCAGCGCAGGGTGAGCAGCCCGAGGAGCGCCAGCCCCACGCACAAGCCGGCCAGCGGCAGGCTGTAGAGCGCCATCGCCGCAGCGAACATCACCATGTAGAGCAGGCTGGTGCCGGCCTGCAGCAGCGGCCCGGTCACCGCGCCGGCAATGCCCGCGAGCTGGGCCCGCGTCGAGATCTCGCCCGCGCTGCGCCGGACGAAGAAGGAGAGCGGCAGATGGAACAGCCGCCAGATGAAGCTGGCCGAGAGTTCGAGCGTGACCTTGGCGGTCAGGATCTGCGTCGTGTCGACCACGAGCCAGGCAAGGGCGGTGCGCAGAACGGCGACGACCAGCATCACACCCAGCAGCGGCACCAGCCAGTCGTACAGCTCCTGGCCGAGATATTCGTCGACGAAGATCCGCGTGAAGCTCGGGATCAGGATCGCGATGCCCCCCAGCAGCATGCTGGCCAGGGCAACGAAGGCAAGCGCGCCAGCCGACTGCCTGGCCTGCCCGAGCAGGTGGCTCAGGGCACCCGGCGGACGCGGCGATCGGGTGAACGACGCGTCGCGCTCGAAGGTGATGGCGATGCCGGTGAAATGGCGGCCGAACTCGGCAGCCGACAGGCTGCGACGGCCGAACGCAGGATCTGCGATGTGGAAGTGCCCGCCGGACCAGCCCTCGAGCACGACGAAATGGTCGAAGTTCCAGAACAGGACCTGGGGCAGCGGCTTGCCCTTGAGGTCGTCGATGTCGCACGCGTAAGCGCGGGCGGTCAGGCCATAGGTTGCGGCGGCGGTGACGAGGTCGGCGGCGCTGACGCCGTTGCGCGAGACATTGCAGCGTCCGCGAAGCTCTTCCAGCGGCACCCAGCGGCCGAAGCTGGCGAGCACCATGCCGAGACAGGCGGCGCCGCACTCCACGACTTCCATCTGGAGGACCAACGGCACCCGCCGGCGCCGCGCGGCCCCGGGCAGCCGGCGCAGGACTGCATGCTTCATCCGAAGAGGACGCTACTCAACGGCCGTGAAGCTACGGTTGCAAGCCCAGGGCCGAGCGCAGTTCGCGGCGCGCCGCCTCGAAATCGGCCGTGAATTCGGGCCGGCTGCGCACGGCGATCGCGATCGCGGTGCCGGCGCGCGCACCGCCGTCGAGATCGTTGGGATAGTGCACGCCGCCGATCACGCGGCTCCAGGCATAATCGCGGGCGCGCGCCCAGATTGCCGCGCGCTGCTCGGGAACGAGGTCGCCCAGCACGATGGCGGCGAGATTGACGCGCGAGGTGTGGCCCGACGGATAGGAGCCGCTGGTCGAATGGCCGGCCAGCGCCTTGATTTGCGGATCGACGAGATAGGGGCGCGTACGGCCGAACGCCTTCTTCGCCGGACCGACCAGGACGCCCTCGGTCCTGCCCAGCCGCTCGAACAGGCGCGCCGTCGCCGGCAGGGCCGGAGCGTTGAAGTTCGGACCGAGCACGGCGCCGAACATGGCGAATACCGCCTCGTCGGCGTCGGCCCTGGCCTGCGCGATCCGTTCCGGCGCGGCGCCGCGCTGGGCGGCCAGGACGACCGCCAGCTGCTCGCGATCCGCCGGGCTGCCGCTGGCGATGGGCGGCGGCAGGACGCCGACCAGGTCGAGATCCCGTGCCGTGAGGTACGGCGCCTCGCGCGCCGCCGCCGGCAGGGCGGCGACGAGCAGCAGCAGAAGGAACGCGCGGCGGACGAGCTTCATCCGCCGTCGTATAGATGACAGGCCACGGCGCGACCACCGCCCATGTCGCGCATCGGCGGGTCGACGCTGCGGCAGGCCTCCATCGCCTGCGGACAGCGCGTGTGGAAGCGGCAGCCGGACGGCGGCCGCATGGCCGACGGCACCTCGCCGGTGATGATCTGCTGCGGCCGGGTGGCCTCGACCTCGGGATCGGGGATCGGGATCGCCGCCAGCAGGGCCTGCGTGTAGGGATGCAGCGGCCGGGCGTAGAGCTCGACGCGCGACGCGATCTCGACGATGCGGCCGAGATACATCACGGCGATGCGATGGCTGATGTGGCGCACCACGGCAAGGTCGTGGGCGATGAAGATGTAGGTCAGTCCCAGCCGCTCCTGCAGCTCCTGGAACAGGTTCACGACCTGCGCCTGGATCGACACGTCGAGCGCCGACACCGGCTCGTCGCAGATGATCAGCGACGGCTCGAGCGCCAGCGCGCGGGCGATGCCGATGCGCTGCCGCTGGCCGCCCGAGAATTCGTGCGGATAGCGGTCGGCCATGTCGGGCAGCAGTCCGACCATGTCGAGCAGGCTGGCCACGCGCGCCTCGTAGGCGGCGCGGTCGCCGGCCATGCCGTGCACCTCGAGCGGCTCGCCGACGATCTGCGACACCTTCATGCGCGGGTTCAGCGAGCCGAACGGATCCTGGTAGACCATCTGCATGCGGCGCCGGATCGGCCGCATGCGCGCGCGATCGTAACCCGAGATGTCTTCGCCCTCGAACCGCACCTCGCCTGAGGTGATGTCGAGCATGCGCAGGATGCCGAGACCGGTCGTGCTCTTGCCGCAGCCCGATTCGCCGACCAGCCCCAGCGTCTCGCCGCGGCGCACGTCGAACGACACGCCGTCGACCGCCTTCACGCTGCCGACCTGACGGCGCACCAGGGCGCCCGCCATCACCGGGAAGTGGATCTTGAGGTCCCTGACCTCGAGGACGGTGTCAGGCGTCGAGCTGGGCATGGAAATGGCAGGCGGAGAGATGATCGGGAGCGCTGGTCACCAGCGGCGGCCGCCGCTCGCGGCAGACGTCGGCGGCGTAGCGGCAGCGCGGCGCGAAGGCGCAGCCGGGCGGCAGGTTGGCGAGGTTGGGCGGCGAGCCCTCGATCGGCACCAGCCGCGAGCCCGCCTCCTGGTCGAGCCGCGGCACCGAGGCCATCAGCCCGATCGTGTAGGGATGGCGCGGCCGGGCGTAGATCTCGCGCGCCGGGCCGGCCTCGACGATGCGGCCGCCATACATCACGCAGACACGGTCGGCGTAGCGCGCCACGACGCCGAGATCGTGGGTGATCAGGATCAGCGCCGAATTGGCGGCGCGCGTCAGCTCCTTGAGCAGCGCCAGGATCTGCGCCTGGACCGTCACGTCGAGCGCCGTGGTCGGCTCGTCGGCGATGATGAGCTGCGGCTGGCAGGCCAGCGCCATGGCGATCATGGCGCGCTGGCGCATGCCGCCGGAGAACTGGTGCGGATAGGCCTTCACGCGGCTCCTGGCGTCGGCCAGGCGGACGCGCGCCAGCAGGTCGGCCGCCATGTCCATCGCCTTGGCCCATGGCGTCCGGCGGTGCAGGTTGATCGGTTCGGCGATCTGCAGGCCGACCGTCAGCGACGGGTTGAGCGAGCTCATCGGCTCCTGGAAGATCATGGCGATGCGGTCGCCGCGGATCGCCCGGATCTCCTCGTCCGACAGGCCGAGCAGGTCGCGGCCGTCGAACACGACCTCGCCCGAGGCGATGCGTCCCGGCGGCGTCGGGATGAGCCGCAGGATCGACATCGCCGTGACGCTCTTGCCCGAGCCCGATTCGCCCACGATGGCCAGCGTCTCGCCGGCCGCCAGCTCGAAGGATACGTCGTCGACCGCCTTGACGACGCCGCGCTCGGTGCGGAACTCGGTCGACAGGCCGCGGACGGAGAGAAGTGGTGCGGTCATACGTCCGTCACCGGCATCAATGCCCCATCTTCTTCTTGAGCTCCTGGTCGATCCAGATGCGGGCATAGATCGGGCCGGGGCGGATCGAGCCGACGCTCATCTCGCCGCCGTAGTTCTTCACCCACGGCCACCATGCGGCATAGAGGTAGGGCGTCGGCAGCCAGATGTAGGGTGCAGCGTCCATGATCTCGACGGTCATCTCGCGCAGCATCTGCTTGCGCTTGTTCTCGTCGCGCTCCTTGTAGACCGCATCCATCTTGGCGTCGAACTTGGGGTCGGCGTACATCGACGGGTTCCACACCTGGCCCGAGACGAAGCTCTTGCGGATGCTGGTCGTCGGATTGGTGTGGCTGGAGTTCATCAGGTAGCCGGCCTGGTGCTTCTTGGTCGTCATCGCCGACAGGAAGGCGCCGTACTCGGTAGGCTGCAGCTCGACCTTCACGCCGACCTGCTCGAGATAGGCCGCCAGCAGCGGCGCCAGCTCGGAATGATCGGGCGAGCAGGAGCAGAACTGCATCTTGAAGGTGAAGCCGTTCGGGTAGCCCGCCTGCTTCAGCAGCTCCTTGGCCTTCTTGGGATTGTACTCGTACAGCTCCTTGACCGAGGCCGGCATCTTGTCGAGCGAATCGTAGTAGCCCTCCCAGTCGGGATACATGGGATAGGCGTGCATCTCGGCCTCGCCGCTGTAGTGGGCCTCGATGATCTCCTTCTTGTTGATCGCCATGTTGAGCGCGCGGCGCACGCGCACGTCGTCGAACGGCTTGGTGTCGGTGCGCATGGCCATGAACGAGCCCAGGATCGACAGGCGCTTGGCCCATTGCAGCTGCGGCGCACTCTTCTTCAGCTCCGGCACGTAGCGCGCATTGATGGTCTCGAGCAGGTCGAGCTTGGCGGTACGGATCGCGGCGTGCTGCGTCGCCTCGTCCTTGATGGTGCGGTAGATCAGCTTGTCGACGAACGGCAGCTTGTAGTCCTGGCCGCCGAGCTTCTCCTTGTCCCAGTAGCCCGGATTCTTCGTGTAGGTGTTGGAGTTGCCCGCCACGAAGTCGGTCAGCATGAACGGCCCGGTGCCGTTGACGTTCTTCCAGTTGTTGGCGCCGGCATCGACGACTTCCTTGGGCGTGATGGTGCTGTAGAAGCCCCACGCCAGCCGGTAGTCCCACTCGGCGTTGAATTCCTTGAAGTTGAAGACGACCGTGTACTTGTCCCTGGCGACGACATCGCCCAGGAAATCGTAATAGCCGGGGATCGCCTTGGGGCTGGACCGCAGCCGGTTGAAGGCATAGGCCACGTCCTCGGCGGTCAGCTCGCGGCTCTTCATGACGCCCGGCTTCTCGGGGAACATGATGCCCTTGCGCAGGGTGAAAACGACCGACAGCGGGTTGTCGACGAGCTCCCACTTCTCGGCGAGCTCGCCGCGCTGCGCCTCGGTCGCGAGATAGGCGTCGGCCACGAAGGCATGCTTGCCGCCCTTGCGCTTGCTCTTGTCGAGGTCGCCGGCGATCAGCTGCTCGTAGAACTGGCCGGTGTCATGGTTCAGCTTCCAGTTCCAGTCGTGCGGATCCCACGACAGCGCCGACAGCGTCACGAACATCGTGCCCACTTCCAGCGTGCCGCCATATTGCGGCTTCACGCCGTCCTGCGCCGTCGCCGGCCCCGCCGACACCGTCATCGACATGACCGCCGCGGCGGCGGCGCCAAGCAGCCCCCGCCTCAAGGTCTTCATACCCATCATACGCTTCCTCCTCATTCCTTGCCGGGAGCGCACCACGGCCGCGGCGCGCTCCCGGGGCTGATCAATATCCCATCTTCTTCTTGAGCTCCTGGTCGACCCAGATGCGGGCATAGATCGGGCCGGGGCGGACCGCGCCGGCGCGCAGTTCGCCGTTGTAGTTCTTCACCCACGGCCACCAGGCCGAATAGATGTAGGGCGTGGGCAGCCAGATGTAGGGCGCCTGGTCGAGGATCTCGACGGTCATCTCGCGCAGCATCTGCATGCGCTTCTGCTCGTCGCGCTGCTTGTAGACCTCATCCATCTTCGCATCGTACTTGGCATCCGACCAGCCCGACGGATTCCACTGCTGTCCCGTCGTGAAGCTCTTGCGGATGGTCGTGGTCGGGTTGGTGTGGCCGTTGTTCATCAGGTAACCGACGGCCAGCGTGCGCGAGGTCATGGCGCTCAGGAAGGCGCCGTACTCCATGGGCTGGATGTCCATCTTCACGCCGACCTGCTCGAGATAGGCGGCGACCAGCGGCAGCAGATCCATGTGGTCGGCATTGCACGAGCAGACCTGGACCTTGAAGGTGAAGCCCTTGGCGAAGCCCGCCTCCGCGAGCAGCTTCTTGGCCTTGGCCGGATCGTACTTGAACAGCTCCTGCACCGAGGCCGGCATCTCCTTGAGCGGCTGGAAGTAGCCGACATAGTCGGGGTGCATCGGATAGGCGAAGAGCTCGGCGTTGCCGTTGTAGTAGGCCTTGACGATCTCGTCCTTGTTGACCGCCATGTTGAGCGCCCGGCGGACGCGGACGTCCTTGAACGGGCTGTCGACGTCGACGCGGAAGGCGAGGAAGGTGCCGCTCATGTTGAGCCAGCGGTTCCACTTGAGCTGCGGCGCGCTCTTCTTCAGCGAATCGACGTTCTGCCAGCGGATGTTCTCGAGGATGTCGAGCTTGCCGGTGCGCAGCGCCGTGACGTAGGTCGCCTCGTCCTTGATCGTGCGATAGACGATCTTGTCGACGAAGGGCAGCTTGTATTCCTGGCCGCCGATCTTCTCCTTGTCCCAGTAGTCGGGATTCTTCGTGTAGGTGTTGGAGTTGCCGGCGACGAAGTCGGTCAGCATGTACGGCCCGGTGCCGGTCACGTTCTTCCAGTTGCCCGCGCCGGCCTCCACGACCTCCCGGGGATAGATGCCCGAGAAGTAGCCATAGCCGAAGCGGTAGTCCCATTCGGCGAAGTAGTCCTTGAACTCGAAGACAACCGTGTGCTTGTCGGCCGCCGAAACCTTGGCGATGTGGTCGAAGTAGCCGCGGATCTTGCGCGGGCTCTTGTCGAGCCGGTCGTAGGCGAACAGCACGTCGTCGGCCACGAATTCCCGGCTCTTCATGACGCCGGCCTTCTCCGGCCACATGATGCCCTGGCGCAGCTTGATCTCGAGCCGCAGCGGATTGTCCTTCCACTCCCAGCTTTCGGCCAGCTCGCCGCGCATGGCGTCGGACGGCAGCCAGGCGTCGGCGACGAAGGGATGCTTGCCGCCGGCCTTGACGCTCTTGGAGAGGTCGGCAACGAACAGCTGCTCGTAGACCAGGCCGGTGTCGTGGTTGTGCTTCCAGTTGAAGTCCTGGGCGTCCCAGGACAGCGCCGACAAGGTCACGTAGACCGTGCCGATCTCGAGCGTGCCGCCATATTGCGGCTTCACGCCGTCCTGCGCCGTTGCCGGCCCCGCCGACGCCATCATCGACACGGCCGCCGCGGCGGCGGCGGCGCCAAGCAGCCCCCGCCTCAAGGTGTCCTTGTCCATCCTGCGCTTCCTCCTCATTCCTTGCCGGGAGCGCGCCACGGCTGCGGCGCGCTCCCGGGGCTGATCAATGTCCCATCTTCTTCTTGAGCTCCTGGTCGACCCAGATGCGGGCGTAGATCGGGCCGGGGCGGACCGCGCCGGCGCGCAGTTCGCCGCCGTAGTTCTTCACCCACGGCCACCAGGCGGTGTAGACGTAGGGGATCGGCAGCCAGACGTAGGGTGCCTGGTCGAGGATCTCGCGCGTCATCTCGCGCAGCATCTTGATGCGGGTCGCCTCGTCCTTGGTTCGGAACACTTCCTCCATCTTGGCGTCGTACTTCGGATCGCTGTATCCGGCGGGGTTCCACAGCTCGCCGGTGATGAAGCTCTTATGGATGGTGCGGGTCGGGTTCACGTGGCCGGAGTTCATGAAATAGGCCGGCGTGTGGGTGCGCGAGCTCATGGCGCTCAGGAAGGCGCCGTACTCCATGGGCTGGATCTCGAGCTTGACGCCGACCTGCTCGAGATAGGCCGCGACCAGCGGCAGCAGGTCCATGTGATCGGTGCTGCACGAGCAGACCTGAACCTTGGTGGTGAAACCCTTGGGGTAGCCCGCTTCGGCGAGGAGCTTCTTGGCCTTGGCCGGATCGTACTTGAACAGCTCCTGCACCGAGGCCGGCATGTCCTTCAGCGGCTCGAAGTAGGGCCCGTAGTCGGGATGCTGCGGATAGGCGAACAGCTCGGCGTTGCCGTTGTAGTAGGCCTTGACGATCTCGTCCTTGTTGACCGCCATGTTGAGCGCACGGCGCACACGGACGTCCTTGAACGGCCCGTCGACGTCCATGCGCATGGCCATGAAGGTGCCGCTCATGTTGAGCCAGCGGTTCCACTTGAGCTGCGGCGTGCTCTTCTTCAGCGAATCGACGTTCTGCCAGCGGATCGCCTCGAGAATGTCGAGCTTGCCGGTGCGTAGCGCGGTGACGAAGGTCGCCTCGTCCTTGATGGTGCGATAGACGACCTTGTCGACGAACGGCAGCTTGTAGTCCTGGCCGTCGATCTTCTCGGTGCCCCAGTAGATCGGGTTGCGGGTGTAGGTGTTGGAATTGCCCGACACGAAGTCGGTCAGCTGGAAGGGCCCGGTGCCGACGGCGTTCTTCCAGTTGGTGGCGCCGGCGTCGACCATCTCCTTGGCGTAGATCGGCGAGTAGTAGCCCCAGCCGAAGCGATAATCCCACTCGGAATGGAAGTTCTTCATGTAGAAGACGATGGTGTGCCTGTCGGGCGTCTCGACCTTCTCGACGTGGTTGAAATAGCCTTTCTGCTGCTTGGGGCTCGAGATCAGGCGCTTGAAGGAATAGGCCACGTCTTCCGAGGTGAGCTCGCGGCTCTGCATGACGCCGGGCTTGTCGGGGAACATGACGCCCTTGCGCAGCTTGATCTCGACTCTGAGCGGGTTCTCCTTCCACTCCCAGCTTTCCGCCAGCTCGCCCTTGATGGCGTCCTGCGGCAGGTAGCCGTCGGCGACGAAGGGGTGTTTGCCGCCTCGGCTCTTCGCCTTCGACAGGTCGCCCTGGAAGAGCTGTTCGAGATACTGCCCGGTGTCGTGGTTCAGCTTCCAGTTCCAGTCGTTGGGATCGAACGACAGCGCCGACAGGGTCACGTAGACCGTGCCGATCTCGAGCGTCCCGCCATATTGCGGCTTCTGGTCGTTGGCGAATACGCTTCCCGCGGCCAGGGACAAGGCCCCGGCGAGCAACGCTCCTTTCAGTGTCTTCATGCTGTTTTCCTCCCTGTTGTCGTTTTCTTCTTTCGTCTTCCTCCTCAGCGGCTTCCCCGCATGCGCGGATCGAGCAGATCGCGCAGGGCATCGCCGAACACGTTGATGGCATAGACCACGATGGTGATGCACAGGCCGGGCGCCAGCGCGAGCCACGGCGCCATGTACATGAAGGACCGGCCCGAACCCGACAGCATGCCGCCCCAGGTCGGCGCCGGCGGCGGCACGCCCAGCCCGAGGAAGGCGAGGCCGGATTCGGCCAGGATCACCGCGCCGACGCGCGTCGTGAAGAGCACGATCACCGGCGCCATGACGTTGGGCAGGATGTGCCGCCACAGGATGCGCGGCAGCGAGGCGCCGGTCGACTGCGCGGCGTGGACATAGGCGTTCTCGCGCACCGACAGCACGGCGCCGCGCACGATGCGGCTGCCGCCGATGCCGTAGAGCAGGCCCAGGATCACGATCACCGGCCCCATGCCGGGCCCAACCACCGAGACCACGACGATCAGGATGATGAGATCGGGGAAGCTCATCCAGGCATCGACGAAGCGCTGCAGCAGCATGTCGATCTTGCCGCCGAGATAGCCCGACAGGATGCCGATCAGGACCGAGACGACGGTCGCCAGCGCCGCCGCCGACAGGCCGATGATGACCGAGAGCTGCGCGCCGTAGAGACAGCGCGAGAGCATGTCGCGGCCGAGATTGTCGGTGCCCAGCCAGAACTGCGCGCCGGGCGGCTTCAGGCGGTTGATCGGGCTGATCTGGTTGTAGCCGTAGGGCGCCAGCAGGTCGGCGAAGACGCCGCAGAACAGGAAGAAGACGCAGACCACGAAGCCGAAGGCGCCGAGCGGCTTGTCGCGGAACAGCCGCGCCACGAAGTGCAGCGGGCCGGCGAGCGGCATGCGCCGCCGCGGCGCGCGGACGGGTTCGGCGACGGCGACCATCAGCGGTACCTCACCTTGGGATCGAGCAGCCCATAGCTGAGATCGACCAGCAGGTTGATCAGCACCACGACGACGCCCACGATCAGGAACACGCCGGTGATGATCGGATAGTCGCGCTGGCTCACCGCCTCGAGCAGCAGCAGGCCCATGCCGGGAATGACGAAGATCTGCTCCATGATCACCGCGCCGCCGACCAGCACGGGCGCCTGCAGGCCGACCAGGGTGACGACCGGGATCAGCGCGTTGCGCAGCGCGTGGCGCAGGATGGTCGTGCGCGTCGCCAGTCCCTTGGCCATGGCGGTGCGGATGTAGTCCTGGCGCATCACCTCGAGCATCATGGTGCGCGTAAGCCGCATGGTGACGGCCGAGAAGGACAGGCCCAGGATCAGCGCCGGGATCGCCATCTGCCCCAGGTTCTGCAGCGGATCCTCGCGGAACGACGTGTACTTCACCTCGGGCGACCAGCCCCACCAGATCGAGGGGAAGACCATGATCAGCGTGCCGATCCAGAAGCCGGGCAGCGCCAGCGCCAGGATGGCGAAGGAGCGCGTGACGTAGTCGCCGACCGTGTCCTGCCGGACCGCCGAATAGACGCCGATCGGGATGCCGGCGAGCAGCGCCACGACCAGCGCCATGATGCCGAGCTCGAAGGTGATGGGCAGGCGGTGCAGGATCTCCTCCATCACCGGCGTGCTCTGCCACAGCGAGTTGCCGAGGCTGCCGTCGAACAGGATGGCGCCCAGCCAGCGGAAGTACTGCGAAAACATCGGCTGGTCGAGGCCGAGTGCGGCCTCGAGCTGCTCGCGGCTCTTCTTGTCGGCGCCGATATCGTTGGACGACAGCATGAGGTCGATGACGTCGCCCGGGATCAGCCGCACCGTGACGAACACGATCAGGCTGGCGAAGATCAGCGTCGGGATCAGCGCCAGGACGCGGCGGATGATGTAGGCATGCATCAGCGACGGCCCTCCGCAACGACGACTCCGGCATCGGCCGGCTCGGCATAGAGCCGCGCCACCTCGGCGGCACGCCGCTCCAGCACCCGCCGGGCGTTGATCGAGCGCTTGTCGGTGACCTCGCCCGCCGCGGCCGAGGGCGGCTCGTCGAGCGGCAGCAGGCGCTGCACGCGGCTGCTCGATCCGCCCGTCGCGCCGTCCGGCCGGCCGTTGAAGGCGGCCAGCAGGCGGGCCAGCGCCGGCCGCCAGGCCGGCGTCCCGTCGACCAGCGCGCCCGCCTCGGCGCAGGCCTCCGGATCGAGCCAAACCAGCGCGCCGAGATACGGCCGGTCGGGGGCGGCGATCACGACGTCGCGCACATAGGGCTGCAGGGCGTCGATCAGCTGGGTGCGCAGCGTCGAGGCGCGCACCCAGGTGCCCGAGGCCAGCTTGAATTCCTCCGACAGCCGGCCGGCGAAGGCGATGCCGGCGACCGGATCGTCCGCGTCGACCCAGCGCGCGGCGTCGCCGGTGCGGAAGAAGCCTTCCTCGTCGAACGCCGCGGCCGTCGCCTCGGGATCGCGATGGTAGCCCGCCATGACATGCGGCCCCTTCACGCGCAGTTCGTAACGGTCACCGGCCGGAACGAGCTTGGCGAGCGCGTCGGGCGGCGGCAGGCCGAGCAGGCCCGAGCGGTCGACGTTCCAGTAGACCGCCAGGCCGACGCTGGTCGTCTCGGTCATGCCCCAGCCGGCGCCGAACGGCAGGCGCTCGCCGAGCTGGCCGGCGGCCAGCGCCTGCAGGCGGTCGAAGCTCTCCTGCGGCAGCAGCGCGCCGCCATAGCCCAGCCCGCGCATGTTCTTGAAGAACTTCGCGCGCAGATCCTCGTCCTTCTCGAGCGCAGCCAGCAGCAGCGGATAGGCCGCGGGCACGGTGGCGAAGCCCGACGGCGAGAGCTCGCGCAGGTTCTCCAGCGTCTCCTGGAAGCGGCCGGGCAGCGGGCGGCCGCCGTCGATGTAGAGCGTGCCGGCGGAACGGACGATGCCGTTGAGGTTGGAATTGCCGCCCCAGGTGTGGTGCCAGGGCAGCCAGTCGAGCGACACCGGCACGCGCTGCTCGTCGAGCGGCTCGCCCAGCGCGCGGTTCATCTCGGCGGCGGCGGCGAGGTTGCCGTGGGTGTTGAGCACGCCCTTGGGCGCACCACTGGAGCCCGACGTGAACAGGATCTTGGCCGGCGTCGCGGCATCGATGTGCAGGCGCCGTTCAGCGACCGCGGCGTCGATCGAGCCGCCGGACAGCGCCGCCAGGGCGAGCCCGCGCCGGCCGTCGGCCGTCACCAGCCGCGCGCCGCGCGCCGCGGCGCGATCGAGCGCGGCGCCATAGGCTGCCGAGTCCTGCGCGAAGACGAGGCCGGGTTCGACCACCGACAGGAAGAAGTCGAGGCGCGAGAGATCGCCCGACGGAGTGGCACCCGCGAGCGAGGCATTGGGCGAGATCGGCGCGACCAGCGCGCCGGCGCGCAGCGCGCCGAACGCGAACAGCGCGTTCTCGAGGCTGTTGTCGGAGAGGATGGCGACGGGCGCGCTGCCGGGACCGAAGCCCTGCGCGATCAGCCACGAAGCGATCGCGCCGGTGCGCGCCCACGCCTCGGCATAGGTGAGGCGCTGCCACGCGCGTTCGACGCCGCTGCCCGGACCGCGGCGCTCGGCCAGGAAGGTGACGTGCGGGCGGCGCTCGGCGGCGCGCTGCAGCAGGTCGATGACCAGCGGCAGCTCGGCAGGCAGCGCACGGCCGCTCGACAGGATGACTGTGCCATCGGCCCGTCGCTCGACCTCCGCCGCTGGCTTCGGACGATTGAGGACACGCATGGGCGCAACATGGCTCACGCGATCGATCCCTCCCGTGGGAACGCTGTACCGACCCGCTTGCCACGGGATTCGTTGATCGCAGGCTGCCGGTATTGCCGCCCGAACGCAAGCCCGACGGACGACTCAGCGTTGCATGGCTCAGCGTTGCCCCGTCACCGCTGCCCGCCGAGCAGGCGCCGCTTGAGCTCGCCGGCGATCAGCTCGTTGCTGAAGGCGGTGGGATGGCCGTCGTGCGGGATCAGCAGCTGCGCGACGTCGTATCCGCTGGTGAGCTGATCGACCGCGAGCAGCGGGATGCCGGCGTTGCGCAGCCGCACGAGCACGTCGACGAGCGTCGACTGCGCGAAGGCCGACTGGCCGTAGCCGGGACCGGACGTCTCGTCGGGCCACGAATAGATGACGAGCAGCGGCACGCCGAACTTCGCGCGCACGTCGCGCTGCAGGCGCTGCAGCAGCGCCACGAACAGATCGATCTGCTCGGCCTGGCGCTGCTTGCCGCCGATCGCGTCGACGAAGCCGAACTCCTGGCCCAGCAGATAGCGCAGGCCGGCGACGGGATGGTCCCAGCGATAGTCGTTGAACGAGCCGGTGTAGCGCAGCGCGCCATTCTCCAGCACGTAGCGCGGCGAGGTGCCGAGCCACGATCCGTCGCCGGTGACGCGCGCGAGCTGCGCCGGGATGATCCAGGTGACGACCGCCTTGACCGGCCGCGACGCATAGCGGTCGAGCAGCCCGCCCTCGACCATGCGCACGAGATGATTGGGCCCGTAGCCCGGCACGCCGAGATTGACGGCGCGCACCTTGAGATCGGCCGCCCTGGCGAACTGCGCGGCCAGCGCCTCGTCGTCGGCGAGGCCCTGCCCGAAGGTGAAGGAATCGCCGATGAACAGATAGGTGTCGGCCCCGTCGGGCGCCGGCGGCGTGACGCGGCCGGCCTCGGCGTCGAAATTGTAGGTGCGGCGGTAGATCAGCTCGGGCCCCCAGGTCGCGGTCGCGAGCACCGAGGTGTCGGGCAGCGGCCGGAAGCCGACGATCGGATTGGGCGGCGGCCAGTGCCGCGGTTCGGTGGTGCGCACCAGCCCGTGGCCCATGGCGGTCGGCGACAGCAGGCCGGCGAAGGCGTCGAGCAGCGCCAGGCTCAGCGCCACCGCCGACGCCACCAGCGCCCCGGTGCGCCAGCCGTTGCCGCGGAACGCCACGACGCCGGCGAGCCCCAGCACGACCGCCACGACGCACACCCACATCGCCGACGGCAGGGCGGCCGCGGCGACGGCAAGGACCACGAGCATCAGGGCTGCGAGCGATAGATTGCGACCGACGCCGGCCATTGACCTCGTGACACCTCCAGGGAGTAGGGTGGGATGTACGGGTTCGAAAGGAAAACTGCAATGAGCGGACGACTGCCGCTGCACGGGCTGCGCGTGCTCGATCTGGCGAGCTTCATCGCCGGCCCGGTGGCGACGACGGTGATGGGCGACTACGGCGCGGAGGTCATCAAGATCGAGCCGCCGGGCGAAGGCGATCCGCAGCGCAAGCTGGGCCAGGCGCATTCCGTGCCGCAGCATCCGGTCAATTTCTGCTGGCACATGACCAACCGCAACAAGCGCGCCATCACGCTCGACCTGAAGAGCGGCGACGGCCGCGCGGTCTTCGACCGGCTGGTCGCGACGGCCGACGTCATGGTGGTGAACTTCCCGCTCAAGGTGCGGGCCCGTTTGCGCATGCGCTATGCCGATGTCGCGCCGCTCAATCCGCGGCTGATCTATGCCTCGATGACCGGCTACGGCGAGGCCGGGCCGGACGCCGACCAGCCGGGCTTCGATTCGACGGCCTTCTTCGCCCGCTCCGGCCTGCTCGACGGGCTGACCCATGCCGGCGGCCCGCCGGCCTTCTCCCTGCCGGCGCAGGGCGACCAGATGGCCGGCATGAACCTGTTCGCCGCCATCACCATGGCGCTGCTGCACCGCGAGCGCACCGGCCAGGGCAGCGAGGTCGCGACGTCGCTGCACGCCTCCGGCCTGTGGTCGAACGCCATCCTGGCGCAGGGCGCCCTGCTCGGCGCCTACGTGGCGCCGCGGCCGCCGCGCACCCAGCCGCGCAGCGCGCTGGCCAACCAGTACCGCACGGCGGACAGTCGCTGGATCCAGCTCACCATCGTGCGCGAGGACAAGCTGTGGCCCGAGCTGTGCCAGGCGATGGAGCGCCGCGACCTGCTCGACGACGCGCGCTTCGCGACGACGGACAGCCGGCGCGCCCATGCGACCGAGCTGGCGGCCATCCTCGATCCGGTGTTCGCGGCGCGGCCGTGGCCGGAATGGCGCGAGCGCCTGCGCCGGCACGAGATCACCTTCGGCCTGCTCGGCGTGGTGCGCGACGTGCCCGACGATCACCAGGCGGTGGCCAACGGCACGATCGTCGAGACGGCGCATCCCGACATGCCGCGCACCATCAGCGCCCCGATCCGCCTCTCCTTCGCGCCGCAGCCCGTGACGCCCGGCCCCGCTCCCGAGTTCGGCCAGCACACCGACGAGCTGCTGGCCGAGCTGGGCTACGGCAGCGACGAGATCGACCGCCTGCGCAAGGCCGGCGCGGTGGGCTGATCGGCAGCCCGTCATGCGGCCGCAAGGTCTCTCCGCTGCGCCTCGCTGCGCGAGGCTCCGGTCGAGACGACGGAGTCCGGGAGTCGTCACGGCGGACGGCCGGCGTCATGACGGGTTGTCGAGGCTGAAGACGCCGGTGTTCTCGTCGTAGGCGAAGACCTCGCCGAAGCGGGCCCAGCCGGTGACGGCGCGCAGCGTCTGGTCGGCGAACTGCTCGGACATGTGGTCCTCGAGCTCGTCGCGGAAGCGGCTGGCCGGCGCAGCGTGGCTGGCGCGCTCGTCGAGCACGCGCCTGATGTGGCCGGCGAGCGGCACGTGGGCCAGCAGGTGCTGGGCGAACTGCTTCTTGCGGTCGTCGGGTCCGAGATCGACGAAGTGGCGGCCGGCGTCGGTCAGGCGGATGTCGCCCTCGGCGAGGTCGGCGAGGCGCAGCAGGTGCAGCGTCTCGGCCACCGGGAACAGGTCGTCGATCTCCATCTGCAGCGAGGCCGCCAGCTCGGGCAGGTCGGCGCGGCCGCCATAGGGCGGGCCGGCGATGGCCTCGAGCAGGCCGGCCAGCAGGTTGGGCGAGACGCGCGGCAGCTGCAGCGAGATGCCGCTGCCGGCGAAGCCGACGTGATGGCGGTCGCCGCCCGGCCCGATGCCGGACGGCCGCGCCGTCATCAGCGCGTAGATGTCGTCGACCATCTGGCGGAAGGCCGGGTCGAGGCGGTTGCGCGGCTGCGGCAGGGTGACGGGGATCTCGGCGGCGATGCGGCCGGGGTTGGAGGCCAGCACGACGATGCGGTCGCTCATCAGCACCGCCTCCTCGATGTTGTGCGTCACCAGCAGGATCGAGGAGATCGGCATGCGCCCCTCGTGCCACAGGTCGAGCAGATCGGTGCGCAGCGTCTCGGCGGTCAGCACGTCGAGCGCGGAGAACGGCTCGTCCATCAGCAGCAGCTTGGGATGCACGACCAGCGCGCGCGCCAGCCCGACGCGCTGGCGCATGCCGCCCGACAGCTCCTTCGGATAGGCGCTCTCGTAGCCGTCGAGGCCGATCAGGTCGATCGCCGCCAGCGCCAGCCGGCGCCGCTCGGCCGGCGCCACGCCCTGCGCCTCCAGCCCGATCTCGACGTTCTGCTGCACGGTGAGCCAGGGGAACAGCGCGAAGGTCTGGAACACCATCGCGACCTCGGGCGCCGGCCCGCTCACCGCATGGCCGGCGATCGTCACGCGGCCTTCGCTGGCCGGCATCAGGCCGGCGATGATGCGCAGCAGCGAGGACTTGCCGCAGCCCGAGCGGCCGAGCAGCGACACGATCTCGCGCGAGCGGATCTGCAGGCTGATGCCGTCGAGCACCAGCAGGTCCTCGCCGCTGCCCTTGGGGTAGCGCTGGCGGACATGGTCGACGTCGACGAGCGTATCCAGAACGGGGACATCCTTGACGAGCGTATCCGGCGGAGCCATGGCGCGATCTCTTCAGTTGATGCGGAAGCGGCGCTCGGCGAGCGCATAGAGCGGCCGCCAGACCACGCGGTTGGTGGCGATCACCAGCACCGACATGACGGCGATGCCCAGCACGACGCGCGGATAGTCGCCGGCGGTGGTCGCCTTGGCGATGTAGGCGCCGAGCCCGGCCGCCTCCAGCGTCGTGCTGCCCCAGCTCGCGACCTCGGCCACGATGCTGGCGTTCCACGAGCCGCCCGAGGCGGTGAGCGCGCCGGTGACGTAGTACGGCAGGATGCCGGGCACGATGACCTTGCGCCACCACTGCCAGGAGCGCAGCCGGAACAGCGCCGCGGCCTCGCGCATGTCGGTCGGGAAGGCGCTGGCGCCGGCGATGACGTTGAACAGGATGTACCACTGGGTGCCCAGGATCATCAGCGGGCTCAGCCAGATGTCGGGGTTCAGCTGCCAGTGCACGATCGCCACGACGGCGATGGGGAACAGCACGTTGGCCGGGAAGGCGGCGAGGAACTGGGCCACCGGCTGGACCTTGGTGGCGACGGCGGGCCGCAGGCCGATCCAGACGCCGATCGGCACCCACACCAGGCTGGCCAGCGCGATCAGCACCAGCACGCGCAGCAGGGTGTAGAAGCCGAGCTCGCTCGCCTGCAGCACGTCCGCCCAGCCCAGCTCGGCCTGCACGAACTGCACGATGCGCCAGACCGACCACGCCACCGCCAGCAGGACGACGGCCAGCCACAGCCCGTCGAGCACGCGGCTGAAGACCGGCGGCAGGCGGAAGGACACGCGGCGGCGGCGCGGCAGGGCGGCCGTGGCGCGCGCCTGGGCGACACCCGAGGCGGCCCCCATGAGCGCGGTCAGCCGGCCGAGCAGGCGGGTGCGGCGCCACAGGTCGTAGACCCAGGAGCGCGGCCGCTGGCGCGCCGCGGTCTGCTCGAAGCGGAACTTGTCGGCCCAGGCGACGATCGGGCGGAAGATGAGCTGGTCGTAGGCCAGGATGACGACCGCCATGGCGCCGACCGCCAGCAGCACGGCGTTGACGTCGCGCGCATCGATGGCGGCGGCCAGCCACGAGCCGATGCCCGGCAGGTTGACGGTGGTGTTGCCGACCGTGATGGCCTCGGACGCGACGACGAAGAACCAGCCGCCCGACATCGACATCATGGTGTTCCAGATCAGGCCGGGCGCGGCGAACGGCGCTTCGAGCCGCCAGAAGCGCCGCCAGGGCGAGAGCTGGAAGTGGCGCGAGACCTCGTCGAGGTCGGACGGCACGGTGCGCAGCGACTGGTAGAAGCTGAAGGCCATGTTCCAGGCCTGGCTGGTGAAGATGGCGAAGATCGCCGCGCACTCGGCGCCGAGCTGGCTGCCCGGGAAGAGATTGAGGAAGAAGACGACGGTGAAGGTGAGGAAGCCCAGCACCGGCACCGACTGCAGGATGTCGAGCGCGGGGATGATCACCAGCTCGGCGCGCTTGCTCTTGGCCGCCAGGGTGGCGATCACGAAGGTGAAGAGCAGCGAGCACAGGATGGCCGCGAACATGCGCAGCACGGTGCGCAGGGCGTATTCGGGCAGGTATGCGGGATCGAGCGAGACCGGCGCGGTGCCGAGCTGGGAGAGCGGCCGCGCCATCTCGTGGGCGCCGTGCGCCAGCATGACGAACCCCGCCCCTACCAGGATGAAGATCGCCAGGTCGTAGAGGTTGGGCCGCAGCCCCTCGCTGCGCAGCGACAGCAGGGGTGCCCGGTGCAGTTTCTCGACGTCACGTGCCATGGGGAACCTTTCGGGCAGGAGGCATGACAAATCCAGATGACGCGGCCGTGACGCCGGGATGGTTTTCGCAGTCATCGTAGCCGATCCGGCCTCGCGCGGGGCGACGGGGGGAAGTTTTCCGGATCCGGCGGCTGGTGGTTGAGGCAAGGTCTCTCCACTCCGCTGCGCTCCGGTCGAGACGACGGAGGGAGATGCCCGTCGTCTCGACCAAGGCCCGCAGGGCCGCGTGGAGAGACCTTGCTTCGACGATCCGGCGGCTGGTGGTTGAGGCGAGGTCTCTCCACTCCGCTGCGCTCCAGTCGAGACGACGGAGGAAGGGAGCGATCGTCGCCTCGATGATCCGGCGGCTGGTCGTCGAGGCGAGGTCTCTCCGCTCCGCTTCGCTCCGGTCGAGACGACGGAAAAAAGTTCGTCGTCTCGACCAAGGCCCGCAGGGCCG
>QFCS01000524.1_pt1 | contig 51891 bp, 57 predicted proteins | sample 3576561 | NCBI WGS metagenome assembly QFCS01 | reverse complement strand
GGGCTGGTGGGAGGGCAACTGGCGGAACAGTCGCGGCAGCCCGCGCTGGCACTGGCCCGCTATGGCATGGCCCGGCAAGGCGCGCTGGACGCCCGAGATGCCGCCACCTATCTCGTGGCCTCGGTGCAGTCCTCCATGCTGATGGAACAGCAGGGCCAGGTGGGTGACGCCTATGCGCGCCTGGCCTCGGCCTGGGTGACGCTAGGCGACCTGCTGGGCCGCGACACCGCAGCCGCGATGCTGCGACCGGCCATGAAAGACCTGCGCGACCGGCTGGGCCTCGAAGAATTCCGGCGCGTGCGCGAGGCCTATGCCGAGCGGCGGCGGAGGCATTGAAACACCCCCCTGCGCCGCTTTGCACTAGACCGCCGTGCGCCCCAGCGGCGCCTCCCTGAAGCTCACGCTCTGCGGCCGCTTGTAGCGTGCCAGCCGCTGCTCCACGAACGCGATCAATGCGGCCTCGGTGGTGTTCATGCCCGGCTTCAGTGCGCAGGCCGCGTGCACGGCTTCGCCCCATTTCTCGTCGGGCCGTCCGAACACGAAGGCTTCGGCCACGGCAGGGTGTTCGAGCAGCACCTGTTCCACCTCGGCCGGGTAGACGTTCTCACCGCCGGTCTTGATGAGTTGCTTCTGCGCGGTGCGGCCTGCGAACCACAGCCAGCCTTCGTCGTCGATACGGCCGAGGTCACCGGTGCGGTGCCAGGGGTCGGCGGGCTTGAAGGGGCGCTTCGCTTCCGCGTCCCAGTAGCCGAGAAACACCGTGGGGCCCTGCACGGCGATCTCGCCTTCCACGTTCGCTGCCACGGGCTGGCCCGCCGCGTCCTGGATGCGCACCTGCGACGGCGGCACGGCGCGACCCGCCGCGCCCGGACGCTCGCGCTGCAGGCCCAGGCACACCATGCTCGACACCTCGGCCTGGCCGTAGGCGGACCAGAACCCCGCCGAGGGACACAGCGCGGCCAGTCGCTCCTGCACCGCCGGGGGTTCCAGCCCCATGCCGATGCGCAGGCTTGCCAGTGTGGCGCCTCCGGCCCGGGCCGCGTCGAGCATGGCACCGAGCATCGGTGCGAACGTCGCGCTCACGGTGATGTGGTGCCGGTCCACCGCGGCCACGGCGGCGGCTGGATCGAAGCGTGGCAGCAGCACGCACGCCCCTCCCGCCGCCAGCAACGCGAGCGAGAGGCCGATGCCCGCCGCGTGGAAGAGCGGCAGCACGCCGAGCCAGCGGTCGTCGGTGCCGAGCGACCATACCTGCCCGATCTGTTGCGCCGACGCCGTGAGCTGCGACTGCGCCAGCACGGCGCCGCGCGCGTGGCCTTGCACGGCGGCGGTGTAGAGCATGAGCACGCCGCTTTCGGGCGTGTCCTGCCGTGGCACGGGTTCGGCGACACCCGGGCCGGCCACCGCGAGCGACGGCCAGACGGCGGTGTCCAGCACCAGCGTGCGCACACCAGGCATGCCCTCGGGCCAGGCGGCGCCCCACAGCGCGGTGCAGGCGGTGTCGACGATGACCAGTGAGGGCGACGCATCGCGCGATTGCCGGGCCACCTCGGCGGGCGAGAGGCGCAGGTTCAGCGGCACCAGCATCGCGCCCCGCCAGGCCGCCGCGCCCAGCAGCACCAGCACTTCGGTGCGGTTGCCGGCCACGATCACGATGCGGTCGCCGCCGCTCACGCCGAGGGCCGCGAGCGCGGCGGCCTGGCGCTGCACGGCCTCGTACAGCATGGCGTGGGTATGGGTGTCGTCGTCCAGGATCACGGCAGCACGGTCGGCGTGGGCCACGGCGTTGTGGGCAAGAAGATCGATCAGCGTGGGCAGGGCGGAGGTCATGGAGTGGTCCTGGGAAAACGCGAAGGGCCGGCTGCGCCCAGTGTGTGACTGCGCTGGCGCGCCAGATCGTGTTCGCAGGCCAGTTCGTCCACCAGCGCGGCCACGGGTTGCACGGCGTGCACGCCCGAGACCGAATGGCCGGCGCTGAAGAGTTCGGTCCAGCGGCGTGGGTGATGGGCCTCGCGGGTGCCGTACAGCTCGGCATTGCCGGCCCGCAGCGCGTCGGCGTCGAGCGCGCCGGGGTCCAGGCCGGCGGCGACGAGGGAGGGGCGCAGCCAGTTCACCGGCAGGCCAGTGAAAGCGCTGGACGAGACGATGTCGTCGCAGGTGGCGTCCACCACCATGCGCCGGTGTGCGTCGCTGGCCAGGCTTTCGTGGGTGGCGATGAAACGCGTGCCCATGTAGCCGAGGTCGGCGCCCAGCACCTGTGCCGCCCACAGCGCATGGCCATCGGCCAGGCCACCGGCCACGATGAGCGGGCCCTCGAACAGCGGGCGCACCGCGCGCACGCCCGCGAAGGGGCTGAGCCAGCCGCTCTGCCCACCCGCACCCGCGCACAGCAGCACCAGACCGTCCACACCCGCCGCGAGCGCCTTCTCGGCGTGCGCGAGTGTGGCCACGTCGGCGAAGACGCGGCAGCCCGCGTCGTGCAGCGGGCCCACGAGTGCGGCGGGTGAGCCCACACTGGTGATGACGAGTTCGACCTTCTCGCGGACCACGCAGGCCAGATCGTCCGCGAGCGTGGCGCTGCGCACGATCAGGTTCACCGCGAAGGGGGCGGCGCTCGCGGTGTCACCGATGGCGCGGCGGATCTCGCCGATCCACGCTTGCAGCTCACCATGCTGCTGGCAGTTGGCGGCGGGAAACGCGCCGATCACGCCGGCGCGGCACGCCGCGACCACCAGCGCCGGCCCGCTCACGTGCAGCATGGGTGCGGCGATCAGCGGCAGCCGCAGGCGCGTGCGCCATTCGGGCGGCAGGGCCATGGTGGTTCAGCGGCCGGTGAACACCGGCTTGCGCTTGGCGACGAAAGCCGAGGTGCCTTCGCGCGCGTCAGCGGTGCGGGCACAGGCCTTGAGCAGTTGCTGTTCCAGCGACAGGTAGGCCTGCAGCGAGAGCGAGGGGCCTTCGAGTGCGAGCCGCTTCATGGCGGCCAGCGAGGCCGGTGCCGAGGCGCACAGCCGCGCCACCAGCGCCTGCGCGGCGGCATCGAGTCCGGCCGCAGGGTGCACCTGGTCCACCGCGCCCGCCGCCAGGCATTGCTCGGCGCTGATCGCATCGCTGAGCATCAGCCACTGCTGCGCGCGCACCGCGCCCACGCGGCGCGAGAGGAAGTAGGACGCACCCACATCGGGCGAGAGCCCGATGGCGGCGTAGCCCGTGCGCAGCTTCATGGTGTCGCTGGCGAGCACAAAGTCGCCGCACAGCGCCAGGCCCACACCGGCCCCACCCACCGGCCCGCCCACCACGGTGACGATGGGGCAGGGGGCCTGCGCGAGCTGCAGGTAGCCGGGCAGCAGCTCGTCGAGGATCTCGTCGACCAGGTCGTCCAGCCTGTCGCCAGCCTTCACGAATTCGCGGATGTCGCCGCCCGCGCAGAAGATCGGCCCGCGTGCCTCGATCACGATGACGCGCGGCTGGCCGGCCAGCACCTCCGTGATCGCCTTCACCAGCGCCGGCGCATTCGACGGCCCCAGTGCGTTGTTGTGTTCGGGGCGGTTGAGCACGATGCGGCCCACACCTTGCCCATCCACGTCCCATTCGATGCCGTTCATGTTGTTCATGCTGCTTTCTCGGTTGCCTGAAGTGCCATGGCCAGGATGGATGCCGCCGAAGGCGACGCGGGGGTGGGCGTCAGCCCAGCCACCTTTTCCGTCGACGGTAATGTTTGACTTCACGGTAGTTCTTCCGCTCACCGCTCGCCTGGTTGCCCAGGTAGAACTCCTGGATGTCTTCGTTGGCGCGCAGCTCGGCGGCCGTGCCTTCCAGCACCACGCGGCCGTTCTCCAGGATGTAGCCGTGGTCGGCCAGCTCCAGTGCAGCCTGGGCGTGCTGCTCCACGATGAGCAGCGACACGCCTTCTGCGCGCAGCTTGCCGAGCAGGTCGAAGATCTCCTTCACCATCAGCGGCGCGAGGCCGAGGGAGGGCTCGTCGATCATCAGCAACCGGGGCCTGGCCATCATGGCGCGGCCGATCAGCAGCAGTTGCTGCTCGCCACCCGAGAGGTAGCCGGCGGTGCGCGTGCGCAGCTCGGCCAGGCGCGGGATCAGGCCGTATACCCGCTCCAGGCCCTGCTTCACGTCGGCCATGCGCGTGAGGCGGTGGCCGCCCACCACGAGGTTCTGCTCCGCGGTCATGTGGCGCAGCACCTTGCGCCCCTCGACCACGTGCACCACGCCCTCGGCCACCATCTGCTCGGCAGAGACGCCGGTGATGTCCTTGCCCAGCATGCGCACGTTGCCCGACGCCACGCGGCCTTCCTCCACGTCGAGCATGCCGGAGATGGTCTTGAGGGTGGTGCTCTTGCCGGCCCCGTTGGGGCCGAGCAGCACCGTGCATCCCCCCGACGCCACCTGCAGCGTGATGCCCTTCAGCGAAAGGATCACGTCGGCGTACAGCACCTCGACGTTGTTCAGAGCGATCAGCGGTTCGGACACGGCGTTGCTCACTTCGCTGCTCCGCTTACCACTTGGCCAGCTTGGGCACCGGCACGCCCTTGGCCACCGTGGTCAGCTTGCCGCCCACCACCTGGCCGATGTTCACGCGCGGGTCCTTGGTGGGGAAGGGCGCCTCGACGGAAAAGTCGATGTCGCCACCGCCGGTGAAGCCGTAGAAGTCTTTCGCGGGGAAGTGCGTTTCGATCAGCGTGTTGTAGAGCATCTCGCCGGTGAGCTTGTCGCCACCGTGCTTCTTCGCGGCGGCTTCCACCACGCGCACCATCACGAGCGCCTGGCTCATGCCGATGGTGGTGATCGAGTGCCACGGTGCCTTCAGGCCGTAGCGGGCCACCAGCATGTCGTAGAACTGCTTGGCCTCGGAAGCCTCCTCGGTGGCGATCACGCCCGCGTGCACCTCGTAGTCACCGTTCATGGCTTCCATGCTGCCCACCAGCTTCTGCAGCATCGCGGGCGAGTTCTGGATGCTGTAGGCGATGGGCACGTTCTTGCCCAGGGCCTGCATCGCGCGCTTCACGGCCACGGCCTGCTGGATGTTGGTGGGCACCAGCACCAGCTCGGCACCGGCGTTGAGCACGCGGCGCAGCTGCAGCGTCACGTCGGCGGGCTGCGGTTCCACGTAGACCATTTCCACCAGGTTCACGATCGACGGGTTGGCCTTGGCGTAGGCGGTCACGCCCTTGCCCAGATCGGCGAAGGTGGGCGAGGCTTCGGTGGTGAACATGGCCACCTTGACCGGGCGCGTGCCGCCGGCCTTGTTCTTCTGGAACCATTCGACGAAGCCGGTGACCTCATGCACGAAGGTGGGCCGCGTGGCCATCACCCACTGGTTGGGGCGCCAGCCGAAACCGGTGGCCGCCGAGCCCAGGATCATCGGCACCTTGTCGGTGGGCAGGCGCTGCTGCAGCGCCGAGGTGTCGGGGCCGCCGAGCGACAGGCCGATCACCGGTTTGGTGGCCAGCACGCCGGGCCACAGGCTGGCGGTCTGCGCGGTGTCGTAGCGCGTGTCGTAGGTCTTGAGCTCCAGCTTCACGTTGAGCTTGCTGCCCACCTCGGCGTTCCACCAGGCCACCACACCGTCGCGGCCCGGGCCCAGCATGGGCATGATGGCCGCGAACGGACCGGAGTAGTCGGACAGCGCGGGCACCTGGTACACCGTCTGAGCGGTCGCCGGCGACAGGGCCGAGGTGGCGGCTCCCGCCACGATGGCGGCACGGGCCGCCCAGTTCTTCAGTGCGTTCATGAGGTCTCCTGGTTGGAATGGATGGCTGCGGAAAAATCGGTCACCACTTGGCGAGCTGCGGCACCGGCACACCCTTGGCCACGGTGACCAGCTTGCCGCCGACCACCTGGCCGATGTTGATGCGGGGGTCTTTGGTGGGGAAGGGCGCCTCGACCGAGAAGTCGAGATCGCCGCCTGTGAGGCCGAAGAAGTCCTTCGCAGGGAAGGTCGTCTCCAGCATGGCGCTGTGGATGTGCTCGCCGGCGAGCTTGTCGGGGCCGTGCTTCTTAGCGGCCACCTCCACCGCGCGCAGTGCGAGCAGCGTCTGCGTCATGCCCAGCGAGGTGATGGCGTGCCAGGGCACCTTCATGCCGTGCTTCGCCACCAGCATGTCGTAGAACTTCTTCGCGTCGTTCTCTTCGTCGCTGGTGATCACGCCGCCGTGCATCTCGTAGTCACCTTCCATGGCCGCCATGCTGCCCACCAGCTTCTGCAGCATGCCGGGCGAGTTCTGCAGGCCGTGCACGATGGGGACGTTCTTGCCCAGTGCCTGCATGGCGCGCTTCACGGCCACGGCCTGCTGGATGTTGGTGGGCACGAGGATGACCTCGGCGCCCGCGTTGAGCACGCGGCGCAGCTGCAGCGTCACGTCGGTGGGCTGCACGTCCACGAACACCATCTCGACCAGGTTCACCACGTTCGGCTTCGCCTTGGCGTAGGCGGCCACGCCCTTGGCCATGTCGGCGAAGCTGGGCGAGGCCTCGGTGGTGAACATCGCGGCCTTGAGCGGGCGGCCCGGCGTCTTCGTCTTCTGGTACCACTCGATGAAGCCGGCGATCTCGTGCACGAAGGTGGGCCGTGGCGTGAGCACCCACTGGTTGGGGCGCCAGCCCGAGCCGTTGGCCGCCGAGCCCGAGATCATCACCACCTTGTCGGTGGGCAGGCGCTGCTGCAGGGCGGCGGTGTCCGGCCCGCCGGCGGAAAGGCCCACCAGCGGTTTCGTGGCCAGCACGCCGGGCCACAGGCTGGCGGTCTGCGCGGCGTCGTAGCGCGTGTCGTAGCTTTTCAACTCGACCTTCACACCCATCTTCGCGCCCACCTCGGTGTTCCACCAGGTGGCCACCGCTTCCCGGCCGCCAGCCATCATCGGCATGATGGACGAGAACGGCCCGGAGAAGTCCGACATGGCCGGGACCTGGTACACGGTCTGTGCGGTGGAGGGCAGGGCGGCCGATACGAGCAGGCCCGCCAGGGTGGCGGTTCGCACCGCCCAGCTTCTCAGGGTTCGCATGTTGTCTCCTTGTTGTCGTGATGGGTGCCGCCCCTGGCGGTCAGTACGGGAACGGCCAGAGTCGGTACGCTTTCTTCGAGATGTTGATGCGGTGCATGACGCCCTTCGGCTCGAAGAGCAGGAAGAGGATGATCACGGTGCCCAGCAGCACGTTCATGGCGGCGAAGACGAAGTCCTGCCCCACCGCGGGCACCCACTGGATGACGCTCGGGCCCAGGCTGGTCACGCCTTCGCGGGCCAGCTGGATCAGCACCGTGCCGATGAGGGCACCGACGATGGAGCCCAGGCCGCCGACGATCATCATCGCGATCATCCAGATGGCGTTGAACAGCGTGAACTGCTCCACCGACACGTGCCGCAGCGCCACCACCCACAGGCCGCCGGCCACGCCGGCGTAGAACGCACTCACCAGGAACGCGCGCGCCTTGGTGGCGGCCACGGGAATGCCCATCATCCCGGCGGCCACGTCGTCGTCGCGCACCGCCTCGAAGCTGCGGCCGTGGCGCGAGCGCACGATGCCGAAGGCCCCGGCGGTCATCACCACCAGCACGATGAACGAGAACCAGTAGATCGCGCGGTCGTTGTTGAGCGAGATGCCGAAGGTGGTGGCCGATTCGACATGCAGGCCACCCGCACCCCCCAGCCAGGCCTGCGGCAGGTTGAGCACCAGGAAGTGGAACAGCGCCTGCGCCGCGATGGTGGTGAGGGCGAGGTAGAAGCCCTTGATGCGCGCGGCGGTGAGGCCGAACATCACGCCGAACAGCGCCGCACCCATGCCACCGATGAGCAGGGCGGCGAGCGCGTCCCACCCGGCCGACATGGCCAGGGCCGCACCGTAGGCGCCCACGCCCATGAAGGCCGACTGCCCGAGGTTGATCTGGCCCGCGTAGCCCGTGCAGATCTGCAGGCCGATCACCGCCACCGCGGTGATGAAGGTGGTGTAGCCGATGCTGATCCAGCGGTCCGACGCCCACCAGGGCGCGGTGGCCAGCACGAACAGCAGCGCGATGAGGCAGGCCCATTGCGGGCGCGTGCGGATCAGCGAGCGGTCGCCCGCGTGGCTGGTGAAGAAAATGCCGGACGGGTCCATCACACACGCTCCACGTGGCGCCAGCCGAACAGGCCGGTGGGTCGCACCAGCAGGATCAGCAGCATGAAAACAAAGGGCACGATGGACGAGGCGGAGCCGCCAATCGCGGGGTCGACGTAGGCCGCCACGAGCGCCTGCACGATGCCGACGATGGCGCCCGCGAGGATGAGGCCACCGATGGATTCCAGCCCGGCGAGCAGGGCGACCGGCAGCGCGGCCAGGGCCACGTCGGCGGTGCCCACGGTGAGCGAGCGGCCGCTGAGCAGCACGATGGCGCCGGCGGTGGCGATGACCGAACCCATCATCCAGGCCAGCGTGACCGCGCGCTTGACCGAGATGCCGAGCGAGATGGCCGTGGTCGGTTCCTCGGCCACGGCGGTGAGCGTGAGGCCGGCGCGGGTGCGGTTGAAGAACCACGACATGCCCATGGTGACCACCAGTGTGAGCACGGCACCGATCACCAGCGAGGACGGGAAGATCATGTCGCCGACGATGAAGGGCGCGGGTGGCAGCAGCACAGGGAACTGGCGGTCGGCCGCACCCCACACCACGAGCACGATGCCGCGGATCAGGATCACCAGGCCGATGGTCACCATCACCATGGAGAACACCGACTCGCCAACCAGCCGTTCGAAGAACAGGCGCTCGATGAGCCAGCCGTAGATCAGCGCGCAGACGAAGGCCAGCGGAATCGACAGCCAGGGCGAGAGGTTCGCGCCCAGCGTGAGCGTCCACACCGCGTAGGCACCGAGCATCATCAGCTCGCCCTGCGCGAAGTTGAACACCTTGCTGGCGCGGTAGATCACCATGAAACCCAGCGCCAGCAGGGCGTAGATCTGGCCTTGCAGGAACCCGTTGAGGAGGTAGTTGAAGAAGTCGATCATGGGTTCAGGTCTCCATGGCAGCGGAGGTGGGCACGCGCCCGGTGGTGACGTCGGCGCGCAGCACGCCGGCGCGGCCGTCCTGGTAGCGCACGGGGATCTCGATCGTCGCCGCGGGGCGGCCGGTGTACATCGCGTCGATGAGCACGCCGTAGCGCTGTTCGATGAAGTCGCGCTTGAGCTTGCGGGTGCGGGTGAGTTCACCCTCGTCGGCGTCCAGCTCCTTGGGCAGGTTCACGAAGTGCGTGAGCCGGGCCGCCTCGGGCAGGGCCTGGTTGACGCTGGCGATCTCGCGCGCCACCTGGGCCAGCACCTCGGGGCGCTGCGACAGGTCGGTGAAGGTGGTGAACGACACGCCGTTGCGCTCGGCCCAGCGCCCGAACACCTCACCGTCGATGTTGACCAGCGCCGTGACGCGCTCGCGTGTCGCGTCGCCGACCACCATCACCTCGCGGATGTAAGGCGAGAAGCGCAGCCGCACCTCGATGAACTGCTTGGAGAACAGGTGCCCGCCCTTCAGGCGGCTCATGTGCTCCACGCGGTCGTAGTAGACGAGCTCGCCGGTGCCCGGTCCCAGGCCCACCGCGTCGCCGGTCTGGAACCAGTCGCCGTTCATCTTTTCAGCGGTCTTCTCGGGCTTGCCCCAGTAGCCGGCGAAGCCCGCGCCGCCGCGCACTTCCAGGCCGCTGTCTTCGGCCACGCGCCATTCCATCGGCACGCCCCAGGCGCTGGCCATGGCCACGGTCTCGCCGATGGTTTCGGCGTTGACGCGCGCGCCCTGGTGCACCGTGATCAGGCCGAACTCGCTGCAGCCGTACACGTTGCGCAGCATCACGCCCATGGCCGCGAACAGGCGGAAGATGTCGGGCGCCACCGCCGCGCCGCCGGTGAAGGCGATGCGCGAGCGCTTGAGGCCGAGCTGCTCGCGCAGCGGGCGCAGCACCAGCGCATCGGCCACGGGCAGCAGGGCGCGCACCCACCACGAACGTGCGCGGGTGTCCATCTGGTCCGCGCGGGCCAGGCGCCCGATGCGCAACCCCCAGTCCACCACCTTCTGCCGCCAGGGCGGGGCATCGAGCATGCGGGCGTGCACGCGCGCGGCCAGGCTTTCCCATTGGCGCGGTCCGAAGAACACCATCTCGCAGGCCAGTTCGCGGATGGCTTCCTGGATCTGGTCCGGCCGTTCCGCGAAGCTCACGCGCAGCGGCCGCATCAGGCCCATGGTCACGCCCACCCACTGCTCGGTGGCCCAGGAGAGCGGGATGTACGAGAGGTACTCGCCGCCTTCGGGTACATGCATCGAACGCGCGATCAGGTCGGCGTTGTGCATGAGCGAGGCGTGCGTGGTGATCACGCCCTTGGGCACGCCGGTGGTGCCCGAGGTGTAGGACAGCACGGCGATGTCGTTGCTCTGGCCCTGCGCCACGGACTGATCGAACCAGGCGGCATCGGCGGGCTGCACGTCGTGCTGCGCGGTGCGGAAAACATCCCAGCCGAGCAGGCCCTCGTTCCGGTACGACCACAGGCCACCCGACTCCCACCACACCACGGTCTGCAGGTCGGCGTGGCGCGCCATCACGGGCAGCACCTTGTCGACCTGTTCCTGGTCTTCGGCAAACACGCACACCGCATGCGAATCGCCGACGATGTAGTCCACCTCGGCCTCGGACGCGTCGGGGTAGAGCGCCACCACCTTGGCGCCCACCGCCATGGCGGCCCACTCGGCCCAGTAGAGCTCGGGCCGGTTCTCGCTCAGCAGCACCACGGTCTGGCCGCGCTGCACACCGCGTGCGCGCAGGCCCAGCGCCAGCGCACGCACTTCGTCGCGCACGTCGGTCCAGCTGAACTCCTTCCACACCCCTTCGCGCTTGTGGCGCTGTGCCACTTCGCCGCCACGCGTGGCGGCGTTGTGCACCAGCCATTGCGCGAGGGTTTGCGGGGTCTTGTTGTGCGCGGCGCTCATGCGATCCGGCGCCGGGCCGCCCCAAGCCGGATCAGCCCCCCTGGGGGGCAGCGACTCGCGCAGCGATGGAGCGTGGGGGTTCATTGGTGTCCTCCCAGATAGGCGGAGATCACGTGTTCGTCCTTCTGCACGGCGGCGGGCGTGGCGTCGGCGATCTTGCGGCCGAAGTTCAGCACGATCACGCGGTCGGCGATGTCCATCACCACGCCCATGTCGTGCTCCACCAGCACCACCGGGATCTTTCGCGATTCGCGGATGTCGAGGATGAAGCGCGCCAGGTCTTCCTTCTCTTCGGTGTTCATGCCGGCCATGGGCTCGTCCAGCAGCAGCATGCGCGGCTCCATCGCCAGCGCGCGGCCCAGGTCCACGCGCTTGCGCATGCCATAGCCGAGTGTGCCCACCGGGTGGTGGCGCAGATGTTCGAGTTCCAGGAAACCCAGGATCTCTTCGGCCACGGCGCGCTGCGCCACCTCTTCGCGGTGCGCGAAGGGGTAGTAGAAGAAGGCGGTGGTCAGCGTGCTCTTCATGTGCATGTAGCGGCCGACGAGGATGTTGTCGAGCACGCTCATGTGCGGCAGCAGGTGGGTGCCCTGGAAGGTGCGCGCCAGGCCGGCCTGGGCCACGCGGTGCACCGGCCAGCGGCCGATTTCGTTGCCCTCGAAGCGAACCGTGCCCTGGCTCGGGCGGTAGAAGCCCGAGAGCACGTTCAGCAGCGAGCTCTTGCCCGCGCCATTGGGGCCGATGAGGGCCACCAGCTCGTGGTGGCCAATGTCCACCGAAATCTCCGAGAGCGCGGTGACGCCGCCGAATTTCAGGGTGAGGTCGCGCGCTTCCAGCATGGCCGGTGGTTGCCGGGCTTCAGTCATGGGTGGGGGCCTCTTGCAAAGGGGAGAAACGGGGCGCGGCGCTGGTGCGACGTTCGCCCGCTGTCGTCTGTTCGAACACGCCACGCGCCGCGTTGTGCGGGTGGCGTGCCGCCTCGTCGAGCGTGAGCACCGGCGCGAAGCACGCGTCCGTGCCTTCCAGCAGGTCGCACCAGTGCTGGCGCGGCTGTGTGAGGAAGAGGGCGCGCACGCGTTCCTTGAGCACGGGCCAGGCGGCGGTGTCGAACTGCGCAGCCGGGCTCACGTCGTCCAGGCCCAGCTTCTGCAGCAGCAGTGCGTAGAACTGCGGCTCGATGGCGCCCAGCGTGACGAAGCCGCCGTCCGCGCACCGGTACACGTCGTAGAACGGCGAGTCGTGGAACACGCTGGGCGTGGGGCCACCGAGACCGCCGCTGCCGGCGATCCACTGCGCCAGGCCACCGAGCATCGCGACCACGTCGACGATGGCCGAATCCACCACGCAGCCCTGGCCGGTCTGCCGCGCCTGCAGCACGCCGCAGGCGATGCCCAGCGCGAGGCCGAGCGCACCACCGGCATCGCCCAGCACCGTGGGTGGCGACACGGGCAACTGGCCGTGCACCGCCGAGAGCGAGAGCATGCCGCTGAGTGCGACGTAGTTGATGTCGTGCCCCGCCGCGTTCGCCAGCGGGCCGCTCTGGCCCCAGCCGGTCATGCGGCCATACACCAGCCGCAGGTTCACCGCCGCGCAGTGTGCGGGCCCCAGGCCCAGGCGTTCCATCACGCCGGGCCGGTTGCCCTCGATCAGCGCGTCGCAGCTGGCGATGAGGCCGAGCGCCTGTGCGACGTCCTCGGGTTTCTTCAGATTGAGTTCGACGATGTGCTTGCCCTCGCGCAGCGGCGGCTGGCCGCCACCCGACAGCTTGTCCACCACCGACGAGGTGCCCGGCCGCGCGACGACGGTGACGCGCGCGCCGAGGTCGGCCAGCACCCGGCCGCACAGGGGGCCAGGGCCAATGCCCTCGAACTCGACCACGTGGATGTGCTGCAGTGGCTGAATAGGTGTACCTCCGACCTGACGGTCTGCGGTGCGAGCGCCTTCGGGCGGCCGGGCGGCGCTCATCACCCCACCACCTTGCGTGCGATCAGGTCTTTCATGATCTCGTTGGCACCACCGTAGATGCGCTGCACGCGCGAGTCGGCGTACAGGCGGGCGATGGGGTATTCGGCCATGTAGCCGTAGCCGCCAAAGAGTTGCAGGCATTCGTCCGTCACCTTGCACTGCTGCTCGGAACACCACCACTTCGCCATGTAGGCGGCTTCGTTGTCCAGCGTGCCGTCGAGCTGGCGCTGGATGCAGTCGTTCACGAAGCTGCGCACCACGTGGGCAAGCGTGGCGCACTCGGCCAGCTTGAAGCGCGTGTTCTGGAAGTCGGCCAGCGTCTGGCCGAAGGCCTTGCGCTGTTTCGTGTAGTCCACCGTGAGTTCCACCGCGCGCTCGATCACCGCCGCCGCGCCCACCGCGAGCAGCAGGCGTTCGTAGGTGAGCTGGCTCATCAGCTGCTTGAAGCCTTCGCCTTCCTTGCCGCCCAGCAGGTTCTCCACCGGCACGCGCACGCCGTCGAACGACAGCTCGGCCGTGTCTGACGCGTGCTGGCCCAGCTTCTCGAGCCGGCGGCCCACGCTGAAGCCGGGCAGGTTCTCGGTCTCCATCACCAGCAGCGACACGCCCTTGGCACCGGCCTCCCCAGTGCGCACGACCACCACCAGCAGGTTGGCGGTGAAGCCGTTGGTGATGAAGGTCTTGGCGCCGTCCACCACGTAGTCGCCGCCATCCAGGCGGGCCTTGGTGCGGATGGCCTTCAGGTCCGAACCCGCACCCGGTTCCGTCATGGCGATGCCGGCCAGCATCTCGCCACTGACCAGCTTCGGCAGCCAGCGCAGCTTCTGTTCCTCGGTGCCGTAGTCCAGGATGTAGTGCGCGGCGATGGAGTGCACGGCCGTGTTGGCAGGCACCTCCAGCTTGCCCATCTCATCCTGCACCACCAGTTGGTAGGCGAGGTTCGCACCCGGGCCGCCATAGACCTCGGGCATCTCGGGCAGCAGGGCGCCGAGTTTGCCCAGGGCGCGCCAGGTCTCGCGGGGAATGAAACCCTGGCGGCGCCACGCATCGAGGTGCGGCGCGAAGCGGTCCGACAGGCAGCGTCGGACCTGGTCGCGGAAGCCCTCGATCTCGGCGTCCATCCAGGCGTGCTGGTGCAGTCGCGGCAACATGGGCTTCACATGCCCGTGAGGCCGCCGGAGCAGATCAGCGTCTGGCCGCTGACGTAGTCCGACTCGGGGATGCAGAACAGGTACACGGACCCGGCCGCCTCTTCGGGCGTGCCGCCCCGGCCCAGCGGTATCGTCTGTTCCATCATCGACAGCAGGCCCGGGTTCACGCCGACCTTGATGTCGCGCCCGTCGATGTTCGTGGTGGCGCCGTCGGCGGTGCTGCCGGTCAGGCGTGTCTTGATCAGGCCGAAAGCCACGCAGTTCACGGTGACGTTCATGCGGCCCCATTCCTTGGCCAGCGCCTGCGTCACACCCATGATGCCGGCCTTCGCCGCCGAGTAGTTGGTCTGGCCCACGTTGCCGAACACGCCGGCCATGGACGAGATGTTCACCACCTTGCGCACGTTGCGCACGCCGCTCTCGGTCTCGGACTTGGACAGCGCGCGGATCACCGGTTGCGCCGCGCGCAGGATGCGAAAGGGCGCGGTAAGGTGGCAGTCCAGGATGGCGTACCACTGTTCGTCGGTCATCTTCTGGATCACGTTGTCCCAGGTGTAGCCGGCGTTGTTGACGATGATGTCGATGCCCTTGTACTTCTCCACCGCCGTGCCGATGAAGCGCTCGGCGAAATCGGGGGCGGTGACGCTGCCCACGCAGGCCACGGCCTCGCCGCCCATGGCCTTGATGGCTTCCACGGTTTCCTGTGCCGGATCGGCGTCGAGGTCGTTGATCACGAGGCGCGCGCCATCGGAGGCGAGCTTGAGCGCGATCTCACGGCCGATGCCGCGTCCCGAGCCCGTGATCAGAGCGACTTTGTCGTCGAGTTTCTTGGTCATTGCGTTGTGTCCTCTTGCTGTCTGGAAGGCGTTGTTCAGGCCAGAGCCACGATGGCTTCGCCCACGATCTTGTTCTGGCCGTACTGGTTGGACGAGCTCACCGCCACGCGGGCGCAGGCCTCGCCGTCGATGTCCAACAGCTCGACCACCTCGCCGGTGCAGGTGATGGCGTTGCCCAGGTGCGTGATGCCGGCAAAGCGCGCGTCGTACTTGCGCAGGCGCGACTGCGGCGCCCATTGCGTGATGAGCCGGCCCACCCAGGCCATGCCCAGCATGCCCTGCGCGAACACGTCGGGCATGCCGGAGCGGCGCGCGAAGTCCAGGTCGATGTGGATGGGGTTGTGGTCGCCCGAGGCGCCGCCGAACAGCGCGAGCGTGGCGCGGTCCACCGGGGGCAATTGAAGAGCGGGCAGGCGGTCGCCGACCTTGATCGATGTGGTCATGTGTGGGTCTCCCTCGGTGTCAGTGGCGGACGACGAGCACAGTGCGCAGTTCGGCGACGAGTTCCTCGCGCTGGTTCGTCACGCGCGAATCCTTCACGGCAAATTCGAGCTTGCCGCCCTTCTTGTCGTAGATGTCGGTGATGGTCGACTGCACCGTCACCGTGTCGCCCGCGCACACGGGCTTGAGGTAGCGGAAGGATTGCTCGCCGTGCAGCAGCTTGGCCAGCGGAATGTCCAGGTCGGCCAGCAGCTGGTCGTTGGCGCCGCTGTCGAGCTCGGCGGCGAACAGGAAGGTGGGTGGAGCGGGCACGTCGGCGTAGCCAGCGGCCTTCGCGGCGGCCGGGTCCACGTAGATCGGGTCTTTCTCGCCGATGGCCTTGGCGAAGAACTGCAGGCGGGTGCGGTCCACCGTGAGCACCGAGGGCTTGAGCTGGTAACCGATGAATTTCTTGTCGATCATGCTCAGACCTTTTCGTACATCGTCACCACGCAGGCACCGCCCAGGCCGAGGTTGTGTTGCAGCGCCAGCCGGGCGCCTTCCACCTGGCGCTTCTCGGCCTGACCGCGCAGCTGCTGCACGAGCTCGGTGCACTGCGCCAGGCCCGTGGCGCCCAGCGGGTGTCCCTTGGAGAGCAGGCCGCCTGAAGGGTTGGTGACGACCTGGCCGCCGTAGGTGTTGTCGCCGTCGTCCACGAACTTCTGCGCGCCGCCGCGTTCGCACAGGCCCAGCGCCTCGTAGCTCAACAGCTCGTTGTGCGCGAAGCAGTCGTGCAACTCCACCACCTGCACGTCCTTCGGGCCCACGCCGGCTTCGGCGTACACCTTCTCGGCGCAGGCCTTGGCCATGCTGAAGCCCACCACCTCGCGCATGTCCTTCGCCCCGAAGGTGGCGGGGCCGTCGGTGGTCATGGCCTGCGCGCGGATGCGCACCGATGTGTTCAGGCCGTGCTGCTTCGCGAAGGCCTCGGAACACACGATGGCCGCAGCCGAACCGCAGGTGGGTGGGCAGGCCATGAGGCGTGTCATCACGCCCGGCCACATCACCGGCGTGTTCATCACTTCCTCTTCCGTCACCACGGTGCGGAACAGCGCCAGGGGGTTGTTGGACGCGTGGCGGCTGGCCTTGGCGCGGATCTTCGCGAAGGTGTTCAGCGGCGTGCCGAACTCCTGCATGTGCGCCAGGCCGGCGCCACCAAAGTAGCGCAGCGCCAGCGGAATCTCACCGTGGCCCACCAGCTCTTCGGTGGCTTCGTCGAAACGCTCGAAGGCGCTCGCGCGGTCCTTGAACACCGAACCCAGCGCGCCGGGGTTCATCTGCTCGAAGCCCAGCGCCAGCACGCAGTCGGCCGCGCCGCTCATCACCGCCTGCCGTGCGAGAAAGAGCGCGGTGGAGCCGGTGGAGCAGTTGTTGTTCACGTTGACGACGGGGATGCCCGTCATGCCCACCTCGTACAACGCGCGCTGGCCGGCGGTGGAGTCGCCGTACACATAGCCCACGTAGGCCTGCTGCACCTTGCCGTAGTCCAGCCCGGCGTCGCGCAGCGCGGCGTTCACCGCCTTGGCGGCCATTTGCGGATAGGGCTCGCTCGCCCCCGGTTTGGTGAACGGCACCATGCCGACACCGACGACATACACGTCTTGCTTCATGAACGTTCCTTTGCGCAGTGGTTCCCGGGGGCCGGAAAACTTGTGTTGAAAACGAGGCGGATGCTAGGCTTCGCCCCATTTCCTGGCGATTGCCAGACACCTTGAAACCATGGCAAAAGACCTCAAACGCGGTAAACCTCGGGAAAACCCGGGTGCCTTTATTGCCCCTGTTTTCGTGTTCGGCATGCTCTCCGGCCTGGAAGGCAAAGACGTGGACGTGGATGGCTATCTACGTCAAGTTGGGGTGAACCCGCAGGCGCTGCGCACCCCGGGCGATCCCGGGGTGACCCCCATGCAGTACGTGGCCCTTTTCTATGCCTTGCTCAACGACATGCAGGACGAGTGCATGGGCCTGTTCTCGCGCCCGTTCAAGCCCGGCAGCTTCGCGCTGACGGCGCGCGAAGGCCTCTCCGCCGCGGACCTGCGGCACGCCCTCAAACGCATGAGCAAAGCCCTGAACCTGCTGCAGGACGACATCACCTTCTCGCTGCAGACCAACGGCGACGAGGCCGGTCTGCACATGCAGACGATCGACCCCGTCACCCCCACGCCGGTGTTCGCGCAGGAGACCATGGTGCGCGTGCTCTGGCGCCTGGCGGCCTGGCTGCTGAACAAGCCGCTGCCGGTGCGGCACTTCGATTTCACCTACCCCGAGCCCGAAGACCAGAAGGGCTACAACCTCGTGTTCCCGGCGCCCCGGCGCTACGCGCAGGCCAGCTTCGGCTTCTGGTTCCACGCTGCCGAACTGGACACCCCGGTGAGCCGCGACGAGCACGCCCTGCGCATCTTCCTCACCGACGCGTATACCCAGATCATTTCGCCGCCGCGCGATTTCGGTGCCGTGGCGCAGAAGGTGCGCAACCACCTCATGCGCAGCTACCCGCAATGGCCCACGCTGGAAGAGGTGGCGGAGCAACTGCACACCACGCCGTCCACACTGCAGCGGCACCTGAAAGAGGAACACACCTCGCTGCAATGGCTGAAGGACGACCTGCGGCGCGACCTCGCCATCTCGCGCCTGTCCACGTCGCGCGTGTCGCTCGTGCAGCTGGCGAGCGAACTGGGCTTCAGCGACAGCCCCACCTTCCAGCGCGCGTTCAAGCGCTGGACGGGGAAGCATTGCGGGGCTTATCGGCGGCGGTGAGGCTCGCGCTCTCCCTTACTCGACCCGGATGTTCTGGCGCTTGATGACCTCGCCCCACTTGCGTGTCTCGGCCTTCATGAAGGCGTCGAACTGCTCGGGCGTGCCGCCCGCGGGTTTGAGCGACTGCTCGTCCAGGAATTTCTGGAACTCGGGTGACTTGAGCGCCGCGTTCACGCCGCCGTTGAGCTTGCTCACCACATCGGCGGGAACACCGGCCGGCGCCAGCAGGCCGACCCAGGAGTGCGCCTCGAAATCGCGGTACGTGTCGCTCACCGGTGGCACGTCGGGCAGCGCGGGGATGCGCTCGCGCGAGGTCACGGCCAGGGCGCGCATCTTGCCCGCGCGGATGTGTGCCAGCACCGAGGTGACGCTCACGAACATCACCTGCACCTGACCACCCAGCACATCGGTGATGGCCGGTGCACCACCTTTGTAGGGCACATGGTTGAACGACGCGCCGGAGGTCGCCTTGAACAGCTCCGTGGTGAGGTGGTTGGAGCTGCCCGCACCGGTGGACGCGTAGTGCAGCGTGTCGGGCCTGGCTTTGGCCAGATCGACCAGTTCGCGCAGGCTGTTGGCCGGCACCGAGGGGTGGACCACCAGCACCAGCGGCGAGGTCGCGATCAGCGCGATGGGCTTGAGGTCTTTCTCCGAATCGAAGCCCAGCTTGTACAGCAGCGGGTTGACGGCATGCGTGTCGAAGGCGGTCAGCAGCGTGTAGCCGTCGGCCTTCGAGCGCGCCACCTGCGTGGCGCCGATGGAGCCACCTGCGCCGGCCTTGTTCTCCACCACCAGGGGCTGGCCCAGCGTGGCGCTGAGTTCGGTGTTCAGTTTGCGGGTGACGTTGTCCACGATGCCACCCGCAGGGAAGGGGACCACCACCTGGATCGGCCTGTTCGGGTAAGCGCCCGATTGCGCCAGGGCGCTCAGGGGCAGGCTGGCGGCGAGGGCGAGCGCGCCCGCCACCACGGTGCGGCGGCGGGTGACGGGCAGGGAAGCGTTGCGCATGGGAATGTCTCCTGGTTGTTCGTGAAAGGGAAAAGAGGGGGTCAGTCGTTGAGAATGGCGACCGCTCGGACCCAGCCTGCCGAGCCGTGCTTGATCTTGATGGGGAAGCAGCTCACGTCGAAGCCGTGGGGGGGCAACTGGTCCAGGTTGGAGAGCTTCTCCATCTGGTAGTAGCCAATGTCGCGGCCTGCCTTGTGGCCTTCCCAGATGATCGAAGGGTCGCCGTCGCGCTGGAAGCGTTCCACCACGAACTTGAAGGCCGCGTCCCAGCTGTAGGAGTCGGTGCCGACCACACGCACGCCGCGTTCCAGCAGGTAGAGCGTGGCCGCGCGGCCGAAGCCGCAGGCACTCTCCCAATAGTCTTCCTGGCCCTGGCGCGCACCGGCACGCGTGTTCGCCACCACGATGTCCAGCGGTTGCAGTTCATGGCCAATGCGTTTGAGTTCGGCCTCGATGTCCTGCGGGGTGACGACATAGCCGGCCTCGAAGTGGCGGAAGTCCAGCTTCACGCCGGGGCGCAGACACCAGTCCAGCGGCACTTCGTCGATGCCCGGCGCGGGGCGGCCGCCGTCCTGCAGGGCATGGTCCGTGGTCGGGTGGTAGTGCCAGGGCGCGTCCATGTGCGTGCCCGCGTGGGTGGACAGTGAGATTTTTTCCACCGCCCATGCCTTGCCATCCGGCAGAGATTCGGGACCGATGCCGGGGAACAGTCGGGAGAACAGCTCCCAGGATTGGTCGTGGTCCGCGTACTGGATCTGCGGCCGGTGGTGGCTGGGCGAGGTGGGCTTGTCTTCCAGCGTGACGGAAAGATCGATGATGCGACGGGGCATGGGTGGGGTTCTCTTCAGGTTTCGAAGGGGACGGTGCCGGGCTTCGCCGGTGCACGGGCGCGCATGCCGGCGACCACGAACGCGGTCAGCTGGTGGATGATGGTGTCGGGGTTGTCCGTGTCGCACAGGCCGCCCGAGATGCGGTTGAGCCGGTGGTTGGCGGCATCCGAGTCGGTGACGATGTAATGCATGGCACCGATGGCGAAGGCGTAGCGCCAGAAGGCCTCTTCCTTGCCCAGGCCGGGCTCCGTGTCCATCATGGCCTGCACGAACAGCACGGCGGTGTCGTCGTACTGCTGGAAGATGGTGGCGGTGGTGAACTCGCTGGGCAGCGCCCGCGTCTGCAGGATGAGGCGCGGCACCAGGCGTCCGTCGCCCGTGGCATCGAAGCTCAGGCGGATCGGCGGGGCCACCAGCGCCTCCACCACATGCTCCAGCGTGCGGCGCGGGGCGGGCGGGGCCGCGTCCAGCAGTTCGCGGCGCATGCGGTTCACAGGGTCGGACACCGACTGCAGCACCTCACGGATCAGCGCTTCCTTCGAGCCGAAGTGGTAGTGGATCGCTGCCACGTTGGCGCCGCTCGCGGTGGTGATTTCTTTCAGTGAAACCGCTTCGAACCCGCGCGTGGCAAAGGCGCGCAAGGCGGCCGTGACGATCTTCGAACGCGTGGAATCCGCGGCTTTGCTTGCCGCGGGCTCGGCGGTTTGGGGGCGGGTCGGTGTTCTGGTGGTCATTTCAAATTCAAATTTGAATTTGAAATGTAAATTTGAAATGGAATTGACGGTATGGGGTTTACCCCGGGCGAGGGGGGACGGGCGCGTGTCAGAGGTCCGTGCGCAACCGCCAGATCTCCGGGAACAGCACCACATCGAGCATCTTGCGCAGGTAGCTCACGCCGCCCGTGCCGCCGGTGCCGCGCTTGAAGCCGATGACGCGCTCCACCGTGGTGACATGGCGGAAGCGCCAGAGGCGGAAGGCGTCTTCCAGGTCGGTGAGTTCTTCGCCGAGCTGGTACAGGTCCCAGTGCTCGTTGGGGCTGCGGTAGACCTGCAGCCACGCTTCTTCGACGGCGTCGCTGGCTTCATAGGGTTGCGTCCAGTCGCGTTGCGTGTGGCTGGCGGGCACGGGAAGGCCGCGCCGCTCAAGCAGACGAAGGGCTTCGTCGTACAGGGACGGGGCTTCGTAGGCGGCCTTCACGGCGGCGAGGCGCTCGGGGCTGTGTTCGTGCGGCTTGAGCATGGCCGCGTTCTTGTTGCCCATGGCGAATTCGATGCAGCGGTACTGGTGGCTCTGGAAGCCGCTGGACTGCGCCAGGTAGGGCCGCAGCGCGCTGTATTCGGGCGGGGTCATGGTGGCGAGCACGTCCCAGGCGTGCACCAGCTGTTCCATGATTTTCGAGACGCGCGCGAGCATCTTGAACGCGGGCTGCAGTTCGTCCTTCGCGATGTGCGCGATGGCGGCCCGCAGCTCGTGCAGCATGAGCTTCATCCAGAGTTCGCTGGTCTGGTGCTGCACGATGAAGAGCATTTCGTCGTGCGCGGGCGAGAGGGGTTTCTGCGCATTGAGGATGGCGTCGAGCTGCAGGTAGTCCCCATAGCTCATGTCGCGGCTGAAGTCGAGCTGCGCACCTTCTTCGCGCACGATGTCTTCGGGCTTGTGGTGAGGGCAGCTGCTCATCACGTCACCGCATGCTTCTGGTTGAACTCGGGGCGTCGCCACTCACCCGTCTGCAGCACCTGGTGCAGGTGGTCGACGGCGTGCCACACGTCTTCGAACCCGATGTACAGCGGCGTGAAGCCGAAGCGCAGGATGTCTTTGTGGCGATCGCCGTCGCCCGCGCGGAAGTCGCCCACCACGCCGCGTGCGATGAGGGCCTGCACGATGGCGTAGGCGCCCTCTGCCCGCGTCAAACAGACCTGCGAACCGCGCTGCGCGTGGTCCATGGGGGTGGCCAGGCCCAGGCCATGTCCTTCGCAGCGCTCGCGCACCAGAGAGATGAAGAGGTCGGTGAGCGCGAGGGACTTGCGGCGCAGCGCGGCCATGCCGCCGTGCGTCTCGGCGGCGAGCAGGGTATCCACGCCGCATTCGAGTGCGGCGAGGCTGATCATGGGCTGGGTGCCGCACTGGTAACGGGTGATGCCGGGCGCGGGCCGGTAGTCGGGCGTGAATTCAAAGGGGGTGGCATGCCCCCACCAGCCGGCCAGCGGCTGCCAGAACCGATCAGCGTGCTTCGGATTCACCCACACGAAGGCGGGTGCGCCAGGCCCGCCGTTAAGGTACTTGTAGCCGCAACCCACAGCGTAGTCGGCGTTGGCGGCGGTGAGGTCCACCGGCACGGCGCCCGCGCTGTGTGCCAGGTCCCAGAGCATGAGCGCGCCGGTGGACTGCGCCGCGGCGGTCACGGCGGGCATGTCGTGCATGGCGCCTGTGCGGTAGTTCACATGGGTGAGCATGAGCACCGCCACGTCGCGCGTGAGCGCGGCGGAAATCTCTTCGGGTTCCACCAGCACCAGCTCGAAGCCGCGTTCGCGGCACAGGGCTTGTGCGATGTAGAGGTCGGTCGGGAAGTTGCTGCGCTCGCTCACGATGCGCTTGCGCCCAGGACTGTCGGCCTCGGCCAGGTGCATGGCGGCGGAGAGCACCTTGAAGAGGTTGACGGAGGTGCTGTCGGTGGCCACGACGGTGCCGGGCGCCGCGCCGATGAGGCGCGCGATCTTGTCGCCCACCTGGCCGGGCTTGGAGAACCAGCCGTGCTTGTTCCAGCTCTGGATGAGGTCGGTGCCCCATTCGAGCGTCACCACTTCGGCCACGCGCGCGGGCGCGCTGCGCGGCATCACGCCGAGCGAGTTGCCGTCGAGGTAAATGGTGCCGTGGGGAATGTGGAAGAGCTCGCGCAGGGAGAGCAGCGGGTCTTGCGCGTCGAGCGCGCGGCAGTCGTTCAGGGTAATGGTCATGGCAGGGAGCGGAGGACGGCACGCACGGGGCTGGCGTCGGCGGTGGTGAGTTTCAGGGGCAGGGCGATGAGTTCGTAGTCGCCTTCGGGCACATCGTCGAGCAGCAGGTTCTCCAGCACGCGCAGGCCGCGCCGGCGGATGGTCTGGTGGCTGTCGAGTGTCTTGCTGCTGGCCGGGTCGATGCTGGCGCTGTCGATGCCGATCAGCTTCACGCCGACGTCGGCGAGCTGTTCGACGGTCTCGGGCGCGAAGGCGGGCAGTGCGTCGTCGAACCGGTCTTGCGGTTGCCGGTCATACACGCGCACGAGCACACGTTCCGGAAGACCCGCCCATGCGTGCGCGAGGTGCTCGGGCTTGACCAATGGGCCGCAGCCGATGGCATGGATGACGCGGCAGGGGCCGAGAAAGGCCTCGAGCGAGACCTCGCCGATGGGGGCACCGTCGGCGTCGTAGTGCAGCGGCGCGTCAGCGTGCGCGCCCACGTGCGGTGACATCGTGATGGCACTGACGTTGACCGGGCAGCCAGGGCCGATGGTGGCCGCCCATTGCTGCGAGTAGGCGGTGTCACCCGGGAAAACGGGCGCGCCAGCGTGGACCGGCGGGGAGATGTCCCAGAGCTGTTTCTTCATGGTGCATTGAAGGTAGCACCCTGAAAAAAACCATGGTGTCGGTTATTGCCAACAGGCTTCAAAAATTGTTGAGGCCTGAAATAAATGGCGGCGCTGTCAGCCCATGCCGTCGAGCGCGGGCAGGCCGTGGCGCTGGCGTGCCCGGCCGCAGGCGTCGCTGCCTTCCTCGAACTCGCGGCAGGGCGAGGGCCGCCATTCGTAGATGCCGCAGATGGCCTTCTGGCCGACCTTGCCGGTGAGCGCCGCACAGCGCGGCGGTGAATGGTCGGTGCCGCGCATGCGGGCGGTGCTGTCTGTCACGTCCACCGCCAGGCCACCGGGCACGCTGCCGCCCATGTTTTCCGTTTCGTGGATGGAAAAATCGACGCGGAAGCAGGCGCAGCACGCACCGCAGCTGGTGCAGGCGCTCATGCGTTGCGGGGCGCCACGGGCGGCGCGCGGTAGACCAGCACCTTGAGCGCGCGCTCGGGCGCGGCATCCGCAAAGGCGTCGGGGTTGGGCAGGCGCTGTTCGAACACGAGTTCGGGTGCGGCTTCCTGCATCTGTTCCTGCAGGAACCCGGGACTCAGCTCGGGTGCGTTGAGACACAGGAGTGCATGGCCTTCCGGCAACAAGAGATCGGGCAGGCGACGCATGAGGCGCAGGTAGTCCTTGGTGGCAACGAAGCTGCCTTTCTGGAAACTCGGCGGGTCGACGATGACCAGGCCGTAAGGGCCGCTGCGGGTGATCTTGCCCCAGGTCTTGAAGATGTCGTGCGCGAGAAAACCCGCCTTGCCCTGCAGGCCGTTGAGCGCGTGGTTCTGCTGGCCGATGGCGATGGCGCCGCCGCTCATGTCGACATTGACCACCTGCTTCGCGCCGGCTTGCAGCGCCACCACCGAAAACGCGCAGGTGTAGGCGAACAGATTGAGCACCTTGCAGCCCAGGGCGTGCTCACGCACCCATTGCCGGCCTTCTGCCATGTCCAGGAACAGGCCATGGTTCTGGCCGCGCAGCACGTGCACCAGGTAGCGCGCGCCGCGTTCGCTCACCACATGCGGTTCCGGCACGGTCCCGGCCATGAGGTGGGTGTTCGTGCGGCCTTCATGCCGGCACTGGAAGACCCAGTTCAGCGGCTCGCCGGGCGCAACCTCGGCCCAGCGCCGGGACAGCGCAGCGTCCAGTGTGAGCAGCGTGGCATCGTCCACGGGCTTGAAGCTGGTGAGCACCCAGACCGGCGGGAAGGCGTCCAGCGTCCATTGTTCGCAGCCAGGGTACAGGCCACCCCGGCCGTGGAACACGCGCCGGGCGTCGGTGTGGGGTTCGATGCGCGCGATGGCATCGAGCAGGGCCTGCATCAGGCCAGGCGGCCGAGCAGCAGGTATTCCATGAGGGCCTTCTGCACGTGCATGCGGTTCTCGGCCTCGTCCCAGACGACGGATTGCGGGCCGTCGATCACCTCGGCGCTGACTTCCTCACCACGGTGCGCGGGCAGGCAGTGCATGAAGAGCGCGTCGGGCTGGGCGGCTCGCATCATGTCCTCGTCCACGCACCAGCGCTTGAAGGCTTCGCGGCGCACCTCGTTCTCGGCCTCGAAGCCCATGCTGGTCCACACGTCGGTGGTGACGAGGTGCGCGCCCTTGCAGGCTTCACGCGGGTCCTTGAACACCTTGTAGCAGTCGCGGTGGCTGATGCCCGCGAGCACGGGGTCGACCTCGTAGCCACCGGGTGTGCTCACGTGCACCGTGAAGCCCAGCAACTCGGCGGCCTGCAGCCAGGTGTTGGCCATGTTGTTGCCATCGCCCACCCACGCCACCACCTTGCCCTGGATCGATCCACGCTGTTCGATGAACGTGAAGATGTCGGCCAGGATCTGGCAGGGGTGGAACTCGTTCTTGAGGCCGTTGATGACGGGCACGCGCGAGTGCGCGGCGAAGGCTTCGATCTTGCTCTGCTCGAAGGTGCGGATCATCACGATGTCGACCATGCGGCTGATCACGCGGGCACTGTCTTCGATGGGCTCGGCGCGGCCCAGCTGGCTGTCGCCGGTGGTGAGGTGCACCACCGAGCCGCCCATCTGGTACATGCCGGCCTCGAAGCTCACCCGGGTGCGCGTGCTGGCCTTCTCGAAGATCATGGCCAGTGTGCGGTCGGGGTCGGCGAAGGGCTGGTACTTCTCCACCGCCTTGAACTTGCGCTTGATGAAGGCCGCGCGTTCAAAGAGGTAGGCGTACGTGGCGGCGTCGAAGTCCTTGAACTGCAGGTAGTGCGGGATCGTCATGGCGGGCGGGGTCATTCGGCCAGGAAGGCGTGGATCAGCGGCAGCAGGATGGCGGCGACTTCGTCGGCCTCGGCGGTGGTCATGATCAGCGGTGGCACCATGCGGATGACGCTGTCGGCCGTGACCGAGAGCAGCAGCCCGGCATCGGCCGCGCGCTGGGTGAGCACGCCGCAGGGCTTGGTGAGCTCGATGCCGATCATCAGGCCCTGGCCACGGATTTCCTTTACACCGGCCCTGCCGATGAGGTCTTTCTCGAGCACGGTGCGCAGGTGTTCGCCGACGCGGGCGGCATTTTCCAGCAGGCCTTCTTCTTCCATGATGCGGATCGTTTCGACGCCCGCGCGCATGGCCAGCGGGTTGCCGCCAAAGGTGGTGCCGTGATTGCCGGGCTGGAAGATGTTCGCGGCCTTGGGGCCGGCCACCACCGCACCGATCGGCACGCCCGAGCCCAGGCCTTTGGCCAGGGGCATCACGTCGGGCACGATGCCCGCCCACTGGTGGGCGAACCACTTGCCGGTGCGGCCCATGCCGCATTGCACCTCGTCGATCATGAGCAGCCAGTCGTTGGCGTCGCACAGGGCGCGCACGTCCTTGAGGTACTGCGCGCGCATCGGGTTCACGCCGCCTTCACCCTGGATGGTCTCGAAGAACACGGCGACGATGTTCGGGTTGCCGGCCGTGGCCTTCTTCAGCGAGTCGATGTCGTTGAGCGGCACGCGGATGAAACCGTCCACCAGCGGGCCGAAACCGGCCTGCACCTTCGGGTTGCCCGTGGCCGAGAGGGTGGCGATGGAGCGGCCGTGGAAGGCCTTGTCGTAGACCACGATCTCCGGGCGCTCGATGCCCTTGTCATGCCCGTACTTGCGCGCCAGCTTGAGCGCGGCTTCGTTGGCTTCCAGGCCGGTGCTGCAGAAGAAGACGTTGGTCAGGCCCGAGCGCTCCACCAGCAGCTGGGCCAGCTTTTCCTGGTCAGGCACGTGGTAGTAGTTGCTGGAATGGATCAGTTTGGCCACCTGGTCCTGCAGGGCAGGCACCAGTTTGGGGTGGGCGTGGCCCAGGGTGTTCACGGCGATGCCGCCCAGCGCGTCCAGGTATTCCTTGCCGTTCGTGTCCCACAGACGGCAGCCACGGCCATGCGACATCGCGATCGGCAGACGGCCGTAGGTGTTCATCACGTGGGGCGAGGCGGCGGGCTTGGGGGCGGCGTTCATGCAGGGACTCCGTTGGGAAGGGCCAAAAAGAAAGCGGCTCAACGCAGGTTGAGCCGTTGAAGCGCGATTTTAGGGGCAGCGGGTGGGCATCATCATTGCTTGTTCGGCATCGAAGAAATGCGCTACCGTGTCCGCCCGCCGCCCGGGTTATCCCGGGTCCCAAGTCTTATATAAGATAGAATACCTGCCTCTTGCCCCGGTGAGCGATCCTCGGTCCGGCGGTGGTATGTTCCCAGTCGAGCCCTCCATCCGAAGGCCTCCCCACCGAATGGTTTCACCGACAGCCAAACAAGTCTTCATCCAGGGCGTCACGAAGGACGGTCGCACCTTCCGCCCGAGTGACTGGGCCGAGCGCCTGGCCGGGGTGATGAGCTCTTTCCGTCCCGGTGGGGCCACCCCGGGCAGCCACCTGAGCTACTCTCCCTGGTGCGTGCCCAACAACATCAATGGCATCAAGTGCGTGGTGGTGCACACCGACCTGCGGGAATCCGAGCCCATGGCCTGGGACTTCTGCATGAATTTCGCGCGCGACAACGGCCTGCAGGTGGTCGAGGCCTGCCTGTTGCCCGACCCACCCCAGTCCACCTGAAATCCGCATGGGCCTTCGAGGACGCGACCGTCAGGTCGACAACATCGAGTTCAACGTCAGCGACATCGCGCGAAGCAAGGCTTTCTATGGCGCGGTGTTTGGCTGGGCGTTTACCGACTATGGGCCGGCGTACACCGAATTCAGCGACGGTCGGCTCACGGGCGGTTTCACCACCGGTGAGGCGGTCCGACCGGGTGGCCCGCTGGTCATCCTGTATGCCGATGATCTGGAGGCAACCCAGCAACGGGTCGAGGCCGCAGGTGCGCCCATCAGCCGTGGCATCTTCGCCTTTCCCGGGGGCCGTCGTTTCCACTTCATCGATCCCGACGGGTACGAGCTCGCGGTCTGGTCCGCAGTCGGGTAGATCTGCGGGGGGCAGGCCCGAACCGACCGGGCAACAAAAAAGCCGTCTTGCGACGGCTTTTTTGCTTTTGCTGGCAGCGCACCCGTTTCAAACGGCGGGCCGCTGGGGCCCGGGCTGAGGGTCTGGCTGGGCCAGACCGGGGGATCAGGCAGCGGCGGCTGCGAGGCCCTTGACCTTGGCCGACAGGCGGCTCTTGTCGCGCGCGGCCTTGTTCTTGTGGAAGATGCCCTTGTCGGCGACGATGTCGACCACTTGTTGCATCTTGGCGAACAGTTCGGTCGCCTTGGCTTTGTCACCGGTCAGAACGGCTTTTTCAACGTTCTTGACGGCGGTGCGGTATTTGGAGCGCAGCGAGCTGTTGGCTGCGTTGAGTTTGACGTCCTGGCGGGCGCGTTTGCGGCCGGATGCCAGGCGGGGGTTCTTTTTCTTCGGCTTGGTTGCCATGGTGAGTTCCTTCGGTGTTTGGGGATGATGCCAGCAAAGCCCGCGATTTTAGCACGGCCGACCCGGGTGACAAGGCGGGCCCCCCGGTCGTTACACTCCCCGCGTGACCCTGTTCAAGTCCGCCTCCCTCGTCTCGCTGCTTACCCTGGCATCCCGCATCACCGGCCTGGTGCGTGAACTGCTGATGGCAGCGACCTTCGGCGCCAGCGCGCTGACCGACGCCTTCAACGTCGCTTTCCGCATTCCCAACCTGCTGCGCCGGCTGTTTGCCGAGGGTGCGTTCAGTCAGGCCTTCGTGCCCGTGCTGGCAGGCGTGCGTGAGAAGGAGGGCGATGACGCCACCCGCGTGCTGGTGAACCAGATCGCCACCGTGCTGGCCTGGGCGCTCACCGCCACCTGCGTGCTCGGCGTGCTGGGCGCGCCCGTGCTGGTGTGGGCCATGGCCAGCGGGCTGAGCGACGCCGGATTCGACGCCGCCGTGTTCATGACGCGCTGGATGTTTCCCTACATTGCTTTCATGTCCTTTGTGGCGCTGTCGGCGGGCATCCTGAACACCTGGAAGCGCTTCGCGGTGCCGGCAGCCACGCCGGTGCTGCTCAATGTGGCGATGATCGCCGCGGCTGGCTGGGGGGCACCCTGGTTCGCCACGCTGGGCATCGAGCCGATCTTTGCCATGGCAGGCGGTGTGCTGCTGGGTGGTTGCCTGCAGTTGGGTGTGCAGATTCCCGCGCTGCGCCGGCTGGGCCTGCTGCCGCGCATCGGCCTGCGCTGGTCGAGCCTGAAGACCGCCTGGAACCACCCCGGGACCCGCCGGGTGACCACACTGATGCTACCGGCGCTGCTGGGCGTGAGCGTGGCGCAGATTTCCCTGCTGATCAACACGCAGATCGCGTCCCACCTCGGTGCGGGTAGCGTGAGCTGGCTGACCTATGCCGATCGCCTGATGGAGTTCCCCACCGCCATGCTGGGCGTGGCGCTGGGCGTGGTGCTGTTGCCGCAGCTGGCGGCGGCCAAGGCGGCAGACGACACGGACCGTTACAGCAACCTGCTGGACTGGGGCCTGCGCCTGGTGGTGCTGCTCGCCGTGCCCTGTGCGGTGGCGCTGCTGACATTCGCACAGCCGCTGGTAGCTGTGCTCTATCACTATGGCGCTTTCACCGCCGCTGACGTGCAGCGCACGGCCACCGCCCTGATGGGTTACGGAGCGGGTCTGATCGGACTGGTGGCCATCAAGGTGCTGGCTCCCGGCTTCTATGCGCGGCAGGACATCCGCACGCCAGTGAAGATCGCCATCGGTGTGCTGGTGCTCACGCAATTGCTCAACCTGCTGCTGGTGCCCCGGCTGGCGCACGCCGGGCTGGCCCTGGCGATCGGCATCGGTGCCATGGTGAACGCATTGTTCCTGCTGGTGGGCCTGATCCGCCGCGGAGCCTACAGGCCCTCGCCGGGCTGGGCACGATTCGGCATGCAGGTGCTCGCCGCCAGTGCCTTGCTGGCGGTGTTTCTCATGTGGGTGGCCTCCCATGTCGACTGGCTGGCTTTCGACGGACAGGCCTTGCAGCGCGTGGGTGTGCTCACCCTGTGCGTGCTGGGTGCGATGCTGATCTACTTCCTTACGCTGTTGCTTGCGGGTTTGAACTTGAGGCAGTTCATCAGAAAATGACGTAACCTGCGGTTTGCAGATACCCCACTCACCATGCCGACCGCTTACGAATACCCCGCGCCAACCCCACTGGGCTATTTCGCCGCTCTGGTGGGGGATGACGATGCGCTGCCGCTGTTCGAGGCGGCCACGTCCATTGCGCAGGACGAATACCCCGATCTCGACGTGCAGCAGGTGCTGGGCGATGTGGACCAGATGCTGGCCCGCGTGCGCCGGCGGTGCGCCGCCGATGCCGGCCCGTTACAGCGGCTGCGCACACTGAATCAGTTCTTTTTCCGGGACATGGGCTTTGGCGGCAACGTCAACAACTATTACGACCCCGACAACAGCTTTCTCAACGCCGTGTTGCGCACGCGCCGCGGCATCCCGATCACGCTCGCGGTGCTCTGGCTTGAACTCGCGCAGGGCCTGGGACTGAAGGCAAAAGGGGTCAATTTTCCCGGACACTTCATGGTCAAGGTGAACCTGCCGAACGGGCAGGTGGTGATCGACCCGTTCACGGGCCAGTCGCTCAGCCGCGAAGACCTGTCGGAGCGGCTCGAACCGTACAAGCGGCGCAATGGCCTGGTGGACGATTTCGACGTCCCGGTGGGCCTGTACCTGCAAGCCGCCACGCCGCGCGATATCCTGGCGCGTCTGCTGCGCAACCTGAAGGAAATCCACCGCACCCAGGAAGACTGGCTGCGCCTCATCGCCGTGCTGGACCGACTGCTCATCCTGCTGCCGGACGCCTGGATCGAGTACCGCGACCGGGGCCTGGCCTGGGCCGAGATGGGCGATGTGCGGCTGGCCGTGGCCGATCTCGAGACGTACGTGGAACACGCAGATGACGCGCTGGACCGCGAGACCATTTCCCACCGCTTGCAGGAACTGCGCCGCGCACCCAACTGAATCCATGAAACGACTGATGCTGGTGGGCGCCACCGGACTCGTGGGCAGCCATGTGCTGCAACAGGCTCTGGCCCATCCGGGCGTGACCGAGGTGGTCGCCCCGACCCGAAAACCCCTCACCCCTCAACCTCGTCTGGTCAACCCGCTGGTGGATTTCGAGCGCCTGCCACATGACGCCGACTGGTGGCAAGTGGACGCCGTGGTCTGCACCCTGGGCACGACCATCCGGAAGGCGGGTTCGCAGGCCGCGTTCTACAAGGTCGACCACGACCACCCGGTGGAAGTGGCGTACCTGGCGCGTCGCCACGGTGCGCGGGCCTACGCCCTGAACTCGGCGCTGGGCGCTGACGCGAATTCGCGCATCTTCTATACACGCACGAAGGGCGAAACCGAGCGCGACCTGCAGGCGGTGGGCTACTCCTCGCTCACGCTGGTGCGCCCGGGGCTCATCGCAGGTAACCGGCAGGAAAGCCGGCCAGCGGAGCAACTGGCGGTGAAGTTGTCCAGACTGGTGCAGCCCTTGCTGCCTCGCCGCTACCGCGTCGTTCCGGCCGAACGCATCGCCTACCACCTGTTGCACGCCGCGCTGGTGGCGACGCCGGGCGTGCATGTGCTGCCGTCGGACGCCTTGCTCTGATTGGTAGGTTATTTCCCCCGGAGCACGCTGCCGGGGTCTGCCTGAAAGGTGACTTTCAGGCCACGATCACCGCCGCGCCTTCGCCGCGCGGTGCGATCTTGCCGATCTCGTGCACCGTCTCGCCCAGGCCACGCAGCGTGGCCGCGCAGGCTGCGGCCTGGTCGGCGGCGATCACCACCACCATGCCGATGCCGTTGTTGAACGTGCGGTTCATCTCGATGTCGCCGATACCGGCCGTTTTCTGCAACCAGGCGAACAGCTCGGTCTGTGGCCAGCTGCCCTTGACGAGGTGGGCGGCCGTGCCTTCGGGCAGCACGCGCGGGATGTTCTCCAGCAGGCCGCCACCGGTGATGTGGGCCAGAGCCTTGATCGGGTGCGCGGCCAGCGCGGCCAGCACGTTCTTCACGTAGAGGCGCGTCGGTTTCATGATGGCTTCGCGGAACGGTTGACCATCCAGCGTGGTGGGCAGGTCGGCGCCAGCGCGTTCGATGCACTTGCGCACCAGCGAGAAACCATTGGAGTGCACACCGTGCGAGGCCAGGCCCAGCACCACGTCACCCGGCTGCACGTTCTGGCCGGAGAGGATCTTCGACTTCTCGACCGCGCCCACGCAGAAACCGGCCAGGTCGTACTCACCCGCAGGGTACATGCCCGGCATTTCGGCCGTTTCGCCCCCGATCAGTGCGCAGCCGCTGAGCTCGCAGCCTCTGGCGATGCCGCCCACCACGGCCGCAGCGGTGTCCACGTCCAGCTTGCCGCAGGCAAAGTAGTCCAGGAAGAACAGTGGCTCTGCGCCCTGCACGAGCACATCGTTGACGCTCATGCCAACCAGGTCGATCCCCACGGTGTCGTGCATGTTCCACTCGAACGCCAGCTTGAGCTTGGTGCCCACACCGTCGGTGCCGGAGACCAGCACGGGTTCGTTGTAGCGCTTGGGCACCTCGAAAAGGGCGCCGAAGCCGCCGATGCCGGCCAGCACGCCTTCGCGCATGGTCTTCCTGGCCAGCGGCTTGATGCGTTCGACCAGCGCGTCGCCCGCGTCGATGTCAACGCCGGCGTCTTTGTAGGAAAGGGGAGTGGAGGGGGATGTCATGTGCGGGCTGGCCCGGCGCAGGGCGGGGCGGGTCGGTGGTCGGAACGCGGGTGGGAGGGGACTTTCGGGTACTCTGGGGGGTGGCCCGATAGAATTTGCGCCAGATTTTAAGGGTTTGCCCCCCGCGACCCCTGCCCACCCGCCGAGCCCCCGCCCCATGCCCCTGACCTCCAACCAGATCCGAGCCCTGCTGTGGGCCTCGATCGCGGTCGTGATCTGGCTGCTCCTGTCGCTATTGGCTCCGGTGCTCACCCCCTTTCTGCTGGCCGCGGTGCTCGGCTACGCCCTGCACCCGCTGGTGGAACGCCTGCACGCCCGGCGCGTGCCGCGCTGGCTGGGGGCCGGGCTGGCGATCACGCTGCTCATGCTGGTGCTGATGGCGGTGATGCTGCTCATCGTGCCGGTGATCACCAAGCAGGTGCCGTTGCTGCGCGAGCAGGTGCCCGAGCTGCTGAACCGCCTCAATGCCTGGATCACCCCGCTGGCGGGCCGTTTCGGCGTCAGCCTGTCGGTGGATGTGGGCCTGGTGCGCGAATGGTTGACGCGCCTGGTGTCCGGCCACGAGAGCGAGATCCTCGAGAGGCTCCTCTCTTCCCTGCGCATCGGCGGCAGTGCGCTGGCAGCGGTGGTGGGCAACCTGTTCCTCATGCCCATCGTGGCCTACTACCTGCTGCTGGACTGGGACAACCTGGTCGAGCGCGCCAAATCGCTGATTCCCCCGCGCTGGCAGGCCAGCGTGCAGAGTTTCCTGGACGAGACCGACGCCGTGCTGGGCCAGTACCTGCGTGGCCAGCTGCTGGTGATGGGGGTGCTGGCGGTGTTCTACACCGTGGCGCTGGCGCTCGTCGGGCTCAACCTGGCGTTGCCGATCGGCGTGTTCACCGGCCTGGCCGTGTTCGTGCCCTACCTGGGCTTCGGCGTGGGCCTGGTGCTGGCCCTGCTGGCCGCGCTGCTGGAGTTCCAGACGATCACCGGCGTGCTGCTGGTGGCGGCGGTGTATGGTGTGGGCCAGGTGGTCGAAAGCCTGTACCTCACGCCGCGCCTGCTCGGCGAACGCATCGGCCTGCATCCCATCGCGGTCATCTTCGCGCTGCTGGCCTTCGGCCACCTGCTGGGCTTCGTGGGCGTGCTGATCGCTTTGCCGGCCAGTGCCGTGTTGCTGGTGGCCATCCGCCGTCTGCGTGAGCGTTACGTGAACAGCGCCCTTTACCTTGATGGCCCGCGCGCAGTGCCCGGGAACCCCGAACAATGAGCGTTCCACCCACCCCCATGCGGCAGATGGCGCTGGACATCGGCTTCGCACCGGTGCCCACACTTGTCAATTTCGTCGGCGCGGGCAACGAGGCTGCCGTCGAGCACCTGCGCCTGTGGACGAACAACCCCCTTCGCTCGCCTGTGCCCACGTTTCTGTGGGGCGAAAGCGGAAGTGGCAAGACGCACCTGTTGCGCGCCGTGCGCGAAGCCCTGCGCGAGCAGGGCGGGCGTGTGGGCTGGCTCGATGCCGCCACGCTGGACCCGACCGAATTCGACGATCAGTGGGACGCCGTGCTGCTCGACGACTGCCACCTCTACACCGCGCCCCAGCAGGCCGCGGCCTTCAACTGGTTCGTCAATGCCCAGAGCCCGGCTCATGGGCCGTCGCGCTGGGTGCTGGCGGCCGCCACCTGCCCACCCGCAGACCTGCGGGTGCGCGAGGACCTGCGCACCCGCCTGGGTTGGGGCCACGTGTTCCAGCTGCAGGCGCTCAGCGAGACCGAGCGCCGTTCCGTGCTGCGCCGCGCCGCCGACGACCGTGGTGTGTTCCTCAGCGATGAGGTGATGGATTTCATGCTCCGCCGCTTCTCGCGCGACCTCTCCAGCCTGATGATGCTGCTCGATCAGCTCGACACCTACGCGCTGCGCACCCAGCGCGCCATCACCATCCCGCTGATCAAATCGATGCTCGAGAACGAATGACCGTATGAGACTGGCCCTTTTCGACCTGGACCACACGCTGATCCCACTCGACTCCGATCACGCCTGGGGCGAATTCACCGTCGCGCTCGGCTGGCGCGATGCCCAGGGGTTTGCCAAGGCCAACGACGGCTTCTATGCCGACTACAAGGCGGGCACGCTCGACATCCACCGCTATGTGCGCTTTGCCATCGAGGCGGTGCGCGAGCGTGGCCTGGCCGCCGCGCAGAAGGCACACGATCGCTTCATGCACGACGTCATCGGGCCCGCCCTGCGCGAGCCCGCTCGCGCGCTGCTCCGGCGTCACCAGGCGGCTGGCGACACCGTGGTCATCGTCACAGCCACCAACGAATTTGTCACCCGGCCCATTGCCCGGGCCTTCGGTGTGGACGAACTCATCGCCATCGAGCTCGAACGCGACGCGCGCGGCGAACCCACGGGTGCCATCCAGGGCACACCGTCGTTCCGCGAGGGCAAGATCGCCCGTGTGGAACAATGGCTGGCTGCGCGCGGGCTGGACTGGTCGCGCGTGCAGCACAGCACCTTCTACAGCGACTCCATCAACGACCTGCCGCTGCTGGAAAAAGTGCACGAGCCCGTGGCCACCAACCCGGATGCCCGGCTCCGCGCCATCGCCCTCGAACGGGGCTGGCGCACATTGAACCTATTCGAGTGATCAAGAAATTCATCGACCGGCTGCTGGGCAAGTCCGGCACCCCTTCCGGCCGCCGTGCCAACCCCTTCGGCAAGCGCGAGGACGTGCCGGCCGGCGTGCACGGCATCGACCGCAGCCTGGTGGACCAGCGCGCACTGGATGTGGTGCACACCCTCAAGCAGGCCGGCTTCGAGGCCTACCTCGTCGGGGGCGCGGTGCGCGACCTGCTGCTGGGCCTGCGCCCCAAGGACTTCGACGTGGCCACCAGTGCCACGCCAGAGCAGGTCAAGGGCCTGTTCCGCCGGGCCTTCATCATCGGGCGGCGCTTCCGCATCGTGCACGTGGTCTACGGGCGCGGACGCGAGCACGAGGTCATCGAAGTTTCGACCTTCCGCGCCTACCTGGACAGTGCCGCTGCCGAGCAGGTCGCGGGCAACGAACGCACCAGCAAGGGTGAGCTGGCTGGCATGAAGCACGCGGTCGACGCCAGCGGGCGTGTGCTGCGCGACAACGTGTGGGGCCCCATCGAGCAGGACGCGGCCCGCCGCGACTTCAGCATCAACGCGATGTATTACGACCCGGAAACGCAGACCGTGGTCGATTTCCACCATGGCATCCGCGATGCCAAGAAGCGCACGCTGCGCATGATCGGCGATGCCGCCACGCGTTACCGCGAAGACCCGGTGCGCATCATCCGCGCCGTGCGTTTCGCCGCCAAGCTCAGCGGTCTGGGCTTCACCTTCGATGCCAAAACGCTCGCGCCGCTGGCGTCGTCCCACAAGTTGCTGGCCGATGTGCCGCAGAGCCGCCTGTTCGACGAAATGCTCAAGCTGCTGCAGACCGGCCACGCGCTGGCCAGCATCGAGCAGCTCAAGGCCGTGGGCCTGGGCACCGGCATCTATCCCCTGCTCGATGTGGTGGTGCAGCGGGCCGGCGACGAATTCGTGAAGCTGGCCTTGCAGGATACCGACCGGCGCGTGAGCGAAGGCAAGCCTGTGGCACCGAGCTTCCTGCTGGCCTGCGTGCTCTGGGCCGACGTGCGCAAGGCATGGAACCAGCGCCTGACGCCGCGCCCGAACCAGCGCCCGCCAGCCCCCTTCGCGGCTTTGCAGGAAGCGGTGGACGACGCTTTCGAGGCCCGCATCGGCGACGTGTCAGGCCGGGGCAAGCTGGGTTCGGACATGCGTGAGATCTGGATGATGCAACCGCGTTTCGACAAGCGCGTGGGCACTTCACCGTTCAGCCTGGTCGAACAGCCGCGCTTCCGCGCCGGCTTCGACTTCCTGCGTCTGCGTTCGCAGGTTGGCGAGGTCGAGGAAGAGCTGGCCCACTGGTGGGAAACCTTCAGCACCGCCAGCGATGCCATGCGCGAAGACATGGTGGACGCGCAGCGCCGAGAGAACCTGGCCAAGCCCGGTGCCGGCAAGGCCCGCCGCGTCAAGCGCACCGATGCCGACCACCCGGCCGCTTCCCAGCCGGTCGATGCCGATCCCCGCTTCCGTCCCGTCGACGGCGAGGCAGACCAGGGTGATGTGCATCCGGAAGACGGTGCACCGCTCGGCGAGGGCGCCGCCCCGGCGAAGAAGCGCCGCCGCCGGCGCCGCAAACCCAACGATGCCGGGCGTGCCGAGGGTGGCAACGACGCCGGGCCGGCGGCCGACTGATCTGCGGTGAGGGATGCGCGCCATCCGGGCTGAGGTCACCGCCTTCATCGCCCTGGGCGCCAACCTGGGCGATGCCGGACGGACCCTGCGCGATGCGCTCGCGGCGCTGAACGCCACCACCGGTGTGCGCGTGGTGCAGGCGTCCAGCCTGTACCGCAGCGCCCCGATCGACTCCAGCGGGCCGGACTACTTCAACGCAGTGGCCGAGGTGCGCACCACGCTCAGTGCACCTGAGTTGCTGGACGCGCTGCAGGCGATCGAGAACGGTGCCGGCCGCGAACGGCCCTATCGCAACGCACCGCGCACCCTGGACCTGGATCTGCTGACGTATGGTGAGGCGTGCATCGACTCGGCCCGGCTGACGGTGCCACATCCCCGCATGAACGAGCGCGCCTTCGTGCTGGTGCCGCTGGCCGAGATCGCACCAGAGCGGGTGACGCCGGTGCAGCTTCGCGCGGTGGGCGCGCAGCGCATCGACAAGGCCCACTAGGGCGCCAGACGTTCGCGGAGCCAGCCGCCATCGGCCTGCGCGGTGTAGCGCAGCCGGTCGTGCAGGCGGCTCTTGCGGCCTTGCCAGAACTGCCAGTTGTCCGGCTTGAGTCGGTAGCCGCCCCAGTGCGGCGGGCGCGGCGGCTGCAGCAGGAATTGCGCGCCGTATTTCGCGGCATTCGCCACCAGCACGCTGCGGCTCTCGATCACCTCGCTCTGCGGGCTGGCCCAGGCACCGATGCGGCTGTCAAGCGGGCGGCTCTGGAAGTACGCATCGCTCTCTGCTTCGCTCACCTTCTCCACCACGCCTTCGATGCGCACCACGCGTTCCAGTTCGACCCAATGGAACTGCAACGCCGCGAACGGGTTGCCGGCGAGCTCGCGGCCTTTGCGGCTCTGGTAGTTCGTGTACCAGACGATGCCGCGCTCATCGTACCCCTTGACGAGCACCACGCGGGTGCTGGGCCGCAGGTCCGGGCCGACGGTGGCCAGTGTCATGGCATTGGGTTCCGGCACCTCGCCCTTGATGGCTTCGTTGAGCCACTGGTCGAACTGTTTGAGCGGGTGGGCATGGGAGGCCGACTCACTCAGTTCGGCCTTTTCGTAGCTCTTGCGCAGGTCGGCGATGTTCATGCGGGCAGTATAGGAGCGGGTCGTGGGTCGGGCTTGACCATCGGCTCGTCGGCAAGCAGCAGCAGTTTCTGCAGTGCACGGTCGTGGATGCCGTGGTGGAGCAGTCCCTCGAAGGTCTGGCGAGCGTAGTCGAGCGTGGTGCCGTAGCGCCCGCAGGACCGCTTGAAGATGTCGCGGTAGCGCTCGTCGCTCAGGGTGCCGGTGTAGCTCGGGCTGTGGCGCGAGAGCGTGAACGCCAGCGCCCGCACAGGGCCCTGGGGCGTGTCGCAATGCAGCCATTTCGGGTCGTAGACCGGGTTGGGCATCTCGCGGGCCCACAGCACGGGCATGAGCGCCTCCACCTGTTCGTGCGGTACGCGCAGCGCCAGGCCGGCACAGCTGCCGCCGGGCATGAGCGCAAACACCAGGCCCGGGCACTCGAAGGTGCCGCGGTTCACGCGGCTCCACATCTGCAGGCAGCGGTGGTAGCCACGCACGCGGGCCGGCCGTTGTTCGGCGGCTTCGAACTCCGGGCGCCACACCAGCGATGCATAGGCAAAAACCCAGAGATCGGGCCGCTCGCCCTGCGAACGCCACTGGGCCAGGGTGTCGGCCATCATCTGCGCGCCGTTGCGCAGCGCAGGGTCGTGGAGGGCGCGGGCCCTCGGGGTGTCACGGTCGGCCATTTACAATCTTCGTCGAGTTCTTTCCCCATTATTCTTCACGGAGTGTTTCCCATGTCCTCTCAGGATGACGAGCCCGAGTACCGCGTTGTTGCCTTGCTGCTGATCAGCGTGATTGTGTTGGTGGTGGGCGCTGTGCTGGGCATTGGTGTCCACAAGTCGCGCGGCGCGGCTTCATCGGGTGCCCCCACCGCAGCCGCCGCAGTGGCTGCCGCCCCGGCCGCAGCCCCTGTGGGTGATGACGCCAGCGTCGTGGTCGAGAACGGTGTGGTCAAGTTCTACTTCGCTTCCGGCAAGGCCGACCTGGCCCCGGGTGCGCTCAATGCTCTGGGAGATGCCATTGCCGCAGGCAAGGCGGGCAAGAAGCTGGTGCTGTCCGGCTTCCATGACACGACCGGCGACCCGGCATTCAACGCCGAACTGGCCAAGCAGCGGGCCCTGGCCGTGCGCAGCGCGCTGGTGGGTGCGGGGGTGGCCGAGACGGTGGTCGAGCTGAAGAAGCCCGAGCAGACCACGGGCAGCGGCAACAACGCCGAAGCCCGCCGCGTGGAAGTGGTGATCGCTCCCTGAGCGCCCCATCATTCCCAAGGAAAAAGCCCGGCATGCCGGGCTTTTTCCTTGGGGTGGTGCAGCCGCTGTGTTCAGCGCAGGCCTTGACCGGTCTGGTGGTCGTCCGCGCGCTGGATCAGCTCGATCTTGTAGCCATCGGGGTCGGTGACGAACGCGATCACCGTGGTGCCGCCTTTGACCGGCCCGGCTTCTCGCGTCACATTGCCGCCGGCCGCCTTGATCTTCTCGCAGGCGGCGTAAGCGTCGGGCACGCCCAGGGCAATATGCCCATAGGCGGTGCCGAGCTCGTAGCTGTCGGTGCCCCAGTTGTAGGTGAGTTCAATCTCGGCCTGCGCCGGATTGCCCTCGTAGCCCACGAAGGCCAGCGAGTACTTGTACTCGGGGTTTTCGGAGGTGCGCAGCAGTTGCATGCCCAGCACCTGGGTGTAGAAGTCGATCGAGCGCTGGAGGTTGCCCACGCGCAGCATGGTGTGTAGAAGTCTCATGCGCGCTATTTTGAGGGCACTTCAAAAACCAGGCAGGTCGTTGTGGCATGGGCGTAGAGCTTGCCGTCGGGCCCGACGATGCGGCCCTCTGCCGTGGCCAGCTGACGCCCGGCATGCACCACAGTGCCAATGGCGCGCAGCGGCCCGCTCTTGTACGAGGCGGCACGCACGATGTTCACGCTCAGTTCGGCGGTGGTGTAGGCGCGGCCCACCGGCATGACCGTGTGCACCGCACAGCCCACGGCGGAATCCAGCAGCGTGGCATACCAGCCACCGTGCACGGTGCCCAGCGGGTTGTAGTGCTTGAGCTGGGGCAGGCCCTGGAACACGGCGCGGCCTTCGCCCACCTCCACCAGCGAGAAGTCCAGCGTGTCGGCGATGTGCGGATAGGGCAGCGTCCCCTCGAGCATGGCCTGCATCTGCTGCAGGCCGGTCAGCCCCGCGATGTCGGCCGGATTGGCCAGCCCCGCGCCGATGCCCGCTTTCAGGCGGGCCACGACGGCTTCGTATTGCTGGTTCCAATGGGCCTGGATGTCCTCTGCGCTCATGCGATCTCCTTTAATTTGCAGATACAAATATTGTAGATACAATAAATTCATGAACGCCGACACGCATGCGACATCTGCCACCCCGGTGGGATGCACGAACTTCAAGCTGCGCCAGCTCACCCGGCGAGTGACGCAGCACTACGACCAGCACCTGACCGGCTCAGGCCTGAAGATCACCCAGTATTCGCTGCTCACGCACGTGGACCGGCTCGGGCCGCTGGCGCCCGGCGAGCTGGCGCGGCGCATGGACATGAGCGCCTCGACCCTCACGCGCAACCTGCAGCCGATGATTGCTGCCGGCTGGCTTGCACTGGGCGAGGGTGTGGATGCACGCAGCCGCCTCGTTCACATCACCGACACAGGCCTCGAATTGCGGCGTCAGGCGCAGCGGCGCTGGAAAGCCGCCCAGCTGTCCCTGAACGAGAAACTCGGCGTGGCCACGGTGGCCGCGCTCCACGGGCTGCTGGACGAAGGCCTCGCCGCATTCCACGAGGAGGACACCCATGGGGACTGATCGCTTGCCCAAGGCCCCTGTGCGGGTGCCTTATGTGTGGTGGCTGGTGTTGCTGGCCGCCGCTGGCACGTTCGCGTTGACCATGGGGACGCGCCAGACCATGGGATTTTTCCTGTCGCCGCTGAACACCGCCACCGGGCTGGGGGTGGGCAGCATCAGTCTGGCTTTCGCGTTCGGCCAGCTCTGGTGGGGCCTGACGCAACCGTTCGCCGGCGCGGTGGCCGATCGCATCGGTGCGGGTCGGGTGCTGCTCGCGGGTGTGCTGCTGGTGGCGCTGGGCACCTGGATCACACCGCTCATGACCAGCACCTGGGGTCTCATCCTCGCCATCGGTGTGCTGGCGGCAGGGGGGGCTGGCATGGCCGGGCCGTCGGTGCTGATGGCGGCGACGACACGCCTGATGCCGGCCGAGCGACGGGGCATGGCCACCGGCATCGTGAACGCGGGCGGCTCGTTCGGGCAGTTCCTGATGGCTCCACTGGCCGCTGCGCTGACGGTGAGCATGGGCTGGATCGGGGCCATGCAGGCCCTGGGGTTGATCGTGCTGCTCGCGCTGCCGGCCGCCTGGGTGCTGCGCGGTCCCGGGCCGTCGGCTTCGGTGGGGGCGGCGCCGGCCCCGGTGGCCTTGCCGGCCGGCGAGGCGATCCGCAAGGCCCTGCGAACCCCCAGCTATCTGCTGTTGTCGGCCGGCTTTTTCGTCTGCGGTTTCCATGTGGCCTTTCTGGCCACGCACCTGCCGGGCGTCGTCGCGAGCTGCGGGCTGCCCGCGCCCGTGGGGGCCTGGGCGCTGGGTGTGATCGGCCTGTTCAACATCGTGGGCAGCCTGGTCATGGGCTGGGCGGTCGGCCGCTGGCGCATGAAGTCGCTGCTGTCACTCGTCTACGCTTCCCGCGCGGTGGCGGTGCTGGTGTTTCTGCTGGCACCGAAGACCGAAGCCGTGATGCTCACCTTCGCGGCCGTCATGGGCCTCACGTTCCTGTCCACCGTGCCGCCTACCGTGGGCCTGGTCGCCAAGTTCTTCGGCACGGGCAACATGGCCATGCTGTTCGGGCTGGTGATGCTGTCGCATCAGGTCGGTGGCTTTCTGGGGGCGTGGCTGGGGGGGCAGGTGTTCGAAGCCACCGGCAGCTACGACTGGGTCTGGTACATCGACATCGTGCTGGCGGTGGGCGCGGCGCTGATCCACCTGCCGATCCGCGAAGCGCCGGTGATCCGGGGAGTGCAGCCCGCCTGAACCCTGCACGGCAAGCGTTCTTGTTCAGCGGGTGGGGTCGTTGTCGAATGGCCCTTCGTTGGTGCGCCGCTGAATGCCTTTGCCTCCGGGCAGGCGGCCCTCCAGCGGGTCCTTGTCCAGGCCGATGGCGCGAGCCCCGCGGTTCATGCCGTTCGCCCAGCCTTGAAAGAAGCCATGCACGACGGTATCGCCGCCAGGGCCGCTGTGGTCCGCGCTGGGGGCCGGGGTGGCAGGGGCGGGTTTGGCGGTGACGGGTTTCGCGGCCGCCGGCCTGGTTTTCGCCGGGGCGGCCTTGTTGGTGGTGCTGCGCTCGGTCGCGCCGATGGTGAACGGGGCCAGGCCCACCAGGGCTGCGGTCACGATCACACCCAGTGGCTGTTTCATGGGCGTCCTCTTTCGGTTGCTCTCACACGGCCAACCATCCGGCGGTTGGCACCAAGGGACACAAGTCTGCCGGACAACGCATCCCGGCACGCCTTCCGGGCGTATCGGGTCGTAAGAAGGTGTAAGACGGGTGCAGGGGCTCAGACGGGGACGGTGTAGTTGAGTGCCATGCGGCCGCCGTCGACGGTGACGATCTCGCCCGTCACGTAGCTGGCCGCGTCGCTCGCCAGCCAAGCCACCACATCGGCAACCTCGTCGGGCCCGCCCAACCGTTTCAGTGGCGTGCGGCTCAGGATCTTGTGGCGCGCCTCTTCGCTGGTGAGCACCGCCTGGGCGGCCAGTTCGGTGGCGATGGTGCCAGGTGCGACCGCGTTCACGCGGATGCCGTGGTCGGCCAGTGACAGCGCCATCGCGCGCGTGAGCTGGTTGATGCCGCCCTTGCTCACGTTGTAGCTGGCGATGTTCGGGATGGCCATCACCCCATTGACCGAGCTCATGTTCACGATGCTGCCGCCCCCGGTGCCGCGCATGGCCCGCGCGACCGCCTGGCCCATGAGGAAGGCTCCCTTCAGGTTCACGCGCAGCACCTCGTCGAAGTCGTCCTCGGTCACCTCGAGGAAGTCGGCCGCCTTGAAGATGCCGGCGTTGTTGACGAGCACGTCGATGCGGCCGTGCGTGGACAGCGCCAGCGCCACGATCGCGTCCACGTCGGCCTTGTCGCCCACGTCGCAATGCATGTAGGTGCCGCCGATGTCGCGGGCCAGTGCGCGGCCTGGCGCGTCGGCCACGTCCGCGATCACCAGCCTGGCGCCTTCGCGCGCGAAGCGGCGCGCACACGCCTCGCCAATGCCCCGGGACCCTCCGGTGACAAGCACGACGCGTCCCTGGTGTCCGAAATTCACAGGAGTGGGATGGAGAGCGTGGGTGTTCATGCGTCCATGGTAGCGGTCGGGCTCAGCGTGGCATGCGCGCTTCCAGCAGAGGCAGCAGCGCCTCGTGGCCAGCCTGGCGCGCGAGATCGGCGGCACGCAGGCCGTCGCGGTCGGTGCGTTGCGGGTCGGCGCCGGCGTCCAGCAGCACGCGCAGCAGCGTCGCGTCGCCGCGCAGCGCCGCCAGCATGAGGGCGTTGCGGCCCAGGGCATCGGCTTCGTCCACATTGGCCCCCTGGGCCAGGGCCTCGCGCACATCGGCCACTGCGCCGCGGGCGGCGGCCTCCAGCAGGCCCGCGGTGGGCGCGCGGGGCGGCGCCGGCTGCGGGGTGGACGCGGCCCGGCGTGCCGATAGCGTGGCGGGTGCTTCTTCCCGCGCGAGGCTGCGTGCCCGCGGGACAGCGGCAGCCAGCCCGGCGGATGCGCTGTCGTGGTCTTCGGGCGTGGGTGCCGGGGCGGGCCGCGGCGCAGGCCGGGGTGCCGCCGTGCTGTCGACCGCTTGCGACCGGGGTGCGGCTTCTGCGGGCGCGGCCTGCGTCGAAGGTGGCGGCGGGCTGGCGGGCGCGGTGCGGCGCCCGGCCGGTGTGACGGCGTGCGGCGTCACCGCGGGCGGGCTTGCCGGTGCCGTGGGTGGGGCGGGTGCCGCGGCTTCTGGCGCGACGGAGGGGGCCGGTTCCGGTGCGGCGGCCGGGACTGGCGAAGGTGCGGGTGCGATGGGGGCTGGCGCGGCGTTGCGGCCGGGTGCTGCCGCTTCGCCGAGCGCCGCCTCGCGTTCCTCGGGTGTGCCGCGTTCGAACTGCAGCACCACCAGGGTGGCCAGACCGAGCACCGCCAGCCCACCCAGTGCGCGCCAGCGCCAGGCGGTGTCGTTGACGGCGGGCGAGCGGTGCTGGCCCGGCGCCTTGTGGGTTTGTGCGGCGGCGCGCGCCTGCGCCAGCACGTTCTCGCGCACGGCGGGACCGGGCCGGGCGGGATCGTGCGCGTTGGCTTCGCGGTAGCGTTGCAGCAGATCGTCTTGTGGCTTCATGTGAACGCCTCCAGGGCTTGGCGCAGGCGTTCGCGCGCGTAGCGCAGACGGCTCTTGGCGGTCTCGGCGCTCACGCCGGTGGCCTGCGCGATCTCGGCCAGGCTCAAGCCGCCTTCCGCCTGCAGCAGGAAAGCCTCGCGTTGGGGTAGGGGCAGGGCGTCGAGGGCGTCGAGCAGGGCCTGCGCCTGTTCGCGCGATTGCATCTGGCGCACCGGGCCGAAGCCCGAGTCCGCTGCCAGGGTGTCCGCCAGGGCGGCACCGTCTTCGGTTTCGGCGTCCAGACTGGCGTGGACCTTGTGCGTGCGCCAGTGGTCCACCAGGCGGTGGTGGGCCAGGGTGAAAAGCCAGGTGCGGAACCGCGCGCGAGGCAGGTACTGCGGGGCCTGTCGCACGAGGGAGAACCACACGTCCTGCACCAGGTCATCGGCGAGCGCGGTGTCGTGCAGGCTGCGCTGCACGAACCGCCACACCGGCAGGGCATGGCGGTCGTACAGGGTTTCGAAGGCGAGCGCATCCCCGGCGGCAAAGGCCAGCATCAGCGTTTCGTCCGGCACGGCCTCGGAGCGCATGCCGGATTATGTTGGACGCACCTCAACTCGGATCGGGTGCGTAGCCGGGGTGCACCGCACCGGGAAACGGGTTCGGCCTCGGCGGCATGGCCTGCGTGGGGATGATGCCCATGGCGATGAGGTTCTCGCGGCTGTCGTAGCGCAGGCGGATCACTTCGTCGGGCCGGTCGCTGCGTCGCTCGAAGGTGGTGTGCGTGATGGGCGCGTTCTCGCGTGCGCCATGTCCCGTGCCCAGCCGGGGCGCAGGCATCGGCGCGGCAGGTCCCATGCGGCGGGCGGCGAGCGACCCGGGACGCTCTCGCGGCGCTTCGCCGGCGCCGGCCTGTGTTTCGGCCAGGGTGTCGGTGGCGCTGGCCGGGGCCGATGAGGAGCGCTGCTCGGCCGCACCTTGCTCTCTCGGCGAGGGCCATGGCGTGACGGCCGGCGGAGGCGGCGGGAGCGGCTTTTCACGGAACACGGCCACGCCGATCACGCCGACGTGCGCGGGTCGACCCGTGCGCTCGGCGTAAGACGCGCTGGACGCCGTGAAGTGGAAGGCCGCCACCTCGGTGTCGCTCTTGCGCCACCCGGTGATGGCGTGCTGTTGCCAGGGCGAGAGCACGTAGCCGGTCTGCTGCCAGGCGGCGGTTTCGCCCGAGATCACGTTCACGCCATCGACCGACACCACGCCGAGCACACGGCCGCCCGTGGCGTTGCGCACCGATACCGCGTAGCGTGCGCCGGGGCGCCCGGCGACCCAGTGTTCGCCCTGATGCCGGTACACCGCGAGCGTTTCACCGCTGTCGCGGTCGATCACCTGAATATCGGCCAGGCGGCCGATGGCGTGCGCCGATGCGGTGGACAGCGCCGCGAGTGCGACGGCAAGAGAAATGGCGAGTCTGACGGAGGGCGGGGGTTTCATGAGGGCTCCGGAAAGTGGATGGAGCCCACTGAAACGAATCAACCTCCTCAACGGGGTTGAGGCCGGTCCCCTTTTGTGTAACGGTGTGCTTCAGCAGGTGCTGCAGGTGGCCAGTGCACTGCTCACGCGCGTGCGGGTCTGCTCAATGAGGTAGTCCAGGAAGACACCGGTGCGGCGCGGCATGAACTTGCGGCTCGGCAGGGCTGCGTACATGGCCAGACGGTCGGTGATCCAGGGGTTGAGCACGCGCACCAGATCACCGTTCTGGATCAGGGGGGCGGCCAGCTCGATGGTGGTGGCGGTGATGCCCGCGCCGTCGAGCGCCGCGTGCATCAGGGTGTCGGTGTGGTTGGCCCACAGCACCGGCTGCACATCGATATCGACAAAACGCGCTTCATCCGTCTCGTGCAGCAGCCGCCATGCCCGCGTGCGGCCGCCTGGTGGCTTGAAGCGCAGGCAGTCGTGCTGCTCCAGGTCCTCCGGCCGGATGGGGGTTCCCTTGCGCCGCAGGTAGTCGGGCGAGGCCAGCAGCACGGTGACGCTGGAGAGCACCTTGCGCGCGATCACGTTCGCATCGAACGAGGCCTTGGCCCCCATCAGCGTGATGTCGTAGTCCTGGATCGGTGGTTCGCGGTGGGACTCCACGTCGATGTCGAGCAGGATCTTGGGGTACGCCTGCCGGAAGCCGCTGACCAGTGGCGCGAGCACGTGGGTGGCCAGCACCGGCGGCGCCAGCAGGCGCAACACACCGGCCAGTTCGCTGGTCTGCGAACTCACCAGATCGTTGGCTTCGTCGAGGTCCTGCAGGATCACGCGGACCCGGTCGAGATAGCTCTCGCCCGCGTCGGTGAGGGAGACGCGCCGTGTTGTGCGGTGGAGCAGTCGGGTGCCCAGATGGTCTTCCAGGTCGGCCACGAGCCGGGTGACCACGGCAGGCGACATGTCGAGCGCGCGGCCGGCGGCGGCGAAACCGCCCTCATCGATCACTTTCTGGAAAACGCGCATCGAGGCCAGGCGGTCCATGGAAAGTCTCCTTTAAAGGGTTTACCCGGGTGAAGAACGGATGATTATTGCTGAAACGGAAACACACCAGTCTTTTGGCTGCTATTTTTCATCACGGTCGGAAACTTTACAGTTCATCCCATCGATGCACGCAAACCCTCCGCAGAGGCATCGAAGCCGGCCAGACCGCACAACGGACCGACCGGCATGTTCAACCCTCTCAAAGGAAACTGTCATGAAAACCCGTCTGTCTGTTGTTGCCATCGCTCTCTCCACCCTCGTTGCCGGTCACGCTCTGGCCGCCGACCCTGCTGCCGCCAAGACCCGCGAACAAGTGCGCGCCGAACTGGCCGAAGCCGTGCGCAACGGTGATCTGATCGCCGATGGCGAAACCGGTGCCCGCTTCAACCAGCTGTTCCCGGCCCTGTACGCCCAGCCCGCAGTCGTCGCTGGCAAGAGCCGCGCTGATGTGAAGGCCGAACTGGCTGAAGCCGTGCGCAATGGCGACCTGATCGCCGATGGCGAAACCGGTGCCAAATTCAAGGATGTGGCACCTGCTCAGTACGCCACCGTTCGCGCCGAAACGCCCGCCACCACCGTGGCCGTGGGCAAGACCCGCGAACAGGTGAAGGCCGAACTGGCCGAAGCCATCCGCAACGGTGACCTGATCGCCGATGGCGAAACCGGTGCGAAGTTCAACCAGCTGTACCCCAACCGCTACCCGCAGCCGGTGGTGGCACAGGGCCAGTCGCGTGAAGAGGTGCGGGCCCAGGCGGTCGAGTCGCGCCGCGCCAACGGCGGCTAAGCCGTCGCAGGCATCGTCCCGTCGGGCGATGCCGTATCCGCCGGGTGTGCGCTGAACGAGACGCGCACGCTCAGGCCGCCCGGGGGGCTGCTGGCCAAGGTCAGCAGCCCCCCGTTCTGTTGGGCGATCTGGGCCACGATGGCCAGCCCGAGGCCGCTGCCGGTGGCGTCGTCGCGCGGATTCAGGCGCACGAAACGCTCCAGCACGCGCGGGCGATCGGCTTCAGGGATCCCGGGGCCGTTGTCGTTGACGATCAGGGTCACCCGGTTGGCCTCCCTTTCAACGCGCAGATCGACCTGGCTGCCCGGGGGCGTGTGGCGCAGGGCGTTGTCCACCAGATTGTCCAGCAGCACCTGCAGATCGTGGGGGTCGGCCAGCACCGTGGCGGTCTCGCAGGTGTCCAGCCCGAGGTCGATGCCCCGGGCCTCGGCGCGTGCCGAGAACGCGCTCACGGTGTCTGCCGCGAGCTGGCACAGGCGCACCGGCACCGGCTGCCGTTCTCGCCCATCGGCCTCCAGCCGCGCCATCTGCAGCAACTGGGTCACCAGGTGCGTGCTGCGGGTGATACCGCGGTCCAGTTCGTCCAGTGCCGCGCCGCGTTCGTGCTCGGGCGCGCGACGGGTCAGCTGCGCCTGCAGCTTGACGGCGGCCAGCGGTGTGTTCAGCTCGTGCGCTGCGTCGGCCAGCATCTGTCGCTGGCGGGAGAGCAGGCGCGTCACACGTTCGAGCAACTGGTTGAGCGCCTGCCCCAGAGGCGCCACTTCTTCGGGGAGGCCCCGGGTGTCGATGGGAAGGAGATCCTTTTCATCCCGCTGGCGGATGTCCTGTCGAAGCGCATCGAGCGGTGCGAGCGCCCGGTTGACGGCAGCGCGGATCAGCACGCTCAGCACGAGCACCAGCAGGCCCACAGGCACCAGCAGCCAGGGCACCATCTGGGCAAAAGTGCTGGCGCGGTCCCTCACGCTCTTGGCCACCTGGACAACCTCCTCGTCGTCCTCCAGCGTGTACACCCGCCAGGCCTCGCCGGCCCACTGGATGTTGTTGAAGCCCAGGGCCTGCAGGGGTGGGCCACCACCTTCGACCGAGGCGTACAGGAGCTCGCCATCTTCCGACCAGATCTGGCTGATGAAGCGCCCCAGGTCGTCCGAGACCCAGGGGGGCGGATTGTCCTGGGGTTGCGGCCGGGCCGTGGCCCGTGGCGCTGGGTGCTCCGGCCGGTCCAGCATCCAGCTGTGGGGGCGCACGCCGTGTCGCACCACCGAATGTGCAATCTGTTCCATGCCGAAGTCGCGCACCCGGTTGAAGGCCTCCCAGGCGAGGTAATAGGTGAAGCCGCTCACCAGAACGCTGGTGACGACCAGCGCCGTGATCTGCCAGAACAGCAGGCGCTGGCGGATCGAATTCATTCCGCGGCTACCAGCTTGTAACCCACGCCTCGCACGTTCTTGATCCACGCGGTGCCCAGCTTGCGCCGCAGGTGGTGCACGTGCACCTCCACCGCATTGCTGGCCACTTCTTCGTGCCAGCCATAGAGGCGGCTCTCCAGCTGCTCGCGCGAAAGCACGGTACCAGGGTTCTCCATCAGGGCGAGCAGCAGGTCGTATTCGCGCGCGGCCAGGGACACCGGCTGGTTGTCGAGCAGAGCCTCGCGTCGCAGCGGGCGCATGATCAGGCGGCCGAACTGCATCTCGGGTTGGGCGCGGCCCGCCCGGCGGCGTGCCAGCGCATGCACACGGGCCACCAGTTCATCCAGATCGAAGGGCTTGGTGAGGTAGTCGTCGGCGCCCAGGTTCAGGCCGGTCACCCGGTCGCTCACCGCATCGCGTGCCGAGACCACCAGCACGGGCACCGGCCGGTCCTGCGCCCGCAGCCATTGCAGCAGCTGCAGGCCGTCCAGGCCGGGCAGGCCGATGTCGAGCAGCACCACCTCGTACTCCTGCTCGCGCAAGGCGGCCTGTGTCTGCAGGCCGTCGTGCGCCCAGTCCACGGAAAAACCGGCCATGCGCAGGCCGCGTTCCATGCTGCGGCCCAGCATGACATCGTCTTCAGCGAGTAGAACTTTCATGGTTGCGTAGTGTCAGCGAAAAGCGGCGAAAGCCTCTGGTACAAACGACGGCCCGGATTCAGGAGATTTCCTTTGAGCACATTCCAGCAGGTGATTCTGTACACCGATACCGATGGCCGCGCGCGTTTCCGCGAGACCGAGATCGCCCTGAGCGAGGGATCGCCAGCGGCACGGCTGTCCCCGTTGCTGCCGGCCACCGCCTGTCAGTTGCGCCAGAGCCCGGTGGGCTTCCGCAGCGAATTCCATTGCACCGGCGACGCCCAGTGGCTGTTCGTGCTGCAGGGCTGCATGGAGATCGGCCTGCAGGACGGCAGCTGGCGCGCTTTCCGGGCTGGCCAGCACTTCTATTCGGCCGACACCTTGCCCGAAGGCGCCACCTTCGACCCCGCAGTGCACGGCCATCGCAGCCGCCAGGTGGGAGATGAGCCGCTGGTGACACTGTTCGTGCGCGGCTGAACCGCTTACAGGAACCGGTCGAGCAGCCGGCGGGAGTTCGCGTCCAGTGCAAGGCGGTCGCGCACGGCGAAGGTCACGCCGTGGCTGCCCAGGATCAGCAAGGCGTGGCCGGGCAGGCGGCGGATGTCGTCTTCACTGCGCAGCGTGAAGCTGGTGGGGCCCCGGTCGGTGGTCACCTTCCAGGTGCTGGGTGTGGAAAAGGTGGACACCGCTTCGATGCGCTGGATCACCGGTGTGAACTCGCGCTGGGCGAGCTCCTCTTCCAGCAGCTGGCGAGGTCCGGCCGGCAGCGCCGAGAGGCGGTCCACCCACACCAGTTCGTGGCCATCGCTGCCCAGCACCGAAAGGCCTTCGTCCGGCGCTCCGATGGGAAAGGCGCGCACCGGAACAACGCCCACGTGCGCCTGACCGGCCTCATCCGTCAGCACGAGGCGGCCGAAGGCATTGCGTTGAAGTTGCCAGGCGGGGGGGCTCATGCGTCGTCCTCGGATATGCCGGCATCGAGCAGGCTGGCGGCTTCCTGTTCCTTGCGGGCCTGTGCCTCGTACAACCGCCAGTACGCGCCGCGCAGCGCCATCAGCTCGTCGTGCGGGCCGATCTCGACCACCTGGCCGCGGTCCATCACCACCAGCCGGTCTGCCTTGCGCAGGGTGGAAAGCCGGTGTGCGATGGCGATGGTGGTGCGGCCCTGCACCAGGTTGTCCAGCGCCTTCTGGATTTCCTTTTCCGTTTCCGTGTCGACCGACGAGGTCGCCTCGTCCAGGATCAGGATGCGCGGGTCGATCAGCAACGCGCGAGCGATGCTGATGCGCTGGCGCTCGCCGCCCGACAGGCCCTGACCCCGCTCGCCCACCAGCGAGTCGTAGCCCTGTGGAAGCCTCAGGATGAATTCGTGTGCGTGCGCGGCGCGCGCGGCGGCCACGATCTCGGCGCGGGTGGCGTCGGGCCGCCCGTAGGCGATGTTTTCGGCGATGGTGCCGAAGAAGAGGAAGGGTTCCTGCAGCACCAGGCCGATGTGGCGGCGGAAGTCGGCCACGGCGACGCGACGGACGTCCGTGCCGTCGATGCGGATGGAACCCTCGCTCACGTCGTAGAAGCGGCACAGCAGGTTGACCAGTGTGCTCTTGCCCGAACCGCTGTGGCCGACCAGCCCGATCATCTCGCCCGGCCGGATCTCCAGGCTCAGGTTGCGGATCACGGTGCGGCTGCCATAACGGAAGCTCACGCCCTCCATCTGCAGGCCGCCCTTCACATTCGCCAGGGGCACCGGCTGTACCGGGTCGGGCACGTTGGAGACGTGGTCCAGGATGTCGAAGATGCGCTTGGCGCCGGAGGCGGCCTTCTGCGTGACCGAAACGATGCGGCTCATCGAATCGAGCCGGCCGTAGAAGCGGCCGATGTAGGCGATGAAGGCGGTGAGCACGCCCACCGTGATCTCGTTGCGGCTCACCAGCCAGATGCCGAAGGCCCACACCACCAGCAGGCCGATTTCCGTGAGCAGGGTGACGGTGGGGGTGAACAGCGACCAGGTCTTGTTGATGCGGTCGTTGACGGCCAGGTTGTGTTCGTTGGCCTGCCGGAAGCGCCGGGCTTCGCGCGATTCCTGTGCGAAGGCCTTGACCACGCGGATACCT
>QFCS01002007.1_pt1 | contig 52024 bp, 40 predicted proteins | sample 3576561 | NCBI WGS metagenome assembly QFCS01 | reverse complement strand
GCCGATCGAGCTTGCCTGCCGGCACCTCGAAGCCGGTGTCCGACATGCCGAGCGGTCCGAACAGATGCTCCTGCAGGAACGCACCGAGCGGCTGACCGGCGGCGCGCGCAATCAGGACACCCAGCACGTCGGAGCCGGTGTGATAGAGCCAACGCTCCCCCGGCTGGTGGAGCAGCGGCAATGCACCGAGCCGCGCCATGAATTCGTCGGCCGACATCTCGGGCTGGAACGGGCTCGGCGACACATCGGCCTCGACCATCGCCTTGTGGATCGGATGGCGCGGCGGCCAGTCCATGATGGCGCCAAGCCCCCAGGTGAAGGTGAGCAGGTCGCGCACGGTAATGGGGCGCGTCGCAGGGACGGTATCGTCGAGGGCGGCATCGAGGCTCCGAAGCACGCGGCGCTGGGCGAGTTCCGGCAGGAAAGGATCGACGGGATCGTCGAGCCGCAGCCGGCACTGCTCGACCAGGATCAGCACCGCCGCCGCCGTCACCGGCTTGGTCATCGAAGCGATACGGAAGACCGTGTCGCGCCGCATCGGCGCGTCCTGCTCGAAAGACTGCCGGCCGATGACCTCGACATGAGTCTCGCCACGCCGGTCGAGCAGAGCGACCAGACCCGGGATGGCAGCGTCCGAAACGTGCCGGGCCAGGGCCGGCCGCAGCCGCTCGAGGCGGATGGGGGAAAAGGCCGGCATCTGCTCAGGGATTCCGCTCGAACTCGGCGTCGACCATGATCTCGACTGCGTCGCCGAAGAGCGGCGCGAGGCCGAATTCGACCGGATTGATCGTCGTGCGTCCGGTCATACCGATGCGCGGGCGGCCGGAGAAGCCCTTGCCGGCCCCGACCAGTTCGACATCGAAGGTCACCGGCCGCTTCCTGCCCATGAGGGACAGTTCGCCGTCGACCTTGCCGCGCTGCGCGCCGGTCTGGCGAAAGGCCGTCGAAACGAAGGTGGCCTCCGGGAACGCCGCTGCGTTCAGGAAGTCGTTGCCGCCAAGCTGTTCAGCGAAGCCCTTCACGTTGCTGGTGATCGATGCGGTCTCGACCTTGGCCGTCACCGCGGCACCCGCGACGTTGCCCTCGACCTTGGCCGGATCCCAGGCGAGCGTGCCGCTCACACGGTCGAAGCGGAACACGCTCCACGAGTAGCGGAGATGGGATACCCGCGCGATCACCGAGGCATGGTCCTTGTCGAGCGTGTAGGTGCCGGCCGGCGCCTGGCGATAGTCGGGCTCACCCATGAAGACGCCGGGCGGAAGCTGCACGCCCTGCGCCCACGCTCCGGAGATTTCGGGGAGCAATAGCAGAGGCGACAGGGCGACGGCGATGAGGATGCGCTGCATCAACTTCACATTACTTAACCATTTGGTTAATCAATATGGAGTTCCCACGAGACTGTCAACCTTCCGCAGCTCGATGTCACAGGAGACAAATTCGTGCCGACCCGCAACCGGAGTATGTGCTAGGCACGACACATCATGATCGAATTCAAGGCCGGTCGACCGGCAACGCGTTCTTCCCACGGCATGGTCACCAGTCCGCACGCAGCGGCCTCGCAGGCCGGTGCTGCCCTGCTGCGCGACGGCGGATCGGCTATCGATGCGGCGATCGCCACGAGCGCCACGCTGTCGGTGGTCTATCCTCACATGACCGGGATCGGCGGAGACGCCTTCTGGCTGATCTACGATGCCGCCACGAAGACCGTGCGCTACATCGACGGTGGTGGCCGCGCCACCGCGCGCGGCACGATCGATGCTTTCGCCGCGCGTGGCCTCGCGGAGGTCCCGTACCGTGGCGTGTTGCCCGGCACGCTGACCGTTCCCGGTGCGGTGGCGAGCTGGGCGTTGGCGCACGACGCCTTCGGTCGCCGGCCGCTCAGGCAATGCCTCGATGCGGCGATCGGCTACGCACGCGACGGCTTTTCGCCGACGCCGCGCCTGGCACAGTGGTTCGGGATCGCCGCAGACGAGCTGGCGAAGAGCCCGGAGGCTGCAGCCATCTTCCTGCAGGGCGGCACGACGCTGCGGAATCCCGATCTCGCCCGTACGCTGGAGGCCATCGCGAGCGACGGCTGGCGCGGCTTCTACGAAGGCGAGGTGGCGCGCGAGCTGGTGCGCTGGTCCGACGCCAATGGCGGCTTCTTCGCACCCGCGGACCTCGCGGCCCAGACGGCGCGTTGGGGCGAGCCGCTGCAGGGCAGCTATCGCGGCGTCACGCTGTATGAGACCCCGGCGCCGACACAGGGCTTCACAGTGCTTGAGATGTTGAACCTGCTCGAGCCGCTCGATCTCCATCGCAAGCCGTTCCTCGGCGCCGAGGCGGTGCATCTGATGGTGCAGGCCAAGCAGATCGCCTACCACGACCGCGACCTGCATCTCGCGGATCCCCGCTTCGCCGACGTGCCGATGGACCGGCTGATCTCCAAGGCCTATGCCGACGAGCGCCGACCGCTGATGGATCCCGAGCGCGCCCTGCCATGGGACCGCATTCCCTCCTACGGCAGCCTTGCCGGCGATACGGTCTACATCGCCGCCGTCGACCGGGACGGCAACGCCGCCTCGCTGATCCATTCGCTCTATGGCGGCTTCGGTTCCGCCGTGGTCGCCGGCCGCACGGGCGTGGTGCTGCAGAACCGCTCCGCCTACTTCTCGCTCGACCCACGGAGTCCCAACCGGCTCGAACCCGGCAAGACGCCACTGCACACGCTGATCGCCTCGCTCGCCTTCCGCGACGGCAAGCCGTGGGCGGTCGTGGGCTGCATGGGTGCCGACGGCCAGCCGCAGATCCACCTGCAGGTGTACCGCGCCCTGATCGACCAGGGTCTCGACATCCAGCAGGCGCTCGACATGCCGCGCTTCCTGTCCGGCCGCTTCGGGCTTCTCGAGGCGCGCGACACGCTGCACATCGAGTCGCGTTTCCCGCCGGAGACGATCGCCGAGCTCGAACGGCGCGGCCATCTGCTCGACCGTTGGGGCGACTGGAACGAGATGGCCGGGCATGCCCACGGCATCACGATCGATGCCGCGACCGGCATGCTGAGCGGCGGCGCCGACCCGCGCAGCGACGGCGAAGCGGTCGGCGTGTAGGCCGGCGGTCAGGAGGAGAGCGCGAAGCCCTCGTAGCCGTTCCTCACGATGGCGTCGCAGCGTTCGATATAGGCGGGGAACCCGCCGATATAAGGCATGAAGACGCGCGGCTTGCCCGGGATATTGGCGCCGACATACCAGGAGCTGCAGGCCGAACGCAGCGAGTAACCGGCCACGTCGCGGACATGGGCGACCCACGCCTCCTCGGCGTTGCCGTCCGCTTCGATCACGGTCGCACCGCGATCGCGCATATGCTCCAGGCAGTCGGCGATCCATTCGACGTGCTGCTCGAGCGACGGCAGCATGTTGGTCAGCACCGAGGGACTGCCCGGCCCGGTAATGGTGAACAGGTTGGGGAAGCCCGCCATGGTGAGGCCGAGATAGGATTTGGGACCTTCCTGCCACTTGTCCCGCAGCGACTGCCCATCGCGGCCGCGTATGTCGACCTTGAGCAACGCGCCGGTCATGGCGTCGAAGCCGGTCGCCAGCACCAGGCAGTCGAAGACGTAGTCCTCGCCCCTGGCGCGCAGGCCGGTCGACGTGACACGCTCGATCGGCTCGTCGCTGACATCGACCAGGGTGACGTTCGGACGGTTGAAGGTCTCCCAGTAGCCGGTGTCGACGCACAGCCGCTTGCAGCCGAACGAGTTGCGCGGCGTCAGCTTGTCGACGAGTTCGGGATCCTTCACCACCTCGCGGATCTTGGCCCGCACGAAGTCGGCTGCCGTGCGGTTCGAATCGTCGTTGAGCTGCAGGTCGGAGAAGGCGGCCATGAAGCCCAGCCCGCCATAGCTCCAGCGCTCCTCGTAGATTCGCCGCCGCTCCTCCTCCGGCGTCTCGATGGCCGACGCCTGATTGATCGTGAAATCGATCCCCGCCGGCTTGGACCGGGCGCGCCGCCGCAGCTCCGCGTAGTTGGCCTTCACCTGCCGCACATGGTCCGGATCAAGCGGCCGGTTATGCGCGGGAATGGTGTAGTTCGCGGTGCGCTGGAACACCGTCAGATGGCGCGCCTGCGACGCGATGATCGGGATGGACTGGATGGCCGAGGAACCGGTGCCGATCACGCCCACCGTCCTGCCGCTGAAGTCGACGCCTTCGTGCGGCCAGTTGCCGGTATGATAGGTCGGCCCCGCGAAATCCTCGAGGCCGGCGATCTTCGGGGTGTTGGGCGACGACAGGCACCCCATGGCGGTGATGACGAAGCGCGCCGTGACGGCATCGCCCCTGTCGGTCTCGACGCGCCAGGTGTTCGACGCCTCGTCGAACGCCGCCTTCGTCACCTTCGTCTCGAAGGTGATGTCGCGACGCAGATCGAAGCGATCAGCGACGTGGTTGGCATAGCGCAGGATTTCGGCCTGGGTGGCGTAGCGTTCCGTCCACTCCCACTCCTGCTCCAGCTCCGGCGAGAACTGATAGGAGTACTGCACGCTCTCCACGTCGCAGCGCGCGCCAGGATAACGGTTCCAGTACCAGGTCCCGCCGACTCCCGTGCCCGATTCGAACACGCGGGCCTTGAAGCCCTTCTGGCGCAGGCGGTGCAGCATGTACATGCCGGCAAATCCCGCACCGACGATCACGGCATCGACATCGAGCGACATCGTTCCTCCCAAGCGAACACCATGTCATCCTTAGCGCAGAATGGCCGACATGGAATATCCCACACGCTGGCCCGCGAGCTGGTATGCCGCCACGCGAGACTCCGCGCCCGATCGCCCGCCACTTGCGGGGCGGAAGGAAGCGGACGTCGCCGTCGTCGGCGGCGGCTTCGCCGGCCTGCACACGGCGCGGCTGGCCGCGACGGCCGGCCGACGCGTCGTACTGGTCGAGCGACGGCATGTCGCCTGGGGCGCCTCCGGCCGCAACGGCGGCTTCGTCGGCGCGGGCTACGCCGAGCGCTCCGGCGCGCTGATCGACCGGCTGGGCCTCGACCATGCGCGGCATCTCTACGCCCAGTCGCAGCGCGGCGTGGCGGTGGTGCGCGACGCCATCGAGGCGCTCGGACGGCCCGACATCCGCATGGGCTCGGGCAAGCTCGGCGTCTCGCGCACCGACCAGGGCGCCGATTTCGCCGAACGCACGCGGGCGATGGCGGAGAAGCTCGGCGCCAGCTTCGAGCCGTGGGAGACGGAAGCGGTGCGCGCCGTGCTGGCGACCGAACGCTATCACCAGGCGATCCACGACCCGTCGTCGTTCCATATCCATCCGCTGAACTTCGCGTTCGCACTGGCAGCCGACATCGAACGGCACGGCGGCGCCATCCACGAGGGCACGGAAGCGGTCGCACTCGACCGCGCCGTCGGCGGTTGGCGCCTCACCACGACTGCAGGCGAGATCGCCGCACGCGACGTCGTGTTGGCGGGCAATGCCGATCTCGGCCGCGTGCAGCCGCGCATCGCCCGCGCGGTGCTGCCGGTCGCGACCTATGTGGCCGTGACCGGGCATCTTGGACCCGCGCTGGCCGACGCGATCCGTTGGCGCGGCGCCATCTCCGACACCCGCCGTGCCGGCGACTACTACCGCATCGTCGATGGCGACCGCCTGCTATGGGGCGGCCGCATCACCACCGACACGCGCGAGCCGCCACGGCTGCGCGAGATGATGCGCGGCGACATCCTGTCGGTCTATCCTCAGCTCGGGCCGCAGTTCCGCGAGGTCGGCATCGACTATGCCTGGCCCGGCATCATGGGATACGCGCCCCACAGGATGCCCCAGGTGGGCATGGTCGAACCCGGCCTGTGGATCTGCAGCGCCTTCGGCGGCCACGGCGTGGCGCAGACCGCCGCCGGCGCCGATGCCGTCGTCGCCGGCATCCTGGGCGACGACGATCGCTGGAAGCTGTTCACGCCGTTCGGCACGGGCTGGGCCGGCGGCGCGCTCGGACGGGTCGCCACCCAGCTCGTCTACTGGAAGCTGCAGGCCAGCGACTGGTGGGACGAGAAGCGCCAGGCCCGCAACGCGGAGACACTGCGGACATGACGACGGACAGAATCGGCGATTCGCCTCGGCGCCGCGAGGATCAGCGCTTCCTTACCGGAACCGGCACCTATCTCGACGACCTGCGCTTCGAGCAACTGGCGCACGCCGTCGTGCTGCGCTCGCCGCATGCGCATGCGCACCTACGCGCCATCGACACCGCCACCGCCCGTCGCGCCCCCGGCGTGCTGGCCGTGCTGACCGCCATCGACGCCATGGCCGACGGGCTGGGGCCGCTGCGGCCCTATGCCGAGGCCAATGTGCAGACCGGCGACCCTTTCGCCTTCGCGCCGCAGCCACTGCTGGCCGAGCGCAAGGTGCGCTTCGTCGGCGAACCGGTCGCGTTGGTCGTCGCCGAGACACGGGAGCAGGCGCTCGATGCCGCCGAGCTGATCGCCGTCGACTACGAGCCGCTGCCCGCCGTCACCAGCGGCCTCGCGGCGCGTGCCGAAGGAGCGCCGATCGTCGCTGACGAGGTGCCGGGCAACATCTGCCTCGACTGGCGCACCGGCGACCACGATGCGGCCGACGCCGCGTTCGCCCGCGCCGCGCATGTCGTCAGCCTGCGCCTCGACAACCATCGCATCGCCATCAATCCGATGGAGCCGCGCGGTGCCGTCGGCCGGCACGATGCCGCGTCGGGCCGCTACACGCTGCACGTCTCCAGCCAGAACATCCACATCAACCGCAACCACGTCGCGCGCTGCCTCGGCGTCGCGCCGGCGGACGTACGCTTCGTGGCGCCCGATGTCGGCGGCGGCTTCGGCGCCAAGAATTTCGCCTACGCCGAGCACGCGCTGGTGCTGTGGGCGGCGCGGCGCACCGGCCGGCCGGTCAAGTGGATCGCCAGCCGCAGCGAGGTGTTCCTGTCCGACCATGCCGCGAGGGACATGTGGGCCGAGGCCTCGCTGGCGCTCGATGCCGCGGGCACCTTCCTCGCCCTCAGGATCGAGAGCGTGGCCAATCTCGGTGCCTACATGGCCGGCGCCGGCGGCGGCGTGCAGACCTACCAGTACATCCATCTGCAGGGCACGGTGTACCGCCTGCCGGCGATCGCGCTGCGCGTCGTCGCCGTGCTGAGCAACACCGCGCCGATCGGCGTCACGCGCGGGCCGGGCTTCGCCGAGGCCGTCAACATCCTCGAACGGCTGATCGACGCGGCGGCGCGCCAGACGGGCGTCGACCGCGCGGCGCTGCGCCGGCACAACATGGTGCCGCCGCAGGACATGCCGATGACGAACGCCTTCGGCTTCGCCGTCGACAGCGGCCACTTCGCCGAGACCCTCGACAGGGCGCTGGCCCGCGCCGACGTCGCGGGCTTCGCCGCGCGGCGGCACGAAAGCGCGGCCGCGGGCCGGCTGCGCGGCCTCGGCTTCGCCTACCACATCAAGGGCACCGGCGGACCGCCCGAGGAGAATGTCGATATCCGCTTCGAGACCGACGGCACGATCTCGCTGATCACCGGCACCCAGCATATCGGCCAGGGCCACGAGACGACCTTCCCGCAGATCGTGGCGCAGCGCCTCGGCGTGCCGAACGAGCGGATCCGGCTGCGCCAGGGCGATACCGACCTGATCGTCTTCGGCGGCGGCCACGGCAGTTCGCGCGCGACCTTCATGGGCGGCACGGCGATCTGGCGCGCGGCCGACGAGATCATCGCCAAGGGCGTGGCGCTCGCGGCCGACGCCCTCGAGGCCGCCGAGCAGGACATCCGCTTCGAGGACGGCCGCTTCGTCGTGTCGGGCACCGACCGCGCCATCGGCCTGCTCGAGGTCGCGGCCCTCGGGCGCCGCAAAGGCCGGGTGCTCGACACCTATCACCACTGGAAGCGCGAGCACCTCACCTTCCCCAACGGGGCGCATGTCGTGGAGGTCGAGATCGACCGCGACACCGGGCGCGTGGCGCTCGCGCGCTACGTCGCGGTCGACGACTATGGCGTGCTGGTCAATCCCATGGTCGCTTCGGGCCAGGCGCATGGCGCGATGGCCCAGGGCGCCGGCCAGGCGCTGCTCGAACACGCGGTCTACGACCCCCAGTCGGGCCAGATGCTGGCCGCGTCGCTCATGGACTACGCCCTGCCGCGCGCCGACGACCTGCCGCCGTTCGACCTCGGCTTCAACGCCACGCCCTGCACGACCAATCCGCTCGGCGTGAAGGGCTGCGGCGAGGCCGGCGCGATCGCCGCCTTTCCGGCCATCGCCAATGCCATCCTCGACGCCCTGGCGCCGCTCGGCGTCACGGACTTCGAAGGTCCCGCGACATCCTCCCACATCTGGCAGGCACTAAAGGTAGCACGATGAAACGCCATGCCCCGGCCGCGGCGCGCAACCGCCAGCCCATCCTCGACGTGATCGCGCCGCGCCTGCCGGCCGCCGGCCTCGTGCTGGAGGTCGCCAGCGGCAGCGGCGAGCATGTCGTGCACTTCGCCTCGGCACTGCCCGGCCTCGTCTTCCAGCCCAGCGACCCCGACCCGGACGCCCGCGCCAGCATCGATGCCTGGGTGGCCGAGACCGGGCTCGCCAACCTGCGGCCGGCGCTCGCGCTCGATGCCGCGGCACCGTCCTGGCCGATCGACCGGGCCGATGCCGTGCTCTGCGCCAACATGATCCACATCTCGCCCTGGGCGTCGGCCGAGGGGCTGATCGTCGGCGCCGGCCGCCTCCTGCCGCCGGGCGGCCTGCTTTATCTCTACGGACCCTATCGCCGCGGCGGCCGACACACGGCGCCGAGCAACGAGGCCTTCGACCTGGACCTGCGCCGGCGTGATCCGGCATGGGGCGTGCGCGACCTCGAGACCGTCAGCGCACTGGCCGCGCAGAAAGGCTTCGGGCCGCCGGAGATCGTCGAGATGCCGGCGAACAATCTCTCCGTCGTCTTCCGACGGTCCTGAGCCCGGCGCTGATCGCAGCCATATCGGCCGCCTCGACGGCCTTTCCCTTCGCCTGACGTGACTATCGCGTGAAATCCGCAAGACTCCGGCATGGTGGCGTTCCGGGGAAGGATGGGGTAACGCTTCCGGACCACGGAGTCGGGGGAGCGTCGTCGGAATATGGTGTATCGCAGCCTCATCCTGCTGCCGCTGCTGGCCGTCTTCCTGGCCGGCTGCAAGCCCGAGAACAAGTTCCAGCCGCCGCCGCCGCCCGAAATCACCGTCGCACCTCCACTGCAGCAGGAGGTCGTGCCGTTCGAGGAGCTGACCGGCAATACGGTGGCGTTCAACACGGTCGATCTGGTGGCCCGCGTCGAGGGCTTCCTGACGTCGCAGAACTACGTCGACGGCTCCTACGTCACCAAGGACACCACGCTCTTCGTCATCGAACAGACGATGTACAAGGCCAAGGTCAAGGAGGCCCAGGCCCAGCTCGACGCTGCGAAAGCCGAGCTCGTCCAGTCGGAAGCGGAGTTCGTGCGCCAGGAAACCCTGCTGCGGCAGAACGTGTCGGCGCAGACGACCTACGACAAGGCGAAGGCCAAGCGCGACAGCGACCGCGCCAACGTCGAGAACGCCGAGGGCAACCTCACCATCGCCCAGACCAACCTGGGCTACACGACGGTCCAGGCGCCGTTCAACGGCGTGGTCACCAAGCATCTGGTCTCGGTCGGCGAGCTGGTCGGCAACGGCGCGGCGACGAAGCTCGCCACGATCGTCCAGCTCGATCCGATCTACGTCGAGTTCAACATCAGCGAGCAGGACGTCCTCAAGATCCGCCAGAACCTGGGCAATCGCCGCATCACCGTCGACGACCTGAGCAAGGTCCCCCTCGATATCGGCCTGATGAACGAGGAGGGCTATCCGCACAAGGGCTTCCTCAACTACGTCTCGCCGGAGATCGATTCCCAGACCGGCACCGTGCTGGTGCGCGGCCTGTTCAGCAATCCCGACCGCCAGCTGCTGCCAGGCTTCTTCGCCCGCATCCGGATGCCCTTGGGACTGGGCGAGGAAAAGGCGTTCCTGATTCCCAACCGCGTCATCGCCGAGGACCAGGCCGGCCGCTACGTCCTGGTGGTCAACAAGGACGACGTCGTCGAGCAGCGCCGCATCACCCAGGGCATGCTCCTGCCCGGCGGCCTGCGCGCCGTCACCAAGGGGCTGACGGCCGACGACCGCGTCGTGCTGACGACCAACGGGCGGGCGGTGCCGGGAGGCAAGGTCGTGCCGAAGGCCACGACGATCCAGCTGCCGCCGGCAGCCGATAACGTCACCAAGTGATCGGCGCGGGTTCACGACCATGATCTCGGCTTTCTTCATCAACCGGCCCGTGCTGGCCAACGTGCTGGCGATCGTGATCGTGCTGCTGGGCGGCGTGGCGCTGGTCACGCTGCCCGTCGCGCAGTATCCGAACATCGTGCCGCCCACGGTCCAGGTGACGACGACCTATCCGGGCGCCAGCGCCAAGACGGTGGTCGACAACGTCGCCCTGCCCATCGAGCTCCAGGTCAACGGCGTCGAAGGCATGATCTACATGCAGTCGACCAGTACCGACGCCGGCACCTACACTCTCACCGTCACCTTCGCGATCGGCACCAACCTCGATTTCGCGCAGGTGCTGGTGCAGAACAAGGTCAGCGCCGCGCTGGCGTCCCTGCCCCAATCGGTACAGGCGCAGGGCGTCATCGTGGAAAAGAAGTCGACATCGATCCTGCAGATCGTGTCGCTGACTTCCCCCGATTCCACCTTCGACAGCCTGTACATGTCGAACTACGCCACCATCAACCTGGTGAACGAGCTGTCGCGCCTGCCCGGCGTCGGCAACACCCAGGTGCTGGGCATCGGCGAGTACTCGATGCGTGTCTGGCTGGACCCGCAGAAGCTCTACACCTTCGGCCTGACACCCGGCGAGGTCAGCAGGGTCATCCAGGAGCAGAGCCAGCCGGTGACGGCCGGCCAGGTCGGTGCGCCGCCCGCGCCCAAGGGACAGGATTTCCAGTTCACGGTCGACATCCAGGGACGGCTCAGCACGCCCGAGGAGTTCGGCCGGATCGTCGTCAAGTCCGAGCAGGGCAATGGCGGCCGCATCCTGCGCCTGAAGGACATCGCGCGCATCGAGCTCGGCGCCCAGACCTACACGATGACCTCGAAGCTGAACGGCAGGCCCAACGCCGCCATCGCCATCTATCAGCTGCCGGACGCCAACGCCCTCGACGTCGCCAAGCGCGTCAACGCCAAGATGGCCGAGCTCTCGAAGGCCTTCCCCAAGGGATTGACCTACGAGGTGCCGTTCGACACGACCCTGTTCGTCAACGCCTCGATCAACGAGGTGTTCATGACGCTGATCGAGGCCGGCATCCTGGTGCTGATCGTCATCGTCGTGTTCCTGCAGGACTGGCGCGCCATGCTGGTGCCGGCCACGACCATCCCGGTGACGATCATCGGTGCCTTCGCCGCCATGGCGGCGCTCGGCTTCACCGTCAACACCACGACCATGTTCGGCATCGTGCTGGCGATCGGCATCGTGGTCGACGACGCGATCGTCATCGTCGAGGGCGTCGCGCACCATATCGAGCGTGGAATGACGCCACACGACGCGGCAATCAAGGCCATGGACGAGCTGTTCGGGCCCGTCATCGGCATCACCCTGGTGCTGATGTCGGTGTTCCTGCCCGCCGCCTTCGTACCCGGCCTGACGGGCCAGATGTTCGCCCAGTTCGCCCTGGTGATCGCCGCCACCGCCTTCATCAGCGCCGTCAACGCGGCGACGCTGAAACCCACGCAGTGCGCGATGTGGCTGCGGCCGGCCACGCCGCCGGAGAAACGCAACATCGGCTTCCGTGCCTTCAACAAGGTCTACGGCAAGTTCGAGGACGCCTATGCCTGGCTGATCGGCGCCATGGTCCGTCGCAGCGTCCTCATGACGATCGTGGCGTTCATCGTGGCCGGCCTCGGTGGCTGGGGCGTGGCGCGGTTGCCCACGGCCTTCATCCCCAACGAGGACCAGGGCTACATGCTCGTCGGCGTGTATCTTCCCGACGGCGCCTCGCTGGAGCGCACGGACGCCGCCATGGCCGAGGTCAGCCGCATCGCCCAGGCGACGCCGGGCGTGAAGCAGGTCGTCGCCCTCTCCGGCATGTCGGTGCTCGACAGCAACTCCATGCTGGCCAATGCCGGCGTGGCCTACGTCATCCTCGACGATTGGGGCGCCCGCGCGGACAAGCCGGGCCAGGACCTGCGCTCGATCGTCATGAAGATCGGCCACGACGTGCAGTCGCTGTCGGATGGCCGCGCCTTCCCCCTCGTTCCTCCGGCCATCCAGGGCATCGGCAATGCCGGCGGCTTCCAGATGCAGGTCGAGCAGAAGGACGGCAGCTTCGACTACGTGAAGCTGCAGAACGCGACCGACAATCTGATCCAGCAGGCCGGCACGCAGTCGGCGCTCAGCAATCTGGTCACGTCGTTCCGCGCCGGCGCGCCGCATATCCGGGTCGAGGTCGATCGTTCGAAGGCCGAAACGCTCAAGGTGTCGATCGGCGACGTCTTCACGACCCTGTCGTCGTATCTCGGCTCGGCCTACGTGAACCGGTTCAACAAGTTTGGTCAGACCCTGATGGTCTTCCAGCAGGCCGACGCGGCGTACCGCACCAAGGGCGAGGACATTCTCAAGCTCCAGGTCCGCAACGCCGAGGGCAAGATGGTGCCGATCGGCGCCCTCGCCGAGCTGCACGAGGCCGCCGGCCCGCCGCTGATCAGCCTCTACAACCTCTACCCGTCGGCAGCGATCGTCGGCGGACCGGCGCCGGGCTTCAGCTCCGGCGAGGCGATCGACCTGATGGATCAGATCGCCAACGCGACCCTGCCGCCCGGCACGGGCTACGAATGGACGGCGATGTCCTACCAGGAGAACCTGGTGGGCAACCAGCTCACCTACGTGTTCGCACTGGCCATCCTGCTGGTCTATCTCTGCCTGGCCGGCCAGTACGAGAGCTGGATCGCCCCGCTCGCCGTCATCTTCGCCGTGCCGCTGTCCCTGGCCGGACCGGCGATCGCCCTGGGCACGCTCGGCCTCGCCAACAACATCTACACCCAGATCGGCCTCATGCTGCTGATCGCGCTCAGCGCAAAGAACGCCATCCTGATCGTCGAGGTGGCGCGTGAGTCGCGTCTCAAGGACGGCAAGGAGATCGTCGAGGCCGCGATCACGGCGGCGCGCATGCGTCTGCGCCCCATCCTGATGACCTCGTTCGCCTTCATCCTGGGTGTCGTGCCGCTGGTCACGGCGACCGGGGCGGGCGCCAATTCGCGCATCTCGCTGGGCCTCGCGGTGTTCAGCGGCATGATCGCCTCGACCTGCCTCGCCGTGCTGTTCGTGCCGTCCTTCTTCACGGTGCTGCAGCGCATCGAGGAGCGGCGCAAGCCGCGCAAGGCGCCGAAGACCGCGCTGCCGCCGACAGCGCCCGCGGCGCCGATGGGAACAGCGGACTGACATCCCCCACTGGCGCGGGAGCGTGCGGCACCCGAGTGTGCGGCACCGGGATGGGTTGCCAACCCGGTGTTTTGTACTAAGTGTCTTGCGCTTCCGGCCTTCAGGGAACGCCCCGTCTTGAAGAATTTCCTCCTGGTTCTGGCATCGATCGTGCTGAGCGTGATCGCCGCCGAAGCAACCGTGCGCTACATCGACGGCTACGCTCTCGACAGTCTGAGACTCACCGATCCAACCGGTGACGCGAACGTTCCGTCGGCCGTCCTCGACGCGATTCCCGTCGCTGCCGGCGTCGACCGGCAATGGTTCTACGGCGATCCGCCACCGCTGCCCAACCGCAAGCCGGTGCCCGACGAGTGGCGCCGGCTGTTCCGTACCATCGAGCAGGATCCGAAGGGCGGCATGGACTTTCGGCCCCCCGACGTCTTCAAGGCGTGGAACTCGGTGTTCGCCGGCGATCCCTGCAAGCACCCGTTCCTGCGCCACGCCCCCGGCACGCTCTGGCTCTACGATCCGCCCGACGGCAAGCCGACGCCGCCCTATCGCTACCTGCCCAACGCCACCCTGCCCAACGGCCTCGTGACCAACCAGATCGGCTGGCGCGGCCCGCCCGTCGAGGATCCGCGCGGCGACCGGACGATCCGCATCGTCTTCGTCGGCTCGTCGACGACCATGGGCGCGCCGCACCTGCCCTTCTCGTACCCCGAGCTGATCGGTTACTGGCTCAATCGCTGGGCCCGATCGAAGGGACTGAACGTCACCTTCGAAGTCATGAACACCGGCCGCGAGAGCATCCTCTCCACCGACAATGTCGCCGTCGTGCACAACGAGGTGCTGCCGCTGCGGCCCGACCTCGTCATCTACTACGAGGGCGGCAACCAGTTCCGGCTGAACTCGATCGTCAAAGGCGTGCCGCCCGGCGCCAGGCCGCAGCCGCCGACGCCGGTCGCTGCCGGAGGCGGCACGCCCGGCTGGCTCCGCGAGGCGTCGCGCTACTCGGCCATCATGGCGCGTGTGCGCGCCGCCCTGGCGATGACGGCACCGAGCGGCGACGGCCACGAATGGGCCAAGCCCGACTATCGCGTCGTCTGGCCCGAAGGGCTGGACGAGCAGGATCCCGATCTCGCCTATCCGACGCTGCCGGTGAACCTCAATACCATCCAGCACGACCTCGACCAGATGCGCACGGACCTCGCCAAGGTCGGCAGCGACTTCGGCGTGAGCTCGTTCCTCTGGATGGTGAAGGATGGCCTGGTGCTCGACCCGGTGCGCCACAAGTACATCAGCGAGCAGCTCAACGTCGGCAACTTCCCCTATCGCTATCGCGACATGGAGCGGCTGTCGAACTTCCAGAACCGCTTCCTCGCCAAGTACGCGCGGGTCCACGGCCTGCCCTTCATCGACTTCGCACGCTATATGCCGCTCGACCCGGACCTGTTCGTCGATGCCGTGCATACCAACTATGCAGGCCTGCGGCTGCAGGCCTGGATCGGCTTCAACGAGCTTCTGCCGACCGTCGAGAAGCACCTTGCCGACGGATCGTGGCCACGGCCGCGCGACCCCGCGGCACCGCCGCTGCCCACCATCACGCCGCGGCGCATCACGCTCGACTGCAAGCCGTAGCGCCGGGGCATCGCGCGCAGGCGATGATCTCGCGTGTCCCGGAACATGTTCGCACGTCATCGGCACATCACCTCGCAACTGCCTGCCTCACCGACATAAATGGCACTCGAAGGCAGCCACTCGATGTCGCGTGAATCGCGACATCGCGGACAGGCTCCCCGGCGGTTGCAGAGAAACGACCCGCTCCATCGGCACGAGAGCACGCGCGCTGCCGCCGGACACCACGGAACGGAGACCTACATGCGGAAGTCAAGCACCGGCGACGGCGGCACGATGGCCTGATCCCAGCCGGTCGGCCGGCGATGTGATGGCGGGCCGGAGGGCGCCATCAACAGTTCTGGTGATGGAAGGATCGGACGTCTCTGGCACGAGCGCGCCTGCGGCCGCCGAAGGGCACTGCCCTGGGACCGCTCGAGGAGACGAGCATGAACAACTTCCTGAAGGGCGCCTCGCTGCCCGCGATCATCGCCGCCAGCGTTCTCGCCACGATGGCCCTGAGCGCCGACGGCGGAGGCGGCAGCACAGCCGCCGCCGACCCTGCCGGCGGCCATGTCAGCGGGCATGTCAGCGGGCATGTCAGCGGGCCCGGGCCACAGCGAGCCGCCAGTCAACAGGCGGCGATGCATCAGGCGGCGGCGCGCCTGCCCGCTGCCGGCGCCGATGACGCCCAGGCCTTCATCGAGCGAGTGATGGCACAGGCGATCGCGGCCGGCGACTATCACCACGCCGTCGATGCCTTCGACAGGTTCCTGGCCCTGACGGGCGACAGCGTTCCCGTGCTGATCGCGCGCGGCTATGCATTCGGCAGGCTGGGCGAACCCGACCGCGCACTCGCGGACCTCGACCGAGCCGTCGTGCTGGCGCCACGGAACCCACACGCCCGGGTCGTTCGCGGCGTCACCAGCAGCTTGAAGGGCGAGCTGGTCAACGCCATGGCCGACTACACGGTCGCCCTCAAGGTCGAACCGGCCCACGCCGCCGCCCTCGTCAATCGGGCAGCCCTCCACGCAGCGGCCGGGGACGCTCCTCGCGCACGGGCCGACCTCGACGCTGCGATCGCGGCACAGCCGGCGAATGCGCTGGCCCACTACAACCGCGGCTACGTGAACTTCGCCAGCCAAGCCTACGACGCGGCGATCGACGACTACACGACGGCGATCACGATCGCGCCCGGCATGGCGCTGGCCTTCAACAATCGCTGTCTCACCCGCATCGTCGCCGGCCGAGCGCCGGCCGCCGCCTTGTCCGACTGTGACGAGGCGCTCCGGCTCATGCCGCGGAACCCCGACGTCCGCGACACGCGTGGCTTCGTCTACCTCAAGGTCGGCGAGGCGGCGAAGGCGCTGCAGGAATACGAAGCGTCGCTGGCGCTCGCCCCCCGGAACGCCCGCGCTCTCCACGGCCGCGGGCTGGCCCGGGCGCAGCTGGGCGACCGCGAGGGCAGCGCCGCCGATCTGGCGGCAGGACGCGCCCTCGACCCGTCGGTCGACCGTCAGTTCGCCGCCTATGGCCTGCCGCTGTGACGCGCCGGGGCGATCGCCCTGCGCGAGAATGAGAGGAGGGGGAATCGCCTGCAGTTCCACCTCATCTCATTCCACTGTAGCCTTCTGCGGCGAGGAGACGGCGAAGCATTCCCGCGTAAAGGAACCCGTCCCCTTTTTCGACGTAGGACGGCATGATGAGGCACGTTGGCACAAAGGCGGTGGCTCAAGTCGCGGTGCGGCAACCGCAACCCCAGCCCCGGGACTCGCTGGCATTCCTGCGGGGCTGGTCGCGCAATCCGGTTGCGGTGGGAGGCCCTTTTGCGAGCAGCCCATGGACGGCGCGCCGGCTGGCGCGGGCCGTCCTGGCAGCCGCCATCCCCGAGGGAGGCCCCATCCTCGAACTGGGAGCCGGGACAGGCCCGGTGACCAAGGCCCTGGCTGCCGAAGGATGGCCGCCGGAACGTATCGTCGCCGTGGAGCGCGATCCCGAACTCTGTCGATACCTGAACGACCATCTGCCCGGCCTGCGCGTGGTGCAGGGCGATGCGCTGGATCTCGCCGCGCTACGGGCGCGCATTCAGTTGCAGAGCGTGTCGGCCGTGCTGAGCGGTCTGCCGATGCGGGCCATTGCGCCGGATGCCGCGTCGCGCTGCTACGACGCCGCGTTCCAGTTCATGCCGCCAGGCGGCTCGATCATCCAGTACACCTACGGCTTCCGTCCGCCGGTCGATCCGGCCGGCTCGCCGCTCGCGCTGGACGCGGCCTATCTCGGCCGCGAATGGCGCAACCTGCCGCCGATGGCGATCTGGCGCTACCGGCTCGCCCGGGGGCGCCGAGCGGCCAGGTGAACGGCCCAGGTGAACGGCCCAGCGGAGCGGCCGGAACGGCGCACCCGGCCTGCGCCATCCTATCTCATCTGCTTCCCTACCACTTGATCGTCCATTTGAGCGCCAACCAGAGCGCGAAGAGCAGCGCGACGAAGAACGCGACGATGATGCCTGCCGTGATCATGTCGCGTCATCCGCTGGCGACAACGGCGCGCATCGCGCCAGGGCCGCCACAGCAATGCCGGTATCGTCCATCAAGCCTTCCTTTCCTGCAGCCAGGGTCCGGCTGATCCGGGAAGAACGAAGATCGATCGAGACGTCGCAGCGAACACGCAACGATCACCGGACGTGCGGCGGCTCGAACCTTCATGTAATCGTCTGCCCGCCCAAGTCAACCGTTGTTGACCAAATGCAGCGTTGGGCATAAGGAAAGTCGTGCCATCCAGAAACTCGAAGGGGCGTGTGGCCCAGCCCACGCGGCAGCGGATCCTGAACGCTGCGGCAGCGCGTTTTGCCGGAACGTCGTACGAAGAGGTGAAGCTTCGCGACATCGCACGCGATGTCGATGTGGACGTGGCCTACGTGCACCGCTGCTTCGGCTCGAAGGAGCAACTCTTCGTCGAGGCATTCGATGCCGTCTGCACTGTCGAACAGCCACCGAAGGCGGCGGACCTCGCCCGGGCATTCAGCGAGGACGTCTTCGACGACGCGATCGAATTTCAAATCTTCGCCAACTCCCTGTCGAGCCATCAGGCGCGCAGCGCGCTCCGCGCGTTGGGAATGAAGCGCTTCATCGAGCCGATGGCGGCAAGGCTCTCCGAGCAGGGACAGCTGAGGGCGTGTCTGCTTGCCGGATGCGTGACGGGAATCAAGGTGATGCGGGAGGTACTGCGCATGCCGCCGCTTTCCGGCATGCCCATCGAAGAATGTCGTCCCCTGCTTGAGGCCATATTCCGGGCATGCCTGGAAGCAGACGGCGACTTGATCGCGAAAGACACGACACCATCTTCCACAAATCGGGCTTCGAAGGGCCCGGCTTCGAAGGGCCGCGCGGCTGAAGTCCGAGTTTCCAAGAGCCGGGCGACCATGGTGGGCAGCGGCGCCGGTAACCGGGTGCATGGTCGCTCACCGGCACGCAAGACGAGAAAGGCCAGCGAAATAGGTTGAGAAATTCCGGGTGCAGCGGCACGTTTCTCCTTGTCGGTGCCGATCGCCGAGCAGTCGTCGCCCCGGGGCGATGCCTGCCAATCATGTATTGCTCCCTACAAACGCCCGCACGGGGACCCGCCGTGGCGTCTGCCAGGGCGCCTGCTCGTGCCCGTGAACAGTCCGCCCGCAGGAGGCGGTTGACCCTGAAGGATCCTCGTTCGGCGCGGGGACGACGAAACGTACGGCACGAGAGGTAGCCTGTCGCATGTTCTCCGAGATTCACCAGGCGATCCTGCCTCTGGCGCTGCGCAAGCTGCAGCGCCGCGGCGATCTCGAGCGCGCCAGCCTGTTGATCGAATCGCTTGCCCGGCACTGGCGCGACAGCAGGCCTTTCCAGCTGCTGATCGTCTCGCCCTCCGGCGACGTCCCGACCCTGCGCAGCAACCTGCCGCGCTTCACCAACATCGAGGTCTCGGTCCGGTCGGAAGCGGACTTCTTCCCCGCCTTCAGCGCCTTCTACCTGATGACCGGCTGGTTTCGACAGCAGGTGATCAAGCTGCAGGTCCCCGCCATGCTCGGATTCGGCGGCTACCTGACCCTGGACTCGGACGTGTGCTGCATCGGCGACTTCGACGCCTCCACCTTCGTGCACGACAAGCGCGGCTTGTCGCGCTGGGAGCCCAAGCACCACCACGACTGGTGGCGCCAATCCGCCGATCTGGTGGGAGTACCCTACGACGCGGGCGCACACGGCCTGTCGGTCACGCCCAATATCCTGCATGCCGATCTCGCCGCCCAGACGCTCGACCATGTCGGCCGGAGCGGCGGTGATGCGCTGAAGGCACTCAGCCTGCGCATACTGCGCAAGCTGGGTACCATCCCCTGGACCGAATATTCGCTCTACACGGCAGTGGGCGAGCACACCGGCAATCTGCTCGAGTATCACGTCCACTGGGATCCGAGTTACTTCTCCGATATCCAGCTCTTCTCCGAAAACGGCAGCGCCTGGGATGCGGGCGATTTCGAGCGGCTGGTGCGGTTTCCGTCCACGACCGGCCCACGCGGCACCTTCGTGATCATCCAGAGCCACGCCCGCATCCCGCTGAAGCAGGTCCGGGACTACTGCCTGAGCTTCGCCGGGTAGGACGGGCTCACAGGAAGGGCCGGCCGCCCGTCACCGGGATGATGGCGCCCGACACGTAGCTCGACTGCGGATCGGCCAGCATGACGTAGGCCGTCGCAAGCTCGGCCGGCTGGGCCGCCCTCCCGATCGGCGTGTTGCTGCCGAACTTGGCCACGGCCTCGGGCGGCATGGTCGAGGGAATGAGCGGCGTCCAGACCGGCCCCGGCGCGACGGCGTTGACGCGGATTCCCTTGTCGCCCAGGAGCTGCGCGAGGCCGGCGGTGAAATTCTGGATCGCCCCCTTGGTCGTGGCGTAGGGCAGCAGGGTCGGATTCGGCGAATCCGAGTTGATCGACGCAGTGTTGATGACCACGCCGCCCGGCTTCAGATGCGGCACCGCCGCCTTGGCGAGATGGAACATCGCGTGGATGTTGACCCGGAAGGTCATGTCCCATTCGTCGTCGCCGATATCTTCGAGCGTCTTGAAGGTCGCCTGGTGAGCGGCGTTGTTGACCAGGATCTCGAGTCCGCCCAGCTCGTGCAACGCGCGGTTGACGATGTGCCGGCAATGCGCCGGATCCTGCAGGTCGCCCGCCACGAGCACGCAGCGGCGGCCGGCCTGCTCGACCCACCGCGCCGTCTCGCGGGCATCGTCGTGCTCGCAGAGATAGGACACGAGAATATCGGCCCCTTCCCGGGCGAAGGCGATGGCCACCGCCCGGCCGATGCCGCTGTCGCCGCCGGTGACGATCGCACGCCGGCCGGCCAGCCGGCCCGAGCCCTTGTAGGACTCCTCGCCATGATCTGGTCGCGGCCGCATGGCCTCGGTCGTGCCCGGCATCGCCTGCTGCTGTTGTTGTTGGGGTGGCGTGGGATGGTTCATGGCAAGGCCTCCGGCGGATCGGTGTGGGGACGCCACGACAATGGTGCGGGCGGCGCGGGGTTGCCCGACCGCCATCCCGCGTCCTGCGGCGCCGGAGCGCGCCCGCCGCGGCAAAAAAATCGCACGGCTCGTTCGTCATAGAAATGAGGCCGGCTGCGGTTGACCGTCTGGAATAATAATGAGAAGCATTTGCTTCACTGACAGTGAAGCTGGCCGGCGGACAGCAAGCCCAGCCTGCAGGAGGAGCTCGACCATCATGCGAACGAACCGCTTCATGCTGTGCGCCGGCTTGCTCGGCGGCGCTCTGATGCTCGCGGCGGCGACGATGCCGGCCGCGGCGGAGTCGGCCGGCGAGCGGAAGGCGGTGCTGGTGACCTATGCCGACATCGCCGGCGCCATCTATGCCGATTCGCTCCTCACCGCGCGCACCCTGCAGGAGGCGGTCGAGGCGCTCGTCGCCGCGCCCAGCGCGAAGACCATGGACGCGGCCCGCCAGGCCTGGCTCGCCGCGCGCGTGCCCTACCAGCAATCGGAGGCCTATCGCTTCGGCAATGCCATCGTCGACGAGTGGGAAGGCCGCGTGAACGCCTGGCCGCTCGACGAAGGCCTGATCGACTATGTCGGTCCGGCCTACGGGACCGATTCGGACGAGAATCCACTCTACACGGCCAACGTCATCGCCAACGGCAAGGTGATCCATGGCGGCGAGACCGTGAACGCCGACCCGATCACGCCGGAGACGCTGCGCAGCCTGCAGGAGATCGGCGGCATCGAAGCCAATGTCTCGATCGGCTACCACGCCATCGAGTTCCTGCTCTGGGGACAGGACCTCAACGGCACGGGCCCCGGAGCCGGCAACCGGCCGTGGACCGACTATGCCAGGGGTTCGGCCTGCACCAATGACAACTGCGAGCGGCGCGGCACCTATCTCCAGGTCGCGACCCGGCTCCTGGTCGACGATCTCGGCTGGATGGCGAAGCAGTGGGGCGACGATGGCGCGGCGCGGCGGAAGCTGCTCGACGGCGAGCCCGATACAGGCCTGGCGGCCATGCTGACCGGGCTGGGCAGCCTGTCCTACGGAGAACTGGCGGGCGAGCGCATGAAGCTCGGCCTGATGCTGCACGATCCCGAGGAGGAGCACGACTGCTTCTCCGACAACACGCACAACTCGCACTATTACAACGTGATCGGCATGCGCAACGTCTGGACGGGAAGCTACACGCGGGTCGACGGCACGCCGGTGACGGGCGCCAGCCTGGAGAGCCTCGCCGCCAAGGTCGATCCCGCCGCCGCCAGGAACCTGTCCGACAAGATGGCGGTCACGGTCGAGAAGGCGACGGCGCTCAAGCGGCGCGCCGAGACGGTCGAGGCCTACGACCAGATGATCGGAGACAAGAATCCCGAGGGCAACGCCACCGTCGCCGCGCTGATCGCCGCGCTCACCGAGCAGACGCGAGCCATCGAACGCGTCGTGTCGACGCTCAAGCTCGAGACCATCGCCTTCGAGGGCTCGGACAGCCTCGACAATCCCGACAAGGTCTTCCAGAAGTAAGGGGAGCGGATGGGCCGCGCCGGCACCATGGAGCCGGGCTCGGGCACGAACCGCACGAAGAAGGCTGCCCTGGCAGCCTGCGGGTTGTTCGTCGTCTTCGCCATGACGATGACGGTCGCTGTCCTGGCGATCGAGCACGCGCATGCGGACAATGACGGGCCGCGGCGCGCCATGGCGCGCATGCTCGCGCCGACCGGCGACTTCTCCAGGGCCGAGACCTACGAGACCAACCAGGGCGGCGGCGCGACGATACGTAAGCCGCTCAATACCAGCGTGTTCTCCCATCCGTCGGGCAACATGAGCTTCGAGCGCCAGCTCGACTTCAAGGTGGGCGACGGCATCTTCCGCAAGCTGTGGGTCTCCTCGCCCGGCTCGACGCCGTCGTCGGACGGGCTCGGCCCGCTGTTCAATTCGCGATCCTGCCAGGGCTGCCATCTCAAGGACGGGCGCGGCGCGCCGCCGCCGGCCGGCGAGGCCGCCGTCTCGATGTTCCTGCGGCTGAGCGTGCCGCCCCGCACCGACGCCGAGCGGGCCGCGCTCGCCGCCCATCGGCTGGCGGTCATCCCCGAGCCGGTCTACGGCACGCAGCTGCAGAACTTCGCCATCCAGGGCCACGAACCGGAAGGCCAGATGACCATCGACTATAGGGAGGTGCCGGTGACGCTGGCCGACGGCGAGATCGTCTCCCTGCGCAAGCCGCGCTACGGGGTCGCCGACCTCGCCTATGGGCCGATGGCGGCCGACGTCATGATGTCGCCGCGCGTCGCGCCGCCGATGATCGGCATCGGCCTGCTCGAAGCCATCGACGAGGCCGACATCCTGGCTGCCGCCGACCCCGAGGACAGGGACGGCGACGGGATCTCCGGCCGGCCCAACCTTGTGTGGAGCACCGACGACGGCAAGCCGATGCTCGGCCGCTTCGGCTGGAAGGCCGGCCAGCCGACGGTGCGGCAGCAGGTGGCGCACGCCTTCGCCGGGGACATGGGCCTTTCCAGCGCGCTGGCACCGTCATCCTCCGGTGACTGCAGCGCAGCGCAGGTGGCCTGTCGCGCGGCGGCGCACGGCGAGGACGACGACGAGAAGGTCGAGGTGACGCGCCAGATGATGGACCTCGTCGTGTTCTATTCGCGCAATCTCGGCGTGCCGGCGCGTCGCAAGGTGGGCGACCCGCAGGTGCTGGCCGGCAAGAAGCTGTTCTACGACTCCGGCTGCGTGGCCTGCCATCGCCCGAAGTTCGTGACGCGCACCCTGCCCGACCGGCCCGAACAGTCGGGCGAGCTGATCTGGCCCTATACCGACCTGCTGCTGCACGACATGGGCGACGGCCTCGCCGACGGCCGCCCCGAAGGCGAAGCGAGCGGCCGCGAATGGCGGACGCCGCCGCTGTGGGGCATCGGCCTCACCGAGACGGTGAGCGGTCACACCCAGCTCCTGCATGACGGGCGGGCGCGCAACCTGCTGGAGGCGATCCTCTGGCACGGCGGCGAGGCCGAAGCGGCGAAGGACCGTGTCGTCGGCATGAGCCGGGCCGAGCGCGACGCGCTGCTCGCCTTCCTCAACTCCCTTTGAAAGGCCGCGCCATGAGAGTCATCCTGTCCACCGCAGCCCGCGCCCTCGTGATCCTGGGGCTGGCCGTCGCGACCCTGCCGGCACGGGCCGCCACCGAGGACGACTATCGCGCGCTGAACAAGTCGATCATCGAAGGGCACGTGCTGCCGCGACAGGCCGCCTTCGCCGCGGCGACGGCGGCACTGCAGACGGCGGCCGGCCGCGCCTGCACGGCGGCCGCCGTCGACCTGGCGGCGCTGCGCGGCGCCTTCGGGGCGGCAATGGACGCCTGGGAAGCCGTCCAGGATGTCGGCGGCGGCCCGATCGAGTACTTCTCGCGCCGCTCCCGCATCTTCTTCTGGCCGGACCCGCGCAACAGCGTCGGCCGCCAGCTCGGCGAGCTGCTGGCCAAAGGCTCGCCGCAGACCATCACGGAACAGTCGCTCGCGAAGGAGAGCGTCGCCGTGCAGGGCTTTCCGGCGCTCGAACGGCTGCTCTACGACGACGCCCTGGTCCGCAAGCTGACGGCGGGCACGGCCAAGGCGGAGACGGCCTGCGCCGCGGTGCGCGCCATCGCCGCCAACCTCGCGACCATGGCGCGCGAGACCAATGACGCCTGGACGCAGGGCGATGATGCCTACGCCCTCTATCTCGAGCGGGCGGGACCCGATCATCCCCGCTTCCTGTCGCACCGCGAAGTGACGATGGAGATGTTCAAGTCGCTCCATGCCGCCGTGGAGATCGTGGCCGACCACAAGCTGGCGCGCCCGCTGGGCGCCTCGATCCAGGCGGCGCGGCCGCGCCTCGCCGAGGCCTGGCGCAGCGGCCGCTCGCTCGCCAACATCCGCACCAACCTCGCGGCCGCGCAGGCGCTCTATGGCGGCAGCCGCGGCAACGGCAACGTCTCCGCCTTCGTGCGCGACGTCGCCGGCGAGCGCGAGCTGGACGAGCTGCTGACCCGCGCCTTCGCACAGACGCTGGCGACGGCCAACGGCATCGACGGCTCGCTCGAGGCGGGCGTCGCCGCCGCCGGTCCGCGACGCGCCTTCGAGACGCTGTCCCGCGAGACCAAGGCGCTGAAGGCCCTGCTCGCCCAGCGCCTCGCGCCGGCGCTGGGCGTGCCGGTCGGCTTCAACGCGCTCGACGGGGACTGACCGATGACGACACGGCGCCTGTTCCTGCAAGCCGCCGCGGCGACGATGGCGGGCCTCGCCGCTCCGGGCCTCGCCTCTCCGGGCCCCGCGACATCATCGGCGCGGGCCGCGGCGCCGTTGGGCCGTTTCATCGGTGCGCGCGTCGAGGGCGAGCGCGCCTTCGCCACCGGCTTCGACAGCGACGGCGCGGCCGCCTTCGACATCGCCCTGCCGGCGCGCGGTCACGGCTTCGCGCAGCGACCCGGCCGGCCGCACGAGATCGTCGCCTTCGCACGTCGCCCGGGATCGTTCCTGATCGTCGCCGACCGCCGCGACGGGCGCGTGCTGCACGAGATCGCGGCCGTCGACAACCGACGCTTCTGCGGCCACGGCGCCTTCGATCGCAGCGGCCGCCTGCTCTATGCCACGGAGCTCGAATACGACACGGGCGACGGCATCCTCGGCATCCACGACGCGACGGACGGCTACGCCCGCGTCGGCGAGCTGCGCAGCGGTGGCCTCGACCCGCACGACATCCGCCTGCTGCCCGACGGCGAGACGCTGGTGGTGGCCAATGGCGGCCTCCTCACCGATCCCGACGCGCCGGGCATCAAGCTCAATGTCCACGAGATGGAGTCCTCGCTCGTCTATCTGCGCGCCCGCGACGGCGAACGGCTGGCGACCGCCCGCCTGCCCGCGGAGATGTTCCAGCTCAGCCTGCGCCATCTCGCGATCGCGCCCGACAGCACGGTCGCGGTGGTGATGCAGTACGAAGGGCCGTCCAACGATCTCGTGCCGCTGGTGGCACTGCATCGGCCGGGCGCTGGCCTGCAGACGGCCGCCCTGCCGAACCGCGTGCTGGGCCGCCTGCGCAACTATTGCGGCAGCGCCGCCTTCGACCGGGCCGGCCGCATCCTCGCGACGACCAGCCCGGTCGGCGGCGTCACCGTCCTGTGGGACACCGTGCAGGACCGTTGCCTCGGCCATGTCGAGATCGCCGACGGCTGCGCCATCGCGCCGGCCGACGCGGCCGGCAGCTTCGTCGTCACCAGCGGCCGCGGCGGCGGCTTCCTGGTCGATGCCGGGACGGGAACGGTCAGCCGTCGGCCGGTCGCGTCGCGGAGCCTCGATTCAGGCCGCTGGGACAATCATGCGATGCGGTTGGATTGACGGAGGGGAGTTGCGCATCTTTCGCCAAGAACCACGGTGCTGCCGACTACCCCTGGGGAGGGATTGCATTCCCTAGAGCGGTTTCCACAATGACGGAACGGCTTGCGGTTCCGTCATTGTGGAAACGCGCGCACCGGCTGATCGAAGTTTCACAAGGCATGTTCCGTTCGGCTGGAATCAGCCGAACGGAACATGCTTTAGGCGAGCGTCCGTTTCGGAATGCATTCTCAAGAGAACTTCATTGCCACGGTTTGCGACGTCAGCCCATCGATTGCCAATTTGAGTCGCATCTACCCTCTCCGCGCATATGCTCTCAGCCAAACTGCGCATCAAATCATTGGACGATTTCATCACGTCGCCGATTTCACCGGCGTACTTCGCATACACTTGCCGATACAGCCGCTCGTCCTTTCGGGCAAGCTCAAGCAACGCGTCATTGAACGCGATGTCCGGCGTCTTCCCGACCTTGACTCAAATCAATGACATACAGCCGCCTTAGTCGCATCGGGGGCTCCAAAGGAGGCCTCCAATGCAATTGCGCAATTCGGCCAACGGCTACGGCGCCATTTCCCGGTCCCTGCATTGGATCACCGTCATCCTCGTGCTGCTCGTCTGGGCGGTGGGCACGTTCGAGGACGCCCTGCCGAAGGGCGAGGCCCGCGCGATGGGATCGACCATCCACATCACCGCCGGACTCGTGATCCTGGTGGTGCTCGCCGTGCGCGTGCTGTGGCGCGTGGTCGATCCGCCGCCGCCCCCCGAACCCACCATGTTCGGCACGTGGGGCGATCGCGCCAGCCGGCTTGCGCACTACGCCCTGTATGCGCTGCTGCTGGTGGTGCCGGTGATCGGCATCGCGGTACAGTTCGCGCGCGGAGAGCCCTTGCCCTTGTTCGGCTTTGCCGAGATCGGCTCGCCGTGGACCGCTGATCGCGCGTCCGCGCGCTCGATGAAGGAAGTGCACGAGGTCCTGGCCAACGCGCTGGTGATCCTCGCCGCCCTGCATGCCGCCGCTGCGCTAATCCACCATTGGGTGCTGCACGACCGCACGCTTGCGCGCATGCTTCCGGGCAGCGGGCGTTGACAGGATAATGGTCGCGTGAAGGCGGAAACGGACGAACAGGCTCGGTTCGACCAGCCTTATCCGCTGTTGCGATCCTTCGTCCGCTTCATCCTGCCGGGCCTGACGTTGCTGCTGGTGGTTTCGGCTGCGCTCACGATGTATGGCGCCCGGGAGCTTGTCGAGGGCATCTATCTCGAATTGGCAATGCGGCGAGCTCAGGTCATCGACCGGGCGATGACCGAGGTGGCGCCGAAACCGTGGCACCGCCTCAAAGGCGGCGAAGCGCCCCGCCCGATCTACGCCGAACCCGAAGGACAAGAACTGCTGGCCGAGTTGGCCCGGGAGGTGCGCGAACTCGATCTCGCCGCGCTGAAGATCTATTCCAAAGGCGGTGTCATCCAGTTTGACACCGACAACGAACGCATCGGGACCATCGATCGCAGCGCGGCCTATGTTGCCGCCGAACGCGGCGAAACTTCGGTTGTGTACCGGGTTGATCCCAACGGATCGGCGCTCTACGAATTATACGTGCTGGTCGCCGCGCCCGGCAGCGCGCCGGTGGTGTTCGAGCTGTACGAACCGGTCGACCATCTGAATGCGCTGCTCTGGCGCGCCGGCGCGGCCGCTGCCGGTGTGCCGAGCTTGATCCTGCTGGGGTTGATGGTGGCCATGACACGCATGGTCGTCCTGGCGCAGCACAACATCACCGGGCGGGCGGCATTGGTGGCCGATCTTCGTGCACGGCTGGAAAGGCTGGTCTCGGGAGCGGCGTCGCAGGCCGTGCATCGGGCGGTCGGCACGGGCAGCGATATTCGTTCGGCGCGAGCGCGCTGCACGCTACTGTACTCGGATGTCCGCGACTTCACCTCGTTTTCCGAGGCGAACGAGCCGGAACAGGTGATCGGCTTCCTGAATCGGCTGATGGCGATCATTGTAGATGAAATCGACCGCGGCGGGGGTGACGTCGACAAGCTGATTGGCGATGCGGTGCTGGCGCGCTTTCAAGGCGACCGGGCGGAGGTACGCGCCATGTCAGCGGCGCGCGAGGCCCTGCGCCGCCTGGACCAGACAGGGTTTCCGCGCGGAGTCGGCATCGGGATCTATACCGGCGAGGTGATCTTCGGCACTGTGGGCTCAGCGGACCGGATGGACTTCACCGTAATCGGCGACAGCGTGAACATCGCTGCCCGCCTGTGCAGCATCGCCGCGCGCGGCGAGCTCGTCGTGGACACTGATACGGTACGCACCGCCGGAGACCGCGGCTTCGGCGCCGAAGAAACCGTGGCGATCAAGGGACGGCGTGAGCGGCTGACCGTACGCCGGTGGCGGCTCGACGCGTACAAGTGATTCCCTGACCGACGATCGCAGCGGCCGCCTGCTCTATGCCACGGAGCTCGAATACGACACGGGCGGCGGCATCTTCGGCATCCACAACGCGGCTGCGCCATCGCGCCGGGCGACGCGGCGGGCAGCCTCGTCGTCACCAGCGGCCGCGGCGACGGCTTCCTGGTCGATGCCGAGACGGAAACGGTCAGCCGTCGACCGGTCGCGCCGCGGAGCCTCGATTCAGGCCGCTGGGACGATCATGCGATGCGGTTGGATTGACGGAGGGGGCCGCTCCAGCAAGCGTCGTCCTGGTCGCATTGTCGTCTCGTGGCGGCCACGACGTTCACATGGCGTCGCACCGAATGAGACCGTTTCTTCTTGGGGGCCCAGTGATCCTCATCCCGCGCCAAAGGGCCAAGCGCTCATCTGGGCGCACCGGTAACCCAGGTTCCCATACGGCATTGAATGAAGTCCGCCGATTCCAGCCGGACTCATTCATTCTCTAGGCGCCCAGATAGGCTTCCTGAATGTCAGGCGCCGCAGCTATGTCGGCCGCGGCACCACCGCGCACGATCTCGCCGGTCCGCATCACGTAGGCACGGTCGGCGATGCGGAGAGCCGCACGCATGTTCTGCTCGACGAGCAAGCTCGCGACGCCCTTGCGCTTGAGGCCGCCGATGGCGCCCAGCACGAACTTCACGAAGAACGGCGACAGGCCGAGCGACGGCTCGTCGAACAGGATCAATCTTGGGCAGGTCATGAGACCGCGCCCGATCGCCAGCATCTGCTGTTCACCGCCAGAAAGGCTGCCGGCCTGCTGACGGAGCCGTTCCCTGAGGCGCGGGAACATCTGCAGGATGTCCTCGAGCGTGAACTCCGGGCCGCCGCCGCGTACGTCTACGATCCTGAGATTGGCCTCCACCGACAGCGCCGGGAAGACCTCGCGTCCCTCCGGCACATGCACGATGCCCCGGCGGCAGAGCGTCCACGGCTTCTCGTTGCGGATGGCGGCGCCGGCATAGGTGATCTCCCCGGCACTGACGGGAACGACGCCCGAGATGGCGTTGAGCAGCGTCGTCTTGCCGGCGCCGTTGGCGCCCAGGATCGCCACCACCTCGCCCTCGCGAACCGACAGCGATACATCGCGGATGGCCACGATCTTGCCGTAGGCGGCCGAAATGGCACGGACGGCAAGCAGGTCACTCATCGTCCGCTCCCAGATAGGCCTCCACGACCTTCGGATGCCTCAACACCTTCTCCGGTGTATCGATGACGACGGGCTGGCCGTCGGCGATCGCCAGCACCCGCCCGCACAAGGCGCGAATGACGGCCATGTCGTGCTCGACGATCAGAATGGTCCGGCCGGGGCTGATACGTCGAATCAGGTCGACGAAGCCGTCGGTCTCTCGCCCATTCATGCCGGCTGCGGGCTCGTCGAGGAAAAGGATCGTCGGGTCCTTCATGAGAGCGATCGCCACGGCCAGCCGGCGCTGCATGCCGTAGGCCAGCGTGCTGGCGGTCTGGCCACGCACCTCCGAGAGGCCTGCAAGCCCGAGCACAGCGTCGGCCCTGGCGCGGAAATCAGCACAGTCCTTGGTCCACGTCACGCTGCGACGGATACGGTCCAGCACGCTGTGCTTCTGCAGGGTGTGGCTGGCGTAAAGCAGGTTGCCGTCAACGGTGGCCTCACCGAAAATCGCCGTGCGTTGAAACGTGCGTGCCACGCCACTGCGCGCGATGCGGTAGGGCGGACGGCGGCCGATATTCTGACCTAGGATCTCGACCTTTCCGGCGGTCGGCGTGGTGAAGCCGCTCAGGATGTCGAACAGGGTCGACTTGCCTGCACCGTTGGGACCGATGATGCCGAAGATCTCGCCGCTCTCGACGGTGAGGCTGACGCCGTCGAGTGCTCGCACGCCGCCGTAACGCTTGGCCACCGCCTCGGCATGGACTGCCACGCCCGCGCTCATTGGCGCCACCCCGCGAGCAGCCGCCGGCCAAGCTGGTGCAGGCCGCCCGGCACGAAGATCATGATCAGGATGATCGCGACAGAAAACACCAGGATGCGGACGTTGGCATCGAGCTCGAGGAAGTACGGAATGATGCTGAAGATGGCCGCGCCGATGATCGGGCCGACGATCAGCCCGGAACCGCCGAGCAGCACCATAAGCAGCGCATCGACGGTATTGATGACGGAGAACACTTCCGGCGTCACAATCTGCGTGTAGGGCAGGCACAGCGCGCCGCCCAGTGCGGCCAGTGGCGCGCTCAACATCAAGGCCTTCAGGCGCTCGCGAAATATGTCGATGCCGACCGACTGCGCCAGGTGCCGGTTCTGTCGGATGCTCTCGAGCGATGCGCCGAACCTGGAATCGCGGACCTCCCGTAGGAGCAGCACCACGACGAACAGGATCGTCGCGGTGACGAAGAAGTAGGTACGCGCGTTCGTGAGGTCGAATGGCCCGATGGTGAGGCCCTGGAATCCGTACATCCCCAGCGGACCGCCGGTGATGGCTTCCAGGTTGATCGCGGCCACGACGGCGACGCCGGAGAGCCCCCAGGATACGATCGAGAAATAGGCGCCGGTCAGCTTCAGGGTAAGGGCGCCAATGCCGGCCGCCAGCGCGACCGACACAGCGAGGCCCAGCACGACCGACATCTCATAGGACAGACCGAGCTTCAGCATGCCGACACCGACTCCGTAGGCACCGATGCCGAAGAAGATCGATTGACCGAGCGCCACCTCGCCCAGCCAGCCCAGCATGATGTTGATGCTGAGGGCGAACAACGAGAAGGCGCAGGCGTAGGCCGTCAGCGTGACGACGAAGGTGTTGTCGATCAGGAAGCCGAAGGCGATCGCGCAGGCTGCGATGACGGCGGCGACAATGCCGGTCTCGCGCGAAGTCGTGCGAGGACCGATAGTGCCGGCTGCGGCGGGCTTGGCGTCGACGACCATGTCAGTGCCTGTTGGCCTGTGGCCGGCCGCGCAGCCCCTGCGGCCACAGCAGCAGAACGACGACGACCAGCATCCAGCCGAGTGCCGGCGTCCACGACACCGACACGTAGGTCTCGAACAGGGCACTTGCGATGCCAATCAGGAACGCACCGATCAGCGCGCCGGATATGCTGCCCATCCCGCCCAGGATCACCACGGTGAAGCTGGTGACGAGTGCGCTGTTACCCATCGTCGGGTAAGCCGTCACGATCGGTCCGAGCAAGCCGCCGGCGAGACCGGCAGCGGCGACGCCCAACACGAACGACAACGTACGGATCATCGGCACGTTGATGCCGGAATAGAGCGCGCCCTTGGCATTCTGGGCGACGGCAAGGATCTGCTGACCTCGCACGGAATAGCGCAACCAGGCGCCGAACAGGGCCAGCACCAGAAGCGAAGCCACGAGGATGAACACGCGCTGGCCGGCGATGATGACTCCGAACAGATCGAGGCTGGAACCGCCGAACGGCGAGGAAATCGGCAGGGGATCGGGCCCGAAGACCAGCAGCGTCGCCGCCACCAGCGCCTGACCCAGCGCGAAGGTCACGATGATCGAGCCGTGATTGCCCTCGCCGTACAGGCTGCGCCGGACGACGGCCAGCTCGGTCACCAGGCCGACCGCGGCAACGACCAGGACAGCGAGCATCACCGCTGCGAGATAAGGCACGCCGGCCGCAGAGATGAGGAATACGCCGTATGCGCCGATCGTGTAGTAGGCGCCGTGCGCAAAATTCACGATTCCCAGGATGCCGAAGACCAGCGACAGGCCAACGGCTATGACGGCATAGCCAGCGCCAAGCACGACGCCGTTCGCCAAGGTTTGCAGCAGCAATTCCATGGACATGCTCCCGGCGTGAAGCGGCCGGCCCGTAGCCGGCCCTTCTCCGCACGCCGCGATCTACTGGGCCTTCACGCGATCGACCTGGACGAGCTGGCCGTCCTTGACCTGCTGGATGAAGAAGTACGGCGCCGAAGCGCGGCCCTTGGCGTCGAACTTCAGCTCGCCGCGCGGCGTCGCGAACGTGCTGGCGCGGATGGCGCCGGCGATCTTGTCATAGTTCGAATCGGTGCCGGCCTTGTCCATGCCGTCTGCGATCACCTTCACCGCCTCGTAGCTGACCAGCGGTCCCTTGCCCGGCTCGGCGCCGAATTTCTTCTTGTAAGCCTCGACGAAGGCCTTGTTGGCGTCGCCTTCCAGGCTCGGCATGTAGATCTCGCCGGTAACAACGCCGTCCATGGCGCCTTCGCTGGGATTGATCATGCCACTCGTGATCACGCCCGGCGACATCACCGACTTCTTGAAGCCGCCCATCTGGCGCACCTGCTTCCAGAGCTGCGCCGCGCGCGCCGGATAGGCGTCGGCAACGTAGACCACGTCGGGGTTCAGGGACTTGATCTTCGAGATGATCGAGGTGAAGTCGTTGGTCTCGGCGTCGTAGATGGACGTGTTGACCAGTTCTATCCCGGCCTTCTTGAGGCTCTCCCGCAGGTACTCCAGGATCGTCTTGTTGAACTCCGTGTTCTCGCCCATGTAGGCGACGGTCTTCGGCTTCAGCGTGTCGACGATGTAAGCGTTGAAGAATCGGCTGTTGGCCGAGACCGTATTGTTGATCTGGAACAGCCAGGGATTGCCCTGATCACTGATCGCGTCGGCCTGCGCTGCGGCGTTCACATGCAGAACCTTGCCGCGCGTGATCGCGGCCTCGGCCAGCACGACGGAGCTGTTCGTACCACCGGTGATCGCCTTGACGCGATTGACCGAGATCAGCTTCTGCACGGCGGCGACGCCGCCTTGCGGCGTACCCTTGTCATCCTCGAACACCAGCTCGACCTTGCGCCCGCCGAGGATGCCGCCCTTGGCATTGATCTCCTCGGCCGCGAGCTCGGCACCGGTGCGCATGTCACGGCCGTAGGTCGCCGCTGCGCCCGACAGGGGGCCGGCCACACCGATCTTCACCGGATCCGCAGCCCAGGCAGGCGCGTTCGCGCCGCCTGCTCCCAGGATCATCATCGCGACTACCGGCGCGAACACGCGCGCCACCCTGCTCTTGGTCGTCATTTCCACTCCCGATTGTCGTTTCTGATCTGCCGCCGCTGTCGGGCGGAGGTTCAAAGGTTGCGTCGGAACAAGGCGAACAGGCGCTCCCAATGTCGTTCCGCGCTCGCCTTGTGGTAGAGATTGCGCGTTGGAAAGGCGAAGCCGTGCTCTGCGCGCGGGTAGAATTCGATCGAGGCATTCACCTTCGCCTTGTCGATGACCTTGCGCAACTCCGCGAGCATCTCCGAGGGCGCGTAGTCGTCATGCTCCGCACAAGCGAAGTACATTTCGCCCTTGATCCTATCGGCCAGAAGATGCGCCGAGTCCGGCTGATCGGTGATGAGCCGTGCGCCATAGACCGAGGCCGACGCAGCGACCCGGTCGGGGAAAGCACCGGCGACACGGAAGACAAAGCGGCCACTCATGCAGTATCCGACAATGCCCAGCTTGCCCTTGCGTGCGGCCGTCTCGCCGTCGAGGAAGGCGAGAACCTTCGCCGTATCGTCCTCGACCATGGTGTTCGACAGGCTGCGGTTGAGCTTCCACATATGGGCGAGACTGTCGGCATAGGCCGGGTCATGGATCCGGTCGGCATCGAGGTCGACGTGCCGCGCCAAGCGGTAATAGAGATTGGGCATGATCACGTAGTAGCCGACTGTCGCCAGCCGCCGGCACATGTCGGACAGCTCCTCACGGACGCCAATGGAATCCATGTAGAAGATCACGACCGGAAAGGGGCCATCGCCGTCGGGGTGGAAGATGTACGAATTCATCTCGCCGTCGGCGGTGGCGATATCCACGACTCTTTCCTGCACGATATTCCCTTCCTCGCCGCTGCGGATTGTTGTTTGGCCTCGGGACAGTTCCGTCCCATTTCCAGCTGGCTGCGCAGTATCGGGAAGGGGCGACGGCAAGCCTACAATTTTCTGCTGATGGATTGCATTTCCATATACATGGAGAAACGAACCGCTTGGCGAGACCCTCGTCTGAAATGCGGTCCCGAACATGGCGTTCCGCGTACTTCGCCGCGCCAACGACTCAGAAGTCGTAGAGGCAGGGCCGGATTGTCGAGCAGGATCTTCCTGCGGATGCCCTCGTCCGGCGCGCACTTGAAGAAGAGCCCCAGCAGCTCGCTCCCGGTCGGGATCGTTTCCGGTTGATGGCCGACATGAGGCCAGTCGCCATCCTTGAGCTTCTCGCAGATGTCCCTGCCTGACGGGTGTATCCGATCTGTCGGATGCCGACTGCGCGCTTGCGGCAATTCGGCCATCGCCCCGGCGTTGCGATCCTTCAGTTCGCGAGTTCGGCGATACCTGCTCTCAGTTCGGTCAGAATGCGCTTCTTGTTGGTTTCCAGCCGCTCGACCGTGCTGTTCACGCCGATGGCGAGGATGCGTCCGTAGCGCATGCCCGGCAGGAGCATCGCGATGATGCCGCCCCCGGCCACCACCGTATGACGGGAAAAGACATAGCCCTGGCGTCGGATCTCGCGAATCCTCGTCATCAGCTCGGGAAGCGCGACACGCAGCTTGCGATTCCTCTCCTCGGCATTGATGCGCCGGACCAGCTTCTCGATCGTCTCGTCGGAGCGTGCGCTGAGAAGAAGCCAGCCGAGGCCCGATCGGGCGAGCGGGCGGACCGTCCCGGCCTTCAGATGGTAGCGAATCGGATGGGTTGACGGGATTATATGGATGTATTGGGCATAGAGGTCACTTTGCGTGCCGATGGAGATGGTTTCTTCGATCTCCCGACTCAGGTGCCGCGCGAGCGCGAGGATCCGCCCCTCGCCAAACAGGGCACCTTGAATCCACTCGCTGAGCGAAGACAGTCGCATAGTCGGCATATAGGTCCGGGAGTAGCCGTCGTAGTCGAGATATCCCATCGTCACCATGCTCTTCAGCAGGGCCGATGCGCTCGACACCGGATAGTCGAGTTCGGCCACGATCTCCTTCAGGCTGACCGGGCGCTGCACTTCGTCGAAGTGCTCGAGCACCTCGAAGATGCGGCGCGCAGTCTTGATGACGGTGCTCGACATGCGGGCCATCCCTCCTTTCTTTCATATATGTGGAACTTTCTCCATCTTATCGGAACAACTTTGCCGTCCAATCGGCTTTTGATACCAACACCGTCTGGCGCAGGAGAAACGGCGTTCAGTTCCAGGAGGAATCGACTCTTGTCCACCAGAAGGAATGTCCCGCTCGATGGCGTCACCGTGATCGACCTAGGGCAGGTGTATCAGGGACCCTATGCCACGCTGCTGATGGCGAAGGCGGGCGCAAACGTCATCAAGGTGGAACCCCTGGCCGGCGAGCCGATCCGGCATCGCGTGCATGTCAGCCAGGGCGCCGCCATTCCGTTCGCCATGCTCAATGCGAACAAGCGCGCCATCACCCTCAACCTCAAGAGCCCGCGCGGCCGCGCGATCCTGAAGGACCTCGTGCGCAATGCGGACGTGCTGCTCGAGAACTATGCGCCCGGCGTCATGGACAAGCTGGGCGTCGGCTGGTCCGTGCTGTCCGAGATCAACCCGAGGCTGATCTACGCTTCGGGCTCCGGCTACGGCCTGACCGGTCCCGACCGAGACAAGCTCGCCATGGACATTACCGTCCAGGCCGCGTCGGGCATGATGAGCGTTACCGGCTTCCCGGATGGTCCGCCGGTCAAGTGCGGGCCGGCGGTGGTCGATTTCCTGAGCGGCATCCATCTCTATGCCGGCATCCTGACGGCGCTGTACGAGCGGACCTTCACCGGCCTGGGCCGACTCGTGGAGGTTGCCATGCAGGAGACAGTGTATCCGACACTCGCCTCGAACCTAGCCTTCGTCTACGACAAGGGCGTCGCGCCGCCGCGCACCGGCAACCGGCACGGCGGACTGGCGGCGGCGCCCTACAATGTCTACCCGACCTCCGACGGGTACATCGCCATCATCGGCATCAACGAAACGCACTGGACCAACCTGCTCGTCGCGATCGGCCGCACTGAACTTGCCGACGATCCACGGTTCTCGTCCCGCGAGCAGCGCGTCCGCAACATCGAGGAAACGGACCGGCTGATCGGGGACTGGACCCGCCAGCACACGCGGGCGGAAGCTGCCCGTGTCTTTCGCGAGCACAAGGTGCCGTCGGCCCCGGTCCGCGACCTGATCGAGGTGACGAACGATCCGCACATGCACGAGCGCGGCATGCTGGAGTGGATCGATCATCCGCAGTTCGGCCGAATCGTCGTCCCGAACAGCCCGTTGCGGCTGCATGGCACAGATCCGCTGCCCAGCGCGCCCTCCCCGAGTCTCGGCCAGCATACGCACGACGTCCTCTCGGTCCTGCTCGGCCTCGACCCGGAGGAGATCGCCCAGCTCGAACGCGAAGGCGTTGTCGGCAAGCCGGAAGCGATGTCCCAGTGATGAGATCGCAATCGGCGCCGTGTTGCGTCCTGCGGTATAGCTGACGGTCGCGCGTCTACGAGGGTTGCCACTGTGGTAAGCGGCCGAGATGGGTGCCCCGAATCGTATTCGGGCCAACCAGCTCATCAGAAGATGGCGTCCGCCGTAGATGAAAGTGAGAACTACATATTGCCTGGAGCACTCCGAAGCTTGGCGCCAAGCTATCCCAGGGCGTCCAGCAGCGTCCGGCTTTGACTGGCATCGGACCCTCAGAATAGACCGGTTATGTGCCCGCGTGCGACTGACGCACACATCCACCTGTTCGTTCTCACTGCGGACAGCAAGGGGAGCCGAAAGCGCTTTCCTGCTTTGAAGTGAACGCCTTCGGTGAGTGCTGGCTCAGATGGTAGGACCACCGTCAGTACGGGGCGCTGGTTATCTTTGGCCAGCGTAGGCGATGATGCCGGCGAACCCCTCGTCCATATGATCCTGATGATGGCAATGAAACAAGGTCAGCCCCGGATGGTTCGCGACGAAGTCGATCTCCGCCTGCGTAAAGCGCGGCATGCTGATCGTATCCTTCATGAGCCCGGACACCGTCCGGTCGCCGACTTTGGTCACCTCGAATGTATGGCGGTGCAGGTGTACGGGATGCTCGTCGCCGCTGTCATTGTCCATGATCAGCCGGTAGCGCTTTCCGCGTTCGACAGTGAACATCGGATTCGTGTCCGGCCACGACTTCCCATTGATGGTCCACTGGTTGTAGCCGCCGCGGCCGCCAGGAATCTTCTCGAACTTGAGGGCGATGGTCTCGTCGGGCGGTGCGGCAGCCCGCGTCGAGGCGAAGGCCGCGTAGTCCCAGGCTGCGCGTGCCGGCTGGATCCAGCGCGGCTCGCCCCGACGATTCTCGTATTCGACGACGATGCCCATGCCCATGCCCCGATCGTCGTCATCAGTGGAGCCAAAGACCCAGATTCCCGGATTGTCCATCTCCACGATGACGTCGGCGCGCTCGCCCACGTCGAGCTTCAGCACATCCACGGTGGCCTCGGTCGGCACCGGGTTGCCGTCGAGAGCCACGACCCGAAAGCGGTGGCCTGAGAGCGCCAGCGAGATGCCCATGTTGCCGCTGGCGTTGAGCAAGCGGAACAGCACTCGCTCACCCTGGCGCACGCGCAGCGGCTCGCCGTGTCCGAGCATCCGATCTCCCAAGGTAGCGGCGCGATACATCACCTCAAGGCCGTTGTCCGGCGGCGGCCCCTTGCGCACATCCTGCATGCTGACCCAATGGCCTTCCCAATGGTGGGCGGCCAGCAGGACCTCGCGGTCGAATCGGCCGGGGTCGGGGCTGGCAGGCTCGATGATGAGGAACCCGAATTCTCCCGAGTAGGTGCTCTTGGTGAGGTCCGTCATTGCCATGGCGTGGCTATGGTACCAGCGGGTCCCCGCGGGCCGCGGTTCGAAGGCGTAGGTCAGTGACTGGCCGGGCTGGATGATCGGTGAGCCTTCCTCGACGGCACCGTCCTGCTCAGGCGACAAGAAGAGCCCGTGCCAATGGATGAGATTGGGATAGCCCGAATCGTTGACCACATCGATGGTGACGGGCTCGCCCTCCCTCAATCGAAGCGGGGGGCCCGGCACCGTGCCGTTGTAGGCGGTCGTCTTCACGATTTTGCCCGGCGCGATCTCGAGCGCGACCGGTGCAATGCGAATTGTATGGTCGGCCTTTCGCACCTGCGCGTTGACCGGTGGCGCGACCTGAAGGGCAGCCGGCAGCAGCAATCCACCAGCCTGGATGAACTTGCGTCTTCCTAGCCTAGAGCCGTGCTGCACGATCCCTCCATCCGGGCGACCTGCTGGCCGCTCAGCCCCGAAGTGGAGTGGCTCCGTCTGGTTACAAGTTAAACCTTGGTGTAACAAGGCGCGAACGCTGCTGGTCCCTTTGGCGGCTGCGGTCAATGTCGCGGGCTCGACAAGATCGCATCGCCAGGTGGATTGCTATTCGTGATCAGGCCCAGTTGAACGCTGAACGGTCGGCGGCTTCTATCGAACGGTTCGAGCCGACGATCGCATCGGAAAGTTTGTGCGGCTTTGTCCTCGCGGCGGGACGCAAACTCCGAAACAAGGACGAAACGTACCGACGGAACGATCTACAGGCACCGGGCCCGCGCGTAGAGGTGTCAATCAGACCCAGATAGGCGCGAAGAACCGAGCCTCCAGTCTAGGGCCGCTTGTCACAAGCAAGCGTAGAATTGGCGGCTCTAGGCGTTCGCGGTCTTGCCGGTACTGCACCCTCAGAATGCGAATGACGCAGGCAGCACATCCCTTACTCGGCTGATCCGGACAAGGGCTAAGTCGTGTTGCGCATTCTACGCTTCTTCGTCTGGTGAAGCCCGAGATTGCTGGCACGGTGCGATGTTCGACAGCAACGGTCCGAGGCCCTCGGCAAAAGTCAGATGCGCAATGATCGCGTCGCGCACCATCGGGTACGGCGTCTTTGCAAGCATCGCCATTTGCACGGCGGCCATAACTTCGCCAGCTTCCGAGCCAAGCATGGTAAAACCCAGGATGCGGTCGTCGTCGGCGCCAACCAGGACTTTCATGAAGCCCTGCGCCTCGTCGGTCGCTTGGGTACGCAGTACGGCGCGCATCGGTAGCTTGGCGATACGGGTGCTGATACCTTGATGTTGAGCTTCGCGCTCAGTCAGTCCTATATGGGCAAGCGGAGGATCCGTGAACAGGCAGTGCGGAACCAACCTGTTACACGTACTGCGTTTTCCGCCCGCCATATTGTCCCTGACGATGCGGAAGTCATCGACCGAAACGTGGGTGAAGTGTGGGCTGCCGGCACATTCGCCTATCGCCCAGACATCTGCCGCAGTCGTCTCCAGGCGGTCGTTTACGCGGATGTAACCTCGGGCGTCGACCTCAACTTCAGCTTTCTCGAGCCCGATTCCAGCTGTATTCGGAACGCGCCCGGCAGCCACCAGAATATCGCTGGCGTCGATCGCCTGCTCGCCAACAGCCGAACGCACCGTGACGGTCACTCTTTGTCCGCTCGTTCCAGCGACAGCGACTAGTTTTGCCGACGTCACGAAGGTCACTCCCTCATCCGCCAGCACGCTTTGCACGGCTTCTGCGATGTCGGCATCCTCGCGTGCGAGGATCTGGGGCCCAGGCTCGATGATCGTAACGCGGCTACCGAAGCGCCGGTATGCTTGCGCCATCTCGAGGCCGACATAGCCACCGCCGATCACAACCAGGTGCGAGGGCACGTAGTCGAGTTCCAGCGCCTCGATATGTGTGAGTGGTCGCGCCGCGACAAGGCCGGCGATCTCGGGAATCGCAGCGTGCGTGCCGACATTCAGGACGATTCGTTCGCCATCGACGAGGTACCTGGCACCGTCCTCCGCTTCGATTTCGATCGTTTTTGGCGCAACGAAGCGGCCGGTCCCCATGAAGAGCTCGGCGCCGCTCTTCCTGTAGGCGTCGAGGTGAAGGGCAACTTCGCGGTCAACCATGTCACGCTTGCGCTGGCGGACGATCGACATATCGGTTTTGATGGCGCCGTTCATCGCGCCGAACCGCGAGGCTTGGCGGGCGAGATAACCCACCCTGGCGCTCCAGATTTCGTTCTTGCTAGGCAGGCACGCCACGTTTGGGCACGATCCTCCCACCCATTGACGTTCCACGACCGCGGTTCGCCGGCCCGATTGTGCCAGATGCCAGGCCAGCGCCTTGCCGCCCTGTCCACTGCCCAGAATAATGGTTTCGAAGCGCTTCCGCTGAGACATCGCATCCTCCGTGACTAGGTTCGCGACTTAAAGCTTCGCAGTCGTCGTCCGAAGGACGTCCTGCTTCAGCAGGTAGATGGACGCCGCCAGCAGCGCGACGTCTTTCATCAGGAAAGCCACGTTGGCATTCATCGCAGGAAAGCCGCCGGCGGAAGCCGCCCATCCCTCGGGCATGAAGGGAATGATGGTCACAGTGGCCACGAACGTGACGCACGATCCGACCGCACCAAGGACTCCCAGCCGTTTGTTCCAAAAGCCGAGCAACAACAACCCGCAGATCAGCCACTCCGACGCGCCAAGAAACCAGGTCGCCCCGCGGACGCCGAAGACGGGGTACATCCAGAAAATGAGCGGACCGTTGCTGATATAGGGGATCAGACCCTGTGCCTCGTACTCGAACCACTTCTGGTAGCCGAACAGAAGAAAGATCAACACCATCGCAGCGCGGACCAGATGGTAGTCGAGGTCCCTTTCAAGAAGGCCGAGCCTTGTCAGGCCTTCTACTAGCAGGTCGACAGGAGTGTTCAGGATCTTGCTGCCCCGAGTCGTGGCCTGCCGCGGGCTGACAAACGAGGCTGTGACGTCGACGTCTTTCATGGGGACCCTCCGTTAACGCGGTCGACCCACAACGTAGAGAGCATCCCATTGCTGCGGCAGACGGTTCGAGCTCATCGAAACCATTCCCCATGGGAATGGCGGCGGCGCTTACTTTCGTTGGCCGCAGCCAACTACGGGAGCCAATCATGATCGCGTGCATTCTTCGCATCATCGTCCCCGTCGTTCTCTGCCTGCTCGACCTCCAATCATTTGCCCAGATCACCGACCCACATGCGACGGCCGTCCATCGATGGAAAAGCGTGACAATCAATGAACACGGGATGGATTTGCTGATCCGTTTCGATCGGCCGATCAACCACGAACGTTCCTGGCTTTCTCTCCTCCGCGATGGAAAGGTCGTCGAAACGAGACATGCCAGGCTCCAGGCTGCTCCCAATGTGTTGTTCGCACGCATCCGGATCCCGCCGCCGGGCGACTATGTCGTGCGGTGGGTCATGTGCCCCGAGAAAAGTGACGAGAGATACGATGGCGAATTTCCATTGGCGGTCCACTCATCGTCAGCGATCACAGCCGAAAATCCCCAGTGAGGAAGCAGCCGACTGTTCATGGCCTCGCAGCGTGACGCCGCGACCAGATTCACTCGGATGATCGATGACGATCTCGGGGCGTACCTCCGAGGAGACTGACAGGGTTGTTGTGCGCGTGACGGCTCGCTGCCAGTCGCGGAGCCGAGCGATCCTTATGAAGTCACTCAACGCTGGGGAGTACAGGCGTCCGGCGACGACCGCCAGCTCTACCCTGCGGCCAATCGGGTTGCCCGCGATGGGACGAGATACCACGTTGGCAAGACAGGGCACGTGCTCGGGAACCAGCAGGGCCCCCAATCCGGCCGCGGCCATATGCTGTAAATGGTCTTCCCGGCGCCCCCAGTGAACGACCCTCGGTTTGCCTCCGGCCTTGAAGCATACCTGTACGAGGGCGCTGTAGGCCGCACAATCTTCACGCCCCAGCCACACGGATTGTTCCAACGCGGCAATCGGTACCGCTTCCAACCGGGCAAAAGGATGGCTCGGAGCTACGACAACCACATACCTTTCTTCGAACAACCGCCAGTGATCGAGACGCTCGGGAAGGTCGTCAGTTACGCTAAGAAGCGCCGCATGGATGCGGCCTGCAAAGAGAGCATCCATCAATCCTTTACCGTCGTCCTCGACAAGATGCACCTGAAGCCCCTCGATACGGCTGGTGAGCTTGGACAGCGGCTCGACCATGAGAAAGGCCGAAATGGATGGTGGCAAGCCGATATATATGGGCGCCATCTCTTTGGTTCGGAATTGCTTCGCTTGCTTTCGTGCAGTGTCGGCTGCATCGACGGTGCGTTGCAGCATTGGCAACACAAGCTTTCCGAGATCCGTCAGCTGCGTCAGTCGCCGTTCCCGATGGATAAGGTCACCTCCCAGTTCGTGCTCCAGCTTTCGCAATGCCTTTGTGAGCGCTGGCTGGGTCACGTTGCATTGCTCGGCCGCGCGGGTGAAATTGAACGTTTGGGCCAGCGTGACGAAGTAGCGTACATGTTGAAGTTGCACGTTCTTCACCTATAGCTCATGCGCCCTTGGTGCCCCGTGACGATCCGGGCCTGACGAAATGGCCGGATGCTTCGGAGCATCGGCGGAGATCGGAGTATCGCAAACGGCCAGTGCCGCCATTTTCTTCAGGCCCCGGTGGACGTTGACCTTGACGAGAGCGGCGGACTGACCGGTCGCGCTGGAAGCCGTTTTGATGCTGACGCCCCGCAGTTTCACGAGGCGGATGACCAGGGCCTGCGCAGGCTTCAGTCGACGGAGCAGGTCATCCACGACGACAGTGCTGATCGCCGCCTCGCTACGATCGTCGATCGGTACGTCATCGGGCAACGATAGAGTGGCAAACCGGGTCGCGTCTCGAAGATGGTCGATCCACTTATATCTCGCTATCGTGGCGACCCATGGGCCGAATGGCCGGGAGGGCGTGTACGTGTGCCGCGCGGCATGGATGGCGAGAAGCGCATCCTGCCTCGCATCGTCGGCCGCAGGATGGGGGAGCCGCCGCGCATAATAGCGACGCAGCCAAGTGTCGAGCTCCCCAAGCAGCCGCTCGTAGGCATGGCGTTCGCCGGCCTGCGAGGCGACCATAAGGCATCGCCATCGTGCGGAACGCTGCTTCCAGTTCCTGGAGCGCGATGCGGTCCGACCACTATCGCGGCAAGCGTCCACGGGAAAGGCTCCTCGCAACGTGATCTAGCATCACCTGTGTCTCGATCGGCTTCCTGAGAAGACATTCGGCGCCGGCCGAGATTGCTTCATCCTCCAATTGCCTGTCCGGCAGGGCTGTGATCAGGATCACAGGCATCCGTGCGCTCCGCTCTCGGAGCTTCCGCCCAAGGTCCAGCCCGCTCGTTCCAGGCATACAAATATCGGCAATGACGCAGGCGTAACGCGACAGGTCGGCAGAGACGAGGAATGTATCGGCCCTCGTAAATGGCTCGGCGCGATAGCCGACAGAGCGCATCAGATCCGCCAGCGAGTCACAAAGGCCTTCGTCATCGTCGACGATCGCAATAAGGGGGCTGTTCACCTTGACCTCCCGGGCGGTCGTGGGAACCACCTAACCGCCATGGCAACGCGAGAGGCAAACTAGCCCGTTGGAAACGTGCCTCACAATCTCTCGAGAGTGATAAGTCCCCCCGTCCGTCGGTATGGCCCTGACTCACTCACTCGAAGGAGCCCGCGGCGCGCATTTCAGCTGGTGCAGCGTCAAGGTGAGGATCCTTCCGGTACGCGAATGCCAAGGACTTCTGCCATCTTGACGAGCGCCGCGACCGACTTCGCCTCGAGCTTCTTGCTGGCGCTAGCACGGTGCATCTTTACGGTAACGTCGCTGATCGAGAGCTTGCGCGCGGCTCCCTTGTTCGTAAGTCCGGACGCTATGAGCCCCACCACTTCCCGCTCGCGCGGTGTCAGCCTTGCATAGCGTTGCCTCAGTGCGGCGACCTGTCCGGCCTCTTGGCGGCGTCGCTGCTCGAGTCGAAGAGCGGTAGCAACCGCGTCAAGCAGGTCTTGATGCCGCAACGGCTTGGTGAGGAAGTCGATCGCTCCTGCCTTCATGCCTTGGACGGACATAGGAATGTCGCCAAAGCCGGTCATCAGGATGACGGGCAGCCGAACGTCGGCCCGTTTCAAATGCTCTTGAATTCGCAACCCGCTGGCGTCAGGCAGTCGAACATCCAGCAACAGGCAGGCTGGGGAATCCGGCAATTCGGCACTGAAAAACCCCGAGGCAGACGCATGAAGCGTCGTCTGATAGCCCATGGATCGCAGCAAATCTCCAAGTGATTCGCGAACCGCCTCATCGTCATCAACGACATGGACGAAGGCGGATGACGACGCACTCAGGTTTTCCCCGCCTATCGCCGGAATGAGGGGGTCGGGAGAGTGAATGTGAACGTTGCGCCGTGCGCCGCGTTGTTCTCTGCCCATAGGCGTCCTCCGTGAGCACTGATGATCTTCCGACAGATCGACAAACCCAACCCAAGTCCCTGGTCCTTCGTCGTATACAGGGGAACGAACAGATGTTCCGTGCCTGCAGCATCGAGGCCCACACCGGTATCGACGATCGACACTGAGGCGTGACCGTCGACGAACTTCGACGAGACGATCAGGACGCGGGCGTCGCCATTGACATCGCTCATGGCCTCAATCGCGTTGCGCACGAGGTTGAGAACGACCTGTTGAAGCTGAACTCGATCCGCCTCGATGTTCGGCATCGATGGATCAAAGTCAGTCTTTAGGGCGACGCCGGCGCGTTCAAGCTCTCGCTTCGACAACAGAAGGACTTCCTCGATCATCTCGTTGACATGAACGTCGGCCGCCTGGAGCCGAGCGTCCCGCACCAATGACCTGAGGCCACTGACGACGCTGGCCAATCGACGGCTCTGCTCAATCACCCGCCGGGCTGAAGCGCGAGCCTCAGCCGCCTCGACAGGTTCGCGCGCGATCCACCGAAGACAGGCTTCGGCGCTGGCAACGATTCCCGTCAGCGGCTGATTGATCTCGTGAATGATCGACCCCGCGACCTCACCGAGCGATGCAAAACGCGCGGCTCGCCCAAGTTCGGCCTGCGCATCTGCGAGTGCTTGGTCTGACTTCTTCTTCTCGGTGACATCGGCAATGATGCCTTCCAGTTCGACGTCGCCGGAGGGACTGAGATCGAACTGTCCGACGGCGACGACGTGCAGGATCGTCCCGTCCTCATGGACAACCCGATACTCCTGACGAAACGGCGACTTAGTACTGACTGCCTCCGCGAGCTCCTGTTCCAGGGCAGGCCGGTCATCGGGATGTATGCGCTCCCCGAAGACATCATACGGCACCGGATTTATGTCCAGGCTGATATCGAAGATGCGGTAGCATTCGCGCGATGCGCGCGAAAGCAGAGTCCGGGTGTTCCACCGATAACTCCCCATCCGGCCGATCTGCTGGCCCTTCACCATCCACATGTTGGTCTCGCGCAACGCCTCGAAGAGTTGCGCCGATTCAAAGGACACGGCGGCCTGCGAAGCCAACAGTGACATCACCGTAACGCATCTTGGCGTGAACCTTTTCTGTTCGCGCTCCGCTTCCAGGTAGAGAAAGCCGATTGTCTGACCCTGGTGGATCAGGGGCAGGCAGAGGACGGCCACACACGGCAGCGCCAGCTGTCCTTCGAGACCAATGAGGGGAGAATCTTCCCGCTTGGCATCCCAGATGACGGTCTCCTGCCAAACAAGCACTCTCTCGCCATGGTCCTTCGGCAATTCGAACTCGCCGACGGGTGGTTGCGACACGAAGACCTTCGCCCTTTCGCGAGAAAGGCTCGCATCGGCCTTGGCAAGCAATGCATCACCTTCACTTAGTAGCACTGCGCCACGATCGGCTCCTGAGTGTTGGAGTGCCGTCGTGAGAAGAGCGTTGGCGAGACCAGCGTAGCTCGTCGCTTTCGCAATGGCCTGAAAGGCCTTCGCGATCAGCTCCAATTCGACTGTTTCGCTCTCGAATCTCGCGGGCAGCATGTCTGGTGCCGCGTCACCACGATGTGAATGCCGAGACATTGTCACAAGGCCTTGATCTGCAACGGCTTTCCGAACCGGCGATGAACACCAAGCGGAACGTCTCAGCGTTCAGTCTTGCCTGTCGAGCCAGTGATGAAAGAATTGGACGCGAATGGTCACAAGTCCATAGATAAGTTCTGAAAAGTCCTGAAGGCAGCCGTCACATCCACTCTAGCTCTCGGGACGGACCGCCGGCTGATGCGCCAGATGGCGCGCAGCCAACTTGAGGTTCACGGCGAAATGACACGTGCAGTCCGCTGGCATGCAGGGTGAACGCGAAAGACCGATCCACGGATCAGGCGTGTGCGAGATCGACCTCGCACGCCGTGAACTCCGAATCCTTGGATCTCCGGTACGGCTCGGCGGGCATGCCTTCGAGATGATCGAGCTGCTGGTCCAATCGGGTGGCAGGCTGGTCACCAAGGACGAGCTTATGCGTCGTATCTGGCCCGGAGCCGTCGTGATGGAGAATACGCTTCAAGTGCACGCAGCAGCGGTTCGCAAGGCACTCGGTCCATATCGGCACTTGCTTAGGACGGAATCCCGGCGCGGCTACCGCCTGCTCGGTGAGTGGACCCTGCGCCAGGAAGACGCTGCCAAGCCTTCCACCGATCTGCGGAGGACATGGACAAATGTGGAAGGACCGGCAACCAACATTCCTCCCACCGTCACGCCGCTTGTTGGCCGATCGGCAGCCATCCGTAAGTTGCAGGCTCTCGTCTCTGCCTATCGTATCGTCACCCTCACAGGTCCAGGCGGCATCGGCAAGACGGCACTCGCGCTCGAAGCGGCCCGCCAGGTTCTCGGCACATTCGCCGACGGCGTGTGGCTTGTTGAGTTGTCGTCGCTTTCCGACCACGACCTCGTGCCGTCCGCAGTGGCTGGAGTTCTTGGCCTGAGGCTTGGCTCCAGCACCATCTCACCAGAAGCCGTGGCCCGAGCGGTCATCGGAAAGCGCCTCCTGCTGATCTTGGACAACTGCGAACACGTTATCGACGCAGCGGCAAAAATGTCGGAAGCACTCGTCCGCCTATGCCCCCACCTCACCGTCATGACCACAAGCCGCGAAGTCCTGCGTGTCGAGGGCGAGCACGCTTATCGTGTAGCGCCACTCGAAGTGCCGGCGACAGAACAGCTCGACCCAGCCGAAATTCTGGCCCACAGCGCTCCCCAACTCTTCATTGCCAGAGCCAAGGAACTGGCGGCGGATTTCTCGCCGGATGCCAGGAGCCTGCGAACGGTCGCTGAAATCTGCCGCCAGCTCGACGGCACACCGCTCGCCATCGAGTTCGCGGCGGCGCGGGCGTCGACACTTGGGATTCAACAGGTTGCCGCAGGGTTACGCGATCGATTTGCGGTGCTGACAGACGGGCGGCGCACGGCTCTGCCGCGGCACCGAACGCTCCGCGCGACATTGGACTGGAGCTACGACCTGCTAGTCGCACCCGAGCGTCTGTTGCTGCAGCGTCTCGCCGTGTTCTCGGGCAGCTTCCCGCTCGCGGCCGCCCTAGCCGTAGTTGGCGGTGGTCCGGTGTCGGAGACAGAGATTGCCAACAGTCTTGCGAATCTGGTGGCGAAGTCGCTGGTGGTCTCCGATAGCGGCGGGGGTACGGCCCATTTCCGGCTACTCGAAACGACACGGATGTACGCTCTGTCGAAGTTGATCGAAGGTGGCGACCTACAGTCCGTTTCTCGGCGACATGCCCTGTACTATCAGTCCCTGCTCCGCACGATCGAGAATGAGTGGGAGAAGAGTTCGATTCCGCTTGCGCATGTCGACAACGTTCGATCAGCATTGGAATGGTGCTTCAGCGCCAACGGCGACCGTGCCATTGGCGTGCGACTGGCCGCCGCTGCTACGCCCGTGTTCCTGGCAATGTCCCTGCTCGCAGAATGCCAACGCTGGTCGGAGCGAGGCATACTCGCGCTCGACGAAGCCGCGCGCGGCGGGGTCCAAGAAATGAATCTACAAACGAGTTTTGGCATCTCATCGATGCAGATGCGTGGGGAAAGTGATGCCGCCCGCGCGGCCTTGAGCAGGAGCCATGCTATCGCTGAGGCTCAAGGTGATGTCCTCAACCAGGTCGGGCTGCTGGGAATGCTTTCGATGTTCGAAGTCCGGGATGGAGACTTCAAGGCATCGCTGCATTACGCACGGCTCAGCCGGGCCGTTAGCGGCATCGAGAAGAATTCCACAGCAATGGCCTTGGCAAACTCCATCCTGGGGCGTGCACTTCAGTTCGTCGGCGAGCACGATGGTTCGCGCGGGAAGCTCGAGTCTTCGTTCCAGTATTGGTCCACCTCGCAGCACACGAGAGAGGTCTATCTCGGTCTGGATCACTACGCCCTGGTAGGCATCGGCTTGGCGAGGAACCTCTGGTTTCAGGGCCTTCCCGCCCAGGCGATCGACCGCGTATGCCAGACCATCAACAATGCCGAGCGCAAGAAGCATCCGGCGTCGTTGGGATTGGCTCTGTCTTGGGCTCCCGGGATGTTCGTTTGGGTTGGCGACTACTCGAGCGCGAACGAGTACACGGAGTGGCTGCTCTCACACGCCGAAATGCATGCTCTCCGACCCTATCTCGCCGTCGCACTGGGCTATCAGGGAATGCTGGCCGTCGGCCGTGGTGAAGCAAGGAACGGGATCGAGAAGCTTCGGGAGTGCCTGGAGCAGTTCCGAGCAATGCGCTACCAGATGCTGAAATCGGATTTCGAACTCGCTCTCGCTAAGGGCCTCGTCGCGATCGGAGAGTGCGCTGAAGCCTTGGCGCTGGTCGACGAGACGATCCGACTGATTGGAGCAAGAGGAGACCTGCTTCACATGCCGGAAGCCTTGCGAATCAAAGGAAATGTCCTTCTCTCGAACTCGCAGCATCGGACAGATGAGGCCGAAGCGTGCTTCCGGCAGTCGCTCGGCTGGAGTCGCCGCCAGGGTGCGCAGTCTTGGACCTTGCGCGCGGGTGTCGACCTGGCGGCGCTGTGGGCCGTCAAAGGGCAATGGGATCGAGCCTGGGCGCTCCTTCACCCGATTGTCGAACGGTTCACCGAGGGTTTGGACACGGCAGATTTGAAGGCAGCCAGACAGCTGCTGGGTACCTTGCGGTGACCGCAACGAACCACGCCTCTGAACATACGAGGCACTGAATGGCTGGAGGAGCCAGCCGCACGATGGGAACCATTGTCAGTCATGCGGCCAGCCAAGAGTCGAGCCATTCGATGCCAAATGGGAAGTGCTCATACTCTATCGGAATCCGGTGCATCGGCTCGTCAAGCCAATGTCAGCCCGATGCCGCCATCCAATCCGCGACGGCCTGCCCGATCTCGTGTGGCGAGTCCTCCTGAACGAAATGGATCCCCGAGATCTTCTTCTCGGTCAGCATCGGCCATGCGCGGACCAGCTTGATCAGGGTCTCATTAGAAAGTATCGCCCCGGGTTCCGCTTTCAGGAAAAGCTTCGGCACCTGACTGATTCCCAGCCAACGGGCGTAGTCGGCGGAAATCGCCGACACGTCGGGAGGTTCACCGGCGATGGGGATCTGCCGCGGCCACGTCAGCGTCGGTCGTCGTCCCTCTCCAGGCTCGGCGAATGGTCTCCGATACTCCGCCATCTCCTCATCGGTGAGCTTCCGCAGGATCGCGTTCGGCAGAATCTTTTCGATGAAGTGGTTATTCTGCAGAACCATTTCCTCTCCGGCCTCGGAACGCAACGCCTCGAGTGCCGGACGCATTCCCATTTTGTCCCAATGATCCCGGCCCTGAGGCGCAACGATCGCTTCCATAAACGCGATTCCCTTCACAGCGTCGCGGTGGCGGTTGCACCAATCGAAACCGAGGGCGGACCCCCAATCATGCACGACGAAGGTAACCCGGTCACGGACGCCCAGTTGTGCGAGCAAGGCATCAAGATACCGGCGGTGCTCGACGAATTGATACGAAGACGGACCACTGTCAGGCAGCTTGTCGGAATCACCCATGCCGATCAGGTCGGGCGCGATGCAACGGCCTCGCGACCGCAAGTGCGGCAACACGTTCCGCCACAGATAGGACGAGGTTGGGTTGCCGTGCAACAGCACAATGGGGTCGCCCTCTCCTACCTCGACATACGCCATCTTGCGGCCCAGAACCTGCCGCCGCTGCTTTCGGTACGGAAATGCCGCAGAGATCATGTTCGCTGCTCCTTCCTGCTGAAGACCCTTTGACGTCGATCGTTGCCACAATGTTGAGAGAGGCGATTGCACGGAAGTGAGCAGGCGGCATCGATTCAATGACGAATCGATATGGCCCGCGATGAGCGCACCTGTAACCAAACCGGACCGCGCGTCGAATCCAGTTCTGTCGGGTCAACACCGAGGAGCTTTCCAATGAACTTGGGCGAATCCAAAGCAAAGGCCACCATCGTGCTCGTCCACGGTGCCTGGGCGGACGGTTCCAGCTGGGCTTCCGTCATCAGGCAATTGCACTCAAGGGGGCTGAAGGCCCTGGCCGCACCCATTCCGCTGACGTCATTGTCGGATGACGTTGCCGCTCTTGCGCGCGTGCTTGAGAGGACCGCGGAGTCGCTCGTGCTCGTTGCCCATGCCTACGCCGGAGCCGTGATCGGGGCGAGCGCCAACGACAGAGTTCGGTCGCTGGTTTTCATTGCCGCCCTGACACCCGATGAGAATGAAACCGTCGGCGAGATATTCCGTCGTGAAAAGTCGCACCCCGCGGCGCCGCAGCTTGCCCCCGACGCGCATGGCGTCATCTGGATGCCCAATGAGGCATTTGGCGCGGCCTTTTGTCAGCACGCATCTCCCGAGCAGGCCGTCCTCCTCGCAGCAACGCAGCGCCCGATTGCCGTCGCCTGCATTCAGGAAAAGGCACCGACGCCTGCCTGGAAGACAAAGCCCTCCTGGTATCTCGTTGCCCGGCAGGATCGGATGATCAGTCCGGCCACACAGCGCTATTTGGCACAACGTATGTGTGCGAGAACCCGATCGGAAAACGTTGACCATACGCCGTTGGTCACCGCTCCAGACGTGGTCGTCGAAATGATCATGGAGGCCATAGACGGTGGCCTGCCCTAATGCTTAGGACGTTTCGTCAGAGATTCGCCTGCGCGTCGCTTGGCAGGTTGACACGAGATGCCGCCCCGCTAACCGGTAGTCCTGCCTTCATTGAACATGGCTGCGCAAGGTTTTCTCCGGATTCTGACGAGTTCATCGCAATCTTGCGTGCCCGCGACGCTTCGTGCGTCGGCCTGCCTAGCCTGAACGACGATCATAGTCACAATCGTAAGGTGCCATTGATGTTCGCTAGCGCCTTTGCAACCCATCCGGCGGCATGAATGATCGTCATGCTGCTAGTGGCGACCTTGAGAAGGGCCTGCTGGACCATGATCCCACAGGAATGCCTGCGAACAGCACGACGCCTGGCAGCCTGGAATGTGTGAATTGGAGGCGAGAACGTTGTTAGTTCCGGCAGCGGAAGAAGGCCACCGCTTAAGGTAGGACCGATCCCTTCCCTTCGGGCGTGTGAGGCCGAGGTGCAGATTGTCTGTGCAAGCAGTACGGCCTCGTTGCTCATCAACGAAGAAGAAATTCGCGAATCGACATCGCGATCTCGCTGCAATGTGTTTCCAGCGCAAAGTGGCCTGTGTCGAAGAAGTGCACCTCGGCGCTTGGAATGTCGCGCTTGAACGCTTCCGCGCCCGGCGGCAGGAAGAAGGGATCGTTCTTACCCCACACCGCCAAGAAAGGAGGACTGTACTGACGAAAATAGGCTTGGAATGCCGGG
>QFCS01005892.1_pt1 | contig 52842 bp, 54 predicted proteins | sample 3576561 | NCBI WGS metagenome assembly QFCS01 | reverse complement strand
GGCGTCCTCAACTGTGTTTGATCAACAGCCGAGGGTGTCATGCCGGAAATAATGCGCAGCAGATCGCCAGCCTTTTTAGCCGATCTCCACAAGCCGGCCCCGGTAAGAATCTTCCTTCACATTATGTTCTGCTGCAGATTACTGGAGTAATGGCGAGCTTGCCATTAGTCCAACCACGAGGCGAGGTAGCTCGCGTGATCGGCGCGCGGCTCGAGCTCGGGAACGATGCCGAGATCGGCGCAGAGGAAGCATGCGCCAAGCTCCGCGATATATCCTGACAGTCCAGCCCCAATCTGAAATTTTTCCGCAGTGAAGATGAGGCTGATCATGCTGCCATCTCCTCTGCCTGGGGCTGCTGGGCGTGCATCCAGTCGGCTGCCTGCTGCGCCTTGCTCGCTGCGGTGAAGATGGCCTTAGGATCGTCCTTCAGGACCTTTAGCCACGAGGCGACATAGGCGGCGTGGTCGGGGCGCGGATGGTGGGCGACGCCAAGGTCAGCGAGGACGAGCCCGCTGAGAATTTCCACGCAGCATTCTTCGACGGCATAGGCGGCCGAACCGAAGCGCCCGGAAAGATCGCGGTCGAGCCTGTGCTTGGAGCCGCTGGCGTGCCCACATTCATGGAGCCACACCCCATAAAACGATGCGGCGTCGCGGAAGGAGGAGAACGGTGGCATGAACACGGTGTCGGCTGACGGGCGGTAGTAGGCTTCCGACCCACCGAACTCAGTCTTGACGCCCAGGTTCGCGATGAACGCTTCGGCATGGGCGAGACGTTCAGCCTCGGGCAGCATGGGCGTATCCGGGCGCTCGTAGCCGTCAACCTGCGCGATGTTCGGAAAATGCGCGGGCGAACATACGGCGATGGTCGTCATCGTCGTCTTCTTTGTCGGCCTGCCGGGAAGCCTGAATCTCCCGCCACAACACGACAGTGGTGGAACGCTCTCCCTCCCGCACCTGCGCACCGGCATCCTGCCATTGCTTGTAGGTGCCCCACAGGCCATCGCCATATCCGGCGGCAAAGCCCGCTGCCCAGAGGGCCAGCGTATTAATCCCGCGATAGCGCTTGCCAGAGGAGAGGTTGGTCGGGCGCGCGATGCTGGACCCGTTATGGAACCAGGGCGCACGCCATTCGCCGGCGCCTTGCTCGATCGCGGCGATGATCTCTGCGGTGACGCGGGAATAGACGTCGGCGCGCTGGACGGATGACGAGGTATTCCTCATTGTGGAATCTCCGTGGCCGGCGGCGCGAGCCTCTCTCGCCCCTTCAACCGACCGCCCGACTCCGGCAGTCCTCTTCCTCTCCTGCCGCCCGTTCGGGCGGCTGTTCCTGATTTTTTCTCTTGTCATGATTGTTGCTCCTTCTCCGCCGGGGCCTGTCCCGGCGTCGGAGCAGCGGATTGCGATGTCTCAGGCGCGGCCGCGCACTCGCAGAGCCGAAGCGCGAGCGGAGGACGGCGTCAGCCGTTGCGCGGATGCGTCGGGCATCGCGCGCTCCGAGCACGCCGGGCGGGCCACCGGCGAATGAGCACCCAGCTCCCCTCAGGAGCCGGGCGCGGATTGGTCCTTGTCGATGCTGTCGAGGACCGTCTTCGCCCGCTCGAGATCCTGCTGAAGGATGCGCCGTTGAAGCGTAGACAGCCGCTTCTCCTTCAACAGGTCTGCGGCTTCCTGGGCGGAACGTGCCCATACTGGCCGGTGCCTCGCGGTGATGCAGGCATTTGGACAAAGAGTCGGCTGGCAAAGCGCGGTCAGCGGGCCTTTGGCTCCGGTGGCCTGCTTCAAACAGGCGGCCGTACCGGGATCGAAGAAGCAATCGGCCAGCACGCCGACATGCAATGTTCGCGCGAGGCTCGCGAGCATGGTGCGCAGCCGGGCTCGATCGGCGATCATGGCCGGAAGCGGGCCTAGATCATCCGATATGCTGTCGAGCGTCTTTGCGATACGTGCCGCCGCAGGCCCCGACAGCTTGGCCCCGGCCTGTCGTTCGTCGAAATAGACCAACAGGTCATCGAGCTGGCCGAGACTCCGCTGGTTCTCGACTTCGGCCCGAAAGCCGGATCGGCTGGAGCCGGCATATCCCTCGAACGCCGCGACTGACGCATGCTTGTACTGGATCATGCCGGCGATGGTGCCGAACGGACGGTTGGCGATGTGCCACGCGATCGTGCGTCTGAACTGCCGCGTCGTGATGCGCCATGGCTGTCCACTTGGCCCGTCAGGGATCGCTGGCGCGTCAGACGTGCCGAACAGGTCGTTGAGGTGGTCCCGGAAGAGGTTGAGCTGGCGAACTACCTCAGCCGAGAGGTGATCCTTGCAGACCGATTTGGCCGCGAGCACTGGCCAGAGCGTCGTCAGCCCACGCGCTGATGTTGCCCGAAGGGATAAGCGTTCCAGAACATCGACAGCTTTAGCGACAGGTTCGATGGTGACCCACTCGGCAGGCTCACCTCGGGCGGACTTGCCCTTATAAGCGACGGATCGCACGCGATGGCGCATGATCATGCCGTCTTCGCTGCGCGCCAGCGAAAGACATCCATGCTGCATCGCCTGGACTTCGCAGTCCCGCATGCCGGTCAGATAGGCGCACAGGATGTAGGCCGCCGACTGCAGCATGCGCTCTTCCGCAGCGAGGGTCTTGGTGTCGAAGCGGGGTCGCCACGGCTTGCCGGTCTCAGGCAGAATGGCGATCGGCGTATCCATCCCTCCAGCTTCCACGCCGAGTTCGCGTAGAGCGGCATCGATGAGATCGGGCGCACCACTTGCGAGTTGAACATGCATTCGCTTCTCGGCGCGGGCGTCGATGCCGATATGCAGATGAAGCAGGTGGGCGTTGACAGGTGGCGACACGTCTCCTGTCTCGGGATGCCGGAGCAATATGCCGTTATGGGCGGTACCCCAGATTGGCACCCCGCGACCTTCATTGCGAAGCCGCCTGAAATAATCCTCAAGCCGCTTGCGCTGCTCGCGCCGTCGGCCATGACGGTCGAGGGGGCTGTCCTGCTCGACAAGCATGGCGCGATGCGCTTCGAGACGATCCATCTCCTCGCGGGCCGCGAAGATATCGGCAGCAAACTCGGTGACATATCGGATCGACCAGGCCAGCAGCGGCGATATGATCGCCTCAGGAATGCGCGGCGTCCGGTTCTCGGGAGCATGACGATAACCCGCGACGCGCGCAGGTGCGCGTCCTGCCCACGGTTGGAATGCCAGGCCGCCAGAGGGAAGATAGTCCCGCAACACATGGAGGTCGAATGGGATCTCCAGCAAGTGAGCGACGATGATCGGGCGACGGGCACGATCATCCCTGAGATGGCGGGCATATCGGTCCAGAAGGGACTGGTCGACCCGGTGTAGATCGACAACGCCAAGTTCATCGCGCACGAAATCGAAGAAGCGCCGCGCGCGGTTGAATATCTGCCGGACACTTCCGGGAGGAAGGATCTTGCGGTGACCTGGCAGGTCGACGTTGAGGCGGGCGTAGAGGAACTCGCGCAATGCGTCGCGGACACACGCGTCCTCGACCGACGTGAAATGCACGGTGACGTGACAGCGGCGGGCGTTCTCACGAAACACGGCCGGCCCAAGATCCCAGCTTGGATCGCCGTAGCGAGAGAGGGAATCCCGATCAAAGCCAGGCTTCAACGGAGCGGTTGCAAGAACCGGGCGCTGATCGAGTTGCAGGGAGTTGGAAGCTGCTGGCGACAATCCCTTCATTGCCGGGCCTCCGGTGGCAGATAGAGCGCATGCACTTCCGCCTCACGGCGGGCTGCGGCAACCATGCTCTCGGGAAATGCCGGCAGAACCTGCCCGGCAATGCGAGCATGGGCGCGGCCAAACTTCATGGCCCAGTCTGAGGCGGACAGACTGGCCCGTTGCTCCTCGATAAACTGCTGGAACGCTATGATCGCTGGCAGCTTACGCGCGGTGATGACCGCATTGCGGCACTCCAGACAGCCCCAGAACGGCTGCGGGCACGGCGTTCCCGGCGCCCCGAAGGGGCTACGGTCAAAACCGGAGCATGCCGCCAGCCAAACGTCCTGCTCGCCACGCAGGATACCGTCGCGTTCCTCATGCTCCTCAGGCGCTGCATCGCATTGCCGCCAGGACACTTCATCGGCAGGTGCCAGAATAATCGGGGTGGCCATTGCGGCAACTTCCGAAAACGTGTCGGCAATGGTGGCTTCGTGCAGCGGCCGCAGCGAGGGGATATCCGCGTAGTGGCGAGCGGCGATCTCCGGCGTATGCCCGATGGCGAAGCGGGTCATATGCCCCTCGGTCTTCAGATACCAAAGCGCCTTGTGGGTCTTGCGCAGCCTGGAGAGAACGAGACGAAGAGGTTCACCATTGTCATCGACGATGCCATGGCCTGCGGTCCATCGGTCGACGAGCTCATGTGGATGCTCGATACCCGCCCGGAGCTGCGTAGGCCCGGTATAGTAATAAAGCCAAAGGTTATCACTCGGGACAAACTGCCTGGTGAAGGCCGTGGCCTCGATCAGCTTACGGATCAGACCGCCCGGTGTTCCGATCCCGCCGTCACGAACGCGAATGCGTTTGTGCTCAGCGCCGCGGGCACGGCGCTTCACATAGGAGATCTCGATCGTGCCGGGTCCGGGGTTCTGAAGGCAGTTGATCGTCAAGGCTTTGCAGCACTCGATCTCAAGGCCGGTCTCCAGTGACAGGAAGGTCAGTAGAGGCGGAATATCCATTGCGCACAGATGGAAACGTGCGTGCAGATCCTCGGACAGGTTGGAAACCGGCAGACCGCGACGCAGCCTCATGAAATAGAGGCTCTTGAAGGCGCGATCCCCACTGCTGAGCCTGCCGGAGGCGATGATCCGGGCATTGGCCTCATCGGTCACTCTGCGAAGGTTGGGATAGTTGTCGTCTTCATCGAGCGGCTTCCCGATCCGCCGGAATATCCTGGCGATATCGCGGCGGGCAGCGTCCCGAAGTTGCCGCGCGACAAACGGGCTATAGGCATCCCGCGGTCGGGATCGTCCGGCCGATTGTGCGCTGGTGTAGCTCAACCGGTAACGGACCCCTTCAACCAGAAGGCCAGGTTGGTCGGCATCGATCGAGCGCAGAGCGAGGATGGCTTTGGCGAGAACGGTGTGCCGGTGGATCGGGGTCATCCCGCCAGCTTCGAGGAAATGCTCATACCCATCGAGATCGTCAGCACGCAGATCGGCGGGCGTCTTTGCCGTGGAGTGCTCACGCAGATATGCGAAAAACCGAAGGTACGCAGCGAGATGCTGCTTGATGGTGCTCCGCGCGCCGAGCGATCCGCCAAGCTCGGACTGCCGCCGGAGGGCACCTGCAAACGCGACAGCGATGGCTCGCGGACGCTCGCTGACAAGATCAACCTCGACGGTTCCGCCATAGCGCGCCTCGATGTTGAAGCGCAGACCGAGCACCGGATCGCCTGCGTGCGGGGGAACAGCGCCATCGGCGCGCGCAAAGCGCACCGCGGTTCCTTTGCGCGGACGCCCCCTCATAACGAGGCCTCCGAGGGGAGCAGCCCCAGGAGTTCCTCGACGGCCGCATCGACGGTATCGGCGCGCGTCGCAATGTGGTCGAGGTAAATATAGGTCGTTGTCAGGCTGGCATGGCCGAGAAGCCGTTGCACCTGCTGGAGAGGATCGCCAAGAACTTGCCGATATCCCTCCATCGGCCCGGCAGGCAAGGTAGCATCGCGGAGGCGGTGCTGGATAAGCATCGCCAGCATGTGAACGGCGAAGGTGTGGCGGAGCTGGTGCGGGCTGATGTTGATATCGAACCCGAAGGATCTGCACCGGCTGGAGGCACGGGCAAAAGCGACTTCCCAGGAGTTCGGCTGCACCGGCAAGCCGATCTCCGAAAGCCATAATATCGCCGGTTCGCTCGGTGTGCCGTCGCTGTCGCAGACAATGAACCGACCGCGTTCCTCCGGGTCGAGCAGGTCGAGTGCCACATCGCCGCCATCAATCAGCCGCAGCCGGGTAGCATGCTGATCCCGATGAACGAAGATCGGTCGGTCGATCGACCGCCACGCCGAGCGCTGCCGGAACTTCCCGACGGCATGAGCACGTTCGACATCGACATAGGCGCGCACCTGTTCGAGCAGTCGAGCGGGAACGAGGATCTGGCGACCGCGATCACCCTTGGTCTGTGCATCCGGCAGGTCCAGCCAGACCTGACGGCCCGAATGCTGATCGGCGAAAACGAGATCGGAGGCGAAGAGAGATGATGCTTCTTCCAGCCGAAGCCCTGTGGTTACGAGGAGATCGGCGAAGAGCGCATTGCGGATACCGTTGCGATCTCGGGCGCCGGGGCGTGTGCTGCCGTCAGGCAAAAGCGCCTTCAGGCCGACATCCCGAAAGCGCCGATAGTCTTCGAGCGTGACGAAACTGACGTCCGCTCGACGCGCGGCAGGTTCATAGGCATCGTTCCGCGCTGCCACCTGCGACCGGCGCCCGGTGTACCCCTGCCTCCAGACCGAGCGATGCGTGAAGGGGGCTTCCGCAATCAGTCCTTCCTGCACACCCCAGCGATATAGCCGATCGAGACAGGCAACGGCGCGATTCCAGGACGCAGCGGAAATGCGTTGTCCCGCGTCGGCGCGGCGGCGGACGCGATGATAGGCAAGGACATCATGCCGGTCGGCTTGCCATATCGTCTTGGCGCGGGCCTCCGAAAGAAAACGAGCCCAGACGAGAACATCGTAGCCATAGGCGCGAAGGGAATGACGGGAGCGAACGCCGTTGAGAGGAAGGTCGCGGAAAAAACGATCCAGATCAGGATCGTATAGCACCCCGTCCCGGAGGATCATCGGGACATGGGTATCAAGACCCTCCGCCGATCTGCGCTCCTGAATCGTAATGCTCGAAGCTGCGATTACACTGTCCACAAGTTGTTCAACCTTCCCCCGGACCCCCATCCGGGGAGTCCAGCATCAACGAAGGAGTTCAACTTGCCCGGCGCTATCCAGGCCGGCCTCCGCCAGCTATGTGGGAGCGCTGCGGCCGGCCTGGATAACGCCTCCGTCAGTCCTGTTGCATCGACTTCAGAATGACACTGGCAATCGGTGCAGACTGTCAAGATAAGGCGACCAACTCTTCGCGCGCGCGTTCGCTGCGATCCTTTGCGTAGCGGCTGAGATCGCGGTTGGCGCGATCCGCCGGCGCAGTCCAATGAACCCATTCATGCGCCAACGTCGCCGTATAGCTCTCGGCGTCTCGGAAACTCTCGAACGGCGGCATCTGGATGAGGTCGAGCGAGGGTGCGAAAAACGCCTTGTCGCCGCCGTGCCGGATGGTCGCTCCTGTGTTGGCGAAGAAGGCGTCCGCATGTGCGAGACGCTGCGCCGGCGCGATGGTTGGAGCCGGGCGCCCATAGTAGTGATCCGGCAGATTCTCGATCTGATCGACGCAGAACACCGTATAAGCGCGCAGGAATGGAATGGCGCGTTCGACTTCGTCGCCATGCTCATCAGTCTCGGTCTTCGTGACCTTGTTTGCATAGACCACCATCGTTCCGCTCTCGTCTTTGCGGACGTGACCGCCGAGTTCGAGCGACTGCTTGAACGTCATCCAGATCGGCGACGTGAATCCGCGCGCGACGGCTTCCGACCACAGCAGGACGACGTTGATGCCCTGATAGGGCATGCCGTTGTGGCGCAGCGGCCGCGTGATGCGCCCTGCAGCGTTGGCCGCATTCCATGGCTTGACCCAGGGACGAATGCCGCGTTCGAGTTCGGTAACAATGCGATCGGTGATGCGCGCGTAGATGTCGGCGCGCGGGTTTTCTTCCTTCCGGCTCATTTTCAGGACCTCCATTTCGGAGGCCGCGCCTGTCGCGGCCCCTCGCGGGGGCCGCAGCGGCGGATACGGCGTTTCGCGCACCCGACAGGGCCGCAGCGCAGCGGAGGAGGGCGAAGCCGTTGCGCGTGCGCCGCATCCGCCGCAGGACCACGGACCGGGAGGGGCCGCGCTGGCGCGTTGCGTGGCTCTTGTTTTGCTTGATTCTACCAGCGACAAAAAAGGAGCCGGTCTCATGACCGGCCCGCAGAGTTGCGAGGTGTAAAAGGCGGGGCCGAAGCCCCGCCTTGAGGGCTACTCGAATGCCGCCATCTGGGCCACCGCGGCCTTCTTGGTGACGGTTTCACCGGCGTGTTCGACCTGCCGCTCGAAAGGCTTCCAGGCCTCGCCGATGACCTGCTCGTAAGCGGCAACGGCGCCCTCGGCCGCCATGCGGAGCGCGTGTGCCTGCAGGCCCATGTCGGCCGCGAACTCGCGCTTGCGCTGCGACTGGCTGTCGAAGCCGACCGGACCGTCGAGGTCCTCGTCACGCATGTCGTTGGCGAGCTTGGCGGTTGCTTCGCGCGCCTCGGTTACGGCGCGTGAGTAGAACTGGCCGGCGCCGTGGGCAGAGCCGACATAGGCGCCGACGATTCGCTGCAGATGAATTTCCATTGCGCGGTCGCTGAGCCCCTCCTTGAGGGCGTCGGCGGTCTCGACGACGAGCCGTTCGTGCAGGTCGCGAATGCCGTCGCTGTCGAGGATCGCGAGGCCGAAGCTCTCGGAGATGCGGAGCGCCTGGGGGGAGTCGGGGCAGGCGAGGTGGACCATTTCGAGGGTCGTGCTGCGGCGAAGTGGTATGACGCGGGCGGAGGCGCGAGGGGAACGGGCGGTCTTTGTCATGATGAGATCCTTTCTCGGTTTCGCCTTGGGAAGCGATCGGGCCCTTTGGCCGTCGCTCCCTCGGGTGCGGTTGACCAGAACCGGCTTGAGCGGGCCGCTTCAGGGGGCGGTGGCTGTCAAGGCGAGCATGGGCGGGTTGCGGACGAGCGGGCCTTCTGGCCTGCGAAGGACGCGGCCTCCCATGACGAGACGGCGGCCGCCGATCGCTTGCGACTTGCCCTTGAAGCGGACCGCGGCCGGTTCAGACCGCAGCACAAACCGAGGGGGTGACGGCCAAGGGGCAAAGCCCGCCGCCGAAACCGTGAGAGGTCTTGTCAGACCGCCGCGCTCTCTACGGCGACAGCAGTGTTCGCACGCGCCGCTTACGCTCCGATTGGTGCGGCCCTCCGCCTCCTCAGCGCTACGCAGCAGAAACGCGATGGCGCGTCCGACACTCGGCAATCGCCTTCTCCTGCCGATCGAGCTTGAGCATGAGAGCATCGATCTCGCCGCGACGGGCCAAAGTGAGCTTCGCGACATGCTCCTGAAACAGCCGCTCATCGGCGTTTGTCCAGCTCGATGCGCCACGGCCGTGGTGCCGGCGCTTCGCCCGATCGGTGATCGTCAGACGTTCGGCGCGTGCTGCGATCTGACGCTCGATGATGCCGAGATGGCGCTGCGTCTCGGTTTGCGCGACTTCCATGCCCGTGAGCAGGAGGGGTCGTTCCGGGAACTCGATCATCGCACCGTCCCCGTGGGCCATAAAGGGAAGGCCGACACGTCCGGCATGTAGTCATCCGGGAGCGAGACCCCGGCGACGGATGATGCAATGTCGTCGCCGGCGTTCGCCCAGTCGATAAGCGCCGAATTGCTGCCGGCATGCTTGCGCATGTCCGGCGTGAGGATGCCGTTGAGCGCGTCGGCGATGGCGCTCTCGGGAGAATGATGCGCCTGCACGAGGAGATTCACGGCGACAAGGTAGGCCTTCATGACCGAATCTCCTTTCTGTCGGCGTCGGCGGGGTAGGGTTGCGGCGCGTGGATGGAGAGACGGACCGCGCGCTTCCAGGCTTCGGAACCGGTAAAATGCCGTCTAAGCCGGGGATGCCAGACGACGAGAATGGGCGTCGCGCCGTCCTCGTCGGTGGCCGTCCGCCAGCCGAAGGCTTTGGCAATGAGGCGCCAGGGCATGGGTCACCTCCATCCGACAAAGTTGGAAGGACCGCCGTAGAGTCGGTGGCGCGCCTCATTGATCACGAAGCCGAATCGGCCAACGTGATATTCGTCGGACGGCACGAGATAGCGCCGCTGCTCGGCCGCGCGGCGATCACCACCGAGCGTGGCGACGCATTCCGTCATGCCACGATGGTGATCGGAGCGGATCGCCGAGATCACGATCCAGTCGGAGGAGTGATCTCGCCCGAAGGCCTGGCGATCCTTCTCGTGAGATTCTCCCGGCAGAAGCGGGCGTCCGTGCATCGTCTCCCACGCGTCGGGATGCCAGTCGCGGATAGTTTGATCGGCGCAACGCCGTTCGTAGTCGGTGAACAATTCCGGAAGCGCTTGCGCGACGGCCGCCCACGCGCAGTCCTCTTCGTACCAGCCGCCACGCGCGCGAAGGGCAGGGTGGACCTTTGCATTGTGCACGGCATCGAGATGAAAGCCGCCGTGTCCAGCGGTCGAGTGGGAGACGACGCCATCGGCATAGACGGTAGCGCATTGCGAGGCGCCCCAAGGCGTATTCGCTCCCATGCGGATTTCTCGACGCCCGAGGGCAGCGCGCTGGCGCTGGTGCTCGGCATTCTCATGGACGCGGGCGCGGAAGGCGGCTTCGTCCGCGAGTTCGCCGCCATGACCGTAAAAATCACCGCGTGACCATTCTTCCATCGGCCGCGACAGCCGCCAGGCTGAGGCGAGATAATACCGGTCGTTTCTGGCCGGCATCATCGCGAAGGCGTTGTCGCGGACCTTGGCGACGAGAAGACCGTCATGGGCGCGGGTAAACAAAGCCCCCGCCGAAGCGGGGGTGGGATTGTTGGCCTGATCGCAGGTTCGAGGCGCGGTCATGCTGCCCTCCCTTCGCCAGAGCCTGCCACTGTGTCGCCAACGATGACTTCGTCGAGCACGGCATCGGAATAGCGATGCAAAGCGAGCCAGGCTTGCGCCGCCGCGCGATCGGCGGCCAGATGGAGAAGCTCGGCGTGCCCACCAGCCCGATCGAGAACGCGCACCATCCCGGGCTTCGGCCGTTCGACGACGGTGAACGTCAACGGCGAGCTTGCGGAAAAGGTCTTGAACACCCTGAGCACCACCACGCCGGCGCTGCCGAAGTCGCCCTGGTGCAGAGTGAAGCTCGCCGGTGTCGTGTGGTTGCCGCTCGTATGAGGCACGGCTTTGCGGACGAGGCGTCCGCCATTGTTATTGTTCTCCCAAGCCGCAAGCTTGTGTTTGAATCGCTGCGGCGGCCGTGGCGTGCCGTCCGAATAGCGGATGAGCGCGCCGATCGGCGCCTGGTCGTAGATCGATTGCGCGGACATGATGTCCTCCTGTCGGTGATGGAGAAACAGAACCGCCGCCGGCTTGAGGCCGGCGGCGGAGATCGTTCGAAAGGGCAGGACCGCCGTTATTCGGCGGCTTCGGCGAAGCCAGCGGGCGTGTCGTCCTCCGCCTCCGTGTCCTCGGCTTGCACGTCGGACTCCTCAAACGGCGCGTCGAGTTCTTCGTCCGGATCGGTGTCGCCGGAGAAGCGTCCAACCCACGTTGTGACGGTTTCAAGCGGCGGGGCGAACAGCGCGCTCGGATGAACGAACTGGCCATCGGCGAAGTGCTTCACGAGCTCGGCCCTGGTGTCCTTCGCGCGCGGACGAGGCAGGATGGACGTGCCGGCGCAGGCGCCCTCGAGTGCGGGACGCGAGAGGCAGGACAGAAATTCCTCCGTGCCCATGTTCGGCAGGAAGGCGTCCGCGCCGATCGCTTGGCCGGCGATGCGCGCGACGACGCCGCTATCCGAGCGGTTCTGGCGGCACGAAAGGACATCGCTCAGGACGGAGCGAGCCACCTGGTTCAGGGTCTCCCGGTCGAAGTCGAGCTTGCCCTCCTGCGAGATGAGCCGAAGGACGTGCCGCTCGACCCGCGCATGGCCGTAGGGATTGTCCGACGCACCCGAGGCGATGCTGACGTTCTGACTGGCGAAGGCAAGAACGAGCAGGGCAAGAAGGGTGTCCTCCTCGATCGGCGCACGGCCGAGCGCGTCGTGCAGCGCATCGGTACGAATGTCGCCGATCATCTCGTGGCCCTTGCGCGTCACGTCCGGCCTCGGCTTCGCGACAACGGCAGCATCCTCGCTTCCGGCCGGCGCGCCCTTGGTCTTCTTGTCCGGCTTCGGGACCCGATAGGCGACGGTCTCGACCTTGCCGCCGCGGTCGAGATACATGCCGACGTGGTCGGATTTCCCAGGCTTGCCATAGACGCGCTCAGCTTTGGGCGGCAGTTTCGGCTGGCCCCACTCGTTGACCTCGATGATGGCGCCACGCTTCGGCAGATGATTGGCCATCCATTCGTGCTGGGCGCCGAGAAAGGCCTCGACGTCGGTCGTGTAGCGGCTGTCCTCGTTAGCCGGCGCGAACAGGTCCTCCTGCCAGAAGATGCCGTAGGCCTTGGCGAGATCATCGTCGAAGCTCGCATCGCGCGCATACATGCGGGTGCGCGTCAAAGCCCGCGCGACGTCACTCCAGGAGACGGTCGGCTGTCCCTTCTTCGGCTTATGCTTCTTCCAGACCTCGCCCTGTTCCTCATCGGACGCGGCAGCGATGACGCGCAACTGCTGTTCGCTCGGCATGTCGCCGCGAGCCATTTGGTCGAGCATCGCCGGCAGGACGTTCGCGAGAAGCCGCAGCTTGCGGACCTGACGCACGGACTGGGCGAGCGCGATGGCGATCGATTCCTCCGTCCAGCCAAGCCCGACCAATCGCTCGATCGAACGCCACAGATCGACCGGGTTCATGCCCTCGCGCGCGACATTCTCGACGATGGCGCGCAGCGCGTCCTTGTCCGTCTCGGGATCGGCGACGAGCACCTCGATCTCCGCCAGCTCCGCGGCGATCGCCTGCGAAACGCGGCGATGCCCGTATTGAATGTAATAGCCGTTGCCGCCGTCCTGCTGCGACGAGATGATCGGGGGCTGCACGATGCCCACTGCCTTGATCGTGGCGAGCAGGAGCGCGTCAGCTTGCGGCGCCGCAGCCGTGCGTCGCGTCGGATCCGGATTAGGCTTAAGCGCGCGCGGATCGATCGTTATCAGTCTCATGGAAATTCTCCATTTCAGGGGTTATGGACCGCGTCCCGGCGGTCCCTCTCGTCTTCTTTCCGAAGACCCCTTCCGGCCCGCAGAGCGGACGGGGCGGCGCAACTGCCGGCGAGCAGCCCTGCCCGGCAGGCGTGAGCGGGGCGCATCAGCGCGCCTTGCGAGCGCGCCGTGGCCGGGATCGCGAGGCGGTCGGTTGAGCGTCAGCGGCGCTGACCCGACCGCTCTGCGAGGAGGGTTTTTCTCTTTTCATTTCAAGCCACCTTGCATATCTCTTTTTCTGACGCTATATTGCGTCATATTAAGCGGCTTTCGGGAGACATAGGAGACCGACTATGGGATTGGTTCGATATTCCGACGACGGGTTCTTCGCGCCGCGCAAGATCGCGGACGCCTTTCGCACGACGAGCGAAGAAGTCGCGCGCACGGCCGGGCTCGGCAGGGACGCCGTTCAGCGCAAGGAACGAGTCCGGTCGGACAGGACTCAGCGCCGTCTGCGTGAGATGGTGGAGATCATCAACAAGGTCGAACCGCGCTTTGGGTCGGCGCTGATGGCCTATGCGTGGTATCGATCCGAGCCGCTGCCGGGCTTTTCGGGGCTGACCGCCATGCTACTCGTGCGCGGCGGTCGCGCCGACGAGGTGCTTGAATACATCGACGCGGTCGATGCCGGCATCCACGCCTGATCCCACCGATGCTCTATCGCGGCCCGCTTTATCGCGCTCTTAATCCCATCTATGCGCGTGAACCGCTGTCGGGCCGCGGCGCCGAACTCTATGGGGGACGGTTCAATCCCAAGGGGGTGCCAGCACTCTATTCATCGCTGACCGTGATGACGGCGTTGAGGGAAGCCAACCAGGCTGGCAGTCTCCAGCCGACCACACTCGTCTCCTATGACGCCAACATTGAAAGCGTCTTCGACTGCCGGGATGAGGCGACCCTGAAAGCCGAAGCGATGGATGAGAGCGCCCTTTCGGACAACATGTGGCGCGACCAGATGAAAGCGACCGGCGAAGCGGCGACGCAAGCTTTTGCTCGACGTCTGATCGGCAAAGGCTTTCAGGCGATGCTGGTCAGAAGCTTCGCGCCAGGCGCGAGCGAGAATGACCTCAACCTTGTACTCTGGCGCTGGGGCGACGCATCTCCGTCCCGTCTCACGCTGATCGATGACGAAAATCGACTGTCGCGGTGAGGCGGCAGTCAGGCCAAGAACATGGTGTGCATCAGGCCGCAGCCCTTCGGCCGTCCGCCAGGGATTCTTTGGCGTTCTCCGCCGCGTCGTCGACGGCGCCGTCCTTGGCGAGGTCCGCCTCGATCTCAGCCAATCCGGCGCGCTTGAGCTCGAGTTCGGCGGCGAAAGCGAAGGCTTCGCCGACGCGGGCGCCGTAGGTGGCGAGGCGTCTTTGCGCATCGGCGCGGCGCCGGCGATAGTTCTCTTGCTCGCCGTCGAAGTTGGAGAGCGTATGCTCGAGCCGGGCAATGGCGCCAAGCGCCGTTATGGTCATCGGGAATTCGACTTCGAACGCGGCGCCGGTGCGGCGAAGCATCGTGATGTAGCGGTAGCCATCGCGAACAAAGCGCTCGCCCTCGAACGTCACGTCGAAGCCTCCGATCGAGGCGATAACCGTCTCGTTCTCGTGCTGCAGCTGCACGAGGGTCAGGATTTCCTGCATCAACGCACGGCCGGCGGGCTTGCGTTCGGCGTATTGCTTGTCCTTCACGGTCATCGTGAAGGCGTCGCCGCCCGTAGGAACGAGCCGGGCAATGTCCTCGCCTATCTCATCGATGCGCCGCGTCGCGCGCTCGATCTCAAGCTCGGCGTCGCGAACCTGTCGACGGATGGCGTGTTGGTCATCGATATGGGCGGCGCGCAGCCTCTCGAGGCGCGCGATCTCGGCTGCAAGTCCCGCCTTCTGCATCAGGCGCGGATCGCCTGAGGCGATGGCTTTCGCCATGGCGAACTGATTCGCCTGGCCCTCGCCAAGGTCCTCGAGACGGCGAACACTGATGTCGCCCGATAATGCAGCGGCGATGAACCGCGCCTTCCTCTCATTGTTTTGCCACATCGTGGCATCGAGCGACCCGAGCGTCGCATAGGCGAAGACATCGACCTCGTCGTGTTGGTTGCCTTGCCGGACGATCCGGCCCTCGCGCTGTTCGATCTGCGAGGGCAGCCACGGCACGTCGAGATGATGCAAGGCCTTCAGCCGAAGCTGCACGTTGACGCCCGTGCCCATGGTGTCGGACGAGCCGATGATGAAGCGGACCCTGCCCGCATTGAAGTCGTTGAACAGGCGCTGCTTGGCCTCGGACTTCTTGAAATCCTGCATGTAGGCGATCTCGGACGCTGGCACGCCCAGCCGGACGAATTCATTCCTCATCCAGCGATAGGCCGAGAAGCCGCGCGAGGCCTCGACCGCGATCGTGCCAAGATCGGAGAAGATGAGCTGGCCGGCGCCGGGCCTCTCGAAGGCCTGCCCGTCCTTGCGCCGATAGGTGTGTTCGCTTGTCTCTGTCCAGATGCGGTAGGCATTGGCGATGAGGGCGTTGAGCTTGTTGCCCTCCTCATTATCCTGCAGCGAATCGACCAGGCGCAGATCGATGGCGGCATGCCGGCCGTCAGTGATGACGGAGAGCAGGATATCGTCGCCTGGCTCCGGCGCCCGGTCGCGCTCTTCGATCGCGGTGATGCGCTGGTCGAGCAGGGCCTGATAGGCCTTGAAGGCTGGCGTCGACTCCGCCGTGACGATCTGGCGCACGCCGCCAGAGATGACGGGCACCTTCACATAGTCGCGCAGGTCCTTCAGAAGCACCACGTCCGCAAACGAGCGGAACATGGCGATCAACTCCGGAACGTTGACGAATTGCGAGAAGCGCGTGACTGGCCGGTACTTGCCCGAGGGCTGAAGCTCAAGCTCGGTCGAGGTGTCGCCGAAGGTGGAGGCCCACGCGTCGAACTCGTGCAGGCCACGCTCGCGCAGCGCCGCATGATCCATCAGGCGCTGCACCGTGAACATCTCGCCGAGCGTGTTGGTGATTGGCGTGCCGGACGCGAGCACCAAGGCGCGGTCCGGGTTCTTCACGTCGACGAAGCGGGATTTCACATAGAGGTCCCAGGCGCGCTGCGAGCCGTTCGGATCGACGCCGCGCAAAGACGTCATGTTGGTGGCGAAGGAGAGCTTGCGGAACTCCTGGGCCTCATCGACGATAATCTGGTCGATGCCGATTTCGGAGATGGTGAGTAGGTCGTCCTTGCGCGACGCGAGCGCCTCCAGCCGCTCCTTGTGGCCCTCTTTCATGCGCTCGACGCGCTTGCGCGAAAGCCGATCCTGCGAGTCGATGCGGGTGAGTAACTCCTCATACGCCTCCAGCTCGTCCTGCAGCATCTCCTGCTCGAACGCAGACGGGACCGCAATGAACTTGAAGGCGGAATGGGTGATGATGATCGCATCCCAGTTCGCGGTCGCCGCGCGCGACAGGAAACGATGCCGCTTCTCCTTCACGAAATTGGTCTCGTCGGCGACCAGGATACGGGCATTGGGGTAGAGCGCCAGGAACTCGCGCGCCGCCTGCGCAAGGCAGTGGCCCGGCACGACAAGCATGGCCTTGTTGATCAGGCCGAGCCGGCGCTGCTCCATGATCGCGGCCGCGATCGACAGCGTCTTGCCGGCGCCGACGGCGTGGGCGACGTAGGTACTTCCGGAGGAGATGATGCGCCAGATGGCACGCTTCTGGTGCGCATAAAGAGAAAAGGCGCCTGAGGCGCCCGGGAGTTGCAGATGGTCCCCGTTGAAGTGCCGGGGTACGATGTTGTTGAATGTGTCGTTGTAGAGCCGGGCCAGCCGATCGGTGCGGTCGGGATCGGACCAGATCCAGGACTGAAACGCCGTCTTGATCTTCTGTAATTTCTCCTTGGCTGCCTCGGTCTCGACCGTGTTGAGGATGCGCCGCTCGCTGTCGCCCTCCTTCACGGTGTCGAAGATCTGCGGGATCGACGAGTTCAGTGCGTCCGAGAGGAGTTCGCCGGCGTGGCGGCGATGCGTGCCCCATTCCGTCGTGCCTGCGGCAGTCCACGACAGCTGCCGCGCATTCACCGTCCAGCAGGCGAGTTCGGCCGTGTGGTGGATCGTGATGTCTGCCTCCATCGTCTCCTTGACGAAGGCGATGATGTCGGCCGCGGGAATCCAGGGCGCGCCGAGGCGGGCGGTGATGTCGGAGGGACGCAGATCAGGCGGCTGAACCCGATCGAGAGCCGCGACGTTGCGGGCGAACGACGGGTCGAGCTCGGCGGCGGCGCGTGCGGCGGCGAGCTTGGAGCGCACGGCGCCCGAGAGGTAGGCGTCCGCGGTCAACCACGAGCCGTTGTCCGGATCGCGAAAGATCGCGTCGCCAAGTTCAGCGATCACCGCGTTTACATCGCCGTGCAGGAGCTCCGCGACGTGCGCCGGGTCAACGGCGCCGCGCTCGTTGAGCACCACGGCGAGCGCGTCGACCGCCGAAGTGATGGCGGGCGCCGGCGGCGGCGCAATCACCCGCTCGGTGAAGATCGGCCCCGGTTTAGCAGTATTGCTCTCGAGGTCGTAGTCCTCGATCGAGGCGACGAGCCAGCAATCGGGATCATCCGCGAAGGGAGCGAGGTTCGGTCGACGGTGCGTCTCGCGCACTTCGTCTGTCTCTTCATCCTCGACGGACGACACGACCGTGGTGTTGATTGGTCCGAAATCCCGAACGAAGGAGCTCCAGGCGATGCGAAGCCGGATCTGCGACTGGTTCCAGGACTGATCCGCCTCCTGGGTCTTGAGGATTTCGCGCACGGCATCGCGAATCGGGATGAGCTTGCGGATGAGGCGCGCATGCTTCTCGAAGATGCCGTCGGCCGACCGGCTCTTCTTCACCTTGATGGTGGCGGCCGTGCCATCGATCACCTGCATCAGGGCGCCGTTCGACCCGATGAAGTAGCTGCCTTCGCGGATCGAGGAACCGTACTCCTCACGCGTTCCGCGAACAGCCGCCTCGCAATCATCCGGACCGATCGCCTCCGGCATCCCATCGTAAACCGCTTGCGGCAGATGGAGGATCGCGGCCGCGAGCGCCTCGTCCAGATCGGTGTCTGCGCGCGGCAGGCAAGTGTAGGCTTGGCCGTACCGGCCCGAAGCGAGAGCGTGTGTGCCGAGCACCATCTCCGGATGCTCGGCGAAATACCGGTTGATCCGGATCGCTCCCTCATCGGTCCCGGCGCGGACCTCGGCGAGATCGAGCCACGCATTGTCCCCGGCGGCCTCGCCGTCGAGCCGCTTACGGAAGAACAGAATGTCGACGACGACATCGGTGCCAGCTTCGGCCCGGAAGCTGCCCTCCGGCAGGCGGATTGCGCCGACGAGATCGGCCATCGCGGCGATTTGTTGGCGTGCGGACGCATCCGTCTTGTCCATTGTGCCAGAGGACGTGACAAACGCGGCGAGCCCGCCGCGCTTGAGGCGATCGATCGACTTCGCGATGAAGTAGTCATGCAGGCGCAGGCCGAGCGCGCGGTAGGCCCGATCGCTGCGCACGGTGCGGTCGGAAAAGGGCGGGTTGCCGATCGCGAGGTCGAAGTGCGGCTTCAGCTCGGCCCGGGCAAAATCCTCGTTGAGGATCTTGGCGCGTGGCTGCAGAAGTCCCGCGATCCGGGCGGTCACCGGGTCGAGCTCCACGCCGGTGATGTGGCAGAAGTCGCGCAGCCCCGCCGGCATCAACGCGGGAAACAGGCCGCTGCCGATGCCGGGTTCGAGCACGCGGCCGCCGCGGAAGCCAAGCCGCTGTACAGCCGTCCAGACCGCGCGGACGATGTGTTCCGGCGTGAAGTGGGCGTACTGGGTGCAGCGGGCGAGCGAGGCGTAGGACCCGGCGTCCACAAGGCCCTCGAGCTCTCCGGCGATCTCCTCCCAGCCTTTCCGAAACGCGTCCTCGCCCGGGCGCCTGAAGACGCCGTTGGCGAGCTCGGACGCGCCGAATCCGGTGAATCGAATGAGGTGTGCCTGTTCGTCCGACGTCGCCTGCCGGCCTTCGGCCTCGATCGCCGCTGCAAGCCGAATCGCTGCGAGATTATCCCGCGCGCGATCGCGCCAGCTCTTCGCAAGCCCACGATTCCCGATGAGGTGAAAATTCTTACCCTGGGTCGGCGCCGGCGTCGAAGGAGACGACACAACCGAACGACGACGTGGCGTTTGCGACGATCGTGCGCGATCGTTATCGTCGACCTCAATGGGCGTAGGGAAGGCCGTCACACCGAGCCCGAGGCCGGACGCCAGCGAGGTGTTGCCGAAGAGATCGAGGGTGAAGGGATCATTATGCGCCATAGAAGAATCTCCTTGTGATAGAGGCGCGTGCCGTCCTCCCGCCGGGCAGGCAGGCGACAGCCTTCGCATCGGGTTGGTGGAGCGACCGGGCGATCTGCCGGCGCCAGAAAAGCGCAGCCCGGCGCTTGGCCGGGCGTGTCGCAGTGCATCAGGGGACGCCGCCTATGGGCTATCCGTGGACGTGGGGACTTGGCGAGCGGTGGCCGCCTTGGCGGCCTCGTTCCAGAACTCTTCAAGGATGTCAGTTGTGGACCGGTAGCGGATAGCATCGGCCGTGCTGAGCATCACGCTGCCGCCGAAGCCGTCCGGCCGCATCTTCGTGCAGGTAAACGCTGTTGTGGCCACGATCTCGTTGATCGCGACCGAGCGGCGTACGATGTCCTGAAACATTTGGTCCCAGCCGGTGTCGAAGCCGGTGAGGTCGACGTCGATGTCGTCAGGCAGATCGCCGCCGGCGTCTGCGTCGTATCGCGCGAGCAGCGCGATGACGTGGTTGCCTATGCTGCTTACACCCTGTTCGTGTGAAGCCGCGCAAGCAGTCCGCAAATCATCGATGGACAGCGTGACGACGTCACTCGGGCCGCCCCATGAATGATAGTAGATACCGCACGCCTCTTTCTCGGCGTCGAAGACGAGGTCGAGGATCAGGCGCTCCAGCGGTGTCATGTCCACCGCCGGGATGTTCGGCTGGACAACGGTCGGGGAGTGATAGTCCGCCATGAAGTCCTCCCTCAGGCCGCAAGTTGCGGAAGATGCCGCAGTTGAACCGGCAGCTTTTCCGCGATCTCCTGCTCGGTCAGATCGTGGAGCAGCTTCAGAACCGTGCCCTCCCGGCCGGCATAGACCAGCACGGTGCGCCTGCCTTGAAGCGCGGCGGGCCAGCGCTCGCCGGCATAGCCGCGATAATCATCGTGGGTGCTTGACCAGATGTGATCGAGGCGTTCTTCGCGCGTCATGGCGCGGACCGGCCGCGATTCGCGCTCGATGAGCGCGGCCTTGGTGCGATCCGGAGAGGCCTTGTCCGAAAGATCGCAATAGCCGTGGAAGAAACGCTTGCGGCCGTCGATCGAGGGCGAGAAGAAGACGCTCGTGACGCTGCCGGTCAGGTATTCGCGCATCGCGAACATGTCGGGCCGCATGAATAGCGGCGGCAGGATCTCGAACATATAATCGTGGTCGGCTTCGCTGATCTCGAACCACTCACCGGCGAAGAGATGGCCGGTATCGCCGTCGGCCATGGTCGGATTGCCACGATGGCGGTTGAACATGCGGTACATGTCATGGCGTGTCGCAACGCCCTCGAAGATTTTGCGGATTGTCGGGGAGGTGAGCATCGGCGGCTCCTCTAGGCCTGGCCGGGCTGAAGCGCGCGGGATCCGCCTGATCTCCTCATCACTTCAGTCCTTCGTCACACCTTCTCGGCAGCCGCCTCTCTGGTCCGGCGGGTCAAGGGCCGCGGCACGCGGGCGAAGCTTCACCCTTGACGCGCCGGCCGGGCATGCGGCAGCGGGTTTTCGGTTTTCCCGTTCTCCCCACTCCTTTTTTCGGACCCTGCTTGCGAACTCATGCGGGGGCCTTGACGCAGTGCCACCATGCAATCCGCTCCTCGCGCGCCGCGTTCGCGAGCCGTATCAGGAGATCGCCATGGCATAGCTGCGGCGCGCAGAAGCAGACGAGATCGCAGCCGCGCAGCTCGTCGAGCGAGCGCAAGAGATGGCGCTGATCGGCGAGCCAGCGCTCGTATTTTGCGATTACTGCTGCCCGATCGCCGTCGGGGCCAATGCGAAAGGGATTCCCCCATTTCGAGGCACGACCGATGTAGACGGCGCCCGCCGGCACGCCTGCGAGATGTTTGTTGAAAACCCTGCACATGGGTATCGCCTTTCGATTTCCGTCGCGGTCGGCGGTTTACAGGACGGGGTTCAGGCCCGCGGGTCACCCATCGCGTGTCGAGATGGGAGAACGGCTTGCCCGTTGACCCGCGAACCGCCGCGTCCAACACGTCACCGGCCGATGCGGTGATCGCCGTGCGCGATGCAGCGGGGTCGGCAGATGCGGCAGGCGTGATTGATCCGTCTTCGGACGGCGTGCACCAACTCGCTCAACCCGGGTCGCGCTCGCCAGCAAGAAGCGCTTCCGCCAAGGCGATCGCTGGCTGCGCGCGCTCAAGCCAGAAGGCGCGGTCAGGCTTCTCGATGCCGCCTTGGTCCGCGAGAACCTTGATGAGCCCGAGCAGCACCTCGAAGTGCAGGGCGATGCGCTGCGGCGTCTCGGCATAGTGGCAGGGAATCGGCTGCGCAGCGCCGCTGTAGGCCGCGCTTGCGCCGGACCAGATGCCGGTCACATAGGTTTCCCCGGCGGCCTCGTAGTCACGTTTCTCGTCAGACCAATCGTCGTCGTCGATGGCAAGACGGCAGGCCTCGTCAATGCTCGCGGCCTCATAGGTATGGTGACGATAGACCGGAAAGCGATAGGTCGTCTCGATCGTGAATAGAGGCATGGCTGAACCTTCCCGTTGGGTGTTGCAAACACCCCCAGGGCGGCCGCCTCGCCGGGTCCGGCGGGTCAAGGGCCGCGGAACGCGGGCGAAGCTTCACCCTTGACGCGCTGGCCGGGCATGCGGCAACGGCTTGTTCACCCGTTTTCCGCGACCAGCTCTTTCTCCAGTCTCTTGACCAGCGTCTTCAGATCCTCGTTCCAATCGCCGGCGCACGGTCGCGATCGCGCATACCCCGCGCTCGCTTCCGCGGCGATGGCACGAACGCGATCGGCATAGACGTCGCCCTGACGATTGTTGTCGGTTGCTGCCACGAGCCGGACGCTGGGGCGCTTGGCCAAAGCGCGGATGGCTGCATCCGTCGCCGGGGACCAGCCGCCGCCAGTGCTGACATAAAGAGTGTCGGGGCGCAGGTCCTCGATCGCGGCGAGGCTCATGGCATCGATGGCCGCCTCAGTGATGCAGATTCGCTCGGACCCGGCCGGCCCGAAGCGAAAGAGTTCCTTGGCGCCGGCGGTGGCGAAGCCGCGCCATTCCGGTCCACGCTCCTCCCAGCCTGTGAGGGCACCAGCAGAATCGCTATGCGCCGCCCACATGCTGCCTTGCGGACCCTCTCGCAACCGATCGCAGGCGACCGCCTGCTTCAGGATGTCCGCCGGCAGCCCGCGCTCGCGGGTCAGATAGCGCCAGGCCGGCGAGCCGGGGCTCGGCTTGAAGCGGTGCCTCCACCGTTCTGCAACAGACGCAACGGTCTTCGGCCTTGCCGGGCGCTGCCACGCTGGTGTGCTGGGAACGAAGCCAACCACATCTGCAACATGGTCGCACGCTTCGACGAAACCGCCGGCGCCGAGATGTTCGGCAAGCGAAAACACGTCCCCTTTCGCTGGCGACAACGGATCGAACCAGCCGCGGCCTTCGTGGATGATAATGACGATGTCGCTGTCGCGTCGATATTTGATCGCACGGCGGGTGCTTTCCTTGACGTCGACCTTCCAGCCGTCCTTCTCCAGCAGGGCCGCACAGCCGACCTTCTCGCGCAGCTCTTCGATTTCTCTCTTGTCCATTTGTCTGCACCGGACTCGCGCAGGCGACGTCCGGCCCTTTCTTCTGTTGGTCTCACTTGTTCCCAGCTTTGTGGAACATCCCCGACCGGCCGCGAAGCCTGCCGAATGCAAGGGCGCGCTGACCAACCGGCAGTCGCCGCATCTGGTGCGCGGCGAAGCCTCCCTTGCAGCCGGCAAGGCGCCAGCGGCAGCCGGTCACCCGGCTCAATGAGCCGGGGTCCACGGATCGTATTCATGCTTATGTAGATATCCGCATAAGCATGAATATGACCCCTTCGGGATTATGAGCAGCTGACGTTTCGACCGCTGGGTTAATCAACCAAAGCGCCGAGGTTTATGCCCCGGCGCTTCTTCTTTGGACTGCACATAATCAAAGGCCTTGGAGGAAAGCCATTAATTGATCCGGCGGCCGGTAGCGGGCCAAGGCGGTGCTTACCGGTTGCAATCTGCCGAGTGCCTCCTCTTTCATGGCAAGATCTGCCTCCATGTAAATATGCGTTGTCGCCGGACTTTCGTGTCCGAGCCAGAGCGCAATCACCGTGATGTCAACGCCTGCCTGGAGAAGATGCATCGCGGTGGTGTGGCGAATCGTGTGCGGCGAGATCGCGCGTCGGGCGAGTTGCGGATGCTGACGTGTGGCGTGGCCGACCGCAAGTGCAAGGCGCTGCGTAACGCCGGAGCGCGACAGTCGTCCTCCTGAACTGTTCGGGAACAGGAAGTCGGTCTCGCCTGATTTGGGCAGCTGGCGCACCCACTGCCGGATGACGGCGGCCGTGGCCTTCCAGAGCGGAACACTGCGCTGCTTCCTGCCCTTGCCGTGCAGGTGCGCTACCGGTGAGACGTCCACGACGATGTCACCGACGCGCAGATTGTTGACCTCCGATACGCGCGCGCCGGTATTGTAGAGCACTGTGAACAGTGCCCGGTCTCTCTGTCCGACCCAACTATGTAGATCAGGCGCGGCGATGATCGCCTCCATCTCCGGCCGTGTGAGGAATCCGAGCACGCCATGGTCGTGCCGCTTTTGCGGGATTGCCAAGGTGTGCTCTATGGTACCGAGTGCGGTCAGATCCTGATGGGCAGCATACTTCAGGAACGATCGGATCGCCGACAAGCGGGCATTTCGGCTCCGTACACTATTGCCGCGCTCCTTCTCAAGGTGGTTCAGGAAGCCGAGGATCAGCGTCGTGTTCAGATCTTTTAGTGCCAGATCGGTTGGCGACTTGCCGATCGTCTTCTGGGCGAAGGCCAGCAACAGCTGGAACGTATCCCGGTACGCCGCAACGGTACTTGGGCTCACGGCCCGCTGCTGCCGCAGGTAATCGACGAAGAAGCGCTGTAGCAACGTCGGAAATGTCGGGTGTACGGAGGCGTCAGCCATGATGCTTCTCCCCGAACTTCGCGCCGAGCGTCTCGAAGCGATCTCCGGCGATCGCCATCAGTTCCGGCACTGCCTGCAGGTACCAGTAGGTATCTGTAACGCTGACATGCCCGACATACGTCGAAAGCGCCATCATCGAGTTGCCTAGATTCGCCCCGCTCGCCTGCCACAACATCAGCCGGCGGCAGATGAAGGTATGGCGAAGATCGTGGATCCGTATGAACCGATGGCCTCCGCGAGGCACGATGCCGAGCTCGCCCGAGAGTCGAAGGAACCCGCGCCTCACACTTCCATAATCGAGGGCGCTGCCGGTCTTCATCGATAAGAAGAGCGGAGCGGCTACGTCGACCGAACCGTATTTTGCGCGCACGGGCAAATAGGCGCACAGCGCCACGATGGTGGTCCGATGCAAGGGCACGAGTCGGCTTCGCTGGAATTTGCCGTGCCGTATGGTGAGCTGTTCTTGCTTAATATCGAGGTCGCCGCATCGCAGACCCAACGCCTCGGATATCCGCAGGCCGGTCGCCGCCAGCAAACCGAACAGCGTCGTGAAGGTTGCAGGCGTCAGCCCGCCTGTCGGCGATAGCCGTTCCGCCGCCGCTACCAGTTCTTCGATCTCCGCTGATGTGTAGATGTGCGGGGCGCGCCGACGACGCGAACGGCCGAACAGCGAACCTTCCGGAAACTCCGTCGCAGAATCGCGATCGGCAAGATAGCGGGCGAAGGGCCTCAGCACATCGACTCGTCCGGCCCAGGTGAAGCGATCTGCGCGATGCGCCTTCTCCTTTGCCCATCGGAGCACAATCGTGGCCGTCAGAACTCCCTGATGACTGCTCGCGTCCGCAAAGCGGGCGAAGCCCAACGTCAGCAAGCCCGATCGATCGAGTCTGAGACCAAGCTGACGTCGCTCGGCGAGGTAGGCCTCGGCCAGTGACAACATGGTGATTGGCTCGCTCATGCTACGCTCCCCGGCCAGGGCAACGCCACAGCCGATAGGCGTGTGACATCGACGCGCGTGTAATTGGCTGAAGTCACAATGCTGCGGTGACGAAGAACGTCGGCGATCTGCTTTATCGGTGTCCCGGCGTTGATGAGGCGTGTCGCCAAAGTGTGCCGCAGCACGTGAACGCGAGTGCGGCTCCAACCGAGTCGCCGATAGGCCGCGTGAAGCGTGCGCTGGACTGCACGTCGACCGACGGGTTCACCTACGGGCGCGACGCGGCGAACGAAAATCTCCCTTCTCTCCGTCTGCGGCCGTTCGCGCCAAAGATAATCGGCGATGGCCTCGCCAGTTGCCGCAGGCAGCGGCATCACGTCGGCCCTCCGGGCTTTCCCAGCGGCGATCCTGATGCTGCCCGCTTGCCAGTCAATATCCTCAAGACGCAGCTTCACGACCTCGCTGCACCTCAGGCCGAGATCCGCCAGGCAACGAACCATTGCGTAGCCCCGTCGTCGCGATGGACAGCTTGCATCAAACGCTCGGAAAAGTTGTTCCAGCTCGTCGCCCGAGAGCACTTCGGGTAATGAGGTCTGGCGCCAGTATGCCGGGCGCGGCACGGCGCGCAGCAGATCAGCGATCTCGTCGCCGAGCAGCTTGCGATAGCGCAGATAACACCGGACCGCTCCACCCATGACGCGGATCGTGTTCGGGCTCCAGCCGGTCTCGCCCAGAACAAAGCCCCGGATCACGGACGGGCGGATTGATGCGAGATCAATCGGACCCGAGCCGAACTTCGAGGTGAGCAAACGTCTGATGATCCGGCAGCGATGATCGCGCGTTCCTTTAGATAGCCCCCAGATGTCCGCCATCTTCGTGTCGAAAATGGCAAGCTCGCGGGTGACCTCATCGTCGATGGGCTGGCCGAGCACTCCTTGCGCCCGCAAGATGCGGATCAGATGATTGAGAGCTGCCCTATTGCCGATGATGTCGCGCCGAACGGGGCCAGGACAAGCGCATCTCGGCAGATGCTCCGACAGAAATCGGCCAGAAATAGTCTCGTTGATCTCAACGGCGGCATAGCCTTCCCTGTGCAGCCAACCTCCAAAATGAGAGATAGCGATCATGTATCGGTAGCGACGCCTGTAACAATAGCGGCCTGCCTCGAAATACTCGCGGCAGCTCTCGATGAAGGGCGCGAGGATGTTGTTGGCGACGGTGTCGGTATGCTGCTGAAGTTGTGTTGTTGTTGGCATGCTTTGATCTCCTTTCAAGAGAGATCAAGTTGAACATCAGGGATTATGTGCAGTCCAAAGAAGAAGCGCCGGGGCATAAACCTCGGCGCTTTGGTTGATTAACCCAGCGGTCGAAACGTCAGCTGTTCATAATCCCGAAGGGGTCATATTCATGAAGGATGGCGTCCTGCTCGCCGTCGTATTCGCTGGAGACCATGACGCCGAATTCGTTCTCAACCTGGAAAAGGATGACCGGCACCATCAGCGTGCGAGCCAGATCGAAGGCGTGGTTCTGAGCGAGGGTGAGATTGTGCGACATTGAAAGGCTCCCGTCTTGCGGCGGGGACCATCCCCGCTCGACAGGCGCCGACGTGTTCGGGGGCGGCCGCGGTCACCTCGCAGGCGAAGCCGAAGAGGTCGCACGCTTGCGTAGCGAACCCCTTGCGGGTTGATCGTAGAAGGCCGTACCAGAACCAAGGAAAGCCCATTCGAGAGTGGGGCTGGTCTTTCCCCGGAAGCATGGTGTGCCGAACACCGCACATCTTCCGTCACGCGGGTTTTTGCCGGCGTGATCGAGACGCGAGAACAAGTGTCATCCTTTTGTTGAAGCAGCGAAGGCGCGGTTGATGCCTGCGACGAGCGGGGGTCAGCTTGACAGGCGTGGGTTCGGCTATTATCGCGGTGAGAATAGAGCTCGTTTGATTTGCTCTACCGGGTCGCTGCTGGCGGACCATGGTGTGAACATCAAGCCAATATGGGCGCTAAGTCTGATCGGTGTGGCAAGCGGTCGTGTTCGGCGAGGTCGAAGAAGCGGGTGAACTCGCCTTGAAACGTCATAGCCACAGTGCCGGTCGGACCATGCCGCTGCTTCGCAATAATGACTTCCGCCTTGCCGCGAGCATCTCTCATCTCGGTTTCCCAAGCGAGGTACTCGTCGGCGCCTACCTTGGGCGCCTTGGTTTTGAGATAATATTCTTCACGAAACACAAACAATACGACGTCGGCGTCTTGTTCAATCGAGCCTGATTCGCGAAGATCTGAAAGTTGCGGGCGTTTTTCGTCGCGGTTTTCCACCAAACGTGAAAGCTGGGATAGGGCAATGACTGGCACATTCAATTCTTTAGCCAGCGCTTTTAGCCCGGCCGTGATCTCAGTGATCTCCTGCACGCGGTTTTGAGCGGCACGCTGTGACTTGCCCTGCATGAGCTGAATGTAGTCGACGATAATGAGGTTTACTCCTCGCTGACGCTTCAATCGGCGAGCGCGGGCCGCGAGTTGGGCGATGGAGAGGGCACCGGTTTGGTCGATGAAGAGGGGCAGGCGGCGCGTTTTCTGACGGCAATCGAGCAGCTTGCCGAAAGCTGTCTCGTCGATTTCGCCACGCCTGATGTCGGAGGAGGGGATCTCCGTCTGCTCGGAGATCACGCGGGTGGCAAGTTGCTCAGACGACATCTCCAGCGAGAAGAAAGCAACGATGCCCCCAGCCACAGGCCTAACCGAGCCGTCGACCTGTTGTGTCGCGTCATAGGCGCTTGCGACGTTGAACGCGATGTTGGTGGCGAGTGATGTCTTCCCCATGCCGGGTCTGCCGGCGATGATGATGAGGTCCGTTGGCTGAAGACCTCCCACTTGGGCATCGAGGTCCTTGAGGCCGGTTGCAAGACCAGAAAGCCTGCCATCGGACTGGTAGGCTTGTGCGGCTCTATCGATGGCGCTGTCGAGGGCGGTTTCAAACGTCTCGAAGCCGCCGCCATAGCGTCCTGTTTCGGCGATTTCGTATAGAAGCTGCTCGGCATGCTGGATCTGATCTGCCGGAGCGCAATCGATGGGCGCTTCAAATGCGCCATTGAGCATGTCCTCGGCGATCCTTATCAACTCACGTCGCACCGCAAGATCGTAGACGGTCCGGCCGTAATCGACCGCGTTGATGATCGTCGTCGCTTCCGCGGCCAGGCGCGCGAGATACTGCGCAAGCGACATTCCAGCGACGTCGAGAGTGGCGGGAAAGAAGGTCTTAAGCGTGATCGGATTGACAACCTTGTTTGAGCCGATCAGTTCGCTGATCACCTCAAAGATGCCACCGTGCAGCGGCTCGAAGAAATGGTTAGCCTTCAGGAAGTCAGCAACACGATGAAAGGCGTCGTTGTTGATCAGCATGGCGCCGAGCAGCGCTTGCTCAGCTTCGATATTATGCGGCGGCTCACGATAAGTGGCTCGAACGGTTTCAGTTTGAATGCTGCTTCTGACACGTTTGTCCGTCCGCCGATCCGATGGTTGAAGTGCAGGACCTACGAAGAACAAATGATCATGCGGGGTGTGGGCGACGAATCGCCCTCCAGGAGGAAGCTTAACGCTAATGTAGGTAAAGCCAATCGATTCGCACCCCTCCAGATCACGGCAGCCTTCGCGGCTATTGGACCACGCATCCGCACTTGCGTCAGGGATGGCAGCCCGCGAGGGGGAAGACGCGCTTGCGGGACTTCAGCGCAGCCACCAGCCCGGCCCGCAGGGCGACGCCCAATTCCCCTCTCAAGGATTCCAGGATGACATAGGTGCAACGATTGTGAGCCGCGCATCGTTTGGGCTGAACACTGCAGATGTTGGGGCGCCCGACCTCATTCGACGAGGCCCTTGCCACCCTCGTTGGCAAGCTGACCCTGATCAAACCGCCGACCTTGGAGCCGCGCTTGCCGAACCGGACGGCTGTTCAGCGCATCATGGGAGCAATTCCTGCCGAAGTGCGAGGGCCACAGCGTGCGGAAGCGTTAGTGCAGCGAGATTTCGCCTGGCATTGTCAAGATGAAACTTCACGCCCCGCGGCGTGACGCCGAGAAGCACTGCAATATCCTGCATCGTCTTGCCGTCTGATATCCACGCGAGACATTGCCGTTCGCGCTGAGTTAGCGGAGAACCCGTCTGACCGCTCCCGGGTGCGCGTCCAATCTTGGCGCTCACATGCGCATGGTAGGTGAGACCCACCATTTGCAACATGTCTTGCGAGGTCTCGATGAAACGATCGAGCCCAAGGCTGCGGTCATCCACTGCCAGCGTGAACGCGGCGAATTCGTTTTGGCTTGCAGGAATACGAATCGTCAGTCCGGTCCTGATCTTGAAGCTAAGCGCATCGTCAAACAGCCGGCGTTCCTTCGGAGATTTTGCGCTTCGTGCTTCGCGTCCGTCCCACTGGAGCATCCGGGTTGAGACCCGCGGCTTTTGAAGAACGGGATCGATATCGTCGTACCCTTCATCGAAATAGTGGCTGGTCCAGCTCTTGGGATAGGACGAGATCAGATTGGGGCCATTGGCACGACGGCCAAAATAGGCAAACCACCGGAACCCCAATGAGTGTGCGGTCCGTTCCGCGACCCGCCGAAAATCATCTTCCGTGAACGCGGAGTGAAGACAATCGATAAATTCATTGCACGCTCTTTCGACATTTTTCATTGCGCCCCTTTTTTACAATTTTCTGACTTCCCTAACGCGACAGCCACGCGAAACTCGCGCGCTGCGTGTAGGGGCGTGTATTGCGGTGTTGCGGCAACTTTGGGGCAAGGAGAGTTCCTTTAGGCCCCCTGTCGAAACTGACAGATCAAGCTCATGACCGCTCCTGCTTTCCTGATCTCCGAGCTTGTGATTCGCAGCTGGAGACCAAGAATGAATGTCATCGCACTCACACGTCGTGCCCTCCTGAAACATTCCGAATTGGCCTTCGAGATGCATCGTCTGCGGCGGCGCGTTTTTAGCGATCGCCTGGATTGGAAGGTCTCGGTGTCAGACGGACTTGAGATCGATCAATACGACGCACTGACGCCAACTTATCTTTTGGGTGTCGATGGGAAAGATGTTGTCGGTTGTGTCCGCCTGCTGCCCACCACGGGCCGCAACATGCTGGCGGATACGTTCCCGGTGTTGTTGGACGGTCGGGATGCGCCGAAAGCCGCCACAATCTGGGAGAGTTCGCGTTTCTGCGTTGACACGCAAAACGTGGCGGCCACGGCCGAGAATGGCTTGAAGGAAGCAACGTTCCTGCTGTTTGCGGCAATGATCGAATGGGGCCAGCAGCACAAACTTCAGGCGATCGCGACCGTCACCGATCTGCGCATGGAGCGAATCCTGCGCCGAGCCGGATGGCATCTCGACCGCCTCGGCGAACCTCGCCAAATCGGAGTCACCAAAGCTGTCGCCGGGCTGTTGCCAGTCACCGACGACGCTCTCGCAGCGATTCGGGCGGCGGGCAAGATTTCAGGGCCGGCGATCGATGCTCCGTCAAGCCTGGCGTTCGCGGCATAGTGTCGAGCGTCTTCAACTCCTGACAATGGCAAAGAGGCTTTCAACCATGGATCCCGCCACATTTGTTGCTCTGGTCGAAAGGTGCGCTCCGACAACGGCAATGGTCAGGCCGCTGGCGGCGATCGTGCGGCAGGCGAGTTCGTTCGAGCCGCTGTTGATCACGATTAACGGGCGCAAACCGATTCCGATTCAGGCAACCGACCGTGACGAAGCCATTCAGCTCATAACAGAGGCCATAGCCACCGGACAGCCAGTCCGAACCGGTCTTGCTCAACTTGATGCCGAGGATATGAAGAGAGCTGGGCTGACGACTGCCACGACTTTCGACCCTTGCGAGCACATTGCGGGGCTTAGCAGATTGTTTGAGGCGCGATTGCAAGCAGCAAACGCGCAAACGTCAGGCCGCGATCAGGCGATCGCCAGCGTTGTCGCGAGCTTCGCGGCCACAGCTCCCGGCGCAACGTCCGAGCCCCGCACCCAGCCGATGGTCTCTCGTGGTGCCAACAGCACCTCTGGCGAGATGCCGACAATCAACAGACCAGCACCGTTTGCCAGTGAGCGTGCGAACTGGGACGTCTATCGTTCGGGCCTTGGCACGTCCGCCTTTGTCTATGAACGATGAGGGCAAGCCATTGTTTTGTCTCAACTCAACACCGCGGTCCGGGCTGGTCCGGCTGCGCTGCCAATCGGGGCCACGTCATGACTTCTAGGCTTAAGAAATCCGCCACACTCCTGTCCATGGGAGCCATCCTTAGCATCGCCTTGGCCGAGCCTGCGCTCGCGCAGACCGCTAACATCGAGGGCGTGCTGCAGAACATCGTCACCATGTTAACCGGCAACGTCGCTCGGCTGCTGGCGACCCTGGCGGTCATCATCGTCGGTATCGCCTGGATGTTTGGCTACCTCGATCTGCGCAAGGCCGCCTATGTCGTGCTCGGCGTCGCCATCACGTTCGGCGCCTCCGAGGTGGTCTCGACCTTGACTGGAGGTCGTTGATGATCGAGGCCGGACGTCTCACGGAGGACACCTTGTTCCTCGCCTGCACGCGCCCGGCCATGATTGCTGGCGTCACGATGGAAGCGATGGCGCTCAACGTGATGTTTTCCTGCATCCTGTTCCTGGTGGCAGGGAGCATCATCTACGGCCTGGTTTCGATTCCGATCCATGGTCTCTGCCGCATTATCTGCCGGCACGACCCCAACATGTTCCGGATTCTGCTCGGCTGGATCGAGACCCGGGGGCGAACGCGTAACGCGCCGTTCTGGGGCGGATCGTCCTGTACCCCACTCAAGCTAATCAGGCGCTATCGAGCGAAGGATTTTGGTCATGCGTAACGCAACGGCCAAAGCGCGAGAGATCGAGCCCGATGTGTATCTGCCGTTCGGCCGGCACGTCACCGATACGGTGATCAGTCTCACCACACGGGCGCTGCTCACGGTGATCCGGATCGACGGCACCTCGTTCGAGACCGCCGAGATTGCGGATCTGAACGATCTTCACGCCAAACTGAACCTCACCCTGCGCAATGTTGCAGACCCGCGACTGGCGCTGTGGACCCATCTGGTGCGACGCCGGACGTCCGTCTACCCGGACGGTGCCTTCCGGTCGACCTTTGCGGCGGGGCTTGACGCACAATATCGCGACCGGCTTCGCAAGGAGGCATTGTTTTGCAACGATCTCTATCTGACGCTCGTCTGGCATCCCGGTCGCGCGACGACGGATGCGGCGTCCGCGTTCTTCAAGCGACTCGGCCGGAGCGCTGCGCATTCTCTTGAGGTCGACAGCGAAGTTTTAAAGCGGCTCGACGATGCCACGCGCGATATCGTCGCGGCATTGGAGCGTTACGGCGCCCATGCTGTCGGATTGGTTGAGCGCGGCGGCATCACCTTCTCAGAACCGATGGAGTTGCTCCATGCGCTCGCCTCCGGGGAATGGATGCCGATGCCATTGCCGCAAGGGCCGATTGGCCCGGCGCTCTATTCAAACCGAGTTATCTTCGGCCGCGAAGCTATCGAAATCCGCGGTGCGGGCGGATCGCGCTTCGCTGGCATGTTCGGACTCAAGGAATATCCGGCGTCCACCCGGCCGGGCCTGTTGAACGCACTGCTTTCCGCGCCTTTTGAACTCATCGGCACGCAATCATTTGCGTTCTTGTCGAAGTCTGACGCCAAGACGGTCCTGAGCCGTAAGCAGAACCAACTGGTCTCGGCTCAGGATCCTGCGGCCTCGCAGATCGATGAACTCTCCGACGCGCTCGACGATCTCGAATCCAATAGGTTCGCGCTCGGAGATCATCACCTCTCGCTACTGATCTACGCCGATACGCCTTTGCAGCTGCAGGGGCACATGAGCGTAGCACGGCGCGCACTGGCCGATGCGGGTGCCGTGGTCGCGCGAGAAGATCTTGGACTTGAAGCGGCCTATTGGGCGCAGCTGCCCGGGCTGTTCAAATATCGGGCCCGCGCAGGAGCGATTAGCTCACGCAATTTCGCGGCGTTCTCGCCGTTCCACACCTATCCCACCGGAAAGCCTATTGGCAACCATTGGGGACCGGCGGTTGCGATGCTCAAGACCGCGTCCGGCTCGCCCTTCTATTTTTCCTTTCACAATGGCGACGTCGGCAACACCTTCATCTGCGGCCCCTCAGGGTCCGGCAAAACCGTCGTCCAGAATTTCCTGCTGTCGCAGGCCGAGCGGCTCGACGCGTCCTACGTTTTCTTCGACAAGGACCGCGGCGCCGAGATTTTCGTTCGCGCCGCCGGCGGCACCTATTTGACCTTGCAAAACGGCATCCCGACCGGCTGTGCGCCGCTCAAGGCGCTGGAACTAACGCCGGCGAATCTTTCCTTCCTCGGCGAATTGATCCGGAAACTTGTCACACCAGACCGCCGGCCGCTGACCGTGACCGAGGAGGAGCAGATCGATTCCGGATTGCGAGCTCTCTCACATTTGCGGCAGGAGGAACGTTCGTTCGGCGCGCTGCGGGCATTTCTTGGCCAGCAAGATCGCGAGGGTATTGGTGCGCGGCTGGAGCGATGGTGCCGCGGCGCGCCCTATGGGTGGGTGCTCGATGGCGAGCAAGACGCCATCGGCCTCGACGCCCGGTTCATCGGCTTCGACATGACCGATCTGCTGGATCATCCGACCGTGCGCACACCGCTGATGATGTATCTGTTCCATCGCGTCGAGCGCCTGATTGATGGCCGGCGCCTGATCATCGACATCGACGAATTCTGGAAGGCGCTTGGAGACGAGGCATTTCGTGATCTCGCCAACAACAAGCTGAAAACCATCCGCAAGCAGAACGGTGTCATGGTGTTCGGCACGCAGTCGCCGCGCGATGCACTGGCCTCGCCGATCGCACATACCATTGTCGAGCAATGCGCCACTCAAATCTTCCTCCCGAACGCACGGGGCACGCGATCGGACTATGTCGATGGCTTCCACCTGACCGACACCGAATTCCGCCTGATCAAGGAGGAACTCGCGCCCGAGAGCCGCCGCTTTTTGATCAAGAAGGGCCACAACTCGGTGGTGGCGGAACTTGATCTCGGCGGTTTCGACGACGCGCTCGCTGTGTTGTCAGGGCGGACGGAAACGGTCGGACTGCTCGACCGTATTCGGGTGGAGGTTGGCGACGATCCGGCCCGATGGCTGCCGGTGTTTCACGCGGAGCGGAGGAAAGTCCGATGATGGCTCAGCGCATGCGGACCATTTACGCCGCCGCTTCAGCAACCGCGGCCCTGCTGCTGGCTTCACCTGCCACAGCCCAGATTGTGTTTGATCCCAACGTGTTCGCGCGGCAATTCGAGCAACTGACGGAACTCAAGAAACAGGTGGATACGCTGACGTCGCAGCTCAAAGTCGCGCAGGATCAGTTGAACCAAGCCAAGCAACTCTACGACAGTTTTAACAAGTTGACCAACGCCAATGACATCGGGGCGCTACTGAATACGCCGCAGTTTCGTAAAGTCCTGCCGCAGCAGTTTTCTGACATCGAAAAGCTGGTCGCAGGGCAGGGCAGCGGTAACTTCGCAAGCGCGATCAATCAATACCTTTCGCAGAACCGCGCCTACGCCGGCAACAGCGGCAATTCGTACTACCAGAGCGAGCTCGATCGGATCGCCCGGCAAACCGGCTCCAAGCACTCCATGGGCCAAGCAGTGTACGATACCGCCTCGCAACGCATTGATGCACTTGAGGAGCTCAGAACCCGCATCAGCTCGGCAAGCGACGTCAAGGAAGTCCTCGATCTTTCGGCACGGCTGCAGGCCGAGCAGGCGCTGCTGCAGAACGATGTGCTGCGGATGCAGGGCCTCGCCATGATCCAGCAGGCCCGCATGGACATGGACGGACAGCGCGAGCGCGAGAAACAGCGGCAACTGGTCGATGAGATGAAGGCGGCACTGCAATGAAGGCGATATCTTCCATTCTCCTGTTGATTGCCTCTGTCACCGGCCTCACGGGCTGCAATGAGGCCGACACCAGTCAACAGACGAAAACGGTTGGATGGTTTTTCGATCATCGAGACGAGCTTGCGGTGACCCTCAAGGCATGCCGCGACAACCCCGGCGAACTCGCAAAGACGCCGAATTGCATCAACGCCAATGACGCCCGCAACAAGGTTACCGTCCAAGAAATGAAAGACGCCCTGAAGTAAGGATCGCCAGAATGGCCATTAACGTCTTCGATAGTTTCTTGAAAGAATTCGAGCAGCCGATCACGACATTCGTGTCGACGTCGGTATCGAATCTCGCCTCGTACATCGATGCCCCGCTGCGCACCGCCGTGATGCTGTACGTTATTCTTTACGGTTTTGCCGTGATGCGGGGAGCGATTTCCGAGCCGATCATGGAATTCGCCTGGCGGGCGATGCGGATCGTGGTTGTGGTGCTGCTAGCGACGAACTCAAGCACGTTCCAACAGTACGTGACGGGATTGTTTTTTGACTCTTTGCCGAAGGAGATCGGCAATGCGTTGGCGGGCTCTGGACTGAATACCAGTTCCGGCGCTCCGTTCGATCAGCTTCTGTCCAAAGGGATTGACGTTGCCAACAAGATCTACGACCAGGCTGGCCTGACCAACATCGCGCCCGCACTGATTGCGGCCATTCTCCTGGTCTTTGTGGCCGTCGGATCGTTCCTGCAATTCGCCATTCTGCTTTACGCCAAAGTGGGTCTTGGCGTCGTGATCGCGCTCGGCCCGGTATTCATTGCGCTGGGACTATTTGAGGCGACCCGCCCGTTTACGGAAGCCTGGCTTCGCCAGGTGGCGAATTTCGTGATCCTGCTGGTGCTCGTGGTTGCTCTGGTCGGGCTGATGTTAACTACCGTCAGCGGCTTCATCGATAGGTTCGCGGCAAACGCCGGAACGGCAGGCGAGATGGTGGTGGCCGCAGTCGCCATCAGCGCGGTGCTCGGTCTCTCCGGCTACATCGCACTTCAATTGCCGATCATCGCGGGCGGCCTCGCCGGAGGCGGTGCCTCCCTTGCGAGCCGGCTCGTGACGAGCCCATTGATCGCCAATGCCGCCGCCGCCGCCGGCGGCGCTTACGCCGGCGCGCGCTGGTCAGCCAGCCGCGGCCTCGCGGCGATGAGAGCCGGCCGTCAGGGCGGCAGTATGCGGCGCACGCGATCGCAGGGGACTACGGCAGCGTAAGCAAACGATCAATCAGGGGCCCGATCATTTTTTATCTAACCTCCAACGATAGCTCGCTGCCGACGGCGATCGAGCCGATACCGACCACCTCTTGCGTCCATCACCAGATGAGGCTATATAGTGCCTCACATGAGGATGGAGGCTAGCATGATCGCTTTCGGAAACGTGGCAGGGGTGCTTGGTTTGCCCGCCAAGGGACAGGCGGCGCGCTCGCCCTTCGGCCTGATAACCCGCATCGAGGATGGCCTTCCAATCACCGCACTCGATCGTGTCGCGGAACTACTGGCTCCTGGCGATTCGCAATTTAAATACCGCCTTGTCCCTAAAGCCACATATGAGCGCCGAAAAGCCTCTCATAAGCTCTCTTCGGATGAGGGCGCCAAGTTGGCGCGCCTCGCCCGGGTATGGGCTCTCGCGCTCGATGTCTGGCAGAGCGAGGCCGATGGCCGCGACTTTCTCTTTCGTCCGCATCCGATGATCGAGGATAAGCGGCCGGTCGATGTTGTGATCCAGAGTGAATTCGGCGGGGAGTTGGTCATTGATATCCTGGGCCGCCTGAAATACGGCACGGCCGCGTGACGGCACAGGTTCTAGATCGCGGCCTGACCTGCTTTCGAATTGGCGATCCGGCTGGCAGCTATCCGATCTTCGACGCCACCGGATCGACCATCGCTCCAGGTCGATGGAATACCGTCGTCAGCCCCATGATCTATGCGAGCGCTCACTATTCGACGGCTCTGCTCGAGAAGCTCGTTCATGGCAGTGGCCGGCTGCCGCCAAACCAGCATTACATCACAGTCACCATTCCGCGCGGCCTGACCTATGAAACGTTCGCTCCCGCCTCGCTGCCGGGATGGGATGGCATGCCTGCGGTCGCGAGTAAGGCATTCGGTGAGAAATGGTGCGTTGAGAAGCGAAGCCTCATCCTGATCGTCCCGAGCGTTGTCGCGCGTCTGGATCGTAACATCCTAATCAATTCCGCGCATCCCGAGTTTTCCCACATCACAACGAGTCTCCACGAGCCTGTGTTCTGGGATCGCCGTCTCTTCGGGATCTAAACCGAGCGTAATCATCCATACCAATCTCGTCGGCCGATCCTCCTTTGCCGCAAAAGGCAGCAGCATGCGGCGCAACCGGCTGAAGGATCGCGACGGGCCCAACGAGTAAGCAAGCCTCAGCTCTGCGTGGCAGACGAACCATCGACGACGACCAAGGCCTAGCTGTCGCTCGTCCTGCTTATGGCACCATAGACTAGATCGAAGAGGTTCACTGCGTCGTGCGCGGAGGAGCCCGTGACCACAAAGTCGCTCGCCTTGTGCGATGAGACTCCATCGTCGATCCCCGACGCCAATCGCGACAATCGGGCAGCTATTGAGACCGGCCAAGAGTTCCCCAAGCACCCTGCCGAAAAAGACAGGTCAGGATGATGACCGACTCTGTTTTCTGTAATCCAAAGCACGTCTGTCGCTGAGGCGCGTTGAGTGTAACGGCATAAGCCAGCGTGCGAGAAATAGCCGCTTCAGGCGAGCCGGGGCAGGACGGGGCATCATAAAATGTGGCGTCGACTATTTATTATCTGTGTGATCGCATGGCAGCTTGGCGGCTGCGCGATCTGGTCCAAAGCGCCACCCTCATGTGACGGTCTGGCGCGGAGGCCGCTCAATCGTTCGCTGTGGGACTGGGAAACCGGCACGCCGTTGGCCACACCGGAGCCGCCGATCCCGCCGATCGTCCGCAAAGGCGATGCCAATCCGACACCCCCTTCGACCTCCGCCGCCATGAATTTCGCGCCAGGCGGCACGATCGAACTCGCCGCCTCTTACCGCCCATGCGGCAAGGAGACGTGAGATGGTGGGGCATGATGACCTGAAAACCTATTTCGACAATGCGCGGCGGTGGGAGCAGGATCTCTTGCTGTCCGCCCATCGCTCCCGGCGCATCGCGTGGGTGATCGCGGCCGGTGCGTGCGTGCTGGCGGTCGCCTCGGTCGGAGCGGTCGCAGCACTGGCGCCGCTCAAGACCGTCGAGCCGTTCGTGATCCGGGTCGATAATGCGACTGGGATCGTCGAGACCGTCTCCGCGCTCAATTCGGCGCCATCACGCTACGACGAGGCGGTCACCAAATATTTCTTGGGACGCTACGTTCGCGCGCGTGAGGGCTACAGCTACCCGGAGGCCGAAACAAACTTTCGCACCATTTCACTGCTTTCGGGCCAGGGCGAGCAGGCGCGATTCGCGGCGTGGTATCGCGGCTCCAATCCCGAAAGTCCCCAGGTGGTTCAAGGCCGTTTTGGAATCGCGACGGTCCGTATCAAGGCGATCTCGCTCCTGGCCGACAATGTCGCGTCGGTGCGTTTCATGAAAGAGAGCCGCAAGGGCGAGGAAACCCGGGTGACCCATTGGGTCTCTACCCTGACGTTTTCCTACGCCAACGCGCCGATGTCCTCCGCCGACCGCCTGATCAATCCGCTTGGCTTTCTGGTCTCGGAATATCGCGCCGATCCGGAGGTCGTGCCATGAAATGTTTCGCGCTCTTGATAACCTTGGCCCTCGGATTCTCAGGACCGGTGCTGGCGCTGCAACAGCCGTCGCCGGGGCAACGCGATGCGCGGGTACGCACCGTGACCTATGACCCGTCCAACGTGGTCCGGCTTAACGGCGTGATTCGTGCCTCGACCCAGGTCGTGTTTGCCGACGATGAGGAAGTCGCGCACGTTGCGATCGGCGACGCGGTGGCATGGGAAGTCGCACCCGCGGGTTCGATCCTGTTCCTCAAGCCCCGCGAAAAGCACCCGCCGACCAATCTGCAGGTCGTCACTACCCGGCCCGACGGGCGCAAACGCTCCTATCAGTTCGAACTGTCGATCGCCGAGACAACGCTGGCGGACAGCTACTTCGTTGTCCGCTTTGCCTATCCCGGTGATGAGATTGAACGCCGGCGTCTTGAAGTGGCGGCCCGCGGCGTCGAGCGGGAAGGCGCCCTGATCGAGCAAACCTTCGACCTGCATCACGCCTACGGCGCGCGCAACTGGCGATTTTCCGCCCAGGGTTCAATCGACCTGGAGCCCGAAGCCGTATTCGACGACGGCAAGGAGACCACATTCCGCTTCGCGGGAAACCGCGAAATTCCCGCGATCTATCTGATCAACTCCGACGGCTCCGAAAGTCTGGTGCCCAAGGATGTCCGCGGCGAGCTTGTGGTTGTTCATGCCACCGCCAGAGAGTTTCGGTTGCGGAAAGGAGATAACGTTCTCTGCATTTATAATGAGGCGTTCGACGCGGTCGGGATCAATCCCGGCACCAACACCACAAGCCCGTCGATCGAGCGGCGGGCGAAGAAATCACATCCATCCCTGAAGTCGCGATAGGCGAGGGCGATATGACCGAACTTCAGAACGAGACGCTGGCCGATGATCGTGGCATTACCCCAGTGGGAGGAGCGGACAACGGTCGAACGGCGATGCTCAAACGCGGTTTCGGCGCGCTGGCGCTCACGGCATTTGCGTTCCTGATCATCTGGGGCACCTGGAAAGGCGATAAGCCCGTCAACGATCCCACCCGGAAGCTCTTGATTCGTCAGGCGGCGGCGTTTGAGCCCGTCCGGGAAGCACCCTCCGCGCCGATCACAACGGCATCAATCGGCGCCGCGCCGATCGTGGCCGCGCCAGCGGCACCAGTGCCCGCTCCCGACCAAATGCTGGAGAGTGCCCGGCGCGCACCAGTGCTGGCCTATAACCGGCCGATCTCATCGGGGCGACCGGCCCGCGACAGCGTGACCGGAAGTGTCGGTTCCGATCCCTATGGGTTTGGGCGGGGAGAGCCACGCAACGACCTTGCCGACAAGCTGAAACCCACGCCCATCGAGGGGGTGCGCGCGGCGCGGCTTCCCAATCGCAACCTCCTGGTCACGCAGGGCACCTCGATTCCGTGCGTACTGGAGACCGCGATGTCGTCGGACGTGGCCGGCTTCGTCTCCTGCGTCGTGTTGCGCGACGTGATGTCGGATTCCGGCAACGTGGTGCTGATGGAAAAGGGCACGCAAATCGTCGGCGAATATCGCGGCAATGTAAGGCGTGGCTCAAAGCGCCTGTTCGTGCTGTGGACCCGTGCCAAGACGCCGACCGGCGTCATCGCGGCATTGGCCTCGCCAGCCACCGATGCGCTGGGGCGCGCCGGGTTCGACGGCGACCTCGACACCCATTTCTGGGAACGTTTTGGTTCGGCACTGCTGCTGTCGATCGTCAGCGATGCCTCCTCAATCGGACGTCAGCAGTTGCAGGACAGCTCAATCCAGATCAACAACACCACCGGCGCCACCAACACCGCCACCGGTATCGCCGTCGAGCAGTCGATCAACATCCCGCCGACGCTGAACAAGAACCAGGGTGAGTTGGTCAATATCTTTGTCGCGCGCGACGTCGATTTCTCCTCGGTCTATCAACTGCAACGGATCGAAACCCGCACCCAGATTCTCGACCGCACCGTTCCCGGGGTTATCGTGGCGCCGGCTGCTGTGGTGACGAAATGAGCGAGGTTGGATCAATCGAACGCGATGGCGGCCGCCTGGTGCTGGCGCGCTACCTCGAGCCGCTGGCTCCCTACCTGGCGGACAAAACCCTGACCGAAATCGTCGTCAACCGTCCCGGTGAGATTTTCGTGGAAGGGCCGGATGGTTGGACCCGACATGAGGCGCCGGCTTTGACGCACGCGTACCTCTCACATCTCGCGACTGCCGCCGCAGGTTATACGCGCCAGGACATCGGTCCGGAACACCCGGTGGTCTCGACCAGCCTTATTGATGAGGAGCGCTGCCAGATCGTGGTCCCGCCGGCTGTCCCGACCGGAATGATCAGTCTCACGATCCGCAAGCCATCGACCCTGACCATGACGCTTGATGCGTTAGAGCAGACGAAATTGTTCGATGAGGTCCGCGCCGCCGGCGAAGAGGTGACCTCCGACGAGCACCGATTGCTCGCCTTGAAAGAAGCGGGCGCCTGGCGCGACTTCCTCGAACTCGCAGTACGGACCCGCCGCAATATCCTCATTTCCGGCGCAACCGGCTCCGGCAAGACCACCTTGTCGAAGGCGCTGATTGCAGCAATTCCAGCGCATGAGCGTCTGATCACTATCGAGGACACCGCCGAGCTCGTCATTCCCCATCAGAATTGCGTGCGGCTGCTCTATGCCAAAGACGGGCGGGGCGTTGCCAAAATCGGTCCGCGCGAACTACTTGAATCCTGCCTGCGCATGCGGCCCGACCGCATCCTGCTGCAGGAGCTGCGCGACGGCACCGCCTTCTTTTACCTGCGGAATGTAAATTCCGGGCATCCAGGATCGATCACCACGGTGCATGCTGACAGCGCCCGGCTCGCCTTTGAGCAGATGACACTATTGGTGAAGGAAAGTGCCGAGGGACGCGACCTCCATCGCGACGATATCCGCTCGCTGTTGCTGCTTCTGGTCGACGTCGTGGTCCAGATGCAGAAGCGAGACGGCCGCTATCGCATATCGGAAATTTACTATGACCCCGTTCGCAAACGCGACCAAGCCCGCTAGATTCGCGCTCGGTACTGCGCTTGGGCTTGCGGCCTTCGCGCTGTTTCTGCTGGTCGCCTCCAACGTTCTGCTGCTCGGGCTCAGGCTTCACGACGGCGGCTTGCACTGGTCGGAGATCGCCACGGGCTGGCCCCGTTATGGTGCCGACCCCCGCTTCGACCGCTGGCTGACCCTCGCAACCCTCGCCGGCGTCGTTGCGGTCTTTGGCCTGCTCGGCGCTATCTTCCGGCACCGTCCTCTCCCGCTTCACGGCAGCGCCCGTTTCGCTTCCGAGCGCGAAATCAAGGCGGCGGGGCTTCGATCCGCGGAAGGCCTGCTGCTAGGTCGCAAGGACGGTGCGATGCTTTGCTTCGGCGGATCGGAACATGTCCTGGTCTACGCCCCAACCCGCGCCGGCAAGGGCGTCGGCTATGTCATTCCGAACCTGCTCAATTGGCCGGATTCGGTAGTTGTTCTCGACGTCAAGAAAGAAAACTGGGATCGCTCGGCGGGATTTCGCGCAAGCCATGGCCAGGAGGTCCATCTGTTCGACCCGCTTGAGGAGAACGGTCGCACCGCGCGTTACAATCCACTGGGCTATGTGCGCAGCGATCCCGCGGACCTCTATGACGATCTTCAGCGCATTGCGGTGATGTTGTTTCCGGCCGAAAGCCGCGGCGATCCGTTCTGGTTCGAGGCGGCTCGTTCATCCTTTGTGGCTATTGGCGGCTATGTCGCGGAAACGCCGGGCTTGCCATTGACGATCGGCGAGATTCTTCGCCAGCTGTCGGCGACCCAAGATCTCAAGGCCCACTTCGACAAGATCATCGCCGACCGCAAGGCGGGCCCTTCACCACTGTCGCGGCACTGCATCACCGCGCTGAACGATTTCCTCGCCGCTTCCGAGAATACCTTGAATTCGGTGCGCAAGACCGTGACGGCACGGCTCGGTCTCTGGCTCAATCCCCGCATCGATGCCGCAACTTCCACCAATGATTTCGACCTGCAGCAGCTGAGGAAGCGGCCCATGTCGATCTATCTTGGCGTAACGCCTGATAATCTCGACCGCATGGCGCCGCTTCTGAATCTGTTTTTTCAGCAGGTGGTCGATCTCAATACCCGCGAACTGCCGGAACAAAACCCCAAACTCAATCGCAAGGTGCTGCTGTTGCTCGATGAATTTCCAGCGCTAGGGAATGTCAATGTGCTTGCGAAATCGGTCGCCTTCATCGCCGGTTACGGCATCCGCCTGCTCACCGTGGTTCAGAGCCCCGCCCAGCTACGCGCGATCTATGGAATCGACGCGGCCCGCAACTTCATGACCAACCACGCCGTCGAGGTGGTGTTTGCGCCGAAGGAACAGGACGTGGCAAATGAACTCTCGGAACGCATCGGCTACGACACTGTGAAAGCGCGCAGCCGCAGCGGACCAAGAGGGCTTGCGATGCGGTCCACCAGCGAGACCATCTCCGAACACCGCCGGGCCCTGATGCTACCGCAAGAGCTCAAGCTTCTTCCGAAATCCAAGGCCTTCATCCTAGGCACCGGCATTCCGCCCATCATCGCCGACAAGATCGTCTATTACCAGGACAAGGCATTCCTGCAGCGATTGCTGCCGGCGCCCGTGCCAGAATTGCCCAAAGGACGCTCAAATGCGCTGCTCGATGCCGAGATCAAGGAGCTTCGCTCTGAAGTCGCCGAACTGCGCGCAGTATTTTGGACGCGGCCGATGACGGACGAAGAGGTGGCGGATCCCTCCACGATTCCTGCCAATGCAAGTTTCGATTTCGGGGACGTGGACGTCGACCTTGAAGGGTTGTCCGAGGACGACATGAAAGCCTGGACCCTGAATTACATCGACGCTCAGGCCATCCCACCGGCGCGACGGCCAAGCCGGAAGCAGAATGGGCGGCAACATGAACGACACGCGTGACGGCGGCGAGGACTTTAGCCTCAAACGGCAGGATCGCGCCAGGCGCGATCCCCATGCAGACAAATCAGGCGAGGGTCGGGCGAAGACGTCAGACAAATCCCCCTCCGGGATGGTTGGTGGCGACGCGCTGCCCGATCGTATCCGGCGCAAATATTATGTGGTGACCAATGAGCCCGGAAAAGATGGGCCAGACGGGCAGGCGCGGCTTTACGCAGATGAGCGGGGCGAGTATCTCGCCTTCAAGGTCACCGAAGATCGTCTGGTCACGCGTCTGGCCGCAGCCGAGGTGATCCGCGACATGGTCAGCGTCGCGCAACATCGGCACTGGGAGTCTCTCCAGGTCCGCGGCTCGGCGGAATTCCGGCGCGAGGCGTGGCTTGAGGCTGGCGCACGCGGAATAGAAGTCCAAGGCTATCAGCCGACAGATCTCGATCGGCAGGCGCTCGCCGATCGGCGAGACGTGTGGGACCGAGTCCATTCGCGCGCATCCGACGTGGACAATCGCTCAGGTGTCGACAAAGGCATGCGCGCGGATGAGTTTAATTACGACAAAGGGATATCGGGGCGGCTGATCGAGGTCGGTCAGGCACCCTACCGCAACCGCGCCGATGCGGAGGCATCCACTTATGTCGCGATCGAGATCGACAATGGTCGGCAGCATCGGGTATGGGGCGTCGGTTTGGAAAAGGCCGTTGCCGATAGCAAGGCACAACCCGGTGATCGTATCGAGGTACGCAGGGACGGTATTGAGCAGGTCTCAAAACGTATCAAGGCGGTCGACGTCGCCACTGCGACGACGCGCATCGAGCGGCGACAGGTGCCGCGCAACCGCTGGCGCGTGACGGCAGAGAAATTCCGCGCAGCGGATCGAAAGGCAGCCGCGCGTGATCCCGACCTTGCAGCAGCGCAATCACAAATCGTAGTCATCGAGAAGGCCTTAGAACGGGCGTTTCCCGACAATGAGCGCGCCCGTCACAACATCGTCGAAGCGGCCCGAGAGCGGATTGCAAAACTTCTCGGGCAGGGGCATTCGTTCGATCGAGCGGCAGTCATGGAACCCGTTCAGGACCGAAACCGATTCGGAAACGATCAACGTGATGCTCGCCATACCGGGAACGGCGATCGTGTGAGAATTCAAGAACGAGAACGATGAGAGCGGGCATCGCACTGTGTCAATCTTTGTAACGCCGTAGATTGAAATCCCGTCCCCGCAACCAGTCACGACAATAGAAACCCAGCACAATAGATTGCTGGGTTTTTGCATTTTAAGGTCCAACCGCGCCCTAGGAAAATCAACGGCTTAGCAAGTAGGTCAAATCATCCCGCAACCAGTTGCAAGCTGTATTTCCGCCAAGGCCTGTGGGGGCTCCATCAACAATGTGGCCGAGGCCGCTCGCTAGGCCTAATTGGTCGAATAGGCATTAGCATCCTCCGGAGTATTCCCGCCGAGTTCATCGACGGCTGGCTCGAATCGTCCGAAGCGCAACGCCAATGTGGGTAGGACGAGCAAATTCAGGGCCATCGAAGTCAGCAGGCCGCCGAGAATGACGAGCGCCATGGGGCCCTCGATTTCACGGCCTGGGTCTCCCATTCCGATCGCGAGCGGCAAAAGACCAAGCGCAGTGAGGAGCGAGGTCATCAGGATCGGCGTCAGCCGGTCGGCGGCGCCCTTGATTGCGGCTTCGAGACCCCAGAGCATGCCGTCGATTTCGACCAAATGTTCATAGTGCGAGATCATCATGATCGAGTTGCGTAACGTGATTCCAAACAGCGTGACGAAGCCGACCATTGAACCGAGCGAGAGCACGCCTCCGGTCGCAAATACAGCCAGCACGCCACCGACGAGCGTGAAGGGCAGATTGACAAGGACAAGCAGCAGGTTTCGCCAGTTCCGCGTCACGATCGACAGCAGCAGCACGATGCCGATGGCGGCGATCGACGAATGGATCAACAGGTCCCGCCGGGATTGCGCCTGCGCCTGCGCCGAGCCGGCGAACTCCACATAGACCCCGCTCGGAAGTTCCATGTTGGCGGAGACCGCGGCCTGATCCACGGGTCCCAATTGTTCGGACGGTCTCTCGGAGGATGCTGTCTTCGACGGAGAGAACGGTGAGATGCCCGGCTCAGTGCGCATGGCCTGCGGGCTCCGTCATGCGAAATTGCTGAACGTCCTCTTGCTCCTTCGTCGACAGAATAAGCCGCGCGTCAAACTCATGCGGCTCGGCGGGCGCCGACACGCTTTCGAGCATTGAAGGATCTGACGAAGAGGGGAAGAGCACAAGCGTCTCGGCCTGTCCGGCGCGGTCAATGATCACGGTCGCACTCAGCTCGTCGACGAAACGATTCAGCGTGAGCCGCATCCGCTCGCCCGCCGGTGTGTTCGCGATCGAAAGTTCTCCCTCCGCCAACTTACTGCGAACCTGGAACGGCTGTGGGGCATGATGAACCGTGGACGCCACGGTATCGCCGTCGGATCGCGACGAAACGCGAACGTTGACCACGCTGAGGGCGGGGACATGCTCGAACATCTCATGCTTGAGGTCGTCCGCCAAACGGTCGGCGTCGGCCATCGTCATATCGGCGTCGATCTGGATGCCGATATCAGCGAGCAGGCGATGTCCATGCCAGCGCGCCTTGACGTCAAGGATTTGGCGGACGCCTTCCACATGCGCGGCCGCGTGCCTGATCTCGTCGGTGATGGCGGGTTCGACGCCATCGAGCATCCGGACAAACACCGCCTTGGATGACTGCCAGACGATACCGAAGATGGCGACGGTGATGAGGAGACCCACGATGGGGTCGGCAAGCGGGAATCCCAGCCAAACTCGCACCCGCAACGACCGCCAGGCTTGTGAAGCCGTCGGTGCGCCCATGATAACCATCGGCGATGAGAGCCACGCTGTTGATTTCGCGCCCGACCCGAATGCGAAACACCGCCACGGCTTCGTTGCCGATGAATCCGATGATGCCGGCGGCAACCACCCACGGAATGAAACCGATGCTCTGCGGGTGGATCAGGCGCTCGATTGCCTCATAACCGGCGAAGACGGCACTGAACAGGATGATCGCGACAATGATCACGCCCGCCAGATCCTCTACCCGCCCCAGACCATAGATGAAAGTTTTGCTCGGTTTGCGGCGTGCCAACATAAAGGCAATCCAGAGCGGGATGGCGGTCACCGCATCTCCGACGTTGTGGATCGTGTCGGCGAGCAGCGCGACGCTGCCAGAAATCGCCACGACTCCAAGCTGGAGGATGGACGTGATCGCCAATACGATAAACGACCATTTGATGGCCCAGATGCCCCGCGTTGTCGTCGCGATGGTGGGATCTATCGTACCGTGTGTGTGGCCATGGCCCCGGCCGTCGTCATGCCCGTGACCGAGGTCAACTGATTGCCCTTGCGGCGACAGACAGAACCAGTCCTGTATCTTCGTCAGCATGTTGTACCCTCAAGGTCTATTCGGCGGCCCGGCTCGGAACGAACGCGCGGTCGTGCTGTGTCCGGCTTTCGATGGATGCGAAGTAGGAGTAAAGCGCCGGCAAAACGAGCAAGGTGAGCAGCGTCGCGCTCAACAGGCCGCCGATCACCACGGTCGCCAACGGCTTCTGCACCTCCGCTCCGGTACCCGTCGCAAGTGCCATCGGTACGAAGCCGAGCGAGGCGACCAGCGCGGTCATGATGACCGGACGAAACCGCGTCAGAGCGCCTTGGCTGATGGCCGCGTCTGTGTCCGCACCTTCCGAAATTAACTTTCGGATCTGGCTTAGCATTACCAATCCGTTCAGCACCGCGACGCCGGACAGTGCGATGAAGCCGACCGCGGCCGAGATCGAGAACGGCATGCCCCGCAGCCACAGTGCGGCAATGCCTCCAGTTAGCGCGAGGGGCACCGCGCTGAAGACCAGAAGCGCGTCCCGCGCGGAACCGAGCGCGCCGAACAGCAGCAGGAATATCAAGAGAAAGCAGCCGGGGACTACGAACATCAGGCGCTGCCGGGCGACGGAGAAATTCTCGAACTGCCCGCCCCAGGAGAGCCATGTCCCCGGTGCCAGTTTGACCTTTGCTCCAATGGCCGTCTGCGCCTCGGCAACCAACGATCCGATATCCCGGCCACGGACTTCAGCGGTCGCGACGACACGCCGCTTGCCGTTCTCACGACTGATCTGGTTTGCACCCTCAGTTTGCTCGAATGTCGCCAGAGCGCGAAGGGGCACGGATGCCACCGCGGCATTTGCCGTCAGTCGTGGCAATTGGACCGGCAGATTTTCCAGTGCCGTGATATCGTTGCGCAACGCGTCGTTTAGCCTGACGATGATCTGGAAACGCCGATCTCCTTCGAACACTAGCCCGGCGACCCGGCCGCCGATCGCGGCTTCGATCACATCCTGGACCGCGAGCAGGCTGAGGCCTCGCCGTGCGATCTCGGCCTTGTCGATCTTGATCTCCAGGAACGGAAGACCGGCGGTCTCTTCCACCTTCACGTTCTCGGCGCCGTCGATACGCCGCAGCACACTGGCGATGCTGCTCGCGGTCCGCTGCATCTGCTCGAAATCGTCGCCGAACACTTTGACCGCCAGATCCTCGCGTACGCCGGCGATCAGTTCATTGAACCGCATTTCGATGGGCTGGGAGAAGCCGAGCTTGTTGCCCGGCAGTTTCGAGGCTTCCGCTTCGATCTGCTTGATGAGGTCGTCCTTCGTCATCGACGGATCGGGCCACTCGGCCTGCGGCTTGACGATGATGTAGGTGTCGGACGCGTTCGGCGGCATCGGGTCGGCGGCGAGGTCCGGCGTTCCGGTGCGGGAGAACACGAACGCCACCTCGGGAAACTTGCTGACGACACTCTCGATCTGGAGTTGCATCGCTTGCGATTGGGTTATCGACGTACTGGGGATACGCTTGACCTCCATCACGATGTTCTTTTCATCCAGCGTCGGCGTAAACTCCTGCCCCAGCCGGGTGAAGAGCAAAGCCGCCGCGATGAACAGCACCGCGGCCATGCCGATCGCCGGCAGCGGCGACGCGATCACCCGCGTTAACAGTGGCGCATAGGCTGCCTTCAGCTTGCGAATGATGGCGTTTTCCTGCTCGTTGACGGGCTTGGTGACGGTCAGTGCAACCATGGCCGGGACGAACGTCAACGAGACGACGAAGGCCGCAACGAGCGCGATGATGACCGTCAGCGCCATCGGCTCGAACGTCTTGCCCTCGACGCCCGTGAACGTCAGCAATGGTACGTAGACGAGAATGATGATGAGCTGGCCGTAGACCGTCGGCCGGATCATCTCGACGGCGGATTCCTTGACGGTCTGCAGCCGTTCGTCCAACGCCAGCGCTCGCCCGAACTCGCGCTGGCGTTCGGCGAGATGTCGGAGACTGTTTTCCGCGATGATCACGGCGCCGTCCACGATCAGTCCGAAATCCAAAGCGCCCAGGCTCATGAGGTTGGCGCTGATCCTGCCCTGCAGCATACCGGTTGCGGTCAGCATCATGGTGACCGGGATAACGCACGCGGTCACCACTGCGGCCCGCAGGTTGCCTAACAGGAGGAAAAGCACGACGATGACAAGCAGGGCGCCTTCCGCCAGGTTGGTGGCGACAGTCTCGATCGTGGCATCGACCAATTGCGTCCGGTTGAGCACGGTGTGGGCATAGATGCCGGGCGGAAGCGTGCGGCTGATCTCCTTGATCTTCGCATCCGCCGCAGCCGCGACCGTGCGGCTGTTGCCTCCGATCAGCATGAGCGCCGTTCCAAGGACGACCTCGCGGCCGTTGACGCTGGCGCTGCCGGTCCGCAATTCCTTTCCGATCGCGACGTCGGCGACATCTTTGACGCGGACCGGCACCCCGGACCGCGTGGACACCACGATTTGCAAGATATCTTCGATGTTTTCGACGCGGCCACTGGCCCGGACCACGTAACCTTCACCATTTTGTTCGATGTAGTTGGCGCCGCGGCTGACGTTATTGGCCTCGATGGCCTCGATGACCTGATTGAGCGATAGTCCAAAGCTGATCAGCCGCGCTGGGTCGGGTTGCACCTGGAACTGCTTGACGAAACCACCGATGGCATCGGCGCCAGCCACCCCGGGGACCGTCTTCATCTGCGGACGGATGATCCAGTCCTGCACGGTGCGCAGATAGACCGTCCTCTGAAAATCATCGGTCAGGCGCTCACCTTCGGGCGTCAGGTATGTCCCGTCCGACTGCCAGCCGGGCTGCCCGTCGCGCACCGGCGCAATTGCGCCCGGCTTGGCGTATTCGACAGCCCACCAATAGATCTCGCCAAGTCCCGTCGAAATCGGCCCCAGCTTGATGTCCACGCCGGGCGGCAGATTGGCCTTGGCCTCGTTGATGCGCTCCGAGACCTGCTGGCGCGCAAAGTAGATGTTGGTGCGATCGGTGAACACCGCCGTGATCTGGGCAAAACCGTTTCGCGAAAACGATCGTGTTGATTCCAAACCGGGCGTGCCGGCCAGCACCGTCTCCAGGGCCACGGTGACCTGCTTCTCGATTTCGACTGGCGTCAGCGCCGGAGCTACGGCGTTGATCTGAACCTGGACGTTGGTGACGTCCGGAACCGCATCGATGGGAAGCTTGGTCAGCGACCAGAAACCCGAGGCGACTGCCGCAAGGGCGATCAGCAAGACGAGCCATCGGCGCCGGACCGAAAAATCGATGACGCGTTCGATCATCGTTCAGTCCTCGTCCCGTGGCTTCGAAAGCTCGGCCTTGAGCGAGAACGTGTTCGTCGTGGCGATGGTCTCGCCGGGCGTCAAGCCGGACACGATCTCGAGAGCGTGATCCTCTTTCTCGCCGAGCACGACGTCGCGCTTCTCGAAGCCGTCTTTCGTCCGGACGAACACGATCGGCTGGCCGTCGAGCTTCTGGATCGCGGTCGCGGGCACCACGATGGGCACGGTCCGCTCCTGGAGGGCGATTGCCGCCGTGACGAACGATCCCGGACGCCAAGTCCGGTCGGCGTTGGGGATTTCAGCCACGACGCGCGCCGTGCGCGTATCCTTGTCGACCAGCGGGCTTACGAAGACGACCTTGCCGATGGCTGTCTCGGTGAGACCGCGCGCGGAAATTTGGACCGGCTGGCCTTCCTTGATCGAAGGAAGGTCGGAGGAGGCGACAGACAATTCCACCCAGACACGGCTGAGGTCGACCACGACGAACAATTCGGTCTCCAGACTGTCCCGGCCGACGGCTGTGCCCAACTCGACCTTGCGTTCGGCCACCCGCCCGGAGATCGGTGAGCGTACATCCTGGCGTCGAAGCGAAGCCTCCGGAGCCCCGGGCACCGCGGTGATCTCCTCTTCGCCGAGTCCCAGCGCGAGTAGTTTCTGCCGCGCGATTTTCAACCGCATTTCGGTTTGCGCCGCGGCATTGCGCGACCGCAGGTATTGCTGTTCGGTGCCTACACGGCTGTCCCAGAGTGTCTTGTCGCGCGTTGACAAATCCTGTTGCAGATCGTTTGTAAGTTTGGCTGCCAGATACTCACTCTTGGCATCCGCGACCTCGCGGCTTTCGAGGACGGCTATTACTTCGCCCTTTGCGACATCGTCTCCGATATTTTTCCGCAGTTCGGCAACCGTCCCTGACAACTTCACCGCAACGTGGACGATGTGGTCCGCATGCGGAATGATGGTGCCGGGTACAATGAGGCGTCTCGCGATCGTCCCCGACCCTGCGCTGGTCAACCCGATTTGCGCGCGCTTGATCTGGTCGTCAGTCATTGAAATGATCGGAAGATTGATCTCTGGCCCGTCGGACTTGACGGAGCTCGCCCCACCTTTGTTTTGCATGTGGATCCCAACGACACGCTGCAACCTGGTGGATAGTCCGGGTGTCAGCGTGACGATGGCTGCGCCCGCCGCGAAAGCTAAGACAGCGATAATAGACCGGCCTGCCATATGGCTACCTTCTGTCGTTAAACTGGCGGAAGCGCCGGCTTGTGCCGTTACAGATATTTTGAAATCGCCTTGAACTCGCCGACAACGGCTTTGGTCGAATTGCCGGATCCGCTTACCGCGCGATCGAGGCAGTGGTCGACGTGGTCGTGGATCAGCGTTCGCTTTGCCTCGCCGACGGCCTTCTCCACCGCATGAAGCTGCTGCGCCAGATCCAGACATGGCCGGCCTTCATCGAACATGCCGATGACCCGGCGAAGGTGCCCCTCGGCGCGACGCAGCCGCTTGACGATATCGGGATGAGTTTCGTGAACGTGAACTTTTGCCATCCGCCGACCTTATCCTCCCCGGGGGGATAAGCCAACCCGGGGTGGTGGCTTGATCAGGATAGGGGGGTAGGCTATATTGTCGCATGAGTCACACCGTCCGAGAGAAGAAGAAACTGCTGGCGCGCGTTCGTCGCATCCGCGGTCAGGTCGAAGCCATCGAACGCGCTTTAAGCGAAGAGGCCGAGTGTGAACGCATCATGCACATGATCGCCGGCATCCGGGGGAGTGTCGCGGGGCTGATGGCCGAGGTGGTCGAGGATCACATCCGCACCCATCTGGTCGATCCCCAGAAGAACCCCGGTGCGCTCAATTCGGACGCGGCGGATCAACTAATCGAAGTCGTTCACACCTACCTGAAGTAAGGACACGCCATGAACGCCGACCGAACGTTCGATCCTCTTGCCGCGCATGATCACGTATTTTTAGGAGAAGACCACGACAAGGCCGCGCGCCGAACCTGGGCGGTCATCGTGCTGTGTGGCGTCATGATGATCGCAGAAATCGTCGGCGGAGCACTGTTCGGATCGTTGGCCCTGATCGCCGACGGTCTGCACATGTCGACCCATGCCGGCGCGCTTCTGTTGGCGGCATTGGCTTATACGTATGCGCGCAAGCATGCTGTTCGTCGTCAGATAATTTGAGACTGATCAGGCATTTCGAGAAGGGAGGCTCTGGCTCATCAGGGTTAGAGTTTAAGCGGCCTGCAGTCGGTGCTGCAAGCGGCGGTTTGCGATGGTGGCCCGCTTGATGCGGTGTCGTT